>Ga0164296_1002249_pt1 | contig 19508 bp, 24 predicted proteins | sample GEODES057metaG_FD_113533 | JGI IMG/M metagenome (GOLD analysis project Ga0164296, IMG submission 113533) | Dystrophic lake water microbial communities from Trout Bog Lake, Wisconsin, USA - GEODES057 metaG | ecosystem: Environmental > Aquatic > Freshwater > Lake | place: USA: Trout Bog Lake...
AAGTCACGTCGGTGGATGAGTACACCGATGGTACCATGGTTTATCAGTACACATTTGGGGCTCACCGGTACTACTCAGTTGGCGCGACCCCTGAGGAACCTCCAATGGGTCTAGTCTTTCCGTTGATCAGAGCAGAGAGCAACGGCAAGGATGTTACCCAGCTTTTCAAAGAGTATGCTGGTCCAAAATTGAATCATGTGCCAGATACAGGCTACATATTTTTCAACAGGATGCCAGTAGTGAGCCTAAATTTCAAACGAGGCATCGGAATTGAGATTCGATGGAGGCGTTCAAAAGGGCCATCAACTGAAATTAGAGCAACTAATGTAATTGGTCAAGTATCGGTATTTGGTGCCAAGTAAAAGTCGAGATCTCCTAGATTTGCAATTGAGTACCTGAACATCATTGCTCCGGACTCGTTCTGACTTACAGTTACACTTGAGCACACACTAGTAGCCTTGGCAAACATGTTGATGTACTTGAGTGAATAAACGTACTTGATGCTACCAGCAAAGTCATCAGTGCACTCGAGTTCCGTGCACTGGTCCACAAAATCACCCTTGCAGGTCAGCCGAAGAATCTTTCCGGTTCGCTCAATTTCAACCTCTGTTGCAAAATTGCACATGTCGCGGATTGTTCGTTGGAACACGGCGGACGGAAGAACAGTCTGAACATCGAATGAAAGATCACCCATGTCAAACGATTCCTCGTTAATGTCCAAGAGTTTCATGTCAAACATCGTCTTGCTCTTCTTTTGGTCATTTTCGATGATAATCTTGAGAATGTTACCTTCCGAGCTCATGCACAGTGTATCGTTGTTACCGATGATTTTGAGCAGCTTGAATGTGTTTGTAATGTTGACGCCAGCTACCACCCGCTGCGGACACTGGTACTGCTCAAAATTTTCAGCCAGTAGATGAAGCTTGGCAAATGTTACATGTGCAGCATCCAAAGTTGACATTCGAAGACCGCTAGAATCAAAGATGAAGTTCACATCATTGAGAAGATCCTTGAGCACTTCGAATACAGATTTTACAGATGCACCCTGAACAGTTTTCAGCATCATTTAATGTTGACTGGTTCGTAGCTTTTAAATGAATCCTTGACGTTTGCGTTAATTCGATCCTCCAGATCCTTGGTCATCTTTGGTGCAAGAGATGACCCGTAGCTCTCAATGGAAAACATGCCATCGTTCTCAAATCCTTCAGTAGTCGGAACAATGACACTCTCAAAGTACTCCTTTACATCAGCACCGACCAGTGCAGATCCATCATGCTTTACTAATGTGGGAACTCGATTCACTCCGCGAGGCACCCCCGAACGATTGATATCGTGAAATCGTGTCACCTGTTTGAGGTCTGGATTGTCCTCGATGAATCCGAGCAATTCTTGACAGTGCTTGCACTTTTCCGAGTAAACAAGCGTATTCATTTTTTAAAGGCTGATTATTTTTTTAATGTAAATAGTAATGCTGTGGCTGATCGTACTAATTGGTGTCATTTTTCTGATGTCACACAGGGCTGGATACACCGATGAGGTTACTATACAAAAGATTGTACAGAGTGTCAAGCAGAGATTTCCCTCGATGGAGCCGGTAAACACAACATCAATTGACAATGGTACAGCTCGAGTCACGTTCTTTGATCGGAATACCTATGCTGGATCCGTGGTGGATGCGAGTACCAAGGGTATCCTTCCAAGAGCACCTCCGGACATGAGCATACAGGCTTACCATGATGCAGAGTACAAATCATATGATGAAATTCGTGCAGCCTAGTAGATGATCAGGGCAAGTGACGCCAGGGTTCCACTTGACAAGAAGAAGCAAATCAAGAAGGAAATTTACAAGACGATACTCGACTCTTTTATGAAAAAGATTCGAGTATCATCCGAAACTGGTCGTAGTGACACTGTTGTAGAGATGCCAATTTTTGTACCCGGCCAACCTTCATTTGATCGTGAAAAAGGTCTAGAGTACCTGGCTCGACAGCTTGTTTTGCTTGGATATCAAATTCACCAGTTGACACCTTTCATGCTTCACGTATCTTGGGCCAAGTCGGCCCCAAAAGTTGATGTTGCTCCACCATTCTCAAGTATTCATCAGCTCGCGGACGAACTCAGGAGAAAAAAGCACCGCTAATCACATGGATTCCGCTGACAAGTACACTAATATGCTTTGTACCAAGATGTGTCCAGTTATGGTGACCATCTTCACCGATATGTTCAAGGAGGCCATCACAAGATCAAAGGGCCACCGGGACAATACGGTGAAGATTTTTACGGTTCTGCTCGAAGAGGTTGAGAATTGGAACAACACCATCATTTCAGAGCATGCCAAGGAGTTTGAAGCCAAGTGCAGTTACTTTTCTGACCTGCTTGCAGCTGTATTCATTTGCTATGTAAACATTCTGGCCAGAGCAATTCGCAAAAAGAATGATGAAGGCAAGCAGCTATCTGTTCAGTTGCCGAGTAACTCTGAGTTTGTTCATCGGTGCCTCTGGAATGCAGCGCAGCTTTTCGTGACACGCTTCCAGTTTTTCCGTGAAGAGAATCCGCATATTCGCTACGAGAAGCTCTATGAAGTGTGCTCCAAGGCGGTTCATCAGACTCTCGATGATCTATTGCCAATTCAGAACATTCTTCGCACTTATATCGACAGTGGATCCACATTTAGCATTGGCGATGAACCGGTGGGTGATTTACCAATTGAAACTGAGCCAGAGCCAGAGCCAGAGCCAGAGCCCCAGGAGCCAGCACCGGACCCCGAGGTCAAGGAGATTCCAGTTACACAGCCGTCGCTGTTTGATGATGCGCCGGAGAAAACTCCCGTGCAACAGTAATGAACAAGTATCTCAGGCAACCGTTTCCAGCGGCAGTTGCGGGAGCTCTAGCAACTTATATTTATCTCATGATCAAGACAAGACTCAATGGTGATGAAACACAGCCAAATTCTTACTTTTTGAAGCCGGCATTTCTAGTTGGAATTCTAGTTTACTTTATTGTGCACCTTGGACAGATAGAATCGGAGCCTCTGGCAGGTTAGAGAATCGGAAATCACAAACAGAAATGGCGACTACTCTCGGTGCTTTCAATGACATGATGGAGCAGTTTATCAATGAGCTTGTGCAGACGTTTCCAGAGGAAAAAACGTTCAAGAAGTACCAGGTTGCTCTAGACCTGGCTCGCAAGACGAATCCACGTCAGATTCTTAACGAGTACATGTCGGCTGTTCGTCCAGTCAGTGATCGTATCATGCAGTCCGACGAGTCGGTTCTAAATGATGTGAACATTCCGGATCTGGACCTGACTAAGATTTGGACTCCAGATCTGTCTGCTGGTACCAAGTCGGCAATCTGGCAGTACCTGCAGACGCTTATTGTGCTAGGTACAACCATCAGCGCTCTACCTCAGGATGCACTGAGCGCAATCGAGGCGGTTGCCAAGCAGGTTGCAGAGAGCGGTGACATGTCGCAGCTGGGAGCTCTTATGGGCAGTCTGGGAAAAAATCCCGGTAAGTTTTAGATGATTTGGTTCAAGGATCCTTCAGCTCTAATCGAAAAGCCTCTGGATTTTTGGCCCAGAAGTGGTCAACAGATTTCTGAAAAGGTAAACTCAACAACTCGTTTCATTGTGTATTCCTCTCTAGTTGCCTACTTTTTCAAGCGTGACCCGCGGGTTCTGATTCTGGGTATCATGGTTCTACTTGGCATCTTTCTGTGGTTTCAGGTAAATCCTAGTGCCGAGGTGACAACTGATGCCGAAGACCCACTGAATAACTTTACGGAGGATCGGGTATATAACTCGGAGGAGGTTGATCGCTTTATGGAGAAGGCGTTCCCGGATGATCGGCGAAATGCTGAGCGTCCATTCTTTACCATGCCTACATGGGATCTCAAGCCATTTCTTGACATGCAGGGACGCGGAAGACCTTACTGTCGCGATGATCAGAGTGCTTGTACCGCGGAGGGCAATACACATTTCCCAGATGAGACCACCATGAGAGCGCAGTATGGACTAAGTGCTCAGTTGTCTAGGTTCTGACGAGGTGCTTGCAACTCGGAAGCGTCAGAAGTTTTTCTTAGACAACTTTAATGCAGTGCGAGCGCGGAACTAGTTTGATGATGACAGATCAGGCGACACTCACAAACCGTGGAACACTCAATGTTGTGGACATGGTTGAGACTGGAAGTCGGCTGATTCCGGCGGACACCAAGTGGTTCCGCAAGTATTATTCTGAGCAGCCTTATGACTTTCCTCAACAGGAGGTGCTCGGCATCAACTCAGTGTCATGGGATCCACGCAGTACTCGCTCCGATCTACAAAACTTCCTGCTAAAAGAGAGGTATTTCAACCGCTAGTTTTTTTAGAAGCCTTCAGTAAATGGCGGCGATAGCTGCTGTGCTGGGCTTGGCCTTCCTTGGTAACTCGATCACAAAGGATGACCCGAATTGTAAAAAGGTGACGATTGACAAGGGCGAAGTGATTTCCGTTAGGCCCGATAACGGAACCGTGCTAACATCTCGAGCGGAGCTAGCAACTGCCCAGTTTTCGGAAAACCCAACAATTCGTGCCAACCGCTGGACGGGAAAGGAGGCGGTGAATTTTGTTCAAACGGTCCCAATGCGTTCTCGCGATGTTCATGGGCAGCCGGTATACGATTTTAACGATCGTCAGGGCATCACAAACAAGATGAACAACTTGAATCCCAATCCATGGACTCGTGTTGGACCGGGTCTTGGAATTCCAGCTGGCGTACCAGCCTATGGCGGTTACCAGCAGCTGCTCCGGGTTCTTCCGACCAATACGAACGAGTATCGTTTGACTACTCTTCCGGGTCGCCCGGGTGGACCTCCTAAGAATATTGTTCCGCTGCAGGAGTCGCATATCCGAGTGGACAAGAACCGGCCCGAGAAGGACTTTTACCGTGGAACAACCGAGACTTCGCAGGTGGCCAAGGCTCCGGAGGCTCGTGGACGTTACGTAAAGGGTGTTCGGTGGACCAAGCGGGATGTTTCTATGTTCCGCGATGATGATCTGCAGTACGGTGCACCGCAACAGGTCAAGCCGCTGAACTCAGCCTATGTCATTACCGGAAATCAATCGATGGATCGCTGCGATCGTCGTGCCAAGCCGGATCGCCCAGGTAATGCTGGTCGCATGAATGTTCGTGCGGATCCACTTGGAGCACATGGAGCAGTTACATCAGTTCGGGTCGACTCAATTATGGATCCAGAGCCCAGAGTCGGCCAGAGACTGGTGCCAGAAAATTATACTCGGACCGGTCTTCAGCAGGCTAACCCATTCAAGGAGAATCGCAGTTTCCTGGCGGGTGACGCTTCTCTGAGTCTAGCCAAGCGACAGCTTGCTGGTAACCCTCTGAACCACTCGATCAACTAGCGAAAAAATAATACCCGCTGTTGTTAAATGTCGGGTGGTATTGTCCAGCTGGTCGCAACTGGTGTGCAGGATGTGCACCTTACGGGCAATCCGGAGATTTCCTTTTTTCGTTCCCAATTCAAGCGCCATACCCACTTTGCCATGTCCAATGAGCTTCAGCAGCTCCAGGGCGTCCCAGGTCCCGGTAATATTTCCACTATCCGGTTCGAGCGCAAGGGCGACCTGCTTAGTTACGTCTACTTCACCGCTCGCGATGGCTCAGCCACCCTTCGCGGCCTGGACTGGGGATCCATTATCGACCGCGTGGAGCTACTCATCGGTGGGCAGATAATCGATACCCAGGATTACTACTTTTCCAATACCATCAGCCCTCTGTTTGTGTCTAGTAACTTTGCCACTCGGTACCAGCCAGGTAACCCTCTCCCAGTATTTTTCCCGCTGCAGTTCTGGTTCTGCAAGGATTGGCAGTCTTCTCTGCCGCTAGTGGCTCTTCAGTACCATGACGTGGAGATTCGCATCACATGGAGCACTAATACTAACAACTGGGGTCTGTCGCCACCCGGTTCAAGCTCAAATTACCAGCAGATGGAGTATCGCGCATGGGCAAACTTTGTGTACCTGGACAAGCAGGAGCGGGAGTACTTTGCCGGTAACCCGATGGACCTAATAATGTGGCAGGTCCAGCGCCAGATTTCATCCAATACCAGCGCCACCATGGAGCTGGCCTTTAATCACCCAATGAAGTTCCTTGCTTTCCCCGCTCAGATTTACCAGAGTCCTTACCAGACTCTACGCCTACAAATTAACGGCGTTGATCTAGGAATTGACAAGTCGCTGATAAACTACTCGCAGGTTTATCCGTATTACCACACACAGTACGGTTTTGACGCCCAGAATACTACATTTACCCAGAATCCGGTGGGCCTGGTTCCATTCTGTCTTGACACGACCAAGCTGCAGCCAACTGGTACACTAAACTTTAGCCGTATCGATACCTTCCGGCTGGTGACCAGCTCAAATAACACTATGCGTACTGCAATTGTAGACGCAACCAGGACGCAGTACATCTACGGTGTGAATTACAACGTGCTGCGCATCAAGGGTGGCATGGCGGGTCTACTTTACAGTAATTAAGTTCCGTGCCACTAGTAGATGGCCCAGCTGCTTGCAGCGGGTCCCCCTTGCGAACTTGAGGGAAACTTTTCATTCTTTCAAGGTGTTTACAAGAGGTATACGCCATTTGCCCTAGACTTTGTCGAACAGCGACTGGAAGGATCGACTTTTGAGTTTATCCGAGGCGGTGACTATCTCATGTACAGTTATCTGTATTCTACATCTGTTGTCAACTGGCGAGCAGTTCTTACAAGTGTCGACCTGCTCATCGGTGAACAGGTTATAGATTCTTGGCCAGTTGAATACCTCTTGGACTACTTTCCAATTTTGTTGGGAACTACACAGTCGATGGCAGAGTACTCTGCTGGTGTCTTCTTGCCATTACCGTTGCCACGACTGCCACTGTGCGCTCTCAGATATCACACGGTGAAGATCAGATTGAATGGTCTAACGGCGCCGGTCAAGTGCCAAGCTTGTATGGCGTACCTAAGTGAAGCTGAGCGTATCCATATGAAAGATTTCGACCTATTGATTAATCAGGTTCAAAAGAAACCAGTGTGCACCGATGGTACAGTCTACCTGAGCCACCCCGTCAAGTTTCTTTGGTCAAATAACGTGACAACCAATCGCTTGCTGATCAATGGCATGGATCTGTGGACAAACGATTCATCGATAGGGCTTTACTATTCTACCAAGTACGCTGTGAACTCTGGTTTTGAGAACCAGCGGTCGTACCAGTACATGGACCTGTTCAAGTTTCTGGGGACTGTTCCGTGGGGAATCCGAACACTGCAGAGCGCCAAGGGTAACGTGTTTATGTTTTCGTCGCAGCTTCAGCAATCTCAGATGGCAATTTATAACATGGGGCCGATGAATGCACCTAGTTCTTGGACGGTGATTCCTTTCGAGTACACTGACTTTGGTCCTCCTCCATTTTTTGCATCAGTGTCTACCTTCACCGGCGCAGCTCTAGTTCAAACGTATACAATTGATCTAGTGCCTTACAAGATGCTCGCATTCCTTGGCTCAGGGTCCTTCACGGTCAGCTCACCAGGCTATTTCGATCTTTTAGTTATTGGCCCAAACGGAACAGGTGTCGGGGCATCCGCCGGACAATTGCAGCTAGCTGCTAATACTCTTATCTCGACTGGAACAGTTTCGGTGACGATTGGTGCCAGTACTAGTGTATCTAGTATTACTTCGGTGGCTGGTGCAAATGGAAATGGCAACCTGGGAGGACTTGGAGCTGGTGGACCAGGATCCGGTGCCAATGGTGGTCCTGGTCTAAGTCAGACGGTGTCCGGATCAAACGTTTATGTATTTTCGCAAATGTTCAATACTACAATTGGTGGCACTAACGATGGTCAGAATAACTTTTACTACTGTGGCGGTGGAGCTGGAAAGGGAGGTACACCAGGTATTGGTTTCGGGACTCCACCAATGGTACTGTTACGTTTCCGGACAGCTTAGTTTCGTAGCATCTAGTATGGCATCGTCGTGTGATTTTACGACGAGTGTATATGATGGTTTCAGCAACATTTATGCATGTGGCTACTCGGTGCCTGGTCTTTACAGGATCAATGTAGACACTTTGAGCGTAACAGCCCTTAACGTGACTGGCAAAATTGGAAATGTTTATGCCCTGCAGATGTACTCATGCGTGGCCCAAAACTCAAATCTGTACATCTTTGGCGATGCCAAGTACATGGCAATTGATACTTTCAAGGGGTTCACCGTGACTGGTGCTCAAATTTACAATCTCCGGAGCATCTTTGCGACTGGAACTGGTACCGAGATTTACCAGTACGCCGAAATTTCTGGACCAGGAACCATCAATGTTTACTCATTGTACACGACGAATTTTCAGTTGAACTACAAGGTGGGCCAAATTAATGCGTGGACAGGTGCACAAATACAGCCACTTGGTCCATTTAGTCCTCAACAGATTTCATACGTCAGCTCGCTAGGCCTTGCACTCGGAAATTTTTGTGCCAATGTGCAGGTTAGCAATGTCAACTACTTTGTTCCCAGTGTTCCAAAACAACTATTTGCCAAGGGAATCTCGACACCAACTAATTATGTTCAGCTGCCGGTTAGTCAAAGCTTTGCTGGTGGATCGACCAATGGTCGCTACATTTACATGTATCCCGCATCAGGGTCTAGAAACTTGGTCCAGTTTGAGGTTCAGCCGAGATTTTCTCTTTTTGTGCCATTTTGTCTGGATTCATCCAGTACCGATCCAAGTGGTCAAGTCAACTTTAGCCGGCTTTCTCTTCAGATACCTGGAGCAACTAGTGGTACCGTGTATGCAGTAAACCACAATATTCTGAGATTTCGAGATGGCATGGCGGGGCTTTTGTACGCAACTTGACTTTTATCCGAGCCTTTATTAATGAATTGGATTCTGGTGGGACTATTATTCTGTGTTGCACTCGTGTCAATAGAACCTAAAAAGAATCTGAGAGACCAGTATGGAACATAAGGCCATTGCGATACCTGTAATTCAAGACCCTGGTGGTGCCAGATTTTTACTTGTTCACGACAAGCGTTACAAAGAATGGACATTTGTGACGGGTGGTTGTCACCATCGTGAAGTGATTAATCCGATTCGAACAGCAATCAGAGAACTTGAAGAAGAGACTCGTGGAGTCATTGCTCTTCGTCGAGGAACCTACAAGTACTTTAAGTTTGCAGCTCCGTCTGCATGGTATCACGTATTCATATTCAAGGTTACACTTGACTCTGTGCTAACCGTGGACCGATTCAATCACGAAAAATGGCGGATGGACACGAAGCAGGTTTGCTTCAGAAAAAACTATGACGAAAATGATTCAATGATCTTTCTGAACCTTGATCAAATTAAAGAGTGTACCCGGCTGTGGCCATTCATTGCCGAGAACATTATTGAGAATCCAGAATTTTACGAGGTGCTTGCATCAGAAACCGAGCACAATTTTTCTCTGGAAACCGTAGATGACCGAAAGCAAAACAAAACTATTGGAGAAGCTGCGAAAGAAGACCGGCAAGGATCTCCCAGAGTGGAACGACTGGCCAGTGTACAAGATTCTCATGGAGCTCCGGGAAGATTCTGACGAGTCAGACTCGGAGCCCGACGACCTAGTGTCGCGCATGGGTGGTCGTTTTAAGAAAACTCGCTCAAAGTAACTATGGATCGATGGAGAACCAGTAAAGCTCCAACACATTTTTCAATGGTTGGAGGTCTTTTGAGGGTTCCAGTCGAGGAAACTGAGCAATTTTTTGTTCAGTACATCAACGAGGTCATCACAGGAAAGGTTTATCTCGTTGAAAAGATTACACTCAAGTTTCGTTTCTTTGTAGATCTAGACTGGGTCGGGTCAAAGCCGGACTACCGAAGAGTAATCGAAGAAGCGAATCGTGTCGTACCAGGGCGAATAGAAGTTGCGGTTACACCCATGAAAATCCGCGGAACAGAAACCAAGTACGGTATGCACCTCCACTGGCCAGACCTTATTGTAGGCAAGACGGAGGCTCTCGAGCTAAGAGAGCGGCTACCAGATGAGATACGTCAGTTTGCAGACAAGAGTGTTTACAGCACCGGACTGCGAATGCTTTGGTCCCACAAGAAAGATGGATCCTTGCCTTATGTTCCACTTGGTCACCCTAAACCTGACGTTGGAATGCTCAGACTCTTTTCAATTCGAGTCGGTGGTCAGGATTCCCCGCCGGTAGCAAACCCAACGAATAGTCCCTTGCTCCAATTTATTCGCGAATACATTCCAGGGCAAGCGAACACTAGAATCACCAAGACTAAGCGGAGTGGCCAGATTACCAGATTGGAAACTGACTCGAGATACTGCGAACGAATCAGAAAAGAGCATCGATCGAATCACATCTTCTTTGAGGTCACCAAGGACACCATCCGACAACGGTGCTACGATGAGGACTGCAAACATTACGAGGGAAAGATTTACAAATTGTCTCCGTCAGTATTAGATGCACTTAAAGGTGCTATTCATGCTGATGATTCTAGCGATTTTCTGGACTCTGATTGAATCTAGGCTATTTGGCATCAGTCGGTACATTCAGGCTCTCGAGCCTTACTCAGGTCTTTCCCCAGACTATTTCGAGCGGTACAAACAAGGGCTCAATATGTTTAGACGCGAGCTTTATAAGAATCCAGAACTGGCCAAAAGTCATCTGGGAGCAGCTCTGGACTCGGCCAGAGAGATGACTCTGTGTACGAGGACCGCTGATTCGAGCGTACAAGGAGATCTTGATGCTAAAATAACTGAGATTAGAATGGATTTGCTTAAAAGAATCCGAGGCTAGATAATCAATGGAGGTTCGCACGCGTTCTGGGCGGCTGGTGAAAAAGCCCGACTTTTATGTTCCGCAGGAGGTTCCAGATGACGACTTTGACGATTCTGAATACGATGAGGAGGAGTCCGAGGTGTCTTCCGAGGTTTCATTCGAATCTGAGGAATCGTCAGATTCGGAAGGTTCTCTCGAGGATTTTATAGTTAAGGACTCCGAGTCTAGTGTTGATAATGGAGACGATAATGACACCGCTGAGTCGTCCGAGTCCGAATCAGATTCCGATTGAGCCACCACGAGAGGAGCCCAAGGTGGAGCCCCGACCGGCTCAGGAGTGGTATCCAGAGCCAATCTGGAGTGAACCCAAACCTGAGCAGATTGAGAGAAATGTGGTGATTATGGTGTTTGTTGCTTTTATTGCTGGGCTTCTACTCGGAAAGATTATGAACCCAGTGATTCTAAAGCACTGAGCTGAAGAGTAGTCTTGGCAGGGCTGGGTAAAAACCCACCCTCACAACCAGTCATGAGTCGCACCGTCGACTCTCTTAGAATTTCATTGAACCTGTCGCCAGTTACGAGCGGATCCATTACATCGGATGCGCTCAAAACCGGCTCCATGTATCTCTTTTTTGTGGCTGCACCTATGATTGCCAGCACAATCAGCGCCACCGTCACTGTAAGAACCTGTAGAAACAGTACGATCATTGTAATCTACTCCGAAAGTTTACTGGACTGACCCAGACGCCACTGCTGGCGGTCAGCCATCTCCTTCTCGATAATGTCATTCGCCTCCTTGACAAGCTCATCAATTGGAGTGTCCGGCTTCTCTTTGCGTAGACGCTCGACAATCTCAGCTGGGTGGCTAATGGGCGGCTCATCGGGCCTGGAATAGTACTTGGAGTTTTCATCGCCAGGGTCGAGATGCTCCGTAGCCATCATGTCCTTCTTGCGCTTCTCGAACATGATTGCAGCCTGGCGCTGATTCTCGCGGTACTTGCCCATAATCTCCTGTAGCTTGTCCTCTGCGTAATTGACGTCAGAGATCTGGTCACGGTCAGGGGGAATCAGCAGCCACTTGTACATGTCCACCAGGTAAATGTCAAACGTGGCGTCCTCCTTCTGTAGGCGCTTGGCATACGCCTCCGCCTCGGGCTTGGTTGCAAATACTCCCCGGATCTTTAGACCAAACTTCTCATTCTTCTGCGGAAGATCTGGACCAACAAGCGAGATGAGGGCAAACTGCTGACCAGGTACAGTCACAAAATCCTGCTCAAGCAGACCAGACATTTTAAGAGTAGACGCTAGTATACTTTAAATGGATTTACGCAAGATGAACAACCACTTGAAGAAGGAGCTAATAGGTGCGTTTGCCCTAAAGGATCTCACGGTCCTAGACATGGGATGTGGCGCTGGTGGTGACTTTCACAAATGGCGTGAGGCTCTCGTCGGGCACCTTGTGGCGGCGGATCCCTCACAAGGTGCAATTAACGAAGCTCGAAAGCGCCGATTGCACGGACCAGCGTCTATGGAGTTTATACGGGGTGAGATCAACCGGGTCCCGGTGCGACCATTTGACGTGATTTTCTGGAACTTTTCGTTGCAGTACGTGTTTGACACGAGTGAACACCTTGATTTGACCATTCGTGAAATGGTTCGACGTAGCAAGCCTGGTACTATAGTAACTGGTGTTGTCCCCGATTCGCAGCGAATCTTCATGCTCCCCGATCACTACCAGGATCCAGCGGGGAATCAGGTTTCCAAGGGTATCCTCACCGGTGAACTTGGGGACCTAGTGTCGTTTTGGATTCCAGGAGCTCCTTATTATCGAGGAGGGCCGATAGCTGAACCCGTAGCCTGGCGGGATCTATTTGTGACTCGAATGGAGGCGGCTGGATTCCAACTGGACCAGTGGCGACCATTTTCCCTCCAGTACACTGGGCTCATAACGGATCTTTACTCGGCATTTGCGTTTTCTTTTCGAGGAACCTAATATGAAGTGGCTACTTATTGTAGCCCTGCTGCTGGTGCTGCTGACCCGTGAAGATCCGGTACTTTTGCAGCTCAAGGAAAAGTACCGGGCCTTCATAAAGACGCTTCCAGATAGATATTCTAAAATTAAACGGCCAGTGATAATCACTGGAACTTATTCCAAGGGGGAAATCGGATCAAATGTAAACAAGGGTGGAGAAATCTACATTTGTATGGAAAACTCGGTAAATGACGCTTTTCATGTTCTCCTTCACGAGTTGGCTCATACCACTGTTCGCGAGTACGATCACTCCTCTGGATTCTGGGACTCGTTCGCCGACCTCAAGAGTCTAGCAGTCCAGGGTGGTTTCTATTCTCCTGTTGGCACCAAAAAGTACTGTGGAAAGGAGATTTCAGATCAGTGAGTCGCCTACTTCATCAGCGTCTGCTTGCCAAAGTAGAAGATCACCGCCACGATAAGAGCCAGGATAGCCATGCCAATCAGAGACACCTTGCCAGACTCAGAGTAGAACTGCGGCATCATCTCGGCTAGCTTCTGCTGAACCGGCTCTGAAGTTCCAATAACACCTGCTAGACCCGCAACAAGTGCCTCCATCTGCTTGTAGCTTAGACCACCTGGATACTTCTTGGTCCAGCTGGGCTTCTGCTGCGGCGTATCATAGCTTGACACGCCCATGTCACCACCCTGTCCGGAGAAGTTTGGTAGCCCCTCGCCCTGAGGCTCCATAACATCACGAATATCCGAAGAGAAGCTCGCCATTTGATTAGAGCTCGGATTATTTTCACTCGAAATTAAAGTTGCACCATCGAGCTCATCCCTTATTGTAACCTGTTCCACCATCTAACACTTACACCTTTTTTACAATGAGAGATGGACCGCGGCGAGTTTGTGCAAGGTTCGGTGGAGCAAACTGATACTTGGGATTGTAATTCTTGGAGTGATAATTCCAAAACTTTTCCGACCCGATTCTGAATGGTGGTCGAAGAGTGGCGCGATACCAAAAGACACATTCGTTGATGTGATTCGACTTGCTGGTGTTGTCTAGGACCAGGCACTCGTAGTTTTCGGTGCACGAGTCCATCACCTGCTGAAACATGTGGAAAGTTGGAAAGACGCCAAAAAAGTTTTTGTACAGTTTTTCCCGATTCATGATTACATTCTCACGGAGCACAAATACATAGTCTACATTTGTTCTCAGGGCTGGCGGGATATCCATACAGTACTGAGTAGTCAGCAAAAAGAAGATTTTCCAGTGTCGCCCATTCATAAACAATTGTCTTATGCACTCGTCCCTGAGAAAACTGCGATCATACATGCAGTCGTCGAGCAAGATGAAAACTGGGTTGACTGAACCGTATCGCATCAACCGATCTTTCTGGGCCTGTATGAGTTTCTCTAGAACCTCTTTCTTGTATGTTCCGTGCACGAATAGATCTGGTACATACTTGCCATAGTAGTGATTTCCCTCTTCGGTGGCGGACATGACTACTCCGGCTGGTAGACTGCGCTTGTGATACATTATGTCCATCACAAGAGTCGATTTGCCCGTTCCTCTTTTTCCGATAAATAAACAAACCTTGTCATTGCCCATTTTGCTCGGGTCAAATTTACTGAGCTGTAGCTTGCTCATCTACTGATAGCAGCAAAACTTGGCGCAAAAAAACTTCGCATGTAACAGGATGTCGGCGGGCACGGTTCAGCTCGCCGCCAAGGGTGTACAAGATCAATATCTGACAGGTAGTCCGCAAATTTCATTCTTCAACACCATGTTTACGAGGCACACTCCATTCCTAGTCAAGATGCTCGAAGTCCCAATGAATAGCTCTGTGTCTAGTTTGCAGGTTTGTGACTTGTCCCGAGCAGGTGATGTGATTCGAAGTATTACACTCAAGTTAACATTGCCATCGATGTTCCAATCTGGTTACGGTCTGGCCTATCCTTCGAGCATCCAGTCTCCAACCTTTTACTATTTTGACGCTAATTTTAACCTACTAGCATCTTACTTTGGCCGAAACATCAAGCCATTCTTTTCGACCAATGACACTAATTGGCTTCCACCGGTTGCCACTGTACAAGGAAGCAGTTTTGCATTTGCTGGACCAGCAAATTGGATCGGATTCAAGGATCTTCCAAGTGCTCTATTTTGGGGGTTCAAGAATTATACCCAGATTGTCAACGGTTACTACATTTGGCCATTCACCGGAACATCGGAGATTTCACTCTTTACCGGTGGATGGGTCAATGCCAACTCAAACTACTTTAGATACTACACCACTGGAGCTCCTCTTAAACTCATTCAAAAAGTGGACCTAGTTATAGGAGGGCAGCTGATTGAGAGTGTACCAAGTTCTTATATTCAAATTTTCAACGATACCAATTATGAAAATCAACAAACATCTCTGTCCAATGTGTCAGGTACTGTCCAAACACTGGCCGCGTCAGACATTGACTTTTATGTCAAGGTTCCTTTTTCAACAACTAACGTACCAGCTGCAGCTATAACCAATCAAACTGTTGAAGTTCAGGTAACTCTTGGATCCTTGCTGTCCGCCATCGATTCTAACTCGTACAATATCACAAACTTTACGAGTAAATATGGTAGTTTTACCGGCGGTATAGTTTCTGCTACGTATGGCGACTATATTCTAGGAGGTAACGGCACTCTGTATCAAGGTTCAACCCCAATTGGCTCGATGCCAGGTGCAACTGCAATTGCGACGGACTTTAGCAATGTTTACGGAATTGCCGGAACAACCATGTACAAATACTCTGGTGGAACCGTGTCCAGTTTTTACATTCCTGGTGCGTCGGCCTTTGCCGGAGCTCTTGCAATGACAGCCGGTTCAGCTGGACTATTTTGTTATCGAACGGGTCTACAAATTTTTAATGTCGGTCAAAACCAGTTTCAAAGCTATGAGTTTCCTTTCAACGGCTATCTTTCCACAAATTTTAACAGTTACAATTTTGTCGCAACCAATACGGCTATTATCGTTCAAAACTCTGTCGTACCTTATCTTTACACGTCTTATCTTTACCAGTACGGACTGCCACTACAAATTTCCCAAAATCCTTTGAATTCTGTTTACTATTTGACTGCAAACTCCGTGGTAAAATGGACCGGGAGCTCTTTTGTGCAGCAAATTCCAATTTCCAGTGTTCCAAATTGCTTTGTCGTTTTGCCGGATCGTCTAGCTCTCTTTTATCCCGGTAGTATCCAGATTATTACAGCTGTTGTGCAAAACTATTCGACAAGCTTCACAGTCATCTCTGCACAATATGTCAAGGGTACCACTTTGCTGGTTGGACTTTATCCCGCTGGCGTAGCCATCTGGGACTATACAAACCCCACGGTGATTGGTCCAACGTCGTTTGCACTGAGTGTTGTGACGTCGATAGGCGTGGGAATCAGTAATGTATATGCCATGGATGCGGGTTCTAATCTTTTTCAGTTTTCTAACACTGGAACTGCCAATCCCGGACAGCTCAAGAACATTGGGTTTCAAAATTATCAAAATTACATCTTTGCATTTGACTCGAGCAATCGTAGAATGTATTTGACATCAAACTCGTCCAATAGTTTATTTTATCTGAATGACGGTGGAGCACTGGTACTCAATCAGGTTACTCCGACATTGCCATCGCTTTCCGGCCTCAGTAATTTGTACTATGATGGGCAGTACATGTATTCTTTTCCATTAAACGGAGCTAGCATAGCCTACAAATTCAACACTTTTACCGATTTCAACTCTAATACCAGTCACATCCTAACCACTGTAAAGGATAATTTTGGAGTAACCAAGGCTGTATTTGCCGGTGGAATTGCATTTGATGGCACAAATCTCCTCGTAGCCCCATTGAGTTCCGATCAAAATGTGTTGGTCTACAATACAACCTTGCCATTTTCAGAACCCACCGCATTTTATCAGTACTCTGGCTATCTCACCGGTGGACGAAATTACTCATCAATTGCAACTTTTGGAAAGAATATGTTCATTGGCAGCAGTTCTCTTATTTACCGGTACCAGACAAGTCCTGGCTTTACGGTTTCAAATTTTCAGATGACATCTTATAATTTTGGAGCAGCCACGGACAGTCGAACCAAGATGCTTGTTTTCAATAGCAATATTTCGGGCAACGGTTTCACTGTGTACAATTTTGGCTCGTTGACACCCGGATCACCTACTCCAATTCCAGGTTACCCTGGTAACTATGGAGTCCTTGTCCAGCAAAATGCAGATACCGTGTTTTTAGTCCCAAAGGATAATTCCAATCTTATTAGCTTCTCGGTGACGCGCCAAGCCGTGAACAGCAATGTTTTGTTGACCCAGTATCCAAATTCATCAAATACCGCGTGTATCGCCGGTAATAATCTTTATATCTTTCCGAGCCCACCGTGGACCAATCTCTTTGTGGTCAACCTTACAACATTGGCAGTCAGTAATGTTTACCTTCCAATCAATAATTACCAAGGGGCCACATACGATGGATCTAGGTACATTTACACGACAAATCCATATGGTAATGTATACCGGTACAATACATCCACTGATATTTTCAATGACTTTCCTGGTTGGACAGTTTCCACTCTGGCTATTCAAGCCAATGTCGTCTCGCAATCAACCACTCTACAAGGTAATGTTTTCTTTGCGTCCAGCCAAAACGTATTTTCAACAAATGTACAGACACGCACAACGGGCAACTGCTTGGCTTCATTCGGTAGTCAGCCCCTAATTGCTCGGCAGGCGGTTGGAAATACTCTATTTTTTGTTACGGCTTCCAATATTTGGCAATTTTCAACCAACACGTATGGATCAAATTTGCAGACAACTTATTTGCTAGACCGTAGCCTAGCAACCAAGACACCGGTAGACCTCACAGCGGCTCAATCTAACGTCTACGTGGCTTGGAGCGATGGAAGTCTCGGAACTCTAGACCTTAGCTCAAATGACTTGAGCGGAATTTATTATACCGTTCCCGTTGCTACCGCTGCCGGTATTCCAGCTGCTAGCATCATTATAAACTCCAATGTATACGTCACCACAAGCGACAATGTGTCTAGATTGCCAAGTACCCTTAATGTTCGCCTAGCAGACTCGGGGTCTGGTGGGCCACCGTCGAACGTGTACTCGATACTGTTGAGTACCGGCAGTAATCTCTTTGCACTGCCATCAAACGGTAACGTATTTACACGTATAAGCGATGCGGTACCACTGTCAGTTGACCGGTTCACCAGTAATGTATCTAATGTTGGATGTGCACTCATCAACGGAACAACTCTGTACGCATTTTCCAAGACATCCAACTTGGGAGTGGCTCTCAAAACAACTACTTCACTTGCAACCGGAACACCAGTCAACACAATTATTTCAAACACCAGTGCAAACGGTTTCTCGTGTTGCTTTGTCGGCACGGATTCTAATTTGTACCTCTTGCCATATGTGTCTAATGTAGTGGTTGCTTACTCGATCCCGACATTCAACTTTTCAAACACGGCACAAAGTCAATCGGCATCACTCACGGGTCCTATTTCGAATGCAGTAGCTGGAAGCTCTTATTGGGTTCTCAGTCAAGGAGGATCGTTAGCAAATGTGATCACGGGTACAATTGGGGGCGCCTTGCCAGTAGCTGACTATCTTCGTGGTCATTTGGCCTATCAGAGTACACCAATTGGTTCTAATCTGTATGGATTTTATACCGGAGCTTACAACTACGGACTACCTAGCCAAAATTATGGAACCATCACCGCTGGAACCTCTTCTAAAATCGACCTATTTGTATCCGGCCCCGGAACATTGACTCCGGTGGCTGCGGTAAATTCATTTTTTGCACTCTGGGTGCTACCACAATCCAACTTTACATTTTCAACCGCCAGTGTGACTAATCATTCGTGGTTTTCACTTACATTTACGATTGGAACCGCCATATTTACCGTGAACGGCTACTGTTTCGCAGTAGCCGATCTAGTCTCAACTCTAAATGTCAGTCTTGCCAAGTACACTACACTGGCCTATGCCAGCGTCAGTGGCTCTTCAGTTATCATAACAATCTCAGCTTCTCCAGCAGCCACGTCATTTTTCGGTACAATTGGAACTTTGACTGTACCCACACAGAGTGCCCCAGCATTCCAAACATTGCAGTACCTGTCACCCAGCCTTACAACCAGTTTGACTTATTCAACAAGTGTATCATTGCCCAGTTCGCTGAACCGAGTAGTCATTATAATGGAGCCAGGTACCATAAACGTTGGAGACTACTATTGGTCTCCGGTAAGTACCGGACCAGCCTCACCATTTACAGTTACAACTAGTGGAAGTTTTTTCAACTTTTCAAATATATTGCCATTTTTTGCAAATCAGTGGCTGGCCACACAGGATGGTAGCTCTTTCATCAATACAACCAATGGTACTTTATCCGTCGTTCCACAGATTCCTTCTGGTACCATCTTTGACAGCTTGTACGCAGCCGGTTCCAATATTATCATGGCAAATTCCACCACCGGGACGACTCTTAACAAGTACAACACGGTGACGAATACAACCGGTACCTTTTCTGCAGCAACTGGACCAGTTGTTAATGTTTCGTTCAACTCCCCGTATGTCTATGTACTTTCTGAAAACTCGGGCACAGCATCAGTGGCTTTGTATGACCAAAACAACACTCTACAAGCTGCAATCTCTGTACCAAGCCAAAATGTAATCACTTCACGTTTGAC
>Ga0164296_1002253_pt1 | contig 19494 bp, 17 predicted proteins | sample GEODES057metaG_FD_113533 | JGI IMG/M metagenome (GOLD analysis project Ga0164296, IMG submission 113533) | Dystrophic lake water microbial communities from Trout Bog Lake, Wisconsin, USA - GEODES057 metaG | ecosystem: Environmental > Aquatic > Freshwater > Lake | place: USA: Trout Bog Lake...
CACCATCATAAGCTTTACATAGTGCTTTAGCATCTGCATAACCATAATAATTACCAGGAATATTAAATACTTCTTTTCTTCTAGCAAAAGAAAGAGTAGGTTGAGTTGGTTCTGTTACTTCTACTTGAATTTGAGGCTCTCCAGAAAATAAATTTTTAATGGATGCTACAATATCAATATTGAAAAAATATTGTAAACCATTAATAAAAACTAATAAAATAAAAATACCTGCAGCAATGATTATTAATGTTTTACTTGCAGGATTGCTACTTTCTGAAGGTTGACTTTGAGAATCAAACATACTACTATTATTAGTGGCGTTTTTATTTCCTAAAGATAGAAAAATTATAATATATAAAACAATTACAATACCAATTATAATAAAAACACTTGGATTTAATAAATACGCATTTACATAATCATATATATTCTCTGTTTCTGTCATAGAATTTGTTGTGCTTACTTCCATATATATATATTATATATTATTGACATTGATTTTTTCTATAAAAAAGACAATAAGCCTTTGAATTTATTAATTTTCTAAGGTCTTTGACTTCTGAAACTTCACGGTCATTATAATGATACCATTTTCCATTCGCATTTTTAACTGATGCAGTATAATGTCCTCCACTTACAGCACCACTATGATAACATATACCATATAAATTATAAATATACTGCTCTTTTTTATATCCTATAACATATTTAGATAAGTCTAGATTTTCTAGAGGAAAATCTACTAAAATTTGATTTTTACGATTATTAGAATTGAATCTTTTTAAGTCTATTGACATAATAGAAGGGAAACTCCAATATGATATTTGTTTCTTAACATCTTGTTTCTTATTGGTTTTCTCATTAAACCATGCATTCTCTCCTTCTAAAATTTCACCACTAACATATAAATCAAAACAATCTAATAAAGTTGGGTCCTTATTATTTTCTGGAATCGGTAAATTTATCATAAAATAAGGTTCAGGACTTGAACTTAAAACTTCATTTGTTTCAATAGATTTTATTTGTGATACATGCATGCCATAGAAAATATTCCATATTTCTGAATAATCCTTTTTATACATATTTTTTATTGTTTCAAAACATTTTAATGCCATTATATCTACTTCATTTTCTGCCTCACCATTAATCGTCATGTTTACTTCTCTAGATAAAGAATTATGAAAACAATCTATTATAAAAATCAGAAATTCAGGTAGGTCATTTTGCGCATAACCTGTAAATAATTCCATATCTTTTATTGTTGCTAATTTATGAATTGTGTTAATAAATTTACCAGGTGAAATAGTACAATTATCTTTCCACATAAGCTTTCTCAAATTATCCCACTCTAATAACAATGCACTATCATATACATTTTTGAGTTTTTTTTGATATTCATTGTTATTTAAAAAATTATTTAATTCATAAGTATGAGATAAAACCTGAATACATGAATTTATATAACACGTATTACCTAAATTTACAAGTCCTGATAGTCCTTTATTCTTGTATTGTTTAAATTCTTGCATTTTGTTTATTATTATTATATAGAAATATACATTTAAACATATTTTTTAAATATTATATTATTTTATGTCTAGGCGTACTTATAATAGAGAAAATAGAGAAAATTCAAATAATTCTAACTCTAATAATTTGAATTCTAATAATAGAAACAATGATACAAATAATATTAATAATTTCTCTCTTTCATATGACCAAAGAACATTAATAAATATGTATCAGGGTTTTTATGATAATATTAATCATCAAATTGATGAACTTTATAGAGCACAAGATGAAATTAGAGAAGTATTGAATTATATTATTAGAAATTACAATTCAAATACTAATTTTAATTCTAATTCTACAACTAATGAAAATAATCAAAGAGTTTATATTGATGGAAGACCTTATATTTTAGAGTTTCAGCATCAATACATTCCTAATAGAAGATGGCAAAACACCGATTTATCATACAATGATTTTTCATATAATGATTCATCATATAACAATATTTATAATAACTTATTTAATACTAATGCATTTACACAATTTTCTGGACTTGATATTTTGCAAAACTTTTATTCTAGTATTCCTATAACTCCTTCAAGACAACAATTAATGGATGGTACACGTGTTTGTTCTTTCTCTCAAATAACAGAACCTATTAATACAAGTTGTCCTATTTCTTTAGACATATTTGAAGAAAATTCAAATGTTACACAACTTAGAGGTTGTGGTCATATTTTTTCTAGTAATAGTATTAATTCTTGGTTTAATAATCATACTAGATGTCCTGTTTGTAGGTATGATATTCGTGATTATGTTCCTATTCAGAGTACTCCTCCTACAAATTCTGATACATCTGGAAATATTATAAATAATGAAGCACAAAACGAAAGAAGAGGGTTTTCATCTAATAATTTAGGTTCTCAAAATAATAATCAAGAGAGAAATAGTAATTCAAATAATGCTTTTAGAAGTTTATCTGGCTTATTAGTAGGTCAACTTCTTCGCTCATTTACTGGCAATAATGTCAATATTAATAATCCACGTTACAGTTATGATTTATCTAATAATGAAATTTTATTAGAAGCGTTTCTAGATAATGTTGAATAATTATGAAAACAATATAAAATCATTTTTCTATATTTTATAAGAAAATGATTACAAGGAAAACTAATAACAGAATTGTTTCATCTAAAGATAGTGAAAGTTCTGATTCAATAGAATATTCTGATAATGATGCAGAAGCTCAAGCTGAAGCAGAAACAGAAGCAGAAACAGAAGAAACAGAAGAAGAATTAAAACAAAAAAAAGAAGTAGTACAAAAAACTATGTATCAAAACGGAAAAGATGTAGTTACTAATTATTGTAGTATTATCATAACAACAGCTAAGTCAACAACATATATTATTTATGATGCTGTTAAAATTTATTTATTATGGGCACTTCTGCATTATTTAGCTGCTCATTATTATGTGCCATTTTGTTCACCTTATGGAATTTGGGGTTTTATTATTACTCCTATTCTTGCAGCTACTCCTCAATGTAAGGCATTGCGTTGGATAATTACAACTGGTGGTAATACAATGGAAACAATGTGGGTTATTTTTGGAGTATGGGCTTGTTCTCAAGTGATTCCATCTACAATTAGTAATGCTGCAAATACAGTAAATGCTGCAGCATCCACAGTTGTTAACACAATTCAATCTTCAAATAAACCACAACCCAAATACAATACAAGGTCACGGTCACGAAGTTATGACTATATAAATGATAAGCATAATAAAAATTAAACAAAATCTAGAAAATCTAGAAAGAGTAAATATAATATTTGAAAAGATATAAAGACAACACATCATAATAGGTTATAATATGCCAAGAAAGCAAACTACTACACAACAACAATCGCAAAAATCTCAAGTTAAGTCATCTGTTGAACCAAAGAGAAAGGGATTATCATGGTCTTCAAATGAGGTAAATCGTCTTCATAATGAGTATGAGTTGAAGGAGCTATCTGTTTATCAAATTGCAGAACTTCATAGTAGAGGTGTTCGCGCTATTCTCCACAAGTTGGCCGATGAAGGACTTATTTCAAGCACTTGGTCTGATGCTCGCGGGTGGGATTTTGTTGCAACTGAAAAAAAGGCACTACCTGCACCAGTTAAGAGAGCTAGAAGAGTACAACCTGTTTTGACAGTTGATGATACACATGATTATACAGGTTCTTGTGATGAAACAGAGACAGATAGTGATGATAGTCATGATAGTGATGAGGAATACACATTGGATGATGCCAAGAGGGATTATGATCCTTTTTCTATGCGCGATAAAGTTGAGTTCTTTAAGAATTTGATTCCTTCTTCCTTGTATCGTTAAATCTATTGATTGATATTGAACAATATTGTAAAAAATTAATATTAGTATAAATTTAACATTATGATTGGTTATAATAATGTTAAATTATTGATAAAGTTGACTTTTATTTATTAGTACCTCTTTTGCTACATTCTTTATAATTTTATTGAAAAACTTTTCGTTTTCTGCATCATCAATACCACCAGAAGACTTATTCATAATCATCATATATTGTTCATTTTTCTTTGAACTAGTATCAATCCATTCTGGATATGTTTCTCTCCATTCTTTCATCTGTCTCAAATTTTTACCTGTAATATGTTGAATAACTTTTTTCATTTTAGGTTTATCTTCCTCATCTTTAACCCATATTCCATTATCTTTAATATATATCACTTCTCTCTTTAAATCACTACAATGAATTGGTCTCTGAGTAACATCAAGTTCCTTTAATCCTCTGACAAATATGCTTGTAATACCATTTACATATCCAAGAGTTTCCATTGCTTCCAAGTCACTTAATTTGAGTTTAAGTTGAGCAATAAAGTCCATTATATTCAATGCGTTACTACATTGTTCATTCAAGAATACACTCATATTGAATTTATTATTTATTGTATTATTGTTGTCACCATTATGATTATGAATGTTGTTAATGGTTTTGCCTTCTTTTGCAAGTTCAATAAGCTTTTCATTCTGTTCTATTAATAACTCTTTAAACTCTTTATTCTCTTTCATCAAGAATAATATCAATTCAGCTTGTTTGGCTGGTTGATTAAATGTTTGGTTTATTGATTGAAGTTGTTGATTTTTAGAACATCTTTTCAGATGTTTAGAGAGACCAGATGAATATTGGTATTTCTTTTCACAACAACATACATAACTCTTTGAATTACAAACCTTATTTGTGATTTTAGTAATCCTGCTTGTATTCTTTTTATGTTTTGCTGTCAATAAATGCAAACCAAAATCAAATTTGTTATTGGTTTTGGTCTTACAACTTGCACAATAAAACTTTGCGAGATTTGCGAGATTTTGAGTGGATAACTTATCCGTTTCGTTATCCAATCCCGCAATTTGAGATTCTTTTTGAGAGTCTGTATTTTTCTTGCTTTGTTTTGGGTTCTGTTTTGGAAACTGTTTTGGAAACTGTTCTACACTATTCAAGTTAGCATTAAGTAATATAAAATATTCTTGTTCTTTGTTTTTTGCTTCGCATCTGTCAGCACAATTAAAAAAATTCAGAATTTCCATATTCCAATTTTGCCATCCTCCATTTTTTCTTATTGTTTCATATAACTTGCAATTATTATAATTATCATTGCACGCCATCTTATGTTGTGATTTCCTCTGAACAAAATTTGTTGTATGTCCAACATATAAATCTTTTATAGATTCATCTTTACAATGTATTTTATAAATAATTGTATTTGAATAATCTATATCATTCTTAGGCATTATATTATTATGTTATATTATATATTTAAATTATCTTAAAATTATCTTAAAATTTTGCGATTTTATTTTAAGATTTCTCGCATCTTAAAATAATATGCAAAAGTATTCAAAAATTATGCTCACAGTTTTTTAAATGAAAAAATGAAATTTAGAGCATTATGATGACAATTAGATTTTTTGCATTTTTTTTGAAAGTCTAAGTCCCCTTTTGAAAATTGGACATACTATTTTTGTCCATTTTTTAAAAGCCAAAATACTTTATAGACAAGAAAAACAAGGGTTTAGTAGTTGGTTCACCTTACTGAAAAATATGAATATATATGCAATTATTATATTTGCGCAGCATAATGGTGTGTATATTTTGAAGCTTCGCTCAAATAATACACAAAATGGGCGCCCCAGCTTACCTAGAAAACACGTCTCTTTGCATCATTAAAGCATGACTCTTATTTTTTAGGTTGAAATGCATTAGTGATGGCTCTTTGTCCTTGCTTCTGATTATTCGTTTCTCTCAAGAACTCATCAAATAACAAAGTCTTTACTTCGCTATTCTTCAATTTCTCCAATTTATCTTCAAATTTCTCTTCAGCTATTGTCTTCTTCAATTCTTGCACTTCCCTCTTAAATTTTGCAATCTTTCCCTTCTTGTTTTGCATATCCCACATCTTCTCTAATACTAGTGCAAACACCTGCTGAACTGGTTTCATTATTTGATTGGTAATATAATGCGAATAATCTATCTTCAAATTTGCTTCTTTTATATATGTCGGCGTTTCTATCTTCTCTCCCTGAAGTGCCTTTTTGTTCGGATTATGAATGTAGACAAAGGGAATTCTGTCTCCTGAACTCGGTTTATTTCCAGGGTCTCTTGCTGTCATTCTATCAGCTAATACTTTGTGAGCAATCTGCTGCGGATTTTTATAGCCCGACCTTAGCGATTTTGTAATTACTAATTTGTCAATAGGATAAGCCTCATTTACAATGTTCCTCAAACAACTGCGTAAGAATTCTGTGGCCTTTCCAATATCTTGCTCCTTCATCAAGATATCAATTATTCCACCATATACATCTTTTACAATCGGTGCATTATCTCGGCGCTTCAATACAATTCCCATTTCCTTGCGTTTGCATTTTTCTGGGTCATCTTCATAAAGCATCCCGACATAACGCTTCTTTGACAAAAGACAGAATGGCATAAAGGTCTTCTCATATTCTAAGTCATGAGGATTCTTCAAGAATTGAGACGCTAAATGACCTGCTTCTTTTGCTAGTTCAATTGTAATCTCTAGCGCCTTCTTGCCTTTTATTGGTTCGCCTGCTGGAGTCTGCAAGTTGAAGGTGAAGAATACTGAGTCAGTATTATGAACAATAAGATTCCCGATTCCTGCTGCGAAATGATGATTATCTGTTGTCAAGTCATATACATAGCCTTTATATGGAATTTCGGTCATTTCACTTATTACTTCATAACTAGGAGTTGAACCAACCTTACAAGAGAGTAATTCTGTTCCTATTTTACAATCTTTTGGTGATATTTCTTTTCCGTCTGGCATCAAAAGTGAGTGGTCATCTGTAACATCTACTTGACTCCCTGAAGTTGTTTTAATTCTTATCATTTTCTTATGAGATGCCAACTTGTGCTTAATTACTCTATGTATTTGCGTCCATCCAAATTCTGTCCAAACCTTAACATCATCATCTAGTTCACAATATTCCTTCTCTTCTTTTCCTGGTTCTGCACATTTGGTCCATTTTTCCCATTTATTATTATATTTTCCAAAATAAGTAGATAATTCATTAATTTCAACAATAATTGATTTTTTGTTATTTATAAGAATCGGAATTTTTGTCCATTTTGCAACACTATCACCATATATGTACTCAGCTTTTGTCAATACTGGACCATATTTGGATGTCTCACATACTGCGTCACCATAAGTCTCTTCTATAATACGCTTTGCATAAGTCAACAATTTACGACCAGTTGCCGTCGTAGATGCAGCAATATCTTTCTCATAAAATGTGCTCGTCCTTGCACCACACTGACCATATAGCGAATTTGCTGTCACTTTGTACCCGAGCTGACGCTTATCAAGCACATTCTTCATAAACTCGTCAGTTTGTTGTGGTATCAATTTCCTGGTGGTCTTACGAGCTAATAAGAGCTCCTCTAAAATAGACGGCATAATCGCTCTGCTACCTTCAGGAAATTGTGCAAATCGGCAAATCTTGTAGCCACTTTTTACCTTTTCAGCAGCTGAGGTCGCAGATTTTCTCACATATTTGAAAGTATCATAAACAATATCCACATATTCATAACCAGGCAAATTATCATAAATGAACTTTTCACCAGATTCATCAATTTCACCAGTAATTGTTAGGAGTTCATCTTTCAAATTATATTCTTTCGTCCAAACCTTACTATCATGTGATAAATTCTCCGACATCATTGAACTCGGATATAAAGATGCATAATCTACACATGCAACAGGATTGTCTAAATATAAATCACACTTCGGATCTAGAACAATAGCACCTTCATACCCATCATCTGAATCTAACTTCTCTAGAACTGGCATTAATGTACCTTTCTCCCTACATTTCTTCGCTACATAACTGGTGAGCTTAATTCCTTGACCGCGCAAAACTAGGAAACTAATCGGAACGGAACAAATAGAAGCCATTTCTACGAAACCAGTCAAGACATCTACTTTGTTCATCAAATAATGGACGAGGTTACAATCCTGAATACAGTATTTCGCAATGATTGCGCGGTCATCTGCTGTCCCGTTTGTCATTTCAAATATATCCTTCGGACTAACATCATCCTTAGCTAAACACCATCTTACTTTCTTTGAAAAGTCTGGCTTAATTTCACCACTAACACAAAATTTACCTGCAGATTTATCAACAGTTACAACCTGAAATTTAGCACCATTTGCATAATAATCTGTTGAATGACCGATTTCCTCAAAATGTATATAACTACCTTCTAACAGCCCAGTCATATTTCCAGTCTTGATTATAGATTGCTTCAAATTGACATCATAATCAAGTGCTTTCACATAATCACCGATGAAATAACCAGCTACATAATCAAGTTTATACGAGGTAAGATTCTCTTCACGACGGAAGAAGTTGTATAAATCCACTTGAATACGACCATTCATTTTGATATATTTTAAATCATGCTGACCACTTGCAATCTGAATACTTGTTTCCTCAAGTTTGTATTTCTGTGTATCGCGGTCTAAATTCGCACAAACTTCGCCCTTATTACGTGACAGTTTCAAGAATTCCTGTGCACATCCATTTTCTTCAGCCCGACGAAACATGAACTCATAATCAAACCCAAATATGTTATAACCAATAATAATATCAGGGTTTTCATTTTGAATTAGATTTGACCATGCCAATAATACTTCTTCTTCTGTTTGATAACTTTCAAGTTGCGAATTTTCTGTGGAAAGAGGTGAACATGTATTCAGTGCAATACAATGATTCAAATAAGGTTCCTTATCTCCATACTTCAAAAATGTAGAACCAATAAATGTAACCTTATCACCTTCTAATCTAGGAAATACTTTACTCAATGATATGTTAATTTCACTCAACTTTGTTTCACGGTCATATTTCTTATCACATAAAACATCTACTACAGTACCCTCAACTTTAACTTTGGATTTCTTCTTTTTTACTTGATATCCATAATATTCATTTCCACCTTCTTCACCTTCTATATCACCTTCTTCTTGATTCATTGCCTCAAACATATCCTCAATATTCATTTGACCATCTAGTTCATCTTCTTCTTTTTTTACACTCCTTACCAAACTAGTTAGCCATGTTTCTGTTTTCTCAATAACTTTATCCTTAGATGGTTTCATTTTCGGATAGACTAAATCAATACAATTCATTGTAGACATGTAACCAAACGCACACAAAATAATTTCGCGTAATTTTTCACTGCATAATTCATGTGTTAAATTAACAGATAATGATTCAAAATATTCTACAATATTGGTAGCAAGTTTTTTGTAAGATTTTATTGGAATAGGAAAATCGCCGTGACTACTGCTGGCCTCAATATCAAAACTACATATTTTATAAGGCACCCTCATCTCCATTTCATTGAGTGGTAGAATGCTTTTGTAATCAATAATATACTCATATGTGCATGTAGTTTTTTTATCCACTTTGATTTCAATGGTTTTCTTCTTTGGTAATGCTACCCAGCCAGAAGGACTAATATTTTTTATGTGAAAGAATCTGAGAAGAGGTGGTATATTTGCTTCGTATAAATAAGTTTGAGTATTTCCCCATAGGAGTCCATTTTCAAGTAACTTACGATTCTTATCATACCAAAAATTTTTTGCCTTGTTGAATGCCTGTATATTTTCAAAACTGAGGAATAAGAATTTATGTTCTTTACCTCCATCAAATCCATAAAGCTTCTTTTTCTTGATAAGTTTGCATTCACAAATGGAATCTTGATAATATTTTCCTATTTTTTTCTTGATGAAAGAGAGAAATTGCGACTTTGTATTTTGATTCCAAGATTCATCCACTTTTATATAGAAGAATGGTTTGAAATTTTCAACAAGAATTGAACAACTTTCTCCTTGTTCATTGATGCCGAACATCTGAATAACAAATTTTGCATTGTCTTTTTTAACTGAAAAGTTTCCTTCTTCATCAGAACTATCAGTGTGTTCTTTTTCATTGAATACATTGAAATCAAAGATTCTAAAAGATGTTTCCATATTGGTTGTATTAGTCATATTGTCTTATTATTTCTAATTCAATTTTTTATAATTAAAATAATAATATAATAATATATATGAGTACAGATAGTTTACTTTATTTAAAAAATGGTAAAAAAGAAATGCTTTATGAGAAGTTCAATGGTGATATAAGTAAATTAAAATTATATTTTGTGGATAGAAATGGTATAAAAACTGATTTGTATCCTTGTCCTGAACCAACAGCTAGAAACTTAAGGCAAACAATGAGTGTTTTGGGTTCAATTCCTTATGACGATACACAAGATGAAATTCTAGAAGCAACACCATTGAACCCATTTATGGTGATTGGTCGGCAGACGCGAGTAACCCCAAGTAAGGCGCAATCGGCCTCTGCAGGTTATGGAGAAGGTTCTGGAGGAGGTGGTCAAGTCCGAGGAGATGTAGCAGAGGAAGAGATTGCACAGAGTGTAACAGCAAGATCATCACAAGAAATTATTTCTATGTTAACACCAAGGGATTTTATTTTACCTGAGTATCCTAGAGTAGGTTTACAATATTTATATTATGAACCAGGTACTACTAATCTAAAAAAGGGTACATTAGAAACGATTAAAAGAATAGGACCTATGATAGTTTATGAAGTGACTAATGATAAAGGGAGTAAAATAAATGCAAGCGCAATTTTTTTAATCAGAAATCCAAGAGCACATGTTGGTGGTAAAAGATACAAAAAACAAAAAAAAACAAAGAAATCAAAGAAATCAAAGAAATCAAAGAAATCAAAGAAAACAAGAAAATAATTTATTTATTAATTTATTATTTTGGAAGCTGCAATTCTGATTCTGATTCTGCTTTTATTTTTAACTGTTCTTTGTACAATTGCATAATGTTATATTGAATGTAAAATGAAGAAATAACAAATAATAATAAATCAGAAGAACTTCTTACAAGTATTGGTTTGTCTGATACCATTTGTCCATATGTAATCCATAATGAAGATGAAACAATATTCATAATACAAAATAATAATGAATAAGGATTGGTTGATTTTTTTGTATATAATAAATACATAAAAACAAATCTTCCTAAAATAGATATAGATGTAGCAGTATAAGCTATTGTTTCTTCAATCATAAATTATTGAGTAATATAATAATTACAATAAATTTCTTTTTATTATAATTATAAGCAATTATATTTTTATTTTTTCTGGGTTTTGCGGCCATATTTGCAATATTGTTTTTGAGAGAGTCCCTTATGCCATTGTAAAATTCCCTCCTTTATTTTACACCTTTTTACATTTCAAACGCCGACCTAACAACGCAAAAATAATAAAACACGAAAAGTGAAGAAGATATATAAGTGAGTTTTATATAATTGATACTATATAAAAGTCGGCGTTTGAAATGTAAAAAGGTGTATAAAATTATAAAAAAATTAGCAATTTATAATTTTTAATGCATATTTTAAAAAATGAAAAAAATTGAAAACTTTTTCACATTGTAATCAGTTGTATATATCCCCAAGCAAAACAGTTAGAAAACACAATGATCGAAGTTGAACTCAAGGATTTACAAGTTGGACAAACTTATTTCATTCACATGGTTAAGGATGAAGCAACTCACAGTCCTGTTTCTCTCAAGTACAAGGCGGTTTGTGCGGAAGACCACTCGCTGCCTGGTGGATGGTATGATTTTGTGTTTCATTCAGTAAAAGGCATTAATACAGCAGACATCGACGGTAGACTTGGCATTTCGGTTGAAGAAGATCGTTGGGGGCTATACAAGTATTACTTATGCAAAAGTGATGATATTCTTGAAAGGGTCACAAACTATGCATTACAAGGCATTCTTGGCGACTCATACTTTGACGCTAGGTAGCTAGGTAGCTAGGTAGCTAGGTAGCTAGGTATGGAGGGGTTGGATTAACTGTAAAACCATTATATATGGTAATCCCTTTTTTCTCTCAACTTTTTTACAAAGTTTATTATTTGCGTCCATATTTGCAATATTGTTTCTGAGAGAATCCCTTGGGTCTCTTACAATTGATGCTTTTCTTGTATTTTGCTGACCATTTTCTTGCTCTTTTATTTTTGTTAGTTTTGGTTTTTCTTTTACCAGATTTTTTATAACCACCTTTTAGAGTAAAGTTGTATTTCTTTGTATTTTTACTCAAACTAGTTTTAGATTTTTGTTGAATCCATTTTTTTAAGGATTCCTCATCACGGTCTCCACTATATTCATCTACTTTATTTTTATGAATATGTTTAAAGGTAGGAAATCCGAGAGGTTGCTCTCCAATTAATTTTTTCAACCCTGAAAAACTTGTATCATCTAATAATTTTTGGTTGAGTAATACAAGTGCAACATCATCTATATCTAAATTTTTTAAATTATGCCAAGCTGGTTTTGCATTATCACAATGTCCACAACCTTCCATAAAAATAAACATAAAGACATGTTTTCCATCATTAATTAACTCAATAACTTCATCAGCTTTATCTTTATCAGATGTTAATGATTTAGAATCTTCTCCAATAATTATAAATTTATTTTTTTGATTTACCATATAAAATAATAATAGAAAATAAAGATTCCATAAATTATTTTATAATAATTTATCACATATTAATTTATCACATATTAATATATATGACAATATTATTGATTTTAATTTTAGTAACATTTTTATCAGGACTATATTTTTGTGCAAATTATAGTTCTTCTAAAGCAATAGAGGGATTTATAAATAATGGAAAACCAAGATGTCCCAATATCCTTCTTCAAAAAAATGCAAAATTTTATTTATATAATTCCGAAGTTGCAATGGTTCCTGGAGTAAACCCAATTGAATTTGATAATTTAGAAGATTATACTGAATTTATTGAATGGCAACGCAGTAAAGGAATCAGATGTCCTATTCTATATTTACAGAATACTATTGATGCACAAGGAGAATCAGTATATAAAATAAGGCCTGATGTTCATGAACTACAAGGTGGTCTACCACCTTCAACAATAACTTATCCAAGAGCACCAAATCCAACTTTATTAGTAGATGCAACAAGAAATGATCATCCTTATAATAAAAATTCTTATCCTGCATATGATACAACTGATTATTATCAAGGTTCAACAACTCCATTAGATACTATGCAAAACGAGGTAGAAGAAAATTTACTTTATAGTCCAAATCCGATGGATGATAATTGGGGTGGACAAAATTACACACAAAGTCTTGTAGATAGCGGTTATTATGTCGGCAATGAAGTTGAAATTGCCATTCCTTAAAGATTCCTAACTATATTTGCATATTTTTATAAAATATTTATAAAAATATGTGAGCATAATGATCACATATTTTTTGATATTATAATATAAAATAAAACAATCTAATGACTATCTAAATATTTCATAATACTATTCAATGTGCTCTTTGCATCACTCATAACTTTCATTGAAGCTAATAATGCATTATTTGGATTTGGTTTTCCTGGTTCAATGTCAGAACTAAGATCAATTCCAACAGCACTTTTCAACATAGCTAAGTTCAAATAATCATCTAAATTCAATAATATATTTTCATAATCGGCTCTATATTTTGATATTAGTAATGTGTCTTGCATTTCAGTAACTTTTGCTTTCAATGTACTATTAAATTTACTAGAACTTCCACCTACACCATTTGTAGGTGTTGATGAATCACTTGTAGACATATTTGTGGCACCTTCTAAAACTCTTGCTTGTAACTTCAAAAATTTTACTCCATAAAATACTAAAACTCCTACAACTACACAAATTCCAATAAATTTTAAAATGTCTTCATTTGTAGAATTGCTCATATATTATTTATGATACAAAAATTATTTTTTTTTAATTAAATATGGAGAATTCCGCGAATTAAAGACCCAGTAACTTGATCAATTGCGCCTGCTAATAAGTCATCAATGTTTTCAAAAAAATTTCCAGTATCATCAATAAGTGCTCCTATTGTTGTATTGCCAATAGGAGCGCCCCCTAAATAATTTTTAATATTTATTAATGTTTCTGGTGATAAACCTTGTAAAACTCCTATTATTTGACTTGTTTCCGAAATAAATAAACTTGATACTCCTTGTGAAGCAGTAAAAAAACCTTTAACTTGTAAAGCATCATTTTCAAAAGATGTAACCAAATTACTATTCAAAATTTCTTTACTTAAATCTGCTAAACCATCTACAATTAGACTTTCAATATATTCTAATGGATTCCAATTTCCACCTTGAATAATAACCAATATAAAATCACAACCATCAATAACAAAAGTTAAAAATCCAAATAAAATTTTTAGAGGATCAGGGTTTGTAAACATAGTTTCCAAATCAGTTTTTATATTTTTAATATCATCAAATAGTTTTACAGGATTTGGGCATCCATAACTATAACCTTCAGAACTTAAATTATTATATCCAACAATTTCTTTAGCTATAACTGCAAGAAGTTTTAAAATATCTAAATAGACTTGTACATTCTTTGGAACAATATCTGGTTTATTTAAATCCGCAAGTAATATAGCAGCTTGAGCATCAGTATCAGATTGTGAATCTCCTGAAGATACAATAATATTATTATGTGCAGGATCAAGTATACTATTAATTAATTTATTTAAATCAATTATAAAATAACATAAAATTTTAACAATTGAAAAAAATTTATCAACATCCAAAATGTTTGGATTAATTAATATTGGAATTAATCCTATAATATTTTGAATAAACTCTTCTACAGGCGCAGCAATTAGTAGTGGATTAAATGAACTGAATAATGAACTTCCACTAGAACCAGGATTAATATCAATAAAGTCTTTTAAATTTGTATTTTGTAAAGCAACTGCAACTGCTCGTAATAATTTTAACATATTTTGAACATAAGTAAAAAGTGATAAAATTTTGAGACTTTGTGCACGGTTATTACGTGTAAATGAATAAACATTTACTGCTGAATTTACTAAACCCCCTGACGCATTACTATATACACCGCTATCGTTTATACCTGTGGTTGGCACTGAACCAAGCGGAGTAGTTCCTATATAAGAAGAAGTTGAAGATGTTGTTACAGTTTTTGTATTCTTTAAAATAGTTAAAGATTTAGAAGTTGTATTTTGTAATGAATACTGTGGACTAGTACTATCTAAACTATTTATTGAAGTTAAGGTTTGTGTTAATGAAATTATTTTTGGTTTAACAAAAACACTTGGAGAAGTTTGAGTATAAGCATTAAAATGGTCACTTGCATTAGGAGGATTTAATTTAGTCAATATATCTCCCATTAGTGATGTAGTATAAGTATAATTACTAGTACCATTACTTCCTGAAACAGAAGTAGTTAAAAATTGATTTTGTACACCTAATGTAGAAGTTAATGATAAATTTATATTTATAGTATCACCATCTTGAAAAGGTATAAAATTTACAGGAGTAACAATGCCATTTATAATTGTAGTTAATCTATCAGGATAAGCATCTTCCATTTGTTCAAATAAAGCTTGTAGAACAGGACAATTTGAAGTAGATCTATTAGCAATAGTATCAATAATATTATTATTTATAATAGCATTTGCACATTGTTCACCGAATGTATAATATCTTACAACTTGTTCGCCATCTGTAGTAGTAATAGCAGTAGCTAAACCTTTTGCAAATTGTGAAGTAACATCATTCGCAGGTCCAAAAAATGCAACTGATGTAGGAGTTTTAAAAATTACTGAGCCTAGAAAACTAAGATATGCGTATGCTATAGTATGATTAATATCAGGATATTGTTCAGGAGTTGTATTTGGAAAACAACGAGAGGTATTTATTTTCCACATATTTTCTGTAATAGATAAATTTAAACCATTTATTAGTTTACCAAATTTTTCTTCATTAAGAGTCCAAATAATTCCAGTATCATCGTCAGCTGTAAAATAAAAACATTCTGTAAATAATCTAATATCTAAAACAGAATTTTCAGGTGGTGAAACGAATATATAATCAAATGCATTATTATTATTAGAAATATTTTCAGAACCTAAAAAAGTATTTGAAGTTAAAGATGCCTGAATTGGAATAATACAATTGAATATTGGCATTTATATTATATTATATTATAATATTTTTCGTTAAAAAATATTATTTTTTATAATTCATATACTTATTTTAAAAATCTAATGTTTTGGTTTTGTTACAATAATTTAAAGTATCCTAAATATCTTCTAGTTTTTCTTCATCAAAAATACCATCTTCAGGTAATCCATATTTTTCTAAATAAATCAAATATTTTACCGAAATATCAATATTTACATTTAGTGCGGTATTAATTTTAGTATAATCTTTTTTACTATTTTCAAGAAGCATAGATTCATAATTTTCTTCTAAAGATTTATATTTATTATATGTTTCAATTAATTTATAAATTCCTTGAATTGCTCCTTCTGCTAATTTTGCAGAAGGAAGTTTTCTAAATTCTTTATTTGTTATTATTGTTTCATCTTTAAAAATTTTTTTATTATCAATATTTATTATCAAACTATCAATATTTCTATTAAAAAGTGGATCAATAAAATCAGATGTAAAAACCTTTTCAATTAGTTTATCAAATTTTTTTTGGGGGTTTGAAACTACTGAAGAATTTCCAAATAATCCAAAACTTTGTCTATTATTAGAAAATTGCATATAATAAATAAAACGAAATTTATAAATCATATAATAATTCAAATTCTATAGAAAATGAATAATTCATGTCATTTAAAAATATGATTTCACCATATTTGTTATATAATTTTATAGAAAGTTTTTGAATATTTACAGGTCCAAAAAATTCTCTTCTTTTTGAAATAAAATCACTATTGTTATTTAAAAGAAACTGAAAATTCTCTACATTAATTGGTATTTTGGCTAATAAATTATCCTCTAAAAAACTTTCTTCAAAAATTGCTATAACAGTATCACAATTAGATATATTATAATCATTCAATGAAAAATAGAAATATTCAGTATTTGTTGAATTATAAATACTCTCAGAAGTATATGAATTAGATCCACGATAAATATCTTTACGAAAACCAAGTGTCCAACCAAAATTTTTATATAATTTTCTATTATCTGATCCACCTATTTTATTATTAAAATTTATACTAAATTTGTTAACTGTATTTAATATTGTAATTTTTCCTGTATTTGAATCAATATTTACTTCAAATCTTTCTTCTGAGTTTAATTTATTATTGATTGTATTGCCAATAATTTCCGCAATATTTTCAGAAGAATAATTTCCTTCAGGTATTTTTATTTCTACAAAACCTTTTGAAAAATTATTATCCAATATATCCTCTAATATATCTTCTTTAATGTAAAAAATATTATTTTTTAAATGATTTGAATATGTATAATAACTACATGGCATTTCAATAGAAGATAATTTTAATGCAATTACATCTTTTAAAATAATAGGTAAATTAAAATCACAATTTGTTGAAATAGTTGTTGCTAAATTATTTCTAAATAATGTATTAAAAGAAAGAGTTTTTACTAATGACTGTCTTCTAAGATTATTTAAATTACTTTTTGAAATATTTGTAGGAAATGTTGTAAGATACAATTTATCATCTTTTATAGAATTAATTTTCTCTTCTATTGTTTCTCCTATGGTTTCTCCTATAACTTTATTAGCAATTATCAAATTATTTTTTAATATTAATGCTGAATTTTCAAAAAAATCAATCAATGTTTCTTTTAATTTTTTTTCATAATTTGCTTTTTTTATCTTTAAAATTTTCTTATTTTTGTTTTCAATAATGTCGTCGTGTATATAATTTTTTGATAATGAAAATAAAGTTTCTAAATCATAAATTGAATAATTTTTAATATCAAGATCAATATTATTTTCTTTATTTGTCATTTATATAAAAAGAATGAAAAGAAAATAATATAAAATACATAATAATTTTTTAGATTGTTATTTACAAATTATTTATGATACAAAAATTTTAGAATATTTTCTATTATAGTTTTACTAATTTTGCGAGTTTGCCCTTTTTCATTTGTATAAGATAAATCTTTTAAAATAGTTGGATCTAGTTTCAACTGTATTATCAATGCATCAATTGTTATAAATTTTTTCATTATTGCTAAAGCAGTTGTTGAACTAATTCCTGGTATTTGACAAAGCATAATTTCGCCTATATTTTCAGGCGTAATGTTTTCCTTTTTTACTTTTTTTACTACATTACAATAATCTTTTCCGGATTTTTCTGGTTGCTCTTGTTCATCTTCTTTCACTTCAGATTCTCCTTCACTTCCTAAAATTTTATTTATTTTATTTGAATAATATGCGAATTTTTTATCTTTCTCAGATTTATTAATTTTATATGCCATATTACAAATTATGATGCTTGTTTCATCTAAATTAAAAGAACGAAGAACAGAAAATCCTTTGAAATAATTAAGAGATATAATACAAGAATAAAGAGTGGATTTGTCTATTTTTTGCTGAAATATATTAGATTGATATTGGTTCATTTTATGAATATCACCTTCAATTAAATAAATAATATTATGATTGTGAACAAGTGAACCGTTTAATCTGTAGGATTGTTCTTCATAACGACCATCTTTAATACTTGCTGCTAAATCTGCTAAACTTTTTCTCTCAATAAGCACCTTTTCTTCATTATTATCTCCACAAATAATAACATCGCCAAGTGGTAAATTTTCAACAACTATTTGTAGGTCTTTATAGTTAGGAATAGTTTCAATATAATGTTGACATAATTTGATTAATTGTGTCTCTCTATTATCTATTTTAATAATCATTATAATAATTTAGTAAGAAGTTATTAAATTATTTTTACAAATATATTTATTTGTTTATTTTTAGACCTTTTTATTTTATAAATTATGGGGGTATTTATCCTAGACCACCGCCTCTTCGGTAAACTTGGTATCTTGTACCTTGTGTTGGGTTTCTTGTAGTATTAAGTAAGAAGATTGGAAGAGGAGGGACACTTTGAGGAGCTCTAAAAATATAGTTACCCATATTTCCACGTGTCCAAGTAGTACCAAATGTTACAATACCAGCCTTCTTGTCACCACCACAAGAACCTCCTGTTGCGCAACCGCGATTAGAAATAGATTCGACATTTCTGCCGGCTCTGCCGAAATGATAAGTCATACCTGTCATTTATATATACCCTTAATATTATTTTATTTTTAAGATAATAAAAAATGATATAAAAGAATATGTTTTAATTATATAAATGGACCAAAATAAAGAATTATTACATGATGATGATATTTCCCGAACAGATGAAGGACTTGTTTTTAATCCATATAATTCCTTAAATATTGAGATTACATTGAATGATGTTCAATCTATTCTCACTAAATATGGAATACCAGGAACAGTGAATA
>Ga0164296_1002255_pt1 | contig 19486 bp, 18 predicted proteins | sample GEODES057metaG_FD_113533 | JGI IMG/M metagenome (GOLD analysis project Ga0164296, IMG submission 113533) | Dystrophic lake water microbial communities from Trout Bog Lake, Wisconsin, USA - GEODES057 metaG | ecosystem: Environmental > Aquatic > Freshwater > Lake | place: USA: Trout Bog Lake...
GATCGCAGCCTCGGCACCTATATGATCCTCGATCACATTCAACGAACAAAAAAGCAGGGCCTGCCCTATCTCTATTTGGGCTATTGGATCAATGGATCGAAAAAGATGGACTATAAAGCCCGCTTCATGCCTCAAGAGCGATTGGGCCTGAATGGCTGGATGCGAGTTGAATAATCGCTAAGCGTTCAACCCGTAAACTTATTCGACTTCGGGAAGCCCTTGGGCGGCAAGCGACCGGCTTCGGCGCGATTGCCAACCCACTCGACGAGCTCTGCTTCGGCCACTGTCCAGGTACGCCCTGACGTATCCTTCCAGGTTAAACCATCAGCCATTGCGAAGGTACGGATATCCGATAAGCCACCGTCCTTATATTTCTGCAGGCGCACGCCTTTGCCCCTTGCCATCTCAACCATTTGAGACATCGGGAAGCAAAGCAATTTACGGTTTTCACCAATCGCTGCAACATAGTCACCCTCAACAGGAACGGCAAAGCGAGCCGTTTCTTTATCGTCGAGATTAAGCATCTGGCGACCCTTGCGCGTATTCGCAACCGTATCGTCAGCACTCGCAATAAAGCCGCGCCCGACCGAGGATGCAAAAAGCAATTTGTTTCCGGGTTTGTGCGGCCATGCGGTTACGATATCCGCGCCTTCATCAATATCGGCCATGAGACGAACAGGATCACCAAAACCACGCCCGCCAGGAAGTTTCGAAGCATCAAGCGTGTAGACTTTGCCATTCGTTGTGAGAACCAAAATCTTTGCGGTCGTTTCGGTATGGAACGAGAGGGCCAACTCATCGTCGCCTTTAAATTGCACAGACGTTAAATCCGCGACATGCCCCTTGAGGGCTCTGATCCAACCTTTTTGTGAAAGTACCACGGTCAATGGTTCACGTTCAACCATCGCCTCCGTCAGATCAATATCGCCGACGTCTGGCGCATCAGCAAAGGTGGAGCGACGCTTTCCAAGGGCCGTGTCTTGCGAGAAGCTTTTCTTCACTTCGCGTATTTGGGCAGAAACAACTTTCCATTGCTTATCCGGGGAACCAAGCAACGCCTCAACTTCAGATTTTTCTAACGAAAGCGCTTCAAATTCACGCTTTAATTCCATCTCTTCCAGCTTGCGCAATGAGCGCAATCTTGTGTTGAGAATAGCATCTGCCTGCACATCATTGAGCTCGAAATAACGCATCAGCTCAACTTTGGGCTCATCCTCTTCGCGAATGATCTTAATCACTTTGTCGAGATCAAGGTAAACGATGAGAAGCCCACGAAGAATTTCGAGGCGTTTATCGATTTGACCTAAACGGAACCGTGAACGCCGTTCCAGCACAACGCGGCGATGACCCAACCATTCACGCAACACATCGGCTAGCCCGAGCACACGCGGAACGAGTCCTGCCGTGAGCACATTCATGTTCATGGAAATACGGCTTTCAAGCTCGGTTAGCTTGAAAAGAGACTCCATCAGAATTTCTGCATCAACGGTACGTGAGCGGGGTTCAAGGACGATGCGAATATCTTCGGCCGACTCGTCTCTCACATCCGCCAAGAGCGGTAATTTTTTATCCGTCAGCAGCTCGGCGATTTTTTCAATCAAACGTGACTTCGGAACCATATAAGGAATTTCGGTGATCACGACGACCCAGCCGCCGCGTCCAGTATCTTCCTTTTCCCACCGAGCACGAACGCGGAAAGAACCACGGCCTGTGCGATAGGTTTCGGTCATCGAACCACGGGTCTCGACAATGATGCCGCCTGTCGGAAAATCAGGGCCCGGCACAAATGTCATCAATTGTTCAGAGGTCGCTTGAGGATGACCAACTAAATAAAGCGCAGCATCACAGAGTTCAGCCGCATTATGCGGTGGAATGGACGTCGCCATACCGACCGCAATTCCCTGCGACCCATTCGCCAAAAGATTAGGGAAAGCCGCTGGCAACACCAATGGCTCTTCTTCAGAGCCGTCATACGTCTCACGGAAATCAACCGAGTCTTCGTCGAGGCCGTCGAGCAATAGCCGCGCAACCTCGGTAAGACGCGCTTCCGTATATCGCATCGCTGCCGGATTATCGCCGTCAATATTTCCGAAATTGCCCTGACCATCCACCAGCGGATAACGGACGGCAAAATCCTGCGCGAGGCGAACCAAAGCGTCATAGACCGATTGATCTCCGTGCGGGTGATATTTACCAATCACATCACCGACCACGCGGGCGCATTTCTTGAAGGCCTGACCGGGATCAAGCCGCAACAAACGCATGGCATAGAGCAACCGCCGATGGACAGGTTTCAATCCATCGCGCGCGTCAGGCAGCGCACGGTGCATAATGGTTGAGAGGGCATAGGCGAGGTAACGCTCTTCGAGCGCATCCTTCAGCGATATGACCTCTACGCCTGATCCCTCTGGCGGCTCAACCGGCTTACCCATTAAAAATTTCCCCGTTCAATCAGGGCCAATCGCTACCCCAAGCTGCTGATTCGCGGCAAGCATTCGGGAACCGTTGTCCCCCTTGAAAAACCTAGGACTTTTGCTGGGAAAAGAGCGCAACGAATGCTGATCTGGCTTCAGGAACGGGGATACCACGTGGCCCAAAGAGATGTCGCTCCAGAAAATACCCGGTCAGAGCCAATCCTTGGGCTATCGCCAATGGGTCTGGAAACTCGGAATCCGATTGTTTTAAAAACGCTGGAAGGGCAAAAAGGCGATCCTTATAGGGCTCCCCTGCTCCCGCCGAAACCGCGCGCCCGGACTTCGGTGAGACATAAATCAGATCATGAGTTTGGCCAGTTGCCGCACATTCTAAGAGATCAAGTCCAAAGCCTAATTCACCAAGCAGCGCCAATTCAAACCGAACCATAAGAGGAGCTGCAAGTGACGGCTGTTGAAGCGCGTCGAGAACGATTACCAATGTTTCATAAAGGGCCGGATGAGGATCACGCTCTGGCAATAAGCGAAGAAGCGCACCAAGCGTCGCAATAGCATAGAGCGCAATTGAAGAACCCATCAACGAAGCCGCGCGCAATTGCGTAGGCTCCAAAGCAAATTGACCTAACTGTTCATCGATGCGGGCACGCCAAACAAGCTCACAACCATTTCCTGCTTGTAAGGCTGGTTGCATTCTTCTCGATCGGCCACCCCGCACCACACCCAAATGTCGGCCATGTTCGCGTGTCATCGCTTCGAGAATGACATCGCCTTCGCCAAGGCGCCTCACACCAATAACGATGCCCTCGTCTTGCCACTCCATAATCGGCTAGCCTCGCGACATGATAATTTTATTTCGGGAATTCGAGTCCCATTTCACGATACCGAGCGGGATCGTCCGACCAATTTTCACGCACTTTTACGTGCAAAAACAAATGAACTTTCTTTTCGATCTCAAGACCGATTTCCTTACGTGCCAATTCACCAATCGTCCGAATTTGTTGCCCGCCCTTTCCGAGCACAATCATCCGCTGAGTCTCGCGTTCGACAAAAATTGTCTGTTCGATGCGAACCGATCCATCTTTACGTTCCTGCCATTGATCGGTTTCTACCGTCGAACGATAGGGCAATTCGTCATGCAACCGCTCAAATAATTTTTCGCGGGTAATTTCGGATGCCAACATGCGCAGTGGTGCATCCGAAACCTGATCTTCCGGATAGAGCCAATGACTCATCGGCATCAGGGCAGCAAACCGTTCGAGCACTTTTGGAACGCCACTTCCTGATAAAGCGGAAACCATAAAAGTTTCTTTGAAGGGGAAGCGAGCATTAACTTCCTCAGCGAGCTTGAGAAGCGACGGCCTCTCAACGAGATCAACCTTATTGAGAATGAGAAACGCATCCTGCTTTATATTTTTAAGGCCTTCGATAATGGCCTCTGCCTCTTCATCAACACCCTTACGGGCATCCAGCACAAGGGCTACCGCATCTGCGTCCCCTGCTCCACCCCAAGCCGAAGTAACCATGGCCCGTTCAAGCCGACGCTTGGGAGTAAAAATACCGGGTGTATCGACGAATATAATTTGAGCCGCATCCTTAATCGCAATGCCGCGAACAAGCGCGCGAGTGGTCTGCACTTTACGCGACACGATCGATACTTTTGCACCGACGAGCTGATTAATCAGCGTCGACTTGCCCGCATTCGGCGCGCCGATGAGGGCAACAAATCCACACCGCATTGCTTCGTCAGGCACCATCATGTCATCGGCATCCATTACGCACTCTCCTCAATGCCTTCACGCTTCAATAGGGCTGTCGCAGCAGCATGTTCAGCAATCTTCTTTGATGGACCTTCTGCCTCAGCAGAAGGGTAACCTTGGATCTCAACAGCAATAACGAAAACGGGCGCGTGATCTGGACCTGTTCTTCGTACCTCACGGTAAACAGGAACAGGCAAACCTTTTCCCATCGCCCATTCTTGCAAGGCAGACTTAGCATCGCGTCGTGAGCGCTTGCTTGCCGATAAACGAGGTCCAAAACTGCGTTCAATGAGTAAACGCGCAGCATCAAAGCCACCGTCTAAATACACAGAAGCTATAACCGCTTCGCACACATCCCCGTGTAAGGCTGATTTTTTTCGCATTCCCGAAAGCTTTTCGCCGGTCCCCAGCCTGATATAGGGTGACACACCCCATTGTTCGGCAATTTCAGCGCAACTTTCTTTACGAACAAGATCAGCCAAACGCCGTGATAAGTCGCCCTCATCTTCCGACGGAAATGTACGGAACAACATATCGGCAATAACAATGCCAAGGACACGATCGCCTAAAAATTCAAGCCTCTGATAATGCGGCCCGTTCGCCGGCGTGCCGGGTAATGCACTGATATGGGTTAGCGCGCGCGTGAGCAGTTCACGATCAGCAAAGTGATAGCCAATGGTGGCCTCTAATTCAGCCAGATCAAGCGCAGGGCGGCGCGCCATCAAGATCAATGGATCCGATTAAAGATGCGGTTCCACCGCACGGTCCACGGCCACTCCCAAATCTTCCAAGCGACACCGTCGATCGAGAAAAAGATAACTTCGGCACGTCCGACAAGATTTTCAAACGGCACCATCCCTACGCCATACGGCACCTCAAAACGGGAATCGCTCGAATTATCGCGGTTATCGCCCATGAAAAAATAATTGCCCGGCGGCACAATAAAATCAGGCGTGTTGCGGCCCATCACATTGAAGTAATTTTTCTTTTCCTGCAGGCGATGATTTAAGCCCTCAGGCAACTCCTCATTAAAATAGGTAAATTCTTCCTCAAGGCCCGCGCCAGCGTCACCCTTCTCAGCACCAGTCTGAACCTTCTTAACCGGCTTTCCATTGATGTAGAGAAGATTGTCCTTCATTTGAACATGATCACCGGGCAAACCAATCAACCGCTTGATATAATCGGTCGATTGATCGCCAGGCCATTTAAAGACGATCACGTCACCGCGCTTGGGTTCTGTGCCTAAAAGTCGCCCCGTAAACACGGGAGGGCTTCCCGGGATAGAGTGCTTCGAAAATCCGTACGAATATTTCGAGACAAATAAATAATCCCCGATTTGCAAAGTCGGTACCATCGAACTCGACGGAATGTTGAAAGGTTGAAAGAGAAAGGTACGAATGACAAGGGCAATCAGCAGTGCCTGAACGATCACCTTAATGGTTTCAATAAGACCACCATCATCCGGCCTCGTCACGTCCGCGCCCTTATTTCCGCTCATCGTTCAGTCCTTCACATCAGGCGGCATCCGCCGCAAACACTCTATAGGCAATGCTAAGCGCTCAAGCAATGAAAGTCGCCCACCCTCTTGCCGCTCGCTCTAAACGGGCAAGGCCTCAATCACCACAACCGCCATAGCCATCGGATAATCATCCGTCAAAGTAAGATGAATCTTTGCTTCATGTCCGGCAGGCGTTATCGCTTTGAGGCGCTCAAGCGCTCCGCCGTCAAGTTTCAGCGTGGGTGCGCCTGAGCGTAGGTTTATAACGCCCATATCTTTCATAAAGACACCTCGGTTAAAACCGGTACCAAGTGCTTTAGCACACGCCTCTTTTGCCGCAAAACGCTTGGCGTAGGTCGCCGCCATATTGGCCCGACCTTCAGCCTTTCGGCGCTCCTCAACGGTGAAAACCCGCTGGGTAAACCGCTCGCCAAACCGCGCAAGCGTCTGCTCGATCCGGCTAATGTCACAAAGATCGGAGCCGATACCAATGATCACGAACGAGGTCTCGCCAAAGCGCGCCCGCGATTCATAGCCGCCCGCATTTGCGAAATGGCTAACGGCAAACCAATGTAAATCGCCTCTCCAATGATGAAGTGACCGATATTCAATTCACGGATCTCCGGAATTTTAGCGATTTGTTCAGCGGTATAAAAATCCAATCCATGGCCAGCGTGCACTTCCAGCCCCAAGCGGCCAGCCAAGGCCGCGCCTGTATCAAGGCGAGCAAATTCTCGATCGGCTTTTGTCTGATCGCCATGCGCCAGCGCTTCACAATAAGATCCCGTATGCAATTCGATAACGGGTGCTCTCAACTTTTTAGCCATCTCAATGGGCGCCGCATCCGCTTCGATAAAAAGCGACACGCGAATACCCGCGTGCGCGAGTTCTGCGATATAAGGGGCCAACGCATGTTCTTGCCCAACAATGTCTAAGCCCCCTTCGGTTGTTCGCTCTTCGCGCTTTTCAGGCACAAGACACACGGCGTGCGGCTTAACACGCAACGCGATGACCTTCATCTCCTCGGTCGCCGCCATTTCAAAATTCAATGGCTTGGCGATTTCAAGACTTAACCTTGCAATATCATCATCGCGAATATGTCGACGATCTTCCCGCAAATGAGCCGTAATACCGTCCACGCCCGATTCAATCGCCATCAATGCCGCGCGAACAGGATCGGGCGCGTTGCCCCCGCGAGCGTTACGAATGGTCGCCACATGGTCAATGTTTAAACCAAGGCGGAGGGGTAAGATGTCGTTCATGATCTTCAGGCTTTCAGAGCCCGACTACCGGGCTTAACGGGCGGAATAGCGGCTAATTCGGGCGGAAGTTGGTCGGCTGGATAGGCCGGAATATCGAGGGTGGCGAGAGCGATGTAGGGAATACCCAATTCAACCTTACCGCCCGATCGGTCGATCAAACACGCTTCGCCGATCAGGTTCGTCGTTAAGCCCTGAATGGCTTCAATACATTCGCGAGACGAAAGCCCTGTCGTAATAATGTCCTCAACAATGAGGACCTTGGCGTTTTCCGGAATTGTAAAGCCGCGGCGCAATTGAAAACGCCCCTCTTCCCGCTCAACAAAAACCGCTTTCGCACCCAAATGCCGTGCCGTCTCATAGCCCGGTACAATGCCGCCTATGGCAGGCGACACGACGACGTCGATCTTGCCAAATTTAGCAACGATTAAATCGGCCAATGCACGGCATAATTTCTCAGTTCGCGCCGGATCCTGAAAAATGAACATTTTTTGTAAGAAAACCGGGCTTCTTAAGCCGGATGACAAAATGAAATGCCCTTCAAGCAAAGCACCCGCATCACGAAACTCGGCCATAACGTCATCAAATGTCATCGGAAATCCCCTCTTTCTAGATGAGGTTTACCATGAAGGCGTAAAAAGGCGACCCACTAGTAGACTTTTCAACCCAATTTTACCCGTTTACGCGCGTTACCGCATGAATAACCGGCTTGGCACGGAGTTGGCTGATAATCGCGTTAAGATGCCGCAAGTCCCAGACCTCAACATCAATATCCATTTCGCGGAAATCAGCCGTTTTTCCCGTAATCGAAATAGCATCAATATTGCCGTCGCTCTCACCGATAACAGACGCAACCTGCGCCAAAACGCCGGGCTCATTGATCACCGTCACGTGCAATTGCGCCGGAAAACGCTGGGAATGAGCCTCGTCAATATCCCAACGCACATCCAGCCAACGCTCCGGCTGATCGTCGAAGGCGGTCAAGGCCGGTGACTGGATAGGGTAAATCGTAATGCCAATCCCAGGTGTTAAAATGCCGACAATACGGTCTCCCGGTACCGCGCCGCCATTTGGCGCGAATTGAACCGGCAAGTCTCCGCCTATACCACGAATAGGAATGGCCGAACGCCCTGCGACGGAAGTGTCGCCATCTCCGGAGCCTGGAACCTTAAAGACCAATCCTTGGCCCTGTTTCATCCCGAACCATCCGCCCTCTGCAAGATTGGCTTCGGTGCCTGCCGTTTGTTCTTCACGATAATCGGGAAATACGGCTTTGATGACGTCGCCCGAATACATTTCGCCGCGGCCAACAGCGGCCAGCACATCTTCATGCGACGAACGTGCTAACCTTGGCAAAGCCAATTTCAGCCGCTCTTCGGAATAGACTTTACCGATGCGTTCAAACGCTCTCTCGATGATTTGCTGTCCGAGACCGGCATATTGATTTCTCACCGCCACGCGCGTCGCCCGCCGGATAGCCGAGCGAGCCTTGCCGGTAACAACAATCTCTTCCCAAGCCGATGGTGGCGTCTGCCCTTCCGCCCGAACAATTTCAACCTCGTCGCCGTTGCGGAGCGTGGTTACAAGCGGAACAAGCGCACCGTTCACTTTTGCGCCTACCGCCGTATCGCCAACATCGGTATGGACCGCATAAGCAAAGTCGATCGGCGTTGCATTTCGTGGAAGCGCAATCAATCGGCCCTTCGGTGTGAAACAAAATACCTGATCGTGGAAAAGTTCGAGTTTGGTATGTTCCAAAAACTCTTCGGCATTATCGCCTTCCGCCAAGGTTTCGAGCGTTCGACGAAGCCAAGCATAGGCATTGCTCTCGCGCACTTTTCCATCTGCATAATCTTTTCCGTCCGGATCTTTATAGAGCGCGTGGGCCGCAATGCCGTATTCTGCGATACGGTCCATTTCAGCCGTTCTAATTTGCAATTCAACGCGTTGTCGTCCAGGCCCAACGACTGTTGTGTGCAATGAATGATAATCATTTTGCTTGGGCGTCGAAATGTAATCCTTAAACCGGCCCGGTACGCTTGACCACGTCGTATGCACAATGCCAAGCGCCGCGTAACAATCGGCTACCGTATCGACAACAATTCGGAATCCAAAAATGTCCGATAATTGCTCAAAGGACACCGATTTCCGTTCCATCTTTTTCCAAATGGAATAAGCGCGTTTCAAACGCCCCTTAACTTGGGCTTTGATACCGGACGCGGCTAATTTTTGGGTGAGTTCGTTTTCAATCCGCTCAATCAAGGGGCCGCTTTTCGGACCCATTTCATCCAGCCTCTGCCTGATCGCCGTATAGGCATCGGGCATTAAATGGCGGAAGGACAGGCTTTCGAGTTCTTCGCGAAGATCCTGCATACCCATGCGGCCAGCCAATGGCGCATAAATATCCAAGGTCTCTTCCGCAATCCGGGCGCGCTTGGACTCGGCCATAAATTGCAGGGTCCGCATATTGTGCAACCGATCTGCCAATTTGATCAGCAGCACGCGTACATCATCGGCGATCGCGAGAAGTAATTTCCGGAGATTTTCGGCCTGAGCCGCTTTCTTAGAAACCAGATCAAGCTTCTGAATTTTCGTCAAACCGTCGACCAACTGGCCAATATCAGATCCGAAAAGCCGATCTATCTCTTCACGCGTTGTTTCCGTGTCTTCGATTGTGTCGTGCAATAAAGCAGCAACGATCGTCGCGTCATCGAGTTTTAACTCGGTTAAAATAGCCGCAACTTCGAGGGGATGCGAAATATAGGGGGTACCCGATGCCCGCTTTTGGCTGCCATGGGCCCGCATGGCGTAAACATAGGCGCGGTTAAGCAGCGCCTCATCCGTACCTGGATTATAGGCTTTTACCCGATCTACCAGTTCATATTGTCGCATCATGTCGAAAACTATCCCGCTTTCGATCTGTTATCGCAAGGCGAAGATAAACATAATGCTAATAAAAAAGCCCGGCGGTTATCCGGCCGGGCTTTAAAATAGAGACCGAAGTCGTCCGGATCAGTCGTTATCGTCGTCCGCTGAACCTGCAGGCGGCACCAAGCCGTCCAGGCCGCGAAGCAAGTCTTCTTCCGTCATCCGGTCGAACTCTACCGAGTCGTCCGATCCAGAGCCGGCCATATTGCCGCCACCGATCATCGGCACAGCGGCTGCCTCAGGCTCGTCGACATCGACATGCTTTTGCAGCGAATGGATCAAATCTTCCTTGAGATCTTCCGGCGAAACGGTGGAATCTGCGATTTCCCGCAAAGCCACGACAGGATTTTTGTCGCGGTCGCGGTCAATCGTTAGCGGCGAGCCGGCAGAAATCATGCGGGCCCGATGGCTTGCGAGCAACACGAGCTCGAAGCGGTTATCAACTTTTTCAATGCAATCTTCAACGGTGACGCGAGCCATGGTAGCCCAGTCTCCTATTAGTATGTGGCGGGAGATGAAGCGTCTGATACACTCGCTCGCTTCCAGACGCAAGTTTTTCTCGCGCCGTAATCGTAAGGTGAAATATTTTTGAAGGAGTTTCCCATCATGAACGGGATTTTTTGGATAGCTGACACCAAAAACACCCTAAAATAGGGTCAGGCTCTTGCTTGACGAAGCAATAATGGAAAGATTAAAAATCAACCATAAACTGTATCGATGGTTTGATAATAATCTTAGGTTGTTTCAATCGGACTATATTTGGTAAAGTTACATTTATATAAAACAAAGTTATTTTAATGGATGAAGTAACAACTTCACCGATTTTAAAAAAGAAAGATTGTATAATGCCTAATTCTGAACGTATTGCCTTATTCATTGATGGCGCAAATCTTTACGCAACGGCAAAATCACTTGGATTTGATATTGATTACAAGCGATTATTGAAAGAATATCAAACGCAAGGCTATCTCGTTCGGGCGTTTTACTATACCGCCCTTATTGAAGATCAGGAATATTCTTCAATTCGCCCTCTGATTGATTGGCTTGACTATAACGGCTACCGGGTCGTCACAAAGCCAACGAAAGAGTTTGTGGATTCAGCCGGGCGGCGCAAAGTTAAAGGAAACATGGATATCGAACTCGCGATCGATGCCCTTGAGCTTGCGCCTTATATCAATCATGCCATCATTTTTTCCGGCGATGGCGATTTTCGTTCGCTCGTTGAAGCCCTTCAACGTCGCGGCGTTAAAGTGTCCGTTGTCTCCACGATTAGCTCGAATCCTCCCATGGTGGCCGATGAGTTGCGCCGTCAGGCGGATGAATTCATTGATATCATACAGCTTTTGCCTCGTATCGGACGGGAATCGACCGATCGGCCAGCACGTGCGACAGAACCGCGCGACGATGACGATGACGATCTATAACGCGATCCATCTGATTTAAGGTGAATTACACGTGCCAGCCGTTCAAAAAGCGCTGGAACCCAGCCATAATTGTCCAATCTGCCCGCGCTTGGTTGCCTTCCGCGAAACCGCTCGCTCGTCTTGGCCGGAATGGCACAACGGACCTGTGCCATCCTTCGGCCTTCCAACCGCGAAGCTCTTAATCGTCGGATTGGCGCCTGGATTAAAAGGCGCCAACCGAACAGGCCGCCCCTTCACCGGCGATTACGCTGGCGATCTCCTATATTCCACCCTGCTTGAATTTGGGTTCGCGACGGGCCAATTTGACGCACGGCCCGATGATGGTCTTACGCTCGTCAATTGCTTGATCACCAATGCTGTGCGCTGTGTACCTCCGGAAAATAAGCCAACGCCCGCCGAAATCGCCGCGTGCCGTCCTTTTCTGATTAATACGATGGCGGCCATGCCGGCCCTTCGGGGCATATTGGCGTTAGGCAAAATATCGCATGACAGCGTTTTACGGGCCCTTGGTGTTCCGCTTGCCGCCTATAAATTCGCGCATGGCGCTCAACACGCCATCAATGGTCTCGTCGTTTACGACAGCTATCATTGCTCCCGCTACAATACGAATACGGGCGTTTTGACGACCGAGATGTTCCGCGATGTTTTTGCCGCCATTCGGCGCGCGATCAACTAACTCTAACCTGCTCCTCTGTGCAATATCGCCATGCCGATCTGGCAAATTGGCAATCACGCGACGCCATCAACGCATAGACTTCACCTTTAGGAATGCTTATGTTGGGTCGTTAAGGGGTAATTTGCGCATGAAACAACGCCGTTCACGCCTCATCGATGATTTTGACCATTTATCGGTTGAACGCGCGATTGCGGAACTGCGCGCGGGCCGCGCCGTTATCATAACCGACGATGACCGCACCGGACTAATTGCGGGCGTTGAATCAGTCGGCGGTGACCTGGCCAAAAGCCTCGCTGACCATGCCGACAACAAAGCCCATTTGGTTTTAACCGCGCCTCGTCTTCGTCGGCTTGGCGTTGAGCGGCAGACGGCAGGCGCAATAGCCCTGCCCCGTCTCGATCAAGAACGCATTGCCACCCTCGCCTTACGTCTTGATGCCCGCGCCGATGCCCCGGTTGGGGCAACCAGCGTCATTGATCGCGCGGGACTTGAACTGGCGGCACTGGCGCTTCTCATTCCCGCCATCATTGTCGTACCGCTCGCCACGCCGTCGATTGCTGGGGAAGCGATCCAATCCATCCGCGCCGAGGCGATTGAGCAATATCGGCGCCACGCCGCAACCCACCTTTCCATCGTCTCCCGCGCGCCCGTGCCGCTTGAAGGGGCATCGTTGACCGAATTCGTCGTGTTTCGCGGCGGCGAGGGTTTGCGCGATCAAGTGGCGATTATTGTCGGATCTCCAGATTTAGAAACAGCCGTGCCTACCCGTCTGCACTCGGCTTGCTTAACGGGCGATCTCTTTGGTTCATTGAAATGCGATTGCGGCGATCAATTGCGCGAAACCGTCAAATGGATGGGCGAGAATGGCGGCGGCGTCTTGCTGTATCTCGATCAAGAAGGCCGCGGCAACGGCATCGCCAACAAAATCCGCGCTTATGCTTTTCAAGCCAAAGGTCTTGATACCTATGAGGCCGACGAAGTTTTGGGCTTCGATATGGACCAGCGCGGCTTCGACTTCGCCGCCGAGATGCTGCGCCAATTGGGCGTCAATCGCGTAACGCTCTTGACCAATAATCCCGAAAAGATCGCAAGCTTGCGCCGCTCTGGCATTGAGGTGGCTGCCCACAAACGCATTTTCGGCCGCGAAACCAGTGCGAACGTGCATTACATGGCTACCAAGCGCGACAAAGCCGGGCATCTAGGCGAATAGAGGTAATATCTCGTTAGTTGTCGAAGGCCTGACATCTCAATGAGACGATAACTATTATCCTACCCTCTCTACAAAATCCGCTATCGCTCTCGCCGTGTGCTCTCGTCCCACAAAAGGTGCGTGTCCCTCACGAGGCACAACTAACATCTCCATAGTCCTGTGCCGCTGTTTCATCTCGACTAAAGTCGCGTCCGACAACAGATCGGAATTTTCACCCCGTAGTGTTAGAACGGGAAATACTTTCAGCAAATCAAACAAAGGCCAGGCGCTCGGAAAAGGCTTTGTGAAATCAATCGCAGCGAGAGAGTTTCCAAGCGCTGGATCATAAGAAAGCACTAGTCGTCCGTCGTCCTGCTCGACAAATACCGCGCGTGCAAAAGCTTGCCATTCCTCGTCGCTTAAATCCGTAAACTCGGTATTGGCTGCTTTCAACCGATTAACCGCCTCATCCCAATCCTTCGGCATGGTACCCTTGCCAACATAGGACGCGATGCGCTGCAAACCACCTGTCTCAATCACGGGTCCGATATCGTTTAAGACACAGGCTTTGATCAGCTGCGGTGCGGTCGCAGCCAGTGCCATCGTAATCAAACCGCCACGCGATGTACCCACAAAAATGGCCCTGGTTATGCGCAGTGCTTTAAGCAATTGCCGAATATCGATCGCCTCCACGGCAACCGTATAATGCCGCCAATCCGGATCGCGCTCGGATTGCCCGCGGCCACGATACTCGATCACAATCACACGTCGCCTTAATTCATTGGCGGAAAGACGCATAGCCAAATCATGAAAATCATCGGCGTTCCGCGTAAGCCCCGGCAAACAGACAACAGGAACAGCGTTGCCATTATCCGAGCCATAGATCCGCGCATGAAGCCGCATGCCATCGCTCGATGGCATAAAAAGGTCGAGAAATTCCGCGTCAGACATGCAAGCTCCCTTCAAGCGTCTATTGAATGCTGCCACGCGTCAGATCATCAAGCAGTGCGCTTGTGAATTCACCGTTTATCCGGGCGCGATAAATCTCCAAATTCTCCATTACACGCTGAACATAAAACCGCGTTTCGGAAACAGGAATTCGCTCGATCCAACGTACCGGATCAATGCCAACATCCCGCGGGTCACCATTGGCCACGATCCATTTTTTCACATTGCCCGCACCCGCATTATAAGAGGCAATAGCAAGAATATAAGAGCCGTTCCAATACTCGACCAACTCACCCAAATGCGCCGTTCCAAGTGCCACATTATAGGCCGCATCAGCAGTCAAACGCTCCGGTGCAAAAGCAATCTTATTCTTGCGCGCCGTCTCTTGCGCCGTAGGGAGCATCAATTGCATCAAGCCGCGCGCACCAACAGGCGAGAGCGCCATCGGATCGAAAGAACTTTCTTGTCGTGCAATAGCATAGGCAAGAGAAGGCTCTACCGCGGGCTCGGAAGGAATTGGAAAACCGTCGACAGGCCAAGCATCAAGATCAAACGCGAACCCACGTTGTAAAGCAGCCTTACCCGCAATCGTTACAAGCCTAATATCATTATAATCGCGACCCATTGCAGCAAGCGCCGAAAGCGCAGGTGCATCGGGTAATTTCATGGCAACATCGGACGCAAGCGTTGCCGCAAACTCATTGCCGCCTGCTTCCATTAAATAAACAATCGCCTTAAATCCAAGCACCGAAGCCGCGTGCGTCAGATCAGGCTCGGGCGTTGCGCGAAAAACAAGTTCAGCCGCCCCCATCTTCATCCGCGCTAGTTGACCATAGTAAAGCAATGGCGATTTGGAAGCGCGTTGAAAAGCGTCTTTGCCCGATTTCCCCTGCGCTTCAATTGAAAGGCCCTGCCAATAGGCCGCTCGCGATTTAAGCGTATCGCTCGTCGCTCTTTGTTCAGCCTCAGCAAAATAAGCTTCTGCCTTTGCGCCATCTTTTAAAAAATCCAGCGCAAGCCAACCTTGTGTAAAAGCGGCATCATAAAGATTGCTGGAAGATATACCGGGATGTTGTTTTGCAACATCCAGCGCCAAATCGGCGCGTCCGATTTCCGCCAAGCGGCGGATCAATACCCGGCGCTCAACCCACCAATCATCGGGCCGGAACGGTGTTACTGTCGTGGGTAATTTAGCCAAAGCCGCCGCGGCTTCCGGCAAACGATCATTTCGGCGTAAAAATTGCGCCTCTGATAAAATATAGCCCTGTTCTTTTTTAATAGAAGGCGATGCGGCCTGCAAAAGTTTTTCAGCATCGGGCGCGCGCTTGCCGACGGCAATCCTGATTTTAGCAAGCGTCAAAGAATCCCCGCCCGCCCATTCCGCCGCACGTTGGGCTGCCGCCCAATTCTCGGCGAACAAGAGATTATCCATCCGCTCGCGGTGATCCACCTCGGTTAAATCATCCTTAAAACGAGCAATGATTTCGGCTTCGACATCGCTCGGATAATTATCTTCGCGCCATGATTTGCGGATCGTATCCGCCGCTTCCTTGACGCGCCCAGCTGCTTTTAAACTTGCAGCCAACAAATAACGTCCCGTCGGCGTTAAAGGCGCGCGTGCTTTAAAATAGGCCAGCACCGCCGCGTCATCGCGCGGTTCGTCATAAAGCGCTTCCTCACCCTTTTTGCGAATAAGCTGAAGCGTTGGCCAATCCGGATTATTGGCAAGAAATTCGTTGATCCGGTTAAATCCCGCCTTTTCCTGCGCCGTGCGCAGCGCAACCCATTCCAAACTGATCTTGGCCAGCGGATCATTGATGGTTGCTGCCAATTGATCGCCCGCAGCCAAATCACCCGCACGGTAGGAAACAATCGCATTCTTCATCAGCGAAAGGGTTGAAGGATCCGGCTTTAACCCATCCAACCCCGCCAATTGAGCCCAGCACGGATAGGTCAGCGCCAGTTCAAGCACGAGCAGCGCTAAAATACTTCTTAAGCCGTTTATCAATCGATCTGCCACAAGCCCACCCTGCTTCCCCATCGGCTTTATCCGATTCGCTCCATGGCAAACGATAGCGATAAATAAGGCAAGGCCGTGGCCACGCCTCTTCCCCAACGGGCGGGAAGCCTTTATGTGTCTTGGCCATCGACCAAATAAATCGTTTCGGGAGCCGCTCGCATGTCCAAGGGTCCAGTATTCAGAGGTTCAATTCCTGCTCTGATCACGCCGTTTAAGAATGGCGCATTTGATGAGGCTGCTTTTCGGGCCCATGTCGATTGGCAGATTGAACAAGGCTCTACGGGGCTTGTTCCGGTCGGTACCACGGGTGAAAGCCCTACCCTTTCCCATATCGAGCACAAACAAGTCGTCGAAGCCTGTATCGCAGCCGCTAATGGCCGCGTGCCGGTCATGGCCGGCGCCGGTTCCAACAATACCGCCGAGGCCATTGACCTTGCCCGTCATGCTGAGAAGGCAGGCGCTGCAGCCGTCCTCGTGGTCACGCCCTATTACAACAAGCCGAACCAAGAAGGCCTTTATCAGCACTTCAAGGCGGTAAACGAGGCCATCGGTATACCGATCTACATTTATAATATTCCGCCACGCTCCGTAGTTGATATGTCGATCGACACAATGAAGCGCCTCTATGAGCTTAAAAACATCGCAGGTGTGAAGGATGCGACAGGAAGCGTTGCGCGTATTTCGCAGCAGCGCCAGGCCTTGGGGCCGGATTTTGTCCAGCTTTCAGGCGACGATATCATCGCCTTGCCATCGGTCGCCTGTGGTGCCCATGGAACCATCTCGGTCATCGCCAATGTCGCACCAAAATTATCGTCCGAGCGCATGGCAGCAGCCCTTGCGGGCGAAACGGCAAAAGCCTTGGCCCTGCAAGATAAACTCGTGCCCCTTGATCAAGCCATTTTTGTGGAACCAGGCCTAGCGGGCGCCAAAGCGGGCCTCGCCCTCTTGGGAAGAGGCAATGAGGAAGTTCGCTTGCCGCTCGTCCCTGTAACAGCGGCAACAAAGGCGATTATCAAGTCGGCTATGCTGCATGCTGGCTTGATCAACGGCTAAAAGGACCCATATTCCGGTCATGGTTGAAAAAGTGAATCCAAACCGGAAGATCGCGGCCGAAAATCGCAAAGCGCGGTTCGAATATGCCGTTTCCGATGTTTACGAAGCGGGCATCGCTTTAGCGGGAACCGAAATCAAATCGCTGCGATCCGGCAAAGCGACGATTGGCGACAGCTATGCAGCTGAGCGAAATGGCGAGCTTTTTCTGGTCAATGCCTATATTCCAGAATATTTGCAGGCCAATCAATTCAATCACGAGACGAAACGCCCGCGGAAACTACTTTTGCATAAACGGCAGGTCAATAAATTGATCGGCGCGGTACAAAGGGAGGGAATGACCATCGTTCCCCTCAAAATCTATTTCAATGATCAAGGCCGCGCCAAAGTAGAAATCGCGTTGGCCAAGGGCAAAAACGCGGCTGATAAGCGTGAAACTGCCAAAAAACGCGATTGGGATCGCGAAAAATCCCGCATTATGCGGGACAAGGGATAACGTTTGAATCTCCTGCGGCCTGAATAAGTTGACTTTGGGGCTTATGGACCTATGATCCGGCACGAAATTGGATCGATTTGACCCTGAAAACCCGCCACGTCTGGCCGGTCGCCGCGACTGAGAGGCGGCAATAGCACAATGAATTTTAGTGAACTTGGCCTTAGCCCCAAAGTACTCGAAGCTGTAACAGCATCCGGCTACACCCAACCTACCCCCATTCAAGAAATGGCCATTCCCCGTGTGCTAGAGCGCAAGGATGTGCTTGGCATCGCCCAAACAGGCACGGGGAAAACAGCGGCCTTCACGCTACCGATGATTACGCTTTTGGAGCAAGGACGCGCCCGGGCGCGCATGCCGCGCACGCTGATCTTGGAGCCGACACGGGAATTGGCGGCGCAGGTTGAAGAAAGTTTTACCAAATACGGCTCAGGCCAAAAGCTGAATGTCGCTCTGCTTATTGGTGGCGTGTCGTTTGGCGATCAGGACATCAAGATTGCCCGTGGCGTTGACGTCCTTATTGCGACACCTGGCCGGCTGCTCGACCATTTTGAGCGCGGCAAACTTCTGCTCACCGGCATCGAAATCCTAGTAATCGACGAGGCCGACCGGATGCTTGATATGGGCTTCATCCCCGATATTGAGCGCATCTGCAAAATGGTGCCCTTTACACGGCAAACACTGTTTTTCTCCGCAACGATGCCGCCGGAAATTCAGCGTATCACCGAAGCCTTCCTGCATAATCCTGAACGGATCGAGATTGCGCGTCAATCCACGACGGCCGACACCATTACCCAGCTGCTCGTCGCTGCGCCCCATCACGCGGCCGAAAAGCGCGAAACGCTTCGCCGTTTAATGCGCGAAGCCGTCGATGTAAAAAACGGCATTATTTTCTGCAATCGCAAATCTGACGTGCAGATCGTTTGGAAATCCCTCGAAAAGCATGGGTTTAGCGTCGCGGCTCTCCATGGCGATATGGATCAGCGGGCACGGACCGTAGCTCTTGATGGCTTCAGGGCCGGAACAACGCAGTATCTTGTAGCGTCCGACGTCGCTGCCCGCGGGCTCGATATTCCGGATGTCAGCCACGTCTTCAATTTTGATGCACCCCACCACGCGGAAGATTATGTCCACCGGATCGGTCGAACAGGCCGTGCCGGACGGCTTGGAACGGCTTACACGATCATTACGTCTGCGGACGACAAAAGCCTCGCCGCCATCGAGTCTATGATTAAGCGTTCCATCCCTTGGCTTGGACCAAGCTTAGCGGATGCCAAATTTGAAGAGGCCCCTCGTCCGGAGCGTGGACGCAGCGGCGGGCGTGAAAAGCCAACGGGCGGACATTCGCGTCGCGGTAGCAAGCCTGAACGTCCAACGCATTCGGACCACACGGAAGACAATACTGCACCTTCCGTGCAAGAAGCTCGTCCACCGCGCGAGCCCCGTCCCGCTCGCGAAGACCGCCCGGTTCGGAACGATCGCCCGGCGCATCCGCCGCGTCGCCACCATCAAGAAGATGACGGCCCAACGCCGAAAGGTCTTGGAGACCATATGCCGGGCTTTATGATGCGTTCGACGAAGCTTAAAGGATAAAGAATGGCTCACGCCGAAGCGTGGGCTGCTTCTAAATCAACGGGCGTAATCGCAACGCTCTCGCCGCAACCGCAGGCCGAGGTTTCATTCGGATTATTGAACACGAATTGGCTCGCAAAGCGGTCGGTTTTAAAATCCATCTCGGTGCCGATCAGAAACATCAGCGCTTTCGGGTCGATAACGACCTTAACACCCTTTTCCTCGACGACGTCCTCGCCA
>Ga0164296_1002256_pt1 | contig 19486 bp, 26 predicted proteins | sample GEODES057metaG_FD_113533 | JGI IMG/M metagenome (GOLD analysis project Ga0164296, IMG submission 113533) | Dystrophic lake water microbial communities from Trout Bog Lake, Wisconsin, USA - GEODES057 metaG | ecosystem: Environmental > Aquatic > Freshwater > Lake | place: USA: Trout Bog Lake...
ATCCCGATGAGGCGATGCGGCTTGCCGGAGAGGCGGTCTTTGACTGGGAGGGCGGCACTCGCATCGGCGATAGCGTCGGAGAGTTTGTTAAAAAATGGGGTCGCACCAGAATTGGGCGCGGAGCAATTGTCGTTATCTGCTCCGATGGCTTGGATAGAGGCGAACCCGCTGCATTGGCTCATGCTATGGAGTCACTGGCCCGCATCGCTTTTCGAGTAGTGTGGATGAATCCTCACAAAGGTGAAAACCAAGAGTGGACCCCCAACACCATGGGCATGGTCATCGCCGATCCATTTATAGATGAGGTTGTATCAGGACACAATCTCAAGAGTCTGGAAGAATTCAGCTGCAACCTCGCACACATCCGATAGGAGTAGCTCCGTGAAGTACAGCGTTTCAATCTATGCCGAAGGTGATCGCGAGATCAAGATCGAAGAGGTTGTTGAGTTGGCAGATGCCGTCGCAATTTATTCAGGTATCGCTACAGGTGCGGGCACCTTGGGCTACGGCGCTCAAATTTTGGTTGAGGCCGAGTACACAGACGAAGCCCTCGATAAGGCTCTAGAAATCTTTAAGCAGGCTGCAATCACTGCAAAGCTTCCACTCTGGCCGGTCGTCAAGGCAGAGACCATGACCGAAGATGAAGATTGGGAAGACGCCTTTCAATGATTCGACTCGGATCACTTGCCGGTTACCCCTTTGAAGGGCCGCGCTCTCTCGTGGGCTGGTCCCCACAGAAAATCTCTGCTGTCTACGCAGTGATGTGTTTGAGCGATCCAGAAAATAAACCTAAAGATTTCTCGGTCATCTACGTTGGCCATAGCGCTGATTTGTCGACCGTTGGTTTCCCCCTGAAACATCCAAAGTCATCGTCATGGGTAAAACGCGCTGGCGACAAGTTCAATCTTTACATCTGCTGGTACGAATTCTTGGGCGGCACCGAGAAGCACCGCGAGCAGATTGCACGCGAGTTGATGGCGGTCTACCAACCTAGCTGCAATGACGAGCAATACGATCAAGCATGGAAAGACGAATGGATCGGTGAATACTCAAATGCATTCACCGACCCATTGACTACTGCTCGCGACCCCAATGAGGGCCGTTAATTAATCTATCTTTGCGCCGACTCCTTCAAAGAGACGTGAGCGGCGGTGGCCCATTGCTGGGAAGTTTGGCTTACGGTGTTCTTCATGATCAGGGTCAGCTACATAAGTAGCACCTGTCACGATTCCCTCAGCCATTGTGTAGAGAAGAGGCAATGCGCCTGCAACGACGCCACCTGTGGTGTTGATTCGCTCTAATCCAGGTTCAATGGTGTCGGCATCTGCCTTAATCGCCCAGACCAAGTCAGCAGCCTCTTCGAGCTTCACGGCAACTGCAGCGAGTTGCTTGCCTACGATGAAGAGGTAGATAGCAAGTCCTGCAATAAGAGCGACGATATCGATGACGCTGAAAATCTGTAGACCCTTCATGAACGCACCTTCTCTAGTACTCGTCCGAGGAAGAGGTGATGCTCAAGGCCTTCGGCCAAGACAGCATCAACGGCTTCTGCGGTTCTATTAATCAATTCGGTATTGGCAGTGTTTGCCTTGGCCGCTGTCAGAGTGGCTCGAATAGCAGCAACTCGCTTATCGATGGTGCGCACAAGCAGTACGAGAATAGTGAGGAGCGCTGCGACCGCAACGACAACTACTGCTCCCAAGATATCCGCTGTGAGCCAGAGCGTATGTACGCTAGTTGACATCTTCTCAGCCTCCTAGTTTCGTGCGGCCACGGTTGAGTCCTGCAACGATCGCATTGGCCGATGCGATGGTGACATTGAGATTTTCCAAGGCAGCGGTATTTTTCTCTGCGCCTTCAAGCCCAGTGTTAATTGCCTGTGCCTGTCCCCCGATGCGATGGGCGAGCAACAAGATTGGAACAACGAGTGCTACGACGACCAGCACGACAATGGTTCCGATGATGTAGCCAAGGAGCCAACCACTATGTGAACTAAAGTTCATAATCTTCCCCCTAGATCGATTCCGCGAAATCGCGTACAGGCTTCAAGCTTGCATTAACTGAAGCAACGGCAGACGGAACGGTAGAAGTCTTAGCAACGATTACCTGGACTCCTCCATCGAGAGCGTCGAGAGTCTTCACTACTGCACGTAGGTGCAAAATGACTCGGACCAATCCCAGAGCTGCGGCGGCGATGATGAGCGTCGCCAAGATCAATGTGAATACTGCTTCTTGTGGCATCTTCCTCTCCTATCCCAGTAGTTTCGAAACAGGACCGGCGTAGCGAACTGCACCATTTGCTACATCTGCAATTACGGCTTCTGTCTTCTTCAATTGTTTTGGTGTGGCATCGAGTTCCCCGATGAGGGCTACTCCGCCTGCAAGTGCATCATCAGCGGCGCCACGAATACGCTCTAGTGGTCCGAGAACCATGTTGAGAAGGGCGACCAGTACAGGAACAATCACAACCAAGAGGATGAGATTGCCAATTCCCCATAAACTCATTTATATCTCCTAATCCTGTTATCGACGAGCCACTGGTTGATACGGCAAGAAAAAGCGAGCAAAGATGCGAGATGCGGCTCTCTTCACAACGGTGATTGCGATCGAGACACCACTAGCCGCCTTAGGGCCGCCAACGGAATTTGGATCCAATCCCATCGAGATCGCCTTCATGCGCGCCTGCATGCTTCCGGCAGTCTGATTTACCAAGACCGCGGTGACATCTGCCACCAAGCCACGACCGAACTGAGCTGCCGCACCTGAGATGGTGAGATCTAGTGAGATATTAACTCGAGTACCTGTCGCGGTTGGAGAAAGCGCGGCGGTGAGATTAGCTTGCGCTTCACCACGACCTTTGCGGTCTGCACCTGAAGCCTCAATGTTGATGACCTTCTTTGCATTATCTCGGCTTGTCACCTTCGCGGCTCCTGCAAACTCCAGCTTTACTGGGCCAGCAGAGATGATGACATCGCCCTCGTAGTGATCCTCAGCAATTTTGTTGGTGAGGTCAGCTCCAGGAATGCAAGCCGCTACTTGTGGAACATCATCAAAGAACTTCCATACCGCGTCGATTTGCTGATCGACGTCGATCGCTTGCGAGATTAGCATTTTGCCTCCTGGTTGATGAACGAGGTTGGATCTTTTTCAAAAGCTACGCGACATCCTGGTGCGCAGAAGTAGTACGTGGTGCCTTCGTAGTCAAAGGGGCGATTGGATTTATCCGCTGTGACAGTCATGCCACAGACGAGATCAATTGCTTCAGCCACTTCAAGCAAAGGAAGAAGCTTTGTAGCAGGCGCTGTGGCGCTCTGTTCAAAGATTCCGGTAGAGCGAAGTTGGACGAGTTGAGCAAGGATCGCAACGGCAACTTCTCTATGAGAGGTGTGGCCGAGATCGAGGCCGGCAGGGATATAAATCTTGCCTGTATCGGAATCGGAAAATCCACGATCTTTCAAGTAACCGAGAACCGCAAGGCCCCGCTTACGTGATGCAACAACGCCTAGGTACGCTGGTTTTACCTTGAGAGCAATCTCCGCTGCCTCTTCGTCACCATGTCCTTGTGTTGCCACAACGACGACGGAGCGAGAGGTAAGGGCATCTGGCTCAAAATCATTGAGATCAATGAGTTCAACGCGCCAATCGAGAGTTTTGATGAGCTGATGGAGAGTTACCGCCATTGGCGAGCGACCCACGATGACAACATGGGGAGCCGCGGCGATTGGCTCTACATAAATTTGTAGCGCACCCTCACTCTGGCAGGCCATCGGTACTGTCATGACGCCATCGGGCACATGCATTCCTTTGAAATCCGCCTCTTGACCCAACCAGATGAGTTGAGCTTTGCCAGATTCCATGACCTTCTTCGCTTCACGGATGAGAACTGGTTCGGCGCAAGCGCCACCGATCCATCCAAAGAGCTTGCCATCTTGAGTGATGATTGCGCGCGAACCACTGTGGCCGGAAGAGGGACCTTGGCGCCAGACGACAGTTGCCATGACAAAGGATTCACCATTCTTTGTCAGTTCAACTGCGCGCTCCATGACGCTAAATCCCTCTACGACACTTTGTGACATTGGATTAGTTACCGCTCCGAACAGGTGGCATGCCATAGACATCTTGACCTGTTGTGAGTGCTTCATAGACGCGGTTAGGCATCAGAGGCATATCGATATTGCGAACACCCTTGTGGCTCAGTGCGTTAACAACTGCGTTAACGAATGCAGCTGGTCCAGCAACTGTTGCACACTCACCAACACCCTTTGCACCAATTGGATGGTGTGGGCAAGGAGTGACAACTTCGTAGAGTTCGAAGCCTGGTGTCTCCCACGCGGTTGGTAGCAAGAAGTCCATGTAGTTCGAACCGATGCAGTTACCCTCTTCGTCGTAGGTGATGTACTGCATGTTCGCCATCGCATAGGCCTCAGTGAGACCACCCATGATCTGTCCTTCGACGATCATTGGATTGATGCGAACGCCGCAGTCATCGACAGCAACGAACTGGAGAACATCCCAGACGCCGGTCTCTGGATCAACTTCGACCTTGCAGAAATACGCTGCAAATGGCCAGGTAAGGTTTGGTGGATCGTAGTACGCAGTGTTTTCCAGACCTGGCTCCATGCCATCTGGCATATTGCTGTAGGCGGCCATTGCGCACTCTTGGATTGTTACACCGCGATCTGAATTAGAGCGGACATAGAAACGACCGAGCTCCCATTCAATATCTTCTTCTGATACTTCAAGAAGGTGTGCCGCAATCTTACGAGCCTTAGCGCGAACCTTGCGAGCAGCCATTGATACGGCAGCGCCAGCAACTGGTGTGCTTCGTGACGCGTAGGTACCCATACCAAATGGAGCGGTATCGGTATCGCCCTCTTCGACGACGATATCTTCTGCAGGTATACCCAACTCGTGAGCAACGATCTGCGCCCATGTGGTTTCGTGACCTTGACCCTGAGTCTTAGCTCCGGTGCGAAGGATCGCCTTACCAGTCATGTGCACGCGCAACTCGGCAGAGTCGAACATCTTGATTCCAAGGATGTCGTACTCACGGCTGTTACCAGCTCCGAGAGGCTCGGTCATTGTTGAGATACCAATTCCAAGAAGCTTGCCACGCTTGCGGGCCTCTTCTTGCTCCTTAGCAAAGTTCTTATAACCGATCGCTTCCATACCTACATTGAGGCACTTCTCGTATTGACCTGAGTCAGTCAAGAAACCGAAAGCGGTACGGTGTGGGAAGTCGTCATCCTTCACGAAGTTCACGCGACGGAACTCTGCTTGATCCATTCCTAGATCATCAGCAGCTGCATGCACCATGCGCTCTTGGAAGAACATCGCCTCTGTTACGCGGAATGAACAACGGTAGGCCACGCCACCTGGTGCTTTGTTCGTGTAGTAACCCGTTGCGAACATATGCGCAGTTGGAATGTCATAGCAAGCAAATGCTGAGTGCATCAGACCAATCTTGAACTTACTTGGTTGAGCATCGGCGAAGAATGCACCGTGATCTGAAATGGTGTTCATGCGGATAGCAAGAATCTTTCCATCCTTGCGCAGCGCCATTTCACCCTTGAGGTAAACGTCGCGGCCGAAACCAGTTGAGATCAAGTTACCTGTCTTATCTTCGATCCACTTGACTGGCTTCTCGGTGAGAATGGAGGCAAGAATCGAGATGACGTAACCTGGATATACAGGCACCTTGTTACCGAAGCCGCCACCGATATCTGGTGAGACGACGCGGATCTGCTGCTCTGGAAGTTCAGCGACGAGTGCAACTGCAGCACGCACGATATGTGGTGCTTGTGAAGTTACATAGAAGGTGAGCTTTCCGGTAGCGCGATCGAAATCTGCAATCGAACCGCAGCACTCAATTGGAGATGGGTGAGTGCGTGGGTAGTGCATCTCTACCTTAGAGACGAGATCTGCCTCTTCGAATGCCTTATCTGTCTTGGCCTTATCGCCGATCTCCCAGTCAAAGACCTTGTTGCCAACTTGGCCGGCCTTATCGTCGCGGATCTGAATTGCATCAGGCGCTGCAGCTTGTACAGGGTTGACGATCGGAGGAAGAATTTCGTAATCCACCACGATCTTTGCACATGCATCTTTAGCGATGTATGGGTCATCTGCAATAACTGCGCAGACTTCTTGTCCTTGGAAGCGAACCTTGTCGGTCGCAAGAACTGCCGCAGTGTCATAGGAAAGTGTTGGCATCCACGCAAGGTTGCGAGCAGCCATCATTTCGCCGGTAAGAACCAAGCGAACTCCTGGCATATCCCATGCAGCACTCGTATCAATTGACTTGATGCGAGCGTGCGCAACTGGGCTACGCAAGATTTCCATGTGCAACATTCCTGGAAGGACGATGTCATCGACATAGTTGCCCTTACCGCGGATGAAGCGATTGTCTTCTACACGGCGGCGGCTTGCGCCGAGTCCGCCAATCTTGACTTCGTCTAGTGACATATTTCTATCGCCCCTTAATTAGTTTCCGCGCGCATTTTGTCAGCAGCCCAGAGGACAGCCTTAACAATATTTTGGTATCCAGTGCAACGGCAGAGGTTGCCTGAAAGTGCCCAGCGAATTTCATCTTCTGTTGGGTCTGGGTTTCTCTCAAGAAGAGCCTTTGCAGACATCATCATGCCTGGTGTGCAGAAACCACATTGCAGACCATGCTCTTGTTTGAAGCCCTCTTGGATTGGGTGAAGCTCACTTGGTGTAGCTAGACCTTCGACAGTTTGAACTTCGCGACCATCTGCTTGCACAGCAAGCATGGTGCAGCTCTTTACTGGACGTCCATCAACCAAGACGGTGCAAGCACCACAGTTTGTTGTGTCGCAACCCTTGTGAGTTCCGGTGAGATCTAGGCCCTGACGCAGGAGATCAGCCAAGAGCAAACGTGGCTCGACATCTAGAGTGCGATCATTTCCATTCACATTAACGGTAATGCGTGTGACTGGAATGCCGGCTCCGGGCGGAGTTGCGATCTCTTCAAAAAGACTCGACATATTTAGGCTACTTTCTCTGAGATTTGAGATACAAGGATTCGCTTTACAAAGGTCTTAACAATTTGTCGCTTGTAGTCAGAAGAACCACGGTGATCTGTACGAGGTTCTGCCTTCGCAGCTACTGCTGCTGCAACGCTATCGATAGCGGCTTCAGTGAGTTCGTGGCCGACTAGCGCAGATGCTTCATCATTTGCATCAATCGTCTTGCCACCTACTCCGGCGAGCGCAATTCCCGCGCGAAGTACGCGGTTGCCTTCCATATCAAGAGCAACTGCAACTGATGCTGTAGCGAAGTCACCAACGCGGCGCTCCAACTTGAGATAACCGCCGCGAGCAACTCCCTTTGGTGCAGGAATAACTGCTTCGATAGCGATCTCGTTGTAGTTCAGTGCATTTGCATATGGACCGAGTACGAAATCCTTCATATCAATGGTGCGCTTGCCCTTTGGTCCCTGAACTACAAGGTGGCCACCGAGAGCGATCATCGTCGCAGCCCAGTCACCTTGTGGATCGGCGTGGCATACAGAGCCAACAAAAGTTCCGCGGGTACGCACGATTGGATCGGCAACGAGTGGAGCTGCTGCTGCGATAGTTGGTTGACGCTTTGCAATTTCAGCCGAGTGCTCTAGATCTTCATGGCGGCATAGCGCGCCAATATGAAGAGAACCGTCAGCATCAAAGCGGTGATAGTTAAGACCAGGGATGTTATTGATATCAACAATCTGCTCTGGGAATGCAAAGCGAAGCTTCAGCATTGGGACCAAGCTCTGGCCACCTGCCAAAATTTTCGCATCTCCCTTTCCTGCATCAAGAAGCGCAATTGCCGCCTCAAGAGTCTTGGGAGATTCGTACTTAAATCGTGATGGATACATTGTGCGACCCTTGCTCCTATTCCCGGTTACTTACGCTTTTTATCTGGAACTGCTGTTGGCATTGAATCTGCATCTGGATCAGGGCGTGGCTCTTGGTGAGCTGGCCATGGTCCTTGTACTGGTTGACTAGCAACCTTCATAAATTCTGTGAATTGTGGCCACGCCCAAATTGTTGGGCTCTTGCCTTCTCGAGGTGAATTTTCAATGAGCGAAAAGAATCGAGGATTGCCTCGTTCGTGCCCGGTTGATTCAACAGCCATGTCAAGACCCTTCTAGTGTGCCTAGGTGTGGAAGGTGTGAGCGTGGAAAGTAACACTCTTGCGAACGCTCAGCAAGAGAAAATAGCCTGCAAAACACGCTTTTTTATATGAACAATCTACTCAGCAAAGCGTCAAGAAAGCGTTACAAAAGCGTTATCAATTGTCAAGGTATTGAGCGAGATCTTCCTTAGTATCCAGGTCATTTCCAGTTGCGAACTGCGCCAGTGGGATGTAAAGAATGTCGCTTCTGCCGCGTAAGAAGTTGCGAGCGCCGACATCACCCTGGGCACTTTCTTGAATCTCGCTCCAATACTCTCGACCAATTTTTACGGGGTGGCCAGCTCGGCCGTTGAACTCACCCATTGCGATCGACGATTGGGCGAGGGCCACTTCCCGCAACGCTTGTGAAGTTAATCCCGGAAGATCGACCAATGAAATCAATACCGACTCATACTCTTCGTTTTCTGCCAGAGCGCTTAGCCCGGCACGAAGTGATGAACCCATCCCCTCTGCCCATTGTTCATTGATCACAATGTGAGCGCCTGGCACTTCACCAATCCATGCGCCAAGGACTACATACACCGTAGATATTCCGGCTTCGTGAAATCTATTGACCGCGCGATCTACGAGTCGTTCACCGTTAATTTCAACGATCGCCTTTGGCCCGCCCATGCGTGAGCCAGATCCTGCCGCCAAGAGCAAACCAACGAGCATCGCTATACTCTAAGGCATGCGTGAGATCATGGAGGAGATACATCCTCATTACCTCTCAAGACTCCCCTTTGCCGTCGCAACCGTTACCCGCACATGGAGTTCTGCTCCTCGTCCGGTAGGCGCGACTATGGCGGTCACCCAAAATGGTGAAGCGATAGGAAGCGTCTCGGGTGGTTGTGTTGAGGGCGCGGTTCATGAAGCCGCGATGGAAGTTCTCAAGACCGGAATTCCTCAGCTCGTCTCATACGGCGTGAGTGATGACAATGCCTTCTCTGTTGGCCTCACCTGTGGTGGAACCATCGAACTCTTTATCCAGCTCATTGACCCACAGAGCTTTCCGAACTTCAACGAGGTCCTTGAAGCACTCACACTCAAGAAGCCAATCGCCATCGCTACCTTGATTAGCGGCGCCGAAGGCATCGGCCAGCGCATCGTGCTCACCCACGAGCAGGCCTCTGGAACTCTTGGAAATAGCGGACTTGATGAGGCAGTGATCGAAGGAGCCAGGGGTCTATTGAGCCAGGGAGTTACCAAGGCGATCAAGCTAGGAGCCGAGGGTCAACGCCGTGTTGATGATCTAACAATCTTTGTTGAGTCCTATTCACCCGCCCCACATATGATCGTCTTTGGCGCTATCGACTTCGCCGCCGCAGTTGCCCGCATCGGAAAGTTCATGGGCTATTTCGTTACCGTCTGCGACGCCCGTCCACTCTTTGCGACAAAGCGCCGCTTCCCAGAAGCCGATGAAGTGATCGTCGATTGGCCTCATCGCTATCTTCCAACCGCGCAGGTAGATGAGCGGACCGTGATCTGCGTTCTTACTCATGATCCAAAGTTTGATGTCCCAGTCCTAGAGATTGCGCTGCGCAGCAAAGCTGGGTACATCGGCGCGATGGGTAGCCGCAGAACTCACCAGGATCGCCTTGAGCGTCTGCGCGAGATCGGAATGACCCAAGCTGAGATCGATCGCCTTCGCTCCCCTATCGGTTTAGATATTGGTGCGCGCACACCGGAAGAGACAGCAGTTTCAATCGCTGCCGAAATCATCTCTGACATTGTGGGTGGTAGCAATCAACCGCTACGACAAGGTTCTGAACCTATCCATCGTCGCTCACTTGCCAGTGAAGACGAACCTGCTCCAAAGGTTATTTAAAAACTAATCCAGCGCACCTGTGCGCCAACTGGATGTTCACCTGGATCTACAAGTGCAAAACCATCAGCGCTTGCAACCCCACGCAACATCGCAGAGTTGAGATAGTGAGTCGGAGTGAATTGATCTCCACTCAGCACGCCTGGAACAAATCGCGAAAAATCTTTTGGAGTCTTGAGCGCTTCAGTAATAAACACGGTGCGAAGCGGCTCGAGATTCTTACCCATGATCGATGAGAGCGCTAAGCGACCAAGAGAGTTAAGGGCGGCCAATGCAGATTGCGGATTTCCAGGAAGTGCAACAAATGGCACTGTTCGATTCTGATGTGGGATTGCAGAGAAGATCATGTGATAACCAGGTCGCACCCGTACGCAATCAACAAGGTACTCGGCGCCAAACTTACTGATTACTGGGCGAATGAAATCCTGCGCTCCATCGGCAGTGCCACCTGTTGTAAAGATCATGTCAACATCAGGTAGAACCGATGTGATTGCTTCGTGGAGCGAATCTAAATTGTCTCGGACAAACTGCGCGCGATAAATCTCACCGCCATAGCTCCGCAATAGCGCCGGCAACTGTGGGCCAAGCGCATCTCTGATAGCCCCACCTTCCGGGACACCTTCATGCAAAAGTTCATCGCCCAAGAAGAAGATTGCGATACGAGGAATTTTCGTCACAAGAATTCGATCGTGACCAGTTGCTGCAAGTAAGCCGACCATCGCAGGAGATAGCTTGCTTCCCTTCTGCGTGAGCAAGTCTCCGACCTTGCACTCTAAAGCTGCGGGCCTAAAGTTCGCGCCATCAGCGATAACTCCGCTAATTGCACCTTCGTTCTCTACCGCCTCTTCCCATGGCAATACCGCAGTACAGCCTTCGGGGATAACTCCACCAGTGCCAATGCGCATGCATTCGCCAGCGTTGAGCGAACGTTCACTCGCTCTTCCTGTATGTACCTCGCCAACAATCTGCCACGGTCCGCTGGAGCAGACAGCCCAGCCATCCATCGACGAAGTTGTATAGGCGGGCAGGTTGCAGAGTGAATGAAGATCTACAGCCGCGATTCTGCCGACCGCATCATGAATTGCAATCTCTTCAGAACCCAGAACAGGAAAACAGGTACTTACTATTGAATACGCCTCGTCAAAGCTGCCTTCTCGCATATCAACCTCAACTACTCTTTTTGAGAGAGTAAATCCTCAAGTTTCTTGAGGCGCTTGTGCATGACAAAGTGCAGGTAAATCATCCCAACATCAAAGATGAACATCACTGCCATAAGGGCCCACATAAAATTCATTTCGACCCGATCGCTATGGACCAATGGCATCTGCATGGTCGAATTAAATACCATTAATTACAGCTAGCGCTTCGGCCAAAACCGAGATCGCCACTTCGATGGGATTTGCAGCCCCAATTCGGAATCCTGCCGGACCATGTACGCGTGAGAGGTCGGTTATCTCGCGATATGCCAGCCAATCAGCGCGGTTCTCTTGCATCTTGGTCGAGCCCAGCGCTCCGATATAGCCAGCCTTACTCTCTAGTGCATATGCCAGAGCCCGGCTAGAACTTTCGACCTCGTGACCCGTGATGATGACTGAGTCGATAGGTGAAAGCGTGGCTGCAACTCCTGCAAAATTATCTGGTCGAGTTTCGATGGCAACTTGCCACCCCATGGCTTCAGCCAATCCTGCAATTGCTTGCGGCATAGGGCCATCGCCATAAATAGCAATCTTTCGGATCGGCGCAAAGATAGAAATGATTCGCCCATCTGATTCGACAGATCCTGGCTTCTGCGATGCAAACTTTTCGGTGAGTTCTGGATCTGCAGCAAGGATCGATGCAGAGTTATAACTTTCGATAGCGGTGATACCACCGTTGACCACTGAGAGATCGAGTGCAATCTTCTCGCGCTCCAAGAAAGAATTCCATAAATCAAAATCAAAAAGCGCAGCAGGAGCAACAGCAAATTTCAGGTGAGTTCCAACCGGAATCCCAGAGAGAGTGGATTCAAGTGGAGTGACTTCGCATTCCACAATTCGACCGACCTCGAGCTTCTTTGTTGCAATATCGAGGAAGCGAGTATCGAATGCGCCGTTGAAGAGTGAGCCAAGTCGGCCGCCTCCTGGTGTAAAGACAACCGCATCATTCGGGTTGGCTTGCGCCCACGGCGATATCAACCAGGCGATATCAGCTCTGGTCTTTGAGCGAACAAAAGCGGCAACGCTTAATGCGATGTCATACATGCGAGGAGTATAAGTCCCACTTCTGGATGCCGCCTTCCAGGCTGGCTACCTCGCTAAAACCCGCTTCCACCAAGGCTGCAGCACAATTCCACGAGCGAATTCCGCTATGGCAGTAAAGGACGATCGGTAATTCTCGAGAGATTTTTTCAGTAGCCATTCCGCTAAGGATCTCTATTTGAGGGATCAGCGTCGCACCCTCAATAAATCCTTGCTGCCACTCCTCGACTTCGCGCACATCAATGAGTTGGAACTCTGCGGCTGAATTCTTCATTGCAATGAAATCGTAAATTGAAATTTCCTTCACCTGACCGGGGGTCACATCAAAGAGCGAGGTCGAACAGAAAGATTCATAATCATCAAGCAAAGTGCTTTGGGTTGGGGAATCACCGCATAGGGCGCAATTACTGTTGCGATTCAAATTGATTGTTTCAAATCCAGAGGTGAGTGCGTCATAGGTAAGAAATTTTCCAACCAGAGGTGATCCAACGCCGGTGATCAACTTGATCACCTCGGTAGCTTGCAATGAACCGATAGTTCCGCAAAGGGCACCGAAGACTCCACCGGTTGCACAATTTGGTGCCAACTCTTTAGCCGGTGGTTCTGGGTGCAAGCAACGATAACAAGGGCCGCCTGGCGCACAAAAGACAGAGAGCTGACCATCAAATCGATAAACAGATCCCCAGATGCAGGGTTTGCCAGCTAAGAAGCAGGCATCATTGATTAAGTAACGAGTTGCAAAATTGTCTGTGGCATCGACAACCAGGTCATACCCTTGAATGATTTCGATCGCGTTCTCGCGGTTGAGCCCTTCTGGGTGCAGATTTACATCTACCTCTTTATTGAGATCCTTAATAAATCGTTCTGCGCTCTGAATTTTTGGAAGGTCGAGATCAGATTCCCGATGGATTACCTGTCGTTGAAGATTGGAGATATGGACGCTATCAAAATCGACGATTCCGATTGTCCCGACCCCAGCTGCTGCCAGGTACATCAATACAGGTGACCCCAAACCACCTGCCCCTACGCAGAGAACCTTTGCCTCTCTTAAACGAATTTGACCCTGGGTGCCAATCCCCGGAAGAACCAGATGCCGTCCGTAGCGTTGGTGCTCGCTCTCACTCAGGCCCGATTCGCTCATAAATAAAGGGTATCTAAATCTCCCTTAAACGGTTCGGTCAGGCCTTAGAAGGAACCCACAAACGGTCCCCCGCTGCCAAATCAGTGCTTGAGAGTTGGTTGGCATCGACGATCTCTTGCTCTACAGCCGTGACAGAACCGCTGCCAGAAACCATAGAAGCAAGGGACCACAAGGTTTCGCCGGGTGCAACAACAACCTGGACATAACCCATCGAAGCCGGCGTTGACGGAACGCCTTTCTCGGATGCATTACCAACTGCGCTAAAACCAGCGCCAATTACTATTAATAGAGATGCGACTGCGGTGCCACGAACTACATTGCGACCACGTGCGGTTAATTTGGTAGCCATTGGGGACGCTCCTTCACTTACTTAAACGATATTCGAGGGGATTCGAACACCTGTTCTAAAAGGAACAATACATTCCCCCACCGACATTGGCAAGAAAATTTCGAACACTTGTTCGACTTTTTTCACCCTTTGCCCTACCCTTAATCCATGAGCACAAAAGGTGATACTTCAGGCGTAAAGAAGACCCCAGCAACTGTCTCCGAGCTGCCAGATGGCCCGGCTGACGACAATGGCCTAACCACCCGCCAGCAGTTGATCCTGGATGTCATCAAGAAGGCGATCGAAACCAACGGCTATCCGCCTTCAATGCGCGAAATCGGCCAAGCGGCTGGCCTCGCCTCCCCCGCCTCCGTTAAGTATCAGATCGAAGCCCTCGTTGAAAAAGGCTTTATCCGCAAGGACGCCTCGAAGGGTCGTGCTTTTGAAATCACCGATCCCAACGATGCCGACTCCATTAAGCCTGAAAAGACCGTCAACATCCCACTAGTGGGCCGTATCGCCGCCGGTGGTCCAATCCTTGCCGAGCAACACATCGAAGAGGTCTTCCCTCTCCCAGAGTCCCTCGTCGGACAAGGCGAGCTCTTCCTCCTCAAAGTCGTCGGCGACTCCATGATCGATGTCGCAATCTGCGATGGTGATTATGTCGTCATCCGTTCCCAGAAGAACGCAGAGAAGGGCGAGATCGTCGCCGCAATGATCGATGGCGAAGCAACAGTCAAAACATTCTCAAAGAAGGACGGCCACTACTGGCTACTTCCCGCCAACGACAACTATGCCCCAATCCCTGCGGATAACGCGGAAATATTGGGCAAGGTGACGGCCGTGCTCAGAAGTATTTATTAAAACTCATGAACCAAATTCGTTCAACATTGAATGCCACCCGCATTAATCCTGTAACTTCCTCCCATGCCTGTTAAAGCTGCTGGAACGCTTGAATTCGAAACACTTGAACTGGGATCCAAACAAGTGGAGTCCTTAGAGGGCAAAGAAACTCTCAAACCAATTAAACTTGGAAATCGAAGAGTTACCGGCAAAGAGCAGTATTACACTCCAACAGAAACCGCTCTAGAAATTTTCGACGGAATACATGGAATCATGCCCGATTTCAAAAAGAGAGTGTTTCTCGAACCTGCTGGAGGGACTGGAAGTTTTATCAACGCTGCGATAGCAGCGGGATTCTCAACTATCGTGAGTTACGACATTGAACCGCTTCATCCTAAAGTAAAGCTCGGCAACTTTTTAGAGCAAAATCTGGAAATTTCGGGAGCGATCACAGCCACTAATCCTCCGTTTGGTCGATGCAATTCTCTTTCAATTCCTTTCTTCAATCACGCTGCCAAATATTCGGACCTCATAGTTTTTATCGTTCCTAGATCTTGGAGAAAATGGAGTGTACAAAACAAACTCAATCGGAATTTTCACTTAGTTCGAGATGACGATTTAACTATCAACTACGTAGATGCCAAAGGCGAACACAACTATCAAAAGAATAATTTGCGCACTTGTATCCAGTATTGGAAACGTGATGATTCGCTACTTCGACCCTTGTATTCAGTTCAAGACATGGGTGTAATAACTAAGTGTTCATTTGAAGATGCTGAAGTATCATTAACAATCTTCGGATACTCGTGTGGAACAGTGAAAACCGAATTTCCACGCAAGAAAAATACTACTCAAATGTTCTTGAAGTTAAACCACCCGCTTGCTCTGGAAGCTCTTGAAAATGTGGATTTCTCAAGGTTTTTCAATCATACGGCGTATACCGAAGCCCTTTCAATTAAAGAGATTAACTATCTTCTCAACGAATACATATTCGGAGACCCGAAGTTGCTCAACCCTGAAAATGCTAGTCAGCTCTTCGAAGAAGTGATTGATTAGTCTTTAAGAAGAACAGATTTCCCTTGATTCAATTGAAGCAAAGTTGATCTCAAAATTTTTCTAGGATCCTCTTTGTCCAAATTCGCAATAAGTGTTGAAGTGGGAATTACGAAATACTTGAAATTTTGATTGAACGTAAAGCCTGAAGTATTTGTAAATATATAAAAATCATTTTTTGAATAACCTTTATCATTGCAAAGTTTTAATGCCATTCTGTAACTCTGAGAAATCGCTGCTCGATACGCAGCAGTTCCGCTGTTTTTTGCGAAAAAAGCCGATGGCCCACAATGTACTTTTTTTCCACTAGTCGGAAAATCAATAAGATCCGAAAAGCTTTTTTGTTCGAATTTTCTCCCTTGCGAATCAACATGATCGATCCCACCTGTGCCTGGTTTAAGACCAGTCAGTTCACGAATCAATTTTTCAAATATATAATAACTAACTCGTCCATTTGAAAGAGAATCATTGGCGTCAATGGAACCACTTTTTCCATATTTAAGTTCAAGATTCTTAATTTTTATTTCATAGACGGATCCCACACTTAGATTGCGAGTCACTAATTCCTCCTCAACTTAGGGTAATTGCTACAAAATTTCCTTGCGAGACACTTTACTTAGAATCTCTTTTCGCGATATTTCTCTAGGGTCATTTTTATCTATCATCTTCAATACGTCAGATACAGGTATCACTACATATCTAAATGGAATCTCAACGCTAAAGCCACTTGTATTTGTGTAAATGTAGAAATCGTTCTTTGAGTAACCAGTGTCTTTGCAAATTTGTAGGGCTTCCTCATAACTACTTGATTCCAGCAGTTTCTTGATTTTGGGTCCATTGTTATTCGCTGCAAATGTACTTGAAGCTGAAGTTTGAAAATAATCGAATTTCGATTCAGGATACGCTTCAGGATCTGCATAAGCTTTTTGCTCGTATTTTTTGCCTGTCGATGAAACGTGATCGGACTGCTTTTCTTTTGTTAACCCAGTAATAGCACGAATCAATTCTTCAAAGAGAATGTAGTTTGCTCGTCCATTTTTCAAAGTATCGGGAAATTCATAAGATTTGCCAGACTTAAGAGTTAAAGCCAGGGCCTTAATCTGGACTTCATACATAACAAAGGGTTCTAAATAACTCATCAACTTGTCCTATCTCAGTTAATTCGCTTGGAAGCAATAATTCCTCAGATCATCAAGGTAACGGCAATTTTGGGAAACCACACCTATCGACACCATTTTAATTAAGCGGATAAAAGACTAAAGGTCTAGCTGCTTCAGATGGCGTTCACACCCGATGTTTCCCGCAAAGTAAGCCTTGTATAGAACATAAAACACGTCTCGTTAAGTTGATCTGGTGGAAAAGACCTACTCTCAAGCTCTTATCCAGTACTGGCCGCTCCCACAGAGTTTCTTTTCAAAAGGAGGCAAATAGCTTGCGAGAACTGCACGCCATCGAGATCGCCCTCCTAAGTGTTTGCTACCAGTGCTCTCAAGTTCCAACCAACTAGTTGCTGAAGTTCTTGGAAAATTTCTCCACATCAGGAATGTGAGCCCCTGGGTTTAAGTTTCCACTGTAATCAAACCTTTTCTCTGGGGGGGGGTTATAGTTGCTGGTTTCTTGAAAAATAAATATCCGCCTAAAGCAAAACCACTAGGTTTAGTTTGTCGAATCAAAATTTATTTGATTCTTGAACCAAGAAGAAACGATTCGCCGTGCAAATACTCACGTTGGATCAACTGAATTTGAAGAATCAATCGCTACCGTCACGGAGGTAATCGAATAATGGCAACTCAAAATGAAGTGAAGCTTGTTTGCCCGAAATGTGGAACCAACGGCGACATCCACAAAATTATCTACGGCATGCCAACAGGTGATTTCGACTTTGAGGAATACGAAGTTGGTGGATGCGTCATGATGGGCGAAATGCCTAACTGGAAATGCCGCAATTGCGGATGGGAAGGAATTCGCAAACCTCGACAGAAATCCAACTCATCCTCCGGCAAGAGTGAAGGGCTAGGCAAGTTCTATGCAGCGAGGGCGAATTCCGCACTCAAGCGGGATCGTGCCAACGGATATCACTGGGGCTACTTAACTGGTGATGGGAAAACTTTCTGCACATGTGGATTAGTTCTTGAACATGGTCAAATTAACTCACTTGAGGATTTAGTTGCTCCAGAGATGGGCCTTGAGTTACCGGTCCTGCTTCGGATGCGTGGCCATCATCTGCTCCCTGCCGGAAAGGGTCTCACGATTGCACTCATTTACGAACATAGATACGTAAATATGGCTCAAGATCAGTACGCGAGTGCTTACTGCCAAACATGTGGTCTAGTAACTACGGATGTAAAGCTAAAGGATGCACAAGATTTTGTCTCAGAGCACAATGAATCGTGCCTTCCTTAACTCATTAAGTTACGTATTAAGAATTCGAACTTAATTCCTCTGGAAAACTTCAAACCGCTTTTCTAGCCTTTCCCTATCTGGATATTTACTTGCCTCTGTAGGTAACCACAGCTCCACGCCGTCCATTTCAACCAAACCATGCTTAAGCATAGGTCCGTCAACTTCGTGCAGAATGTCTTCCCGAACTTTCACCACATAGTCCGCATTGATCCCGATGATATTCACGTCGTATGCGGCGTGATGGATTTTGCATAACGCCAATCCGTTCGTCACAGATGTGGAGCTATCGGTAGCACTATCAGGCGTGATGTGAGCAGCATCCAGCAAGCGACCGTGCTTCAACTGACAAACCGCACACCTAGTTTCATAGGCGCTAATGACTCTCGCCCTAAAAGCCGGTTGATGTAAGCGAACTTTCATCTCTTGCATTGCATATCGACGTTCTATTTGTGATTCGCTCTTGGCGGCTAGGTAGAGAACCTGATCGGGCGCCATGCGGCAATAACCCTCATTCGGAAAATCCTGAACGATGAAGACTCTGTAGGGCACATATCGACCGTTATCTTGTTGCTGGAACCACAGGAGAGGAAATCCAAATTCCATGGCAGCGCGCAGCTTTGTGTTCTTTCCTGCTGTGGAACCCGCTTGATAGTCATACCGCCACAGACCGCCAGATATTTCCTGATCTTGATAAGTTCCAGAAGTTGTTGTGTTGATTGAAAGAGTCGCCCTCAGGGGTTCTTCAAATGGCCAGGCTGCACCAGGATTCCAAATACCTCCTTGCGCATCAATGACACGCAATTGCTGGCCGCCGTAGAGAAATGAGCCCAACTCTGACCTACTCAGCATCCCATCGCCGTTATTCGCCGTCGCTATGACCTGAGCGATCAAATCCTCACGAAAACTGAGCTCCTCTGATTCACTCCACATACCAGGAGCTTATGGACCGACTTACGGCTTGGGAAGAGTATTTCGAACCACCACCAACCGATCCCTTGCTCTGGTCATCCCTACATACATCATGTCATTTTCATCGGAGTTTCCATGAATACCATTCACGGCGAGAACTACTACCGACCGTTCTAGCCCTTTAAATCCTTGAACAGTTCCGTAAAAGACGTCCGATCCCTCCCAAAACTCGTTCCAGTACGCATCTTGATCAGTTCTGCGTTCGGCGTGAACTGGGTGACGATATTTGGTAGTTAAGAGGGAAATCTCCCCCGGGTTCCAGAACTCCTCTTCGGTAAGACGAACCACGATGTCATCTGCAGCCTCCAAGACGTCCTCTTCGGATTCAACTTCTACATACTCAACCTCAAAACTTTCAGGACCAAGTGCTTTAATGCGCTCCTGAATAAGAGATTCCACACTTTTGGCAATCTGCTGACTGTTACGTAGGTTTTCCGACAACCGAATGGTGGCGAATCCTTCTATCGGCCAGCCCTTTTCTCCGTAAACAGACTGCTCTGGATCCCCAAATA
>Ga0164296_1002260_pt1 | contig 19467 bp, 17 predicted proteins | sample GEODES057metaG_FD_113533 | JGI IMG/M metagenome (GOLD analysis project Ga0164296, IMG submission 113533) | Dystrophic lake water microbial communities from Trout Bog Lake, Wisconsin, USA - GEODES057 metaG | ecosystem: Environmental > Aquatic > Freshwater > Lake | place: USA: Trout Bog Lake...
CATGCAGCAACCCCTTTACAATACGTTTGTATTCCGCCAATACCGCAGCAGTGCGCCTGCCGTTCATAAAACTTTCGGTCGTATCTGCCAGATATCCCTGTTTAGCCAATCGGCGTAATACATGATCAAATGTCTTTCGTGCTTCTTGCCTCGTCACAGCCAAATTACGCCTGATACTTACCAATGCAGGCGATGCGTCATCGCGCACTATTCCTTTGTCATCAATAACAGCAGTAATAATGTCTACGATCTTCTTTTCGTAAACTATTCTTTCTGCAATAGCTGCCAGGTATGGAAATAATCCGTTTTGCTTAGCGAACCATTGCAGCATATCCTTTATACATAGCGCCAATTGCTTTACATAGATCAATTGTTCTCCGCTGAGAACAGCACCTTCCAACGATAACAATTTTAGCTCGCGCTGTACATTCCTGATGAAATCATTCGGGAAATGGTCTCCACTGCTTAAGATGGTCTTAAATTCAACAGTCTGATGCAGCTCTTTGGATGCGTGATCAATGTGTGTATGTATTCTGAGGCCATGAACTCTGTCGCGGGCTGCGTCTGAACGGCACTTTCCAACCAGTAATTCAACTACTTTGTTGAATTCCAATACTGACCCGGCATGTTCAGGATATAATTGCACCATAAATAGAACTGCAAATTTAACGGATGAAGGAGAGACTCCGTAATTTTATCCTTTGATCTGAGAAATCTATTGTTATACTCAGGTATTTTGTACTTTTAGTTTTTCTAACATCCATAAAAATACTTTTATGAAATTCACTGGTTTTTTAACCTTCATGCTGGCCTGTACCATGGCACATGCGCAAGACTATTGTAAACAGATCATAAAAGAAGTGAGCGACGAAAACACACTTTTTTCGTTCACCACCCCATACGACGAAAAAAACACACCCTGCCTACGTGCCGAGCGGCATTATAGCACAGACCCGGCAGATGGACTGGATAATTTTTTTCTGGTAATGGAGGCCCCATGCAAATTCGAAGACATCCTGAAAAAAACTGACAGTTCGGAAGGAGAAAAAGAAGAGACGAAGATCATTATAGAATTTGACGACCATTCAAAGATAATGGATGATACCATCAAGATCGTACACGATAACTCGGCAGGCGACGGCACCGCAAAACGGATCGCCTATTATCCGGTCAATCAAGAAAACATTAAGGCACTGACCACTAAAAAGATCATAAAAATAACGCTAGCTGTGGGGGAAAAAGAGGTGACCGACGACATAGCCACACCCATGCAGCACTATCTGCAATGCATGTGGGACGCTAAAAAGAACTAATGGGGCTACTTTGAAGTCGGCATAACGATCTTCTTCAAACTATCTATATTGATCTTTTCAACAATACCATCAGTTGGATTTTCGGTACTGTTCTTGGCATCTTTTGTAATTATAAGCCGTCCTTTTTCCAGTTGATTGTCTTTACCAAACAACCGCAATGCCATCATTCCAACTGAATTAGCGATCTGTGTCTTTTTTTCGTCGGACGCCTGATATAGCACAGCATCTCCAAATACTACGACCAGGTCTGTTCGTTCTTTTACATCCACGTATATCGATGCTACATTAGGGTATTGTGCAAATACAGAATCTTTCATCTGTTGTATGCCCGCCATATCCGAGCCTTCTTCCATGTTTTTACATCCGATTGCAAAACCAATGGTAACTGCAAGCAGGGCAATAATAATAATAGATTTCATGATCGCTATTTTAAAAGGTTAATTATTCATTCTGGGTCGCCATGGAATTTCCGGCGCGTTGTTCTTCATGCCTATGAATCGGGCCAATACAAACAAATAATCCGATAGCCGGTTCAAATACCGGATGACCAGATCAGGCACCTGCTCTCCTGCTTCCGCCATGCCTACACACAGGCGCTCGGCCCTACGGCACACACAACGTGCCACATGACAAACCGATCCGGCTAAGTTGCCACCGGGCAATATGAACGAACGCATTTCGGGCAAAGCAGCATCCATTGTATCCATCAATTCTTCCAGCCATTGCACATCTGAATCGTGCAGGTCAGGCAACTTCATCTTCACGTCTTTAGATGTATCAGTAGCCAAAACCGAGCCGATGGTGAACAACCGGTCTTGTATCTCCCGCAACTGACCTATGATCACTTGATCCTGACAAAGGTCACTGACCATTCCAATATAAGAATTCAGTTCATCGACTGTGCCATAGCTGTCTATACGGATATGACTTTTTAGTACCCTGCGGCCACCAATTAAACTTGTTTCACCTTTATCTCCGGTCTTTGTATAAATTTTGAACATGCTACTGAATTACTGAATTTGCTTTGTGTTCGGTCTTTGCCATATCAGATTCCACCAGTCCATCCCTGATCCTGATGATGCGGTTCGTATAATTGGCAATATCTTCTTCGTGCGTTACCAATACTACTGTATTACCCTGAGCCTGAATTTTGTCAAAAAGCTCCATGATCTCTATGGATGTTTTAGTATCAAGGTTTCCGGTGGGTTCATCGGCCAATAATATCGATGGGTCATTCACCAAGGCTCTTGCAATTGCCACACGTTGGCTTTGGCCTCCCGAAAGCTCATTAGGCTTGTGGTGACTCCGTTCTGCCAATCCTACTTTTTCTAAAATGTGCAATGCTTTTTCCTCGCGTTCTTTTTTCTTTAACCCTGCATAGATCAATGGCAGCGCCACATTCTCAAGTGCAGTAAGCCGGGGCAAAAGATTGAACTGTTGAAACACAAATCCGATCTCCTTATTTCTTACATCTGCAAGGTTATCATCGAGCATGCCACTAACGTCAAGGCCATTCAAAATATAATGCCCCTTGGTAGGCGTATCCAAGCACCCCAATATATTCATTAAGGTAGATTTACCTGAACCTGAAGGCCCCATCAATGCAACATATTCATTCTGCTTTATTGAAATATTGATGCCTTTTAGAACGGGCAGTTCGTTCTTACCCATTACATAACTCTTTCGAATATCCTCTAGTCTGATAACTTCTTTCATTTATTTCAGGTGCAGGCTTCTGCGAATTCAAAAATACATATAATTTCACCTCTCGTATGATTTGTTTTCCGAATTGTAAGTTAAACATTGGCTTGTATGTTACCAACAAGCGTCCGGACGGTTACCACAACCTTGAAACGATCTTTTATCCGATTCAACTAACTGATGTGTTGGAGATCGTTCCGGCAGCAACAACAAGTTTAAAACTATCCGGTTTGCCGGTTTCAGGTGATCTAACAACAAATCTTATCTGGAAAGCGTACGAACTGGTAAAAAATACCTATCCTTTACAAGTTCCCGCTATCAGTATTTTTCTGCACAAGGTAGTACCTATGGGTGCAGGACTGGGCGGTGGTTCTGCCGATGGTGCATTCATGTTACGCTTGTTGAATGATCATTGCCAACTAAATTTGTCGAACGAGGAACTTGCAACTCTTGCATTGCACTTAGGAAGTGATTGTCCATTTTTCATTTATAATACACCTGTATTTGCAACCGGACGCGGCGAGACTTTTACGCCGGTAAAGCTCGATCTTTCGGCCTACGATATTCAATTGGTCTATCCTCATGTTCATATCGCTACTTCCGCTGCATTTAAACACATCGCTCCGGGTCCGGCCCCGGTTGACCTCAGAACAATAGGCGAACTTCCCATAACAGAATGGAAAAATATTATTTACAACGATTTTGAAAAACAAGTGTTTAAAGATCACCCCGAAATAGCTTCTATCAAAACACAACTGTATGCGCAGGGTGCGCTGTATGCTGCCATGAGCGGTAGCGGGTCATCGGTTTACGGAATCATGCCTAAAGGCCAAAAAGCTATAATAGCTATTGACACTCCTTTCGATGACCGGATCATCAATGGAAAAGCTGCGTCATCAAACTAAAAAAGCTTCCGTTTAAGAAGCTTTCAAAATATGTTTCAATAATTTGCTGTTAGTATCAATCGTCATGATCAACTTCCAGATGCTGATGTCCTTCATGACCTGAAAGGATCTCTTTGGCTTTATCAACTTCTGAATGAGACGCTTTCACCAATAAAAGATATTTGCCTTCTTCAAGCGCAGATTTATACTTCTTGGCAATTCTGCTTTTCGACACCAACGTTTCTACCACAGAACCAAGCCCGCCACCAACTAATCCGGCATCAAATCCGGCAACCGCACCGGCAACAGCGCCTGCACCATAAATGAAACCAAGACCGGGTATCGCCAAAATACCCACGCCCGTAAGTACACCTAAAGTAATACCCAAAGTGGTGCCGGCTTCAATGCCGCCTAATTTCAAAGGATACTCTGTAGATAAATTCAAATTTTTATCCACTACCTCTGTATCCAAACGTCCCATTATAGAAAGATGGGTAACCGGGAATCCCGCTTCATTGAGTTTATTAATAGCGTCCAGCGCCTCGTCGTGCGTATCATATATGCCAATAGCAGCCCTCATAAGTCTAACAAGTTTTGTAAGCGTTAATATTCTTTGCCTCCAAAATTAGCATCTATTACCGACTATTCAAATGCTATATCCAATTTTTATTACAATTGCCCTTGTTTTTTTAAGTAAAATAAAATGTACCCAACGATACTATGAAACAACATCAATATTGTACATTGATCCATTGCTGTTTAAACAACTATTTTTACCCCATACATTTCGACTGATCTTTGGCACCAGCTTCAATACTCACTACTTTCTGTTTTTGGCAGTCAGTCTGTATTTATCAGCAGCCACTGCTGAAAGATTAAATACAATACTTACCTTTGTTGCGTTTTAGATAAGATGGATGAGATAAAAAGAGAAAAGTCCAAGGTATGGACACCCCTGTTTTTCTCTGTTATATTAGTGATCGGTATGGTTGTGGGGTTTAACCTCCGCGATTCTTTGCGCAGCAAAAGAGATCTCGGGGTAGTTTTAGAACGTAATGACCGGCTTGAAGAAGTAATTGATCTTATCAACGAAAAATACGTTGATACCATAAACACTAATAAGCTGTACAAGGATGCCATTTCGGGCATATTGAAAACATTAGATCCTCATACTGTTTACATTCCTGCAGAAGAACTGCAAAGTGTAAATGATGACCTGGAAGGTTCATTTTCCGGAATAGGCATCGAATTCTCTATTATTCGCGACACCATTCAGGTTACCGGGGTCATCGACAATGGTCCGGCGGGAAATGCAGGTGTCATGGTCGGTGATCAATTGGTTAAGGTAAATGATTCTACCGTTGCCGGGAATGGCATCACCAGCGAACATATAATGCATATGCTGCGCGGCAAGAAACACAGCAGCGTACAAATAACGCTTAAAAGGCCACAGATCGCTGCATTGAAGCAATACACGGTAACGCGCGACCTGATACCGATGCCCAGCATAGATGCGTCTATTATGATCGACTCTATTACAGGGTATATCAAGATCAACAAATTCAGTGCGAACACTTACAACGAATTTGGCAAAGCATTAAAAAACCTGAAGGATGCCGGTGTAAAACAACTGATCATTGACCTGAGGGACAATCCCGGCGGCTATTTAAAAGCTGCTACGTCCATTGCCGATGAACTGCTGGATGATGACAAGTTGATCGTTTTCACAAAGGGTGTACATGCTTCCAGAACTGAATTCAAAACGGGTGAAAAGGGCATGTTTGAGTCCGGTAAACTGGCAATTCTGATAGACGAAGGGTCTGCCTCGGCCAGTGAAATATTAGCCGGTGCCATGCAGGATTGGGACCGTGCTGTGATCTTAGGCCGTAGAAGTTTTGGAAAAGGTTTGGTGCAGGAACAATATGATCTTGCAGATGGATCAGCACTACGCCTTACAGTAGCCAAATATTATACACCGGCAGGCCGCTGTGTTCAGCGATCCTTTGCAAAGGGCAAAGAAGCCTATCAGGCTGACTATGAAAAGAGATTTGAGTCGGGCGACCTTACAGGTAATGAAAATACGATGCCTGCCGATACGCAAAAATATTATACCGCTCATCACCGCACTGTATATGGCGGAGGCGGCATAACGCCTGACATATATGTTCCTTACGATACTACCAAAGTCAATGCTGCCATGAGCGATATGCTGTACAGTCAGGAACTGAAAACGATCTTATTGAACTACTATCTACAAAATAAGGCAGCACTTGCATTTAAAACGCCTGAAGCATTAGAACAGGGTTTTAATGGATTTGATGGCATATTGAAGTCGTATCTAACCACCCTGCCCGAGGCAGACAGAAAAAAGGTGCAGAAAGAATTGATGCAAAAAGAAAAACTATCGTATTTCAAGCTGCAGATCACTGCTATGGTTGCCCGATACATCTTTAAGGATAATGGCTATTTTTCTATCACTGCCCACCACGATGATGTAGTGAACAAAGCCATCGCAACATTCAGCGCTGCCGATTACTCAAAACTGCTCGGAATACAGGGGAATTGACCCTAACCACTTTATATTATTGACATCTGAAACTTCGGCACAAAAGCAGCTTCGGCCGTTTATAAGCACCCAATATCTGCATTGAAGAACACTTTGATAATTCAGTAACTGATACAGTGTTTTCTCATTGATATCTATTTCGGGCGCTTTACACTCGATCAGCATGGCCGGCTTCATTGATTTGTCAAAAACAAGTACGTCAAACCGTTTGTTGAGTGTTCCGAATTTTATTGTCTTCTCAACTGCTATTAATGACCCGGGATAGTTCAAATCATTTAGCAGATGTCTGATCAGTAATTGCCGAACGTGCTCCTCGGGTGTCAGCGCAACCCATCTTTTTCTGATAGGATCAAATACTTCATTCCTGCCAGCATGGTAACGCAAGCGCAATTCAGATCCATTTAATTCCGGCTCAAACACAAATGCTAAGATAGGCCCATTCTATTCAAAAAAAAAGCTACCCTTTGCGAGTAGCTGAAAGTATAATTATAATGCGGGAAAATTATTGCTTGGTGAATTTCCTGGTCTGCACCACATCTCCATGAGAGTTGATCAGCCTGATAAAATAAATGCCCGTCGGAATATTTTCAATATTCAGATTAGCGCTGTCTCCGGCAACTTTGAACACAGATACAGGTTTGCCAATAAGATTGTATATCGATACCGTTTTGATATCCTGATTACCATCAAATACTACATTCACTTCGTTGGCAGCAGGGTTAGGGTAAATGATCACTTCATCCGGACTCTTTACGGTAGGTACCGAAGCAGGATAAATACAACCAATAAAAGTCACGTATTGTGTATACAGTGCTATTGCGCTTTCCAATTTCACAGTGTAGTAATAACAACCGGTTGTTGGCGTTGATGATCCTAACGAAAACTGCATATGGAAATCACCTGCAACACCTGAATCGTATGTATTGGAAGTTTTAACTGTTAATGAGGGATACAACAATGCTGAAGAATAACAACTGCTATTATCACAAATTCCGGTACCCGCCTGCCAATCACTCGGAAAATTAGTAGCAGTAGCATTCCACTTGATCGCCATATTAGTCGATGTTGTTACGTCATCCGGAACAACCATCGTGCCGCTTCCTCCGGTACCTGGTGTATAAGTAAAATACACTGTATCATGTGCAACTGTGAATGTTTGAGCTTCTCCCTTTAAGCCCGGAAGCAATCCAAAAATTACCGCAACGATCGTAAACAGTCTTTTCATCTTAAACTTATTTGTGAGCGAAGTTAATAAACAGCGTTCGTTCTACCAAAAAATCATTACTATTTAACTTTTCTATGCGCAATATTTATTAATTGGCTCCGTTGCCTAAAAATGACAAAGGGTTGCAAGATTGCAACCCTTTGATCAAATTAATTATAAATCAATTATTACTTTACAACTGAAAGTTGTTGAGTCATATTACCGTTATCGGTAGTAACAACAACATTATAAACACCAGGAACCAATGTACTTGTAGAAAGATTTACATTATGATTGCCGGCAGTCATAACTTCTTTTGAAGTACCGATCACTACACGACCCATAACATCATAAACTGTTACTTGTACGTTGTTATTTTCGCTCAGGCTAAATGAAATATTAGCAAAATCAGATGCCGGATTTGGTGTAACCTTGAAAGCATCCAAACCTGCGTTTGCCACTGTAGCAGTTTTCAGTGGGTTAGCATATATCTGGCTGTTGAGCACCCTTCCATAAGTATTGCTAGTTGGATTGTTGTCAATCAGCATAGCAATTACACTAAGGTTATTAGAATTCCACCTTGAACCAATTGTAAAAGGAGTAGAGTAAGTATAAGCAGTACCTGCAGTCATTGTTGCGGGTAAGCTACCAGCAATACCGTTAGGAGTGCTGTTTACATCAGCAGGTGCAGTATAACGATCTACAAAATGATAATGCATATACATAGGAGGATCACCAGCCACAGCACCGCCACTTGAAGAATCGGTAAAGTTATAACCACAACCAGCCAATGTACCGGCGCCTACGTCTGTTGCATAGTAGTTATGTTGTGACCAGTCGCCAGATGTAGCATCACCGCCGATTGGATCAAAAACATTATTTTCTTCTACCACAAATTCCAATTGATAACTACCATTCAAATCCATTGCTGGAGTTACTGTAGCCTGAGCAGTAAGGGTAGAACCAGAAATAGTCATTGTAAGTCCCATATCAGCAAAACCGAACCAACTATTCATTGTTGGTATATATGGGAACCAATTTGATGGATCATCAACATAAGCGCGATCTAAAATGATTGAAGGATAACCTGAGATCATAGTTCCAGACCATGCATCATAATCTTCAGTAGAAACACTTTGCATTGACATACTATCCTGATCATGGATTGAAACGATACAAGCATTGTCTTTATAATTCTTGTAAAGAGAGTCCATATAAACAATACCACGAACGCAATAACCGCACCAAGTACCGGTACATTCTTCTACCATTACTTTCTTGGTTGGGAATGATGCAACACCATTGATCTGAGTTCCCAAAGTATCATTAGTAAGAACAGGGTCACCAGCTTCTGTAACCCACATTGTAACGCTTTGGTTACCGGCAGGAACTGTATAAGGAGTAGTGCAGGTGAAGGCATAAGTAGTCATTGGTGGGATACTCAATCCGGTGAAGGTTGATGTAACAGCAGCACCGCCGCCTACTGAGTAAGAAGCAGAGAACGACGTAATTGTGTTAGGACTCATATTCTGCATTACACCGCCAAAGTTTGCGGATCCGCCGGTAAGTACGAAGTCAGCACTTGGATCGCCTGAAATCGGAGTAACAGAATTAAGAGCGATATCGTTTACTTGCGCATTAAATACTTTAATGTTACCTATTGCACAACCTAGTAAGCTAACACCGTGATCATTATAGCCCCACCTCAATTCTACGTTACTAGAAGAAGAGTATGAAGCCAAACTTATAGCAGTATCGTACCAAGCATTTGTGGGAACATATGGAATTGAATCGATAGTAGTCCATGTAGAACCACCATCAGTAGAAATATCCAACCAAGCTAATTCACCGGTATAAGGAGATGCTGACTCATATGCCTTATTAAAAACGTAATCAAATGACACATAAGGTGCTGTCATTCCCGACAAACTAAATGAAGGGCTGATCATAAAAGCAGGGTCGTTATAAGTAGACGCGGCATAATCATTTACTACAGCAAATACAGCATCAGGTGCTGCTGCAACAGCAGTGGTAAAATACAAGCTAACACTTGTGTTGCTAGTTACCCAACCACTTCCTGTACCTGAATGGGTATTCGTCCACCCGGTGGGCATTGCCGGAACTGCCGCGCCCGAGAAATTCTGCGTGAGAATCGTTTGTGCCCCTGCACTGATGCTGAGGCCCAAAAACGCAAGAGTTAATTTTAGTAAAATCTTCTTCATTGTTTTTTGATTTAAAATTAATTGAACGGCTAAGTTATGAAATGTTTAATTACATTTCCAAAATTTTCTTTTGTCATTCAATTGCGATAATAACATTCTATTTATTAATCAATTTTTCAACACCATACAACAAAGAAAATAATTTAATTTATATTCACAATTCGTTATAGCAGTATATTTTTCTTTTTTACTCCATCAATCATCAATACACTTATTTTTGCAGCATGACAGAGTTCAGACCCGGCGGATTTCAGGTTTTACCAAACGTAGTAAAAAATCTCATCATAATTAATGTACTAGTAGTTGTCCTCCAGTTCACATTGGGTAAATACGGCATTAATTTGGGCGATTACTTAGGGCTGCACTATTGGCAGTCGCCCCGGTTTGGTTGGTGGCAAATTTTCACCCATATGTTCGTTCACGGAGATCCATATAATGTGCAAGAGACTATATTGCACATTTTCTCTAACATGTTTGCGCTTTGGATGTTTGGCAGCATCCTCGAAAATATCTGGGGTGCCAAAAGATTCCTAATCTTCTATCTGGTATGTGGCATTGGCGCGGCGTTCTGCCATTTAAGTGTACTTACGTTCGAATTTATGCGTTTCCATCAAGATTTTATGGGGTATCAAAACCATCCTGATTTTATTAATTACTGCCAATTCATTAAAAACCATCAGATAACCGTTATTCCCGAATTTAATCAGTTGCAATTATTTTGGCAAAACAATCCCCTATGCAGCAATTGTGCTGAATCATCGAAACACCTCATTAATGAAGGTTATCTCAGCATGATCAATGAAAATACCGTAGGCGCTTCGGGTGCAGTGTTCGGTGTACTTTTTGCCTTTGGCTATCTATTTCCCAATACGTTGCTTTACCTGTACTTTGCTATACCGATAAAGGCCAAATATTTTGTAGCGCTATATGCCATATTCGAGCTGTACTCAGGAATCAGGAATTCAGCAGGCGACAATATTGCGCATTTTGCACACATTGGCGGCATGCTATTTGCCTTTATATTATTAAAGATCTGGAACAAGAATAACAGAACAGAATTTTACTGAACCTATAATTTCAAACAATGAATACTGGAAAACGGAGATCCCCATTTTCATACATACCCGGATATACAAACAATGCCGTTTTAAAACTGATCATTATTTCGGCGGGCGCCTATGCGCTGCTCGGTGTGACCTGGGCCATCATTAAGATCGCCTTCGCCGGCGACGAATCCAATTTCGTATCTATCTTCCTCAACAATCTTGCATTGCCTCATGCTGCGGCATTCAGCAAACATTGGTGGACGGTATTGACCTATGGATGGTTTCAGTATCCCAACAATTTCATGGAGCTACTCAGCAACATGCTGTGGTTGTACCTCTTTGGTTCAGTGGTTCAAATGCTGATCGGCCCTAAGCAAGTGATACCGTTGTTTTTCTATGCGGTCGTATCAGGCGGTGTACTTTTTGTTGCAGGTCAATTAGTGCCCGGAACCTTAAACGCTCCACCGCTGTTAGGTCCCAAAGCAGGAATGATAGGCATTGCTGTAGCTGCGCTCACGTTGGCGCCCAACTATCGATTTTATTTTACAGAGACATTCAGCGTACCTATCTCAATAGTTTTTGCCATTTTCATGATCCTTATATTGATGAGCACCGGATTTTATCTGCCAATGTTGTTTTTGCTTGCAGGCGGCGCAGCTACCGGATTCGCTTACATAAAGCTTTTAAAAAGTGGATTTCAGCCTTCGGCTTGGATGTACTCCATAACCGACAAAGTAGAAAGCTGGGTAACGCCATCTGATAGTTTTGTAAAAGGCAAAAAAACCAAAGTATATGACATCAGCGGCTTAGCCGGCAAAAAAAGTGCTAACTCAAACACCAAAGATCCGCAAAAAAGAATTGATGAGATACTTGATAAGATCAATCAAAAAGGCTATAGATCGCTGAGTCAGGAAGAAAAAGACATTTTAGCGAAAGCCGGTAAGGATTAGATGCTTCTCTGCTTTAAATACTTTTTCCAGGGTTTCCAATAATAGTCCTTCCAGCCACTTTCTATATCATCGGCAAATCTTTCAGGAATGTTGGCGTGCGTCATATGCATCACAACGTCGGAGTTTTGCTACTCAAATAAAAGAATAAAAGTGGAATCATCGTCAGACAACGCTCAATCGCTGCCCCTCCATGACTGAACGATGAGTGAACCGTGCACCAATTGCAGATTTTTTCCGGTAATGTACCCATCCCACACATTAAATTTGGCCCCCACTCTTGCTGAGATGGTTGCAACTTGCCCACCTGTTAACGCAGTATGCTCCTTCGAATTTAGGAACATATGATAAAGCGATCCCCTTGATGCGCCTTTGAAGACTACTTTTTGATTAATAGTTCTGACCATAAAAAACAATTGAGAAGTACTACAAATATATGAGTAATTTTACGAACATAACCCAACATTGACAGACTAATTTCATAGCTGGTTTCTAAAAAAATATTTAACTTGCATAAATAATCATACGCATATGTCACACACCCAACAAAATTTCAAGCATCGAATGCTGTTTCTTTTGACAGGGATCTTGGTTTGTACGTTTTTTATGAACAGTGCGCGTGGGCCTGTACGGGCCGGTGAAGGCGGCAGGACCGGCGCACCATTCGACGGTAGTACCTGCGGGGCAGCGGGCTGCCACCATGGCGGTATTTTTCATTCTACACTTTCTGTTACGCTGCAAACACCCGGGGGGACAGTGGTAAACTCATACATACCCGGAGTTTCCTACAATCTTCATATTTCTTTTGCGGGCGCCGTTGCTTCTTTAGTAAAATATGGCTTTCAAACGGTGTGTGTGGATTCTGCAACCTATGGCAATATCAATACATGGGGAACAGTACCTGCCAACACGCATGACACTGTTTGGAATGGCCGCAATTATGTTGAACAGACAGCAACATTGGTATCCGGCAATATTGTTATTCCCTGGACAGCGCCTGCCAGCGGAACAGGTACGGTAAAATTCTTTGTAGGCGGATGTGTAGCGAATGGTAATTTGTTACCAACCGGAGATACAACACTAAATGACAGTGTCACCATTGCGGAAGATCTTGTCGGATGTGTTCCCGCTTCGCTTTCAGTTGCCATTACCGGTGTGACTTGCTATGGCGATTCAACAGGAGGTGTTAACCTTACAACTACCGGAGGGTCCGGCGTTACTGCTTATGCCTGGACAGGCCCGTTTGGATTTACATCCGCCACCGAAAATATTACCGGGATAGTGGCCGGTACTTATACAGTAGTTGTTTTTTCTGCAGGCGGATGCTCGGATACTACTACAGCTACTGTCACACAACCCGGCTCGCCCCTTACTGTTTCGCCCACGTCAAATGGCCCTGTCTGTGCCGGGAATACAATCACGTTTTGGTCTGCAACTTCCGGAGGAACGCCATTGTATAATTATAGCTGGACCGGACCGGGCGGTTTTACGTCATTAACCGACACCAACAGAATAAGTGGTCTTGCAGCCGCCGATACCGGCGTATATACTGTTACAATAGTAGACGACTATGGATGTTCTGTGAGCGGCATGGTAGATATTAGCCTTGCGCCTGTTCCGATAGACTCATTATCTGACACTGTATTATGTATTGGCACTTCGATAACCCTGAATGCGGGAAATACGGGAGATACATTTTTATGGAGCACCGCTGCCACTACTCAAACCATCAGTGTATCTGATACGGGCTATTACTCCGTTGCCATTACCAATTCCTTTGGGTGTGTTTCCAACGACACGATCCATGTTGGTTTGAATTGCCCTTCACTGATCAGCAACCTGCTGCTACAGGACATTCAGTTGTATCCTAACCCCGCAAGGGAATTGGTGAATATACAAGCTAACGAGGACAGACCTGTAGGACATCTGCAATTATTCAGCATGGATGGCGTTTTGATCTTTGACAGAAATAATATTTCCGAGGGCCATATATTGCTGAATACAGACCATTTTGCCCCTGGCATTTATACGTTAAAGATCAGCAACACCATGGGCACTTCTATGATCTTATTGGATATTGCGCCTTAACAGCCCGTTGGCTGAACCAACAACTCAGCTTTTAAAGTGCTTTAAAAGGACTACTTCATGTGGCGTTAGTGCCCGCCAGCGACCGCGTGGCAGATTTTTCTTGGTGAGGCCGGCATACATTACTCTGTCCAGCTTAACTACTTCGTATTGCAGCGATTCGAAAATACGTCGTACTATACGGTTTTTGCCACTATGTATTTCGAGTCCCAGTTCCTTCTTATTTTCTAAAAATGCCAACTCATCCACCACAGCCATGCCATCTTCTAATTTCACGCCTTCAACTATCTTGTCAAAGTCAGCCTGTGTTAATGCCCTATCCAGTGTAACATGATAAACCTTCTTTACGTTAAAGGACGGATGTGTAAGCCTTTGTGCCAAGGCACCATCATTGGTGATCAACAACAAGCCGGTCGTATTTCTGTCGAGCCTGCCCACCGGAAAAACCCTTTCATCACCACAGCCCGAAATCAGATCCATAATGGTCTTACGGCCTTTCTCGTCATCTGTGGTCGTGATATAATCCTTGGGCTTATTCAGTAAAATATACATTGGCTTGCTTTGTATTGCCAATTTCTTCCCCTCTAATGCAACTACATCTTTTTCCTGAACTTTATAGCCAGGCTCCGTAACAACGATACCATTTACGGTCACCTTATTTTCTTTAATTAAGTTTGCTGCGTCGCGTCGGCTACAAATACCGCTATGTGCCAAATATTTATTTAGTGGCATTTTGGAATCAACCGGTTCTACCGCTTCAGTTTTTTCTTTACTCCGTCTGGAAGTTTTTGGTCCTTCAAATGGCACAGGGGCTACCTTACGCTCGGTGGCCGGCGCGTTATCGCTCCTTTTATTTGGTCGCTCTATGCTTCCACTTCTCGTTGAATCGCTTGGTCTCCGATCGCGACTTTCGTCGGCATTATATCGCCTCGGTTTTGGTCGGTCACTATGTTCACTGCTTGACGAATTGCTAGGTCTGCGATCGCGGCTTTCGTCGGCATTGTATCGCCTTGGTTTTGGTCGATCACTTTGTTCACTTCTTGACGAATCGCTTGGTTTGCGATCGCGGCTTTCGTCGGTATTATATCGCCTTGGTTTTGGTCTGTCACTATGTTCACTTCTTGATGAATCGCTTGGTCTGCGATCGCGGCTTTCATCGGCAGTATATCGCTTTGGTTTTGGCCTGTCACTATGTTCACTTCTTGATGAATCGCTTGGTTTGCGATCGCGGCTTTCGACGGTATTATATCGCCTTGGTTTTGGTCGGTCACTATGTTCACTTCTTGATGAATCGCTTGGTCTGCGATCGCGACTTTCGTCGGCATTATATCGCCTTGGTTTTGGCCGGTCACTATTTTCACTGCTTGATGAATCGTTTGGTCTGCGATCGCGGCTTTCATCGGCATTATATCGTCGAGGCTTAGGTCGTTCGCTGTCATCGCGATTTCCCGGGTTTGATGACCTGCGTTCACGCCCCTCTTCCTTTTCAAACCTTCGCTTATCCGGTCGTTCGCTCTTCTCTGTATTGCTCAGGTCCGATCGCCTGTCGTTTTTTTTGGGGGGGTATGACATTGTATTATCTGATTGAACCCACAAACATACGCTATAGCAATAACATATTGTTGAAGTCTTGCAATTACAACATAATTATAGGTTTCTAATAGCGCGGCTACTCCAAATGGTGCAGTATATCCTGTTTGTCGTCAAAGTATACAGCTATTTTGCCAACCAAATACTTTATTGGCTTAACAACTATCATTACTATGATAAACATCAACAGCATATAATATTATTTTTCAATAATTAACTTAATATTTTGACAGGCATGATCGGCTGTTAATTTTAAAATATAGGTCCCCGGTGCTAATTTGCCATTGAGCGATAGCTGCTCTTTGAGTTCTTTACCCGTTGCCTCAATATTCTTTGTAAATACAACAGAACCTTCCATATTGATGATCTGCAATTGAATGTTTCCTGGTGCACCGTCAGCAAATGCTCCTGTCAAGGAAAAACCACCATTTCCCGGATTCGGAAATACAACAATATCTCCAACGCTATTTTCAACTTGCGCGACGCCTAAATAACTTGCCCGCAATATGACCTGATTACTTGTATCTACAGGCGTTATCACACAAGGCGCATTGCTGGTAACGATACAATACAAAGTATCATTTTCATATACATTGTAATGATAGGAAGCCTCTGTAGCGCCTGCTATGGGTTGGCCATTCTTATACCACTGATAAACCGGATCAGTACCGCCTGATGTAATGCCGGCATACAGCGTGATTACCTGGCCTAAAAACGCAACCGTGTCGGACGGGAAAGCGCCAATAGTGGCAACAGGCACTACATCCGGATTAGTGATGATGGTGATGACATTACTTTCCGAAACAGGTGGGTCAGGACATAACAGGGTACTCATCATGGCACAGGAAATCCCGTCACCAGTTTGCGGCACATAACTATAGGAGAAGCCGGAGTCTATTACTGCTCCAAACTTTTTCCAGTACACTGAGGGTGTTGATCCACCATTTACAACTGTCGCATTGAACGTAACTGAATTTCCAAAACAAATGTTATTGGCACTGGCGGTAATACTTACCCCTGTAGATATGGTTGGATTAATTGCCATGCGCACACTGTTGCTAACGGCCGTATCCGGCAAGGCGCATGTGTAACTACTCGTGATCTTACAAGTTACCAAATCACTGTCAGAAGGGACATAGTTGAATGTGACACCTGTATCACGGTAGGCACCATTAACCATCCACTCATATTGCGGCCGTGCACCGCCATTTACAGGACGGGTGTAAAACGTAGCTGAATTCCCCATGCATACAGCACCGCCAAGGTCATTGTATATGATAAGAGAAGGTACTAATCTTGTTGCCACAACCATACTTACAGTATCCGTGAACAGCGGGAAATTGCCTGCGGGATCCACTATTGAACACGTGATCCTGTCTCCATTGTTGATGGTATCTGTATTATAATACAGGGTATCATCAGCAAGTGCGCGGCCATTTAACAACCATTTGCAGGTGTAATTATATAGTCCGGGCATCAATGTGGTATTAAACGCGACCGGCACATGCTCACAAATCGATGTGCCAGGGAACGTAGTCATATTTATTGCCGATGTATTGATCACCTGACGAATCATATGGTTTCCGGCATCAGATATGTACATAAATCCATACCGGTCAAAACAAACGCTATTAGGTGCACTTAGTTCTGCTGCAGTTGCTGGCGCACCGTTTCCGGAAAATCCACTGTGGCCCGTACCACATACTGTTGAAATGATTCCTGAAGTATTCACTTTACGTATACGGCTATTATTCATATCCGCAATGTATAAATTCCCGCTGTCATCAATTTTCAGACTATATGGATTACTAAGCTTAGCTAAAGTCGCTGCTCCCCCGTCCCCTGAATAACCAGCCCTGTGCGTACCTGCAAAAGTTGATATTATTCCGGCAGTATCTACTTTACGTATAACATTATTCAGATTATCTGAAAAATAAATATTCCCGTTCCTATCAATAGTTATTCCGGTTGGTCCAGAAAGCCCCGCGTTCGTTGCCGGGCCGCCATCGCCGGAATATCCCCAACCGCCGTTTCCTGCAAACGTGGTAATAAAGCCCAATGTGTCCACCTTTCTTATTCGGGTGTTACCGTCAGCAATATACAAATTACCCCATCTGTCCAATACTACAGAGCATGCGCCGTTTAATTTTGCACTTACTGCAGGTCCGTTGTCTCCCGAATAGCCCCAACGGCCGGTTCCTGCCACAGTGCTGATATTTCCGTGTGGATCGATCTTCCGAACGCATGAATTACCATCATCGGCTATGTATAAGTTACCGGCTGCATCGCCTATAATGCCCAATGGGTAACTAAAGTTCGCCGCCGATGCCGGTCCGCCGTCGCCGCCATAGCCCGAGCTTCCGGTACCGGCAAAACAAGAAATAATTCCGTTTTGATCAATTTTCCGAACAACATTGGACGAATTATCGGACATGAATACGTTGCCGGACGGGTCAACATACAGCCCGTTTATACTGTAAAGTGTGGCAGCAATAGCCGGTCCATTATTGCCGGTATTGCCCTTGACCCCGGTTCCGGCAATGGTTCTTACCACCTGCCCTTTTGCGGAAAATAAAGATATCATGATTAAAGAGGTAATCACAACACCTTTTTTAAAGATTGTTGTCATAACAAATACGTTTGAGAGATTAACGAATGATTTGCTGATGACAAAAGTAATTAACTACCAATTAACAACCAAATATTTTATCAATATTTATTAATACAATATTTAAACGTCAAATTAACACGCGGTTTAACGTATAGTATTTAAGTAAAAAAGGATAGTCTGACAAAAACTATTCTCACCGACCTATATAATTGAAGAAAATAAAACCTAAATGCTGCTTAATGGCATTGGCTGTAGTTTCACTACGCCCACTTTCTCTTCTTTAGGCTCGTCTTTTTTAATGATCTGTTGTTGCATCATTATAAAAATCACAATTGCCGCAATAATGCGGTAGACACCAAATACTTTGAGACCATGTTTTTGCAGAAATCCAATAAAGGTCTTAACGGCGATAAATGCTACAACAAATGCTATCAAATTACCTACTCCTATCACCATCAAATTGTGTTTATCCTTCAGCATTTCGGGATGCTGCTTATAAGCGTCCCACATTTTTTTTCCGGTTGCCGCAAACATAGTAGGCACAGCCAAAAAGAAAGAAAACTCAGCGGCAAATCGGCGGGAAAGTTTTTGCTGCATACCACCAACAATGGTAGCCGCACTGCGGCTGGTGCCGGGTATCATTGCCAAAACCTGCCAGCACCCCACTATGAAAGCTCTTTTATAACTCAGATCCTTTTCATGATCTACTTCCTTTGCAGGCAAAATATTTTCGATGAACAACAATATGATACCGCCAAAGAACATTGAAAGCATCACGGTCACAGGGCTTTCAAGGAACTTATCAATGAGATGGGAACACAATGCGCCGATAATTAATGCCGGCATTACTGCAACGATCAGCTTATAGTAAAAATCTAAACGGCTAAAATCAAAAAACTTCTTCCAGTACAAAGCCACTACCGCCAGTATTGCCCCTAACTGCACAACGATCTCGAACAACTTGGTGAATTCGTCGCTACTGATGCCTAAAATGGAACTGGCAATGATCATGTGCCCGGTAGACGAGATGGGCAAAAATTCTGTAATGCCTTCTACAATACTAAGAATAACGGTGTTGAGCCAAGTCATAACTAAGGAATGTTGATATACTTATGAGTTTGTAAAGATAATTGCCACTTTGGATGTTTCATGATATATTTTATTAACAATGGCAGCATTTCATCTATCTTGCTCCACTCCGGTTGCAGGTATAATTTACACTGTGCACTTACCCGCTCCACAAATTGTTCAGCCCATGCCAAGTCAGACTTATGATAGATCACGACCTTTAACTCGCA
>Ga0164296_1002263_pt1 | contig 19461 bp, 37 predicted proteins | sample GEODES057metaG_FD_113533 | JGI IMG/M metagenome (GOLD analysis project Ga0164296, IMG submission 113533) | Dystrophic lake water microbial communities from Trout Bog Lake, Wisconsin, USA - GEODES057 metaG | ecosystem: Environmental > Aquatic > Freshwater > Lake | place: USA: Trout Bog Lake...
AAGCACCAGTTGCCTACCCAACCGATGGTCAGTCGTACGTCTGGGATGAACCGACCACAGCATGGAAATTGTTTGAGGAGCCAAAATGACTATCTCTCGCAACCTATCTATCTTGGCGGAAGGCGTCAGATCGTCTGGCGTGCTTGCCGTGACCAATGAATGCGTGGTTGCCGCACTCGTTCACGCGGCACGCGGCAACCAAACCCATGCGCTTCATTCACTTCAACATCGGTGTGCGGGAGGTCGCCGCGCCAACGGCGCCGCCCGCTTCGACTGACGTGGAGGTGATTTGAGCAAGTTTTGTATTCGGTTCAACCAGTCGCGCGGACAACCGGGTCGTGGTACAGTCGAGCATGTTTGGCGCGTGTTCGAAGATGGTAAGGAGAGGCTGTTCAAGCACCTCCGCATCACGGTGCCGGTTTGGGACGAACGCGACGGTGAACAGTGGAATGTGTGCTGTGAAGGCACACTGACGATAGACCGGGAAACCTCCACGGCTATCATTGGGGCAGAAGAGAGAAGGAGCTTATGATGATCAACCTTTCGCATAGCATAGAAGAAATCAACGCCATTCTTCAGGCCCTCGCCAAGCGGCCTTTCGAAGAGGTCGCCGACTTGATCACCAAAATCAAGACCAGCGCGATGGCCCAGCTGGCTCCTGCACCGGCGCCTGTCGAAGCGCCGCCCGCCGAAACCGCTCCGGCGCCTGAAGACGCTGAGACCCCGGCCCAGTAAGGAATCGCGGCGCTATGGATCAATCAGTCGTCAATTTGGCTCTTAGCGCCGTTCTCGCCACGATTGGATGGTTTGCCCGTCAACTGTGGGGCGCTGTCCAAAAACTGAAAGACGACTTGCATAAGATCGAGGCCGACCTGCCCAAAACTTACGTTTTGAAGGACGACCTCGACAAACGCATGGACCACATCGAACACATGATCCAGCGGATCTACGACAAGCTCGACGGAAAATTGGATAGGTAATGGACCCTCTTACAATCCTAGCTCTCGCCAAGGCCAGCTACGAGGCCATCAAGGCCGGTATCTCGGTCGGCAAAGAGATGCAGGAAATGTATGAGAACGTTTCATCGCTTTTCGATAGTGTCGGCCACCTCACGCGGATCGCCGCTGAGCCGCCAAGGCCGGGCCTGTTCGGTGAAAAGTCGGCGGAACAGATCGCCATAGATGCCTTTATGGCAAAGGCCGAAGCTGATACGATGATGCAGGAGGTGAAGAACACCTTCATCGCGGAATACGGTTTGGCCTCGTGGGATCAAATTCTGAAAGAGACCACGCGCATCAAGAAAGCGCAGAAAGCGATAAAGCTCCAAGAGCAGAAAGAGCACGAGGAACTTATGAACAACGTAATGCTCTATGGAACCGTCGCCCTTCTCTTCTTGTTTTTGGCCGCTTGCGGCGTGATGACCATCATCGCCATGACGCACTAGGAGCCTGCCTGTGACCATCGACACCCGCCAACAGCTTCTCACGCAGATCAACTCGCAGATCAAGTTGAACGGCACCGGCGCCATCACTGGCCCGATCCTGAACAACATCCTCGACACGATAGTCAATTCGTCCCTGTTCAGCACGGGCGTGTGGTCGCAATACACCAGCTATGCGCCGCTCGACATTGTGACCTACAGCGGTGCGACCTACATCGCCATCGTTCCCAACGTCAATCAAGTTCCGCCCAATACGACGTATTGGTCCCTGTTCTCATCGACTTCGGGCGGCACCGGCAACACGATCTATACGGTAACGCAACTCGCCAACAACCCGGTTACCGGCACGCCGTCCAGCTCCACCTATTTGCGCGGTGACGGCACTTGGGCGGTCGGCAGTGGCGGCGGAGGTGGTGCGCAAGGTGGTGGCGCAGTGGCTTCAAATCCGGTTTACACGGATCAGTGCTTCTTCGTGAACAGCAAAACCATTCAGACCAGTTCCACCATCCCCACCGGTGACAACGCTGGTTCGTTTGGCCCGATCACGATTGCAGGCGGCGCCACCGTAACTGTACCTGCGGGTTCCACATGGACCGTCGTCGGCCCGGCCTAAAGAGAAGTCACATGTTCGAATCGTTCAAGCACATGTTCACCGGCGTAGACAACCGGACGTGGGACATAGGCCGCATCCTGTGGGCCAAGATCTCGATTGTCTATTGCGCCATCAGCGGTTACCACGCCGTGGCCCACGGCGTCTTCGACGCCCAGAACTGGGCCATCGGCGCCAGCGCCATTCTGGCGGGCGGTGGCGGCGCGCTATCCTTGAAGGCCAAAACGGAGCCCGGCAATGCTGACCCTGCTGCTTAACCCCTTCGTTCGCAAGATCGCCATCGGCGTCGTCGCGGCGCTCGCGCTGCTGATCGCCTACGGCGTCTGGACTCACCATCTGGAAGCCGTTGGCGCCGCCACGGAAAAGGCCAAGGAGGCGGCGGTCGCCGTGCAGCACGAACAAGAGGTCGTCTCGAAGGCGACCGCTGTCGATCAGGCCGTCGCCAAAGACCCGACCCCGCAGAACACGCTGCAACAGGAATGGAGCCAGCCATGAAACGCCTTTTCACCGCCTCGCTCTTTCTCGTGCTGGCCGGATGCGCGGGCAAGCCGGACGTCCAGATCGTGGACACGTCGTGCTCATGGGTGAAGCCGATCTTCGTCAACAAGGCCGACAAGCTGACCGACAAGACGGCTGGCGAGATCCTTGCGCATGACGACAAGTGGAAACAGTTTTGTGGAACCAAGCCATGAGCGCCGATAATTTTGAGCAGTGCTTAGCCTACGTCCTCCAGTCGGAAGGCGGTTACGTGGACAACCCGGCGGACCCCGGCGGCGCAACCAATCTGGGTTGCACCAAAGTGGTGTGGGAAGCTTTCGTCGGCCACGAGGTCACCAAAACGGACATCAAGAACCTGACGCCCAACGACGTGATGCCGCTCTATCGCAAGCGGTATTGGGACGCGGTGCGCGGCGATGACCTGCCGCACGGCGTCGATTATGCGGTCTTCGACTTCGCCATCAACAGCGGCACGGGCCGCGCCATCAAGGCGCTGCAAAAGGTGCTGGGCGCGACCCCGGACGGGCAAATCGGCCCGAACACGCTTTCTTTGTTAGAGGCCGCGAATCATCGAGACGTGGCGTCGCAGATATGTGAAGCCCGGCTGGAATATCTGCAAGCGCTATCGACATGGCCGACGTTCGGCAGAGGCTGGCGCTCGCGCGTCGCCACCGTCGAGGACAGGGCGTTTCATATGGTGGACTGAGGAGTAACAAATGGCCGGGCTTTACGACAACATCAACGCCAAGCGCAAACGAATCAGCAAGGGTTCTGGCGAGAAAATGCGCTCGCCGGGCGCTTCCGGCGCACCAACGGCGGATGCTTTTCGGAAGTCCAAGCGGACGGCCAAGCGGCGCGGGAGGAAGTGATGGCTGAACGAAAGAAAGGGCCAAGCCTTTCGGTCGGGCGCGGCGAGAAACTGTCCGTCAAGCGCGGCGGCGGTCTGACCGCCAAGGGGCGCAAGAAGTACAACCGCTCCACCGGCAGCAGCCTGAAGGCCCCGACGAAAGATCGCAGCAACCCCCGCCACAAATCGTTCTGCGCCCGGTCGAAGAAATGGAGCAGCGCACGCGGCAAGGCCGCCCGTCGCCGCTGGGGCTGTCGATAAGGACAGGTTGTCAAAGTACAGCTTGTCCTATATACCCGACCTATGTTCGATTTCGCCGCCTTCCTGACCAGCCACTGGGGCAATGCAGACAATCTGCACAGCTTCCTGAAGACCTATGGCCGCGACTATCAGCGCCCGACCCTGTACAAGTGGTTTCTGCGAGGAACCATTCCAGCGGAAGGTTTCGCCATCCTGCTCGCTCTGCTCGAAATTGACTCGGGAAAGCCGATCAGTTTGGTCGGGTATATGAAAGAAACCGCATGAGTCCCGAAGATTTCGCATGGGACTTCGAACTGATTCTTGATGGCGAGCCCATCGGAAAGGGCCGTCCACGCTTCTCGCGTCAGACTGGTCACACGTACACGCCAGAGAAAACAGCTCGCTTTGAAGAGCGGCTGGCGTGGGCGGCCCAAAGCGTCTGGGAGCGCAAGCCGCTTCTCGAAGGGGCGTTGGAAATGGTGGTGCGCGCCTATTTTTCTGTGCCCGTCAGCAAGCCCGTCAAATGGAAAGCGGATGCGCTTTTGAAGAAAATCTTGCCGACCAAAAAGCCCGATATTGACAACATTATCAAGGGCGTAGCCGACGCGCTGAACAAGGTGATCTACGTGGATGACACGCAGATCGTGGCGCTCAAAGCCTACAAGTTCTACTCCGACCGTCCGCGCATCGAAATATTTATCCGTCGCCTCGATTGACAACTTGTCCTTCAGGACTTATGTCTTACGCATCGTTGAAACAGAGGGCAAGTAGCCATGATTCCCATGCCAACTCAAATGTCCGGCGCAAAGTTCTTGGCGGCTCGCCATCGCGCCCTTCTGGCGGACGAACCGCGCGTCGGCAAGACCGGCGCCGCCATCATCGCCGCCGACATGATCCTCGCCAACACGATTGATGTCGTCACCACCGCGTCGGGCCGGGCCGTCTGGCGGCGGGGCTTCCATACGTGGAGCAAGCTGGGGCGCTCCATCGGGATCGTCGGCGTCGATAAGAACGCATCTGATTGCGACGTCCGCATCCTCTCCTACAACGGCGCCACGACCTTCGTGTCCAAGCGCAATACCGATCTGGTGATCCTTGATGAATCGCACAATTGCAAGAACCCTGACGCCAAGCGCACACAAGCCATTTTGGGCAAGCCTGTGGCGGGCGGCAAGAGCCTGTTCACCGGTGGCGCGTTGGTTCGGGACACGACCCGCGCTTGGTTCCTCACGGGCACCCCGCTGCCGCACGACCCTTCAGATATATGGACAACCATGCGTTCGTCATGCCCGGAACGGCTTTACGCTAACGATCAGCGGGGCTGGCCGGACGTAACCAAGTTCGAAGATTTCCGGCATCGCTACTGCATCGTGCGCATGAAGCAGATCAGCCGGTTCAACAAGATCGCCGTGGTCATCGGCGGGCGCAACGAGAGCGAGCTGCGCGACCGCGTGGGCGACTTCATGCTGCGCCGCGCCCAGAAGGACATTGGCATCCGCCCGTCGGTCTACGAGCTGTTTCCGCTCGTTGTGTCCAACGCTGTGCGCAAGCAAGTGGATGGCGATCTCGACAAGAAAGCTATCCTGAAGGCGGCGGAGGACGGCAACACCAAAGAGCTGGAAATGGAGCTGGGGCCGCTGCGGCGCTTGACCGGCAACATCAAGGCGCAAGCCGTCGTTGAGGCCGTCCGCGACGAGTTCAGCAACGGGCTCAACAAGATCGTGTTGATGTACTGGCACAAAGAGGTCGGCGATCTGTTGGAAGATGGACTGCAACAGTTCGAGCCCCTGCGCATCGACGGTTCGACACCAACTAAAGCCCGCGAGAAATACGAGCTCGCGTTCAGGGGAAACACCAACAACCGCGTGATGCTGGGGCAAATTCAAGCTGCTGGCGAAGCCGTGGACTTTTCATCCGCCAACGAACTGTGGTTCGTCGAGACGTCGTTCTCGCCGAAAGATCAGGCTCAGGCCGCCATGCGGATCACGAATGTCAATCAGACGCGCAACACGTTCGTTCGCGTCTGTTGCATAGAGGGCTCAATCGACGAGGCCCTTCAAGCCTCGTTGTTGAGATTGTGGACAGCTATCAACGGAGTGTTGAAATGATCGAGATCAAGTTCACCCTAGACCCCAAGCTGCCGGTGTACGACCAGCTGTTGGATCACGTCGCGGCATTTTTCCCGCACGACGTCGTGCTCGAAGCGGCGGACGACGAAGAGCCGGTCACGCGCGTCACGCCCGACACCCCGGTCGAGACAGAGCCGACAGAGCCCAAGAAGCGTGGTCGCAAGCCGAAGGAGACCGCAGTCGCCGCCAAGGCGGAAGAGGTTCCCGTGGCGGTTCCGGTGGTGAACGAGCAAGATATGGCGGACGAGGCTGCTGAAGCCGCCAGCGACACGCTCACGCACGACGATGTGCGCGCAGCGGTCGGGGAGTACACGCGCAAGTTCGGCATCGTGGCGGCGCAGAAGGCGATCCCGGCATTGCTTGGAATGCCCATCGCGGAAATCCCCAACGATCAAGAATCCTTGCGTGCGGCGATTGCGGCAATCAAGGACGACATGCTCGAAGTGAAGAAAGCTGCCGACATCGTTGCGAGCGCGGGTTTGTTCGCCGACGAGACCCCGCCTGCGCCGATGAAGGAGGTCACTGAGGCCGACGTGCGCGACGCCTTGATGGCCTATGCCGCCAAGTACGACGTCGATGATAAGATGGCAAACACCCTTATAGATGGTCCGGACATTCTCAAGAAGACTTTCGGTCCTACGGTCTCGGCACTGCGTCTCGTCCCCAAAGATCAGGTTTCGTTGCGCAAGGCTTACGACGCGATCAACGACGCCACCGACAACAACTGGTACAACCGGAAGGTGGTGTCATGACGTACAGAATTACAGTTGACAAACACGTCCCGTTTCCTCCCGAAGAAAAAAAACGTTTGGACAAATACCCGTTCAAAACGATGGAGGTTGGCGACAGCTTCTTCTCACCCAACGTCACTCGTGCGTCGTTAACTTCCGCAGCAAAGTATGCGGGGGACAAACTGGGGTTCACTTTCATCTGCCGCGCAGAAGGCGACCGTGGCGCACGTTGCTGGAGGGAAAAATGACCGTCCATTCAGACAGATACCATGCGGTATGGTCGGCCAGCTCCACCGCCGCCAATTGGACCTGCGCTGGCCGGATGGCGATGGTTTCCATCTCCCCGGACGACAAGAAAAGCATCTACGCTGCGGAAGGCACCGCAGCGCATGAAGTGAGTGAGAAGGCGCTACGCGGCGACAAGGACTGTTCCAAGTTCTTGGGTGAGGTCTACACCATCGACGGTTTTGATGTGGAGATCACCGAAGAGATCGTCGGTTCTGCCCAACGGTACGTTGATTATGTTGTCGCGCAATACGATCCTGAAGCGGGTGACGTGCTTCTCTTGGAAGAGCGCCACTCTCTCGCCCAGCTCGACCCGCCCTTCGATGCTGGTGGCACATGCGACGCCACCATCATCAAGCCGCTCTTGCGCGTGATCGAAGTGATCGACCTCAAGAACGGCAAGGGTATCGTCGAAGTGAACGGCAACAAGCAGACGCGCACCTACGCGCTTCTCGCCTTGCTGAACGCCCCGAAGAAGCTGGTCGATGAGATCGATATGGTCAAAGTGACCATCGTCCAGCCGCGCGCACCCCACAAGGACGGGCGCATCCGCAGCGAGACGTTCCACATCGCGGAGCTGATCGAATGGACAGCGGAATTGATGAAGGCCATGGAGCGGTCCAAACTGGCGTTGGACTCGTTCGAGATTATCAACGGAAGCCGCATACTGTTCGACGCATGGGCGCAAGCCGCCCTGACGCCCGGCAACTGCACCTTCTGTCCAGCGCAGGGCATCTGCCCGGCGCTGCGCAGCAAGGCTCTGACGGTCTCCCCGGAGGTCGCAAGGACGTGGTTTGAAGACGTTACACTGGAGACGCCACCCATGATTTCAAACACGGTTCCGGCACTGTCGCCGGAAGAGCTATCCCACATCCTCGATGGCATTGACATGCTGGAGGATTGGGCGAAGGCGGTGCGCGCCACGGCGCATTCGCTGGCGGAAGGCGGAACAACCATTCCCGGATACAAGCTGGTCGAAAAGATTGGCAATCGGAAGTGGGCCGCCGATGAAGAGAAGGTGGTCGCTGACCTCAAGGCGGTGATCAAACTGACGGAAGACCAGATTTTCTCGAAAAAGCTGTTGTCTCCCGCCGGAATTGAAAAGGTGCTTGGCGCCAAACGCAAGGAGGAGATCGCCAACATGTACCACAAGCCCGTCACCGGGACGAACTTGGTGTCGGAGAAGAAGTCTACCCGCCCGGCCACCAAGGCTAAACTTGAATCTTTCTTTGAAACTGTGAAGGACTGAACATGGAACGCTCATCTGACTTCAAGACCCCGCTCTGCCGTGTCTCGTTTGCCGGGTCTCTCTTCAAGCCACGCGCCCAGCAAGAGGGCGGTGTGGAGAAATACGGCTGTACGCTGATCTTCGACAAGAGCTGCGACCGCAGCGCGCTCGACGCCGCCGTCAAGAGTGTCCTGATCGCCCAATGGGGCGATAAGGGAATTGACCGCGCCAAGGCGGGCTTGATCAAGTCGCCGTTCCTCGACGGCGCGGGCAAGGAAGCCCGCAACAAGAAGACCGGCGAGATCCACCCCGGTTTCGGCCCCGACGTGTTCTTCTTGCGCGTGCAGTCGATCCGTCAGCCGGTGCTGCGCTATCGCTCCGAGCACATCCCCGCCACCGAAGAGGAAATCTACTCCGGTTGCTACGGCAAGGCCGTGCTGAACGCCTTCGCGTGGAATAACCCGCAGAACGGCGACGGCATTTCGTTCGGCATCCAGTTCTTCCAGAAGATCAGCGATGGCGAGCGTCTGGGCGGCTCTGGCGGCGTGGACGCGGCGAAGTGGATGGAAGCGGTGCCGGACGAAGGCGCAGCCCCAGAAGCCACCCGCACCGGCGCTGGCGCCAGTGGTCTGTTCGGTATGTAATCAACCGGCGCGGGGCAACCCGCGCCACCACTCTAGGAGGACACTATGACTGACGGCGTGAACACAACTGACATGATGCGCATTCTCGACCGGATCGAGACGCTGGAGACGGAGAAGAAAGAGATCGCCAAGGACATTGCGGATGTCTGGGCGGAAGCCAAGTCCAAAGGCTTCACGAAGGAGCTGCGCAAGGCCTACGCCATCCGCAAGATGAAGCAGGAAGATCGCGCAGTGCTGGGCGTCTACGTGCAAGCTCTGGGGCTGTTTGACTGATGGGCAATCAACCTTGGTCGGAAGCCGATGTAGCCAAGCTACGCGCGTTAGCGGCGAAGGGGCTGACCTCCCGTGAGATAGCGAAGGAATTGGGCGATGGTTTCTCGCGCAATTCCGTAATCGGCAAAACGCAACGTCTGGGCATCTGGTTGGGCAGACCCAAGCCTTCTGAACCAGAACAGCTGATCGAGCCAGAACCGGTGTTGGAACCTGCGCCAATTCCAACGGCGACGATCCACCACCTCAAAACAAAGACTCGGTATCAGCCGCCTCCGCAGGGGCCGCTGAAGCCGACAGGCAATCAAGCGTTCCTCATGGCGCTGACGTCCAACATGTGCCGCTTTCCGGTCAACGGGGACGGCGAACGGACGTTGTTCTGCGGCGACCCCACGGAAAAGGGATCGTGGTGTTCGGAACATCGTAAGCGTGTCTTCTACCCCAAACCGGGAGTTAAGCGTGATGGGGAAGAGGTCGAGCTTCGAAAGGAATCCAATGGATTTCTACCCGACTCCGGCGCCAGCAGTTTCCGCTTTGGCGCCAAGGTTAAGTAGGAACACCGCTTTCGTCGAACCTTGTGCAGGTGATGGGCGGCTTGCCGACATGCTCGACATGCTGGGCCACACCTGCACCTATGCCTCCGATCTGGAACCTCGCCGCAACGATGTTCGCGTTCTCGATGTCTTGAATCTGAACGAAGTACATTGTTTCGGCGCGGATCTGATCATCACCAACCCGCCGTGGTCACGCGACGTGTTGCACCCCCTCATTTTGCACTGCATCGAGCTGCGGCCAACTTGGTTGTTGTTCGACGCAGACTGGGCTCACACGAGGCAAGCCAGACCTTACTTGGCGTTCTGCGTGGAAATCCGGGCGATAGGGAGGGTCAAGTGGATCGAAAACTCACCTCACACAGGAAAAGACAACTGTGCGTGGTATTTGTTTGACAAAGGGGTAACGTCTTACATAAAGTTCTGTGGGGTTGATAAATGAACGACGAATCGAAGAGCTTGATGGAGATACTAAACGGACTGGCTCCATCTTTGAATAGCGTACCGGTCCAACTAAAGGGGACGACAATGGACATCATCAACGAACGCGAGAAGACTCACGGCCCATACAAGAGCACCGCTGCTTGGAGCCAGTCCCTGAAGGACATGTTCCGCAGCAGTCCCAACTGGGTGAAGATGAACGACGGGCAAAAAGAAGCTTTGGAGATGATCGCATCGAAGCTGGGACGGCTATTGAACGGCGACCACAATTTCGACGATCACTCGATTGACGTGGGTGGCTACGCCAAGCTGTACGCCAGCAGCATTGATCGGAACGCCGAGCCTTCAAAGCTCATGGCGGACCTCGCGCAGACGCTGAACGCCCCTGTGGCGTAAAGATTTCCAGTCGCTTCCGTCGTTCGCGGCGGAAGCGATCAAAGCACTCATGTAAGGGGACAAACATGGACGTGATCGAAGGACTGGTGAGAGAACTGGAATCTGAGAAAGCCAAGCAGTTGGCATGGGCGGCGCACTACGACGAGATGGATCGCAAATTCGAACTTGTCTGCGACGCGCTCTACAAAATTCGCAACCTTGATCCGGCAGAGGAAGAATCTTGCGGCTGGATCGCTAACGAAGCACTGGGGATGGTGGGAAAATGACAAACGCATCGGAAAATCTAAACGGCGTTCACGTCGTCGTTCACGAAACAGAACCGTCGGCCCGCATCTACATGTTCATCGACGGATTGTATACGCATTGGGTTGAATACGATCTTGAGCAGTTGGACAGGCTTATTGAGGTGCTGAACGAAAAGCGAATTGAACTGACGGAGAAAAAAGATGCCACGCACTGAAGTCACGATGGAACACCTTGATCAGTTTATGGATCTTGCCAGACAAATCGGGGATGTGTTGAACGGGCACCCGCTCTACATAGGCCTGAGCGCGCTGACGATGATCGAGGCGCATTTGCTGGTGACCAACGAACATGTGGCGCCAGCGGAGCGCGCAGCCGCGCTGGCGGACGAGCAACTGCGTCAGGCCATCAAATATTTTAGGGTGCTGGAATCGGAACGCATACGGCACTGAAAATTAACACATTTGGGGGATGTGTTAAAAAATCGGGAGATCTTTAACATGACTGACGATCTTGTGAAGCGGCTGCGCGAATATAGGATTGGTTGCGGAATACACTGCTCAGCGTATGACGCACGAGAGCCATTAGATGAGTGCATTGAAGCCGCCGACCGCATTGAGCAGTTGGAGGCGGCTCTTTTTGAGAGCATGGCGCTCAACATTAATTATCATTCTGTTGAGGAAGATGACGGGTATCAATTTACTGAAGCGCCAGCAGTCATCGAAATGGCCCGCAAAGCACTGGAGGGGAAAGATGAACAAGAAGCCTAGCCACCTTGAAATCTACACCACGGTTAAACAGTGGATGAACGATCAACCGGACTTCGCTGTGTTCGTCATCAATGGTCTTCTGGACGGTCTTGCAGCAAACGCGCAAGCTGCTCGAAACGAGCGCAGTGACTGGGAAACCATTGCGTGCATGGCGATGGAGAAGCGGCTGTTCAACGGACACGAAGGGTTTCTGGCGGACAAGATTGAATCCATGAAAAGCACCAACTGCATTCGTTGGGATCACACGGTTGAAACGTTGCGCAAGCGACACCGCAAAGCACTGGAGGGAAAAGATGACCGATGATCTTGTGACACGTTTGCGAAAAGGCGGAAGCTACGAAGTTGACATGGTTGTTATGGAAGAAGCTGCCTACCGCATCGAGAAGCTGGAGGCGGCGCTGCGGGAGATAGCGGCGCTAGGGTTTTGGGACGGCGACAGTGCGATGAATATCGCCAGCAAAGCACTGGAGGGGAAAGATGACTGACGGGGAAGTGGTGGCGTTCTGGTTCGTCGTTGGATTGTTGTGGGTGACACTAATGTGGGGATTGTTCGCATGACCGACTACACAAATCTCAAGATCGAGGATTCAAGGCTGATCAATCGCGTGAAAAATGCGATAGCGGCGGATAATGAAAATGGGCTGTCGTATGGGCGGGAACCCGTTTTAACTTTGGGTGATCTCAGCAAACAATCAGATGCTGAATTGTTGCGGTATCCCGGCATATCGAAGATTGGAGTAGCTCACATCAAGGACGTGTTGGATTCTTATAACATCACCAACCACGCGATACCCAAGATGTTGGACCGCGCCACACTGCGAGACCAATTCGCCATGGCTGCGTTAACAGGTTTACTGGCGAGTTGCAAAACGCATCGCGTGGATATTTACGTGAGAGACGCCTATCAAATGGCCGACGCCATGATGGAAGCAAGGGGGACGATATGACCGGGTATCAATCAAAGAAGGCTCTGTCCGACCGCATGGCGGAAGCCGAGAAGGAAGGCCTTCGCACGCAGAACGAGTGGCAGCTGGGCATGGACAGGCTGCAAAGGGAGATCGACGCATTGAAAGACGAGCGCATGGCGTTGATGTTGGAGATTGACCGGCTGCACAAAAAGCTGGCGGAGCGGGATGTATGAGCCTAATTTTTGACTGGAAGACCGCAATGTGCGGCATAACAAAGGAGACTAACCATGAATAACGAAATCAACAAAGCTTCTGATCTGGAAAACGAACCCAAGATTTTGTTCAGAGGTAAAGATGACGGAACTTACATAATGATTCCGGAATCAGAGACAAAAGACTTGTTCATGGAAGCCTATGAACGTGTTCCCGTTGGACCAATTTATTGGGGTGCGGCTTGGGAGAATCTTCACTTGGGGCAATACCCAGAATATTGGCATCCGTCTGCTGCTATTAAAAAGGACAGTCAATGAGCCTGATCTTTGATTGGGAAACCAGAAGCCCCGCTGATCTGATCAACAGGGGCGTCTACGTCTATGCGGAGCATCCGGAAACGGATGCTCTTCTTGCTTCATTCAAACTGAGCATCGGTGAGAACGAGGTCTTCAACGACGCCACGCGCGCATGGATCGCCGCTGGCGGGCCGCTGAACGTGGTCTGTCGCTGGCGCCGTCCAAACCCCTGCCCCAAGTACCTGCGCGCCTATGTCGAAGCAGGCGGCGAAATCTGCGCGTTCAACGCCGGGTTCGAGCGGCTGATCTGGTGGCATGTCGCGACGCCACGGTATGGCTGGCCCAAGCCAAAGCTGGAACAGTTCCGCTGTACGGCGGTCACGGCGGCGGCCATGGCGCTCCCGCGTTCGCTGGACCGGCTGGGCGACGCCTTGGGGCTCAAGATCAAGAAGGACAAGGCAGGCTCCGGTCTGATCAAGATTCATTCGGTGCCGATGGGCTTCGACCACGAGGGCAAGGCCATCTGGCACCCGCTGGCGGACGATCCAGCCTCGCTGGAGCGCTTCCACGAATATTGCGACATCGACGTGCTGGCGGAGGAAGAGGCGCACAACCGGCTGGTGCCGCTCTCCGATATGGAGATGCAGGTCTATTGGCTGAACGAGCGGATCAATGACCGGGGCCTGCGGATCGACACGCGCTCCGCGTATTCGGCGCTCGATCTGGCGGACGCCGCCAAGGCGAAGATCAACAAGGAGCTGCACGACATCACCAACGGCGCTGTCGCGGCGGTCACGCTGACGGCGCGCATGAAGGAGTGGGTCCACAAGCAGGGCGTCGAGATCGCCGCCATGGATAAGGACGAGATCGACGAGACGCTGCACCTCCAGCTTCCCGACCATGTGCGCCGCGCTCTGGAGCTGCGCATCGAAGGCGGCAAGGCATCGGTGGAGAAGGTGGCGGCGATGCTGCGCTCGACCACCCGCGACGGCACGGTCAAGGGCGTCTTCCTGCACCACGGCGCCGGGCAGACCGGGCGCTTCAGCTCGAAACTTTGCCAGTTACATAATTTGCCTAGGCCAAGAAAAGTGTTTGAAGATGCGCATGTGCGCAGGGATGTTTTGTTTCAGGCGATCAGGACCGGCAATCCTGATACGTTGACCCTTCTTTACGGCGATGAGCTAGGGCGACCTCTGCATTTGATTGCTGATTCGCTGCGCTCGTTCATCTGGGCGGCGCCGGGGCATCGGTTTATCGGCGGCGACTTCAGCTCCATCGAGGGTAGAGTCACTGCTTGGTATGGCAGAGACCAATGGAAGCTCAATGCATATCGCGATCTTGACGCAGGGATAGGTCAAGGCATTTACGAAACGACCGCCGCCGGTATTTACGGAGTGCCCGTGGAAAAGGTCACCAAATCTCAAAGGCAAGTCGGAAAAGTCGCGGAATTGGCCTGCGTAGCTGAGGGTACGGTGGTGTTGACCCATAACGGAGCTAAGGCTATAGAGGAGGTGACTGTTAACGATTTTCTGTGGGATGGTGTGGAATGGGTGAGACATCAAGGCTTGGTAGACCGGGGAATCCGGGAAACTATCAACGTGTGCGGAATAGAAGCAACGCCGGATCATTTGTTTCTGGTGGGGACAATGTGGCTAAAGGCGAGCCATATCGCTTCAAGCAAAAATATCCGCACCCGAATGCTGGAGACAGGTTCGGCTTCCTTACCGTGCTGGGCATGGAGCGCGTTAAAAAAGGCGTCTGCGAACAAAACGTCGTCCGCGTTCAATGTGATTGCGGAGCACCTTCACACACTGTTGCCGACTATAATTTGCGAAACGAAAAAAGCACTCGCTGCAACGCGTGCGCTAAAAAATCCGCAGGGTATTGGCGGAAAGACTTTTATAAATATGCGGCTGTTTGCCCAGATGACGTGCACCGTAGAAGACTGCTTAACAGGCTATCCGCCTGCAAGAACAGGTGCCACAACCCTAAAGACGCAGGGTATTCAAACTACGGCGGGCGCGGCATCACACTTTACGAGCCTTGGCGAACCGATAAGGCCGACTTTTTGCGGTACGTCATGGGGCTTAAAGGCTGGGACGAGCCGCGCCTTGAACTGGATCGGATCGACGTTAATAAAGGCTATCAGCCGGGCAATCTGCGGTTTGTTTCCAGACGAGAAAATAGTCTCAACAAACGATCCGTCAAAGACATGCAGAAACGCATCGCAGAGCTGGAAGCATGTCTACGACATTGCACATGCGGGGCCGCGCAACCGGTTCACGATCATTTCGTCCTCGGGCTTTTTGATTAGCCACAACTGCGGGTTCGGGGGTGGCGCTGGGGCGCTTGCCCGTATGGCTAGATCCAATCGGCTGGACTTAGCTCTCGTCTACCCGACCCTGTGGGACATCACGGACTATGAGGGTCAAGAGAAGGCGGAGCGCCGCTACGCGGAGAACCTGAAGCGCGGCGACGCCACGGCGCAAGCCCTATCGCGTGAGGCGTACCTTGCAGCGGAGCTGATCAAGACGGCGTGGCGCGCAAAGCACCCGGGCACGGTGCAGGCGTGGCGCTCATTGATCGACGCGGCGTTCACCGCCACCCAGAACCCCGGCACGCCAGCGGCGGCCATTGGCCTGCCCTTCGCACGCTACATCGTGGCGCACGGCTTCCTGTGGCTCCAGCTGCCGTCTGGCCGGTGTCTGGCCTATGGGGTGCCGGAGATACGTGACGTCGAGGTGCCGTGGGCGGATAAGGCGCTGGAGCCCGCCAAGCGGGAGAAGCAACCGGCGGTCACGGTGCGCGGGGTCGGCGCCAACAATGCGTGGATGCGCTATCCCCTGAACATCTCGATCTGCTACAACAACTTGGTGCAGGCGACGGCGCGAGACCTTCTCGTCCACGCCATGCTCAATGTCGAGGAAGCAGGCTACCCCGTGAAGATGCACGTCCATGACGAGATCGTCGCCGAATTGCCGAACCATATGGGTTCGGTGCGAGAGTTCGAGGAACTGATGTGCCGGACGCCAAAGTGGGCCGCTGGCCTGCCGGTGGCGGCGGCGGGGTTCACGCTGAAGCGTTATGCGAAAACCTGATTGACAACCCCTTCGATAACGTCATACGTTTGAACGTCATCGAAGGGGAGACAAGATGGTAGATCAATTCCAACTTTTGCTGCTGTGTGGGTTCGCCGTTGGCGTTCTCGTGGGTCCGTTCATCATCGTGGTGCTATTCCACTTGTGGGATATCTACGAGGAATGGCAGTGGCGCCGCACCGTCGCCAAGCTTGAGAAGAAATGGGATAGCCGATGAGGCCGGGATACAACACGAAGTCTGTCACCGTCAGGGTGCCAGCCATTATCTACCATGAAATTCAGAAACGAATGACGGAGGGCGGCGGGCAAACCGAAGTCATTCTGGAGGCGCTGTGCCGCGCTTTCGAAATCAAGAACCCGCGACCACGCAAGACGACAGGGGACAACCATGAAAAAGCCTACAGCCAAAATACCTGAAAACGATCTTCTGATGAAGGAGTTCGCCATCGAGCTGCGAAGAATAGTTACTACTTTTATGGAAGCTAACGCCGAAAAAGATCGGGATGAGCTGGATCAGATTGTCACTATGGTTCCCATCTTTTTTGGAATGTTTGCCATGCAGGAGCATTCTATGTCCCCGGAGAATATAAAGGCCGCGCTGGCGCAGTTTGTTGATATGGGCTGCGGTAAGCTATGGGAAGATATATTGGATAGTTAGAAACGACACAAAAAAAACCCGGCGCAGGGGACACGCGCCGGGTTTAGCGTCTGGGAGGACAACTTGGGGACTGGATCGAGACGAGGCGACCCAATGCGGTACATACAGTGTATTGTTAACGATTGCAAGACAGCATCTATTAGTGGTGTAGGGGAATGAACATGCACCACAAGTCTTCGCGTTTCGTGCAGGAGGCCCCGACTCTTGTGCTCAAGGGTTGGCGACCACTTCCCGGCTATGCCGACACCAAGCGACCGTCGATCAAGAGTTGGCAGACGTACAATTCCCGTCAGTGGGAAGAGGCCGAGCTGCGAGAGATGATGGCTGGGCAAGGTCAGGTTGAGGGCGAGATCGTATGTCTCGCCGTCCAGAAGGAGATCGTCGCCATCGACCTCGATCTGGAAGACGAAGGTATGGCGGCGCACGCGGGCAAATGCGCGCTTCAGTATCTGGGGCTCACCCCGCTCGTGCGCATCGGACGCGAACCCCGAAAGCTCTTGATCTACCGCAACGACGGGACGATCCGGTCCCGCAAGTTGCACCCGATTGAGGTCTTCGCCGGTTCCGGGCAGATTGTCGGGTTCGGCTTTCATGCCAAGGCGCGTCGCGATTATCTGTGGCCCAAGCTGTCGCCGCTCGATCTGGCGGTCGATGACCCCTCCATCCCCATGATCAATCAGCACCAGCTCGACCAGTTCCTGATCGCGTGCTGGGAGAAGATCCCCCGCAAATACGTCGAGCGCACCGACTGGGAACCGCCAGCCTTCATCGGCAACAGCCATGCGGACGACCGAAAACAAGCGTTAGGCCTCGTTAGCCAAAAGGCTAACAGTTTGATCATGGCTCCGGAAGGCACCCGCAACAGCACTCTCTTCGATGCGGCTTATGTCGCGGGGCAGGGCATCGCCGCTGGGCTCGTCGAGCGACACGAAGCGGAGCTGATGCTGATGCAGGCGGCCAGCGCCGCCGGGCTCTCGCCGGAGGAGGCGTTAGCCACAACACGCTCCGGCATCACCAAGGGCGGCCACAACCCGTTCTTCGTCCCCGGCATGTGGTTCGAGAAGCCAGACCACAATGAGACGGTCGTCAGCGCCGTGGTCCACGCCATGAGCACGGATCACAAGGATGTGCATTTCGATGATCTGAAACCCTTCACCTTCCCGCCGTCCCTGATCAAAGGCCTTCTGCCCCGCAACGGCATCGCGTTCATCGGCGGGCAGTCGGGCGCGGGCAAGACCTTCGTCGCCGTCGATCTGGCCGTCGCGCTCACGACCGGCCAGACATTCTTCAATCGGCGCGTCAAGGAGCGCGTCGGCGTCATGTTCGTCGCCGGTGAAGGCGCCGAGACGATCCAGCCTCGCCTCACCATCGCGCGCATGGCGCGCAACGTGGACGGCACCCTGCCCATCGCGTGGACCGCCACCATCCCCGACTTCACCAAACCCGACGAAGTACGCGCCTTCATCTCCAAGCTGCGCTGGACCAATGCGCAGATGATGGACCAGCACGGCGTCCGGCTGGGAGCTATCGTCATCGACACCTTAGCCGCTGTCTTCGCCTTGCAGGACGAGAACGACAATTCTGAGGCGTCCAAAGTGATCCGGGCGATGAAGGTCATCGGCGACGAGCTGGATGTGCTGATGGTCCCCATCCACCATTACGGCAAAGGGGCAGAGACGGGCCTACGGGGCGCTTCGGCGTGGCGTGCAGGGTGTGATGCTGTCCTGTCGATCACGGCTGACAGGAACCAGCTGACGGGCGTCGTCAGCGGTCACAGCTTGTGGCTGGCGAAGAGCCGCGTCGGCGAGGAGGGGCCAGCCGGTGCGTTCAGTTTGAGGACCATGCTGCTAGGCGTCGATGAAGACGGGGACGAGCTGACGTCCTGCTACGTGGTGCCGGAGCTGATGGTGAAGCAGACCGTGGCGACGCGGCGGGAGAATGAGGCGGTGGCGTTGGAGATGTTGGCGGTTGGGCAACATCGGGCGGACCCACGGTCAGAGCATTGGGCAGGGGTGTTGGTGGCCGAAGCACACAGTCTTGATCTGGCAGAACCGAAGCAGTTGGCGCGGGTGAAGGACATTTTGAAGCGCATGTTGGCGGAAGGAAAACTGAAAGAGGTGGTGCGCAATGACGAAAATAGGCGTCCTAGAAAGTACATTGAAGTGGTGAAAAAGGACAACTTGTCTCAAAATGAGGCTGCTCCAGTTGCTGCTCCAGTTGCTGAAAACCCTTGCAACGGTTCTGTTGGAGGTTTGTTCGATTGACAGGTTGTCTTTTTTGATGACTGGAGCAGGACTGGAGCAGGGTTAAGTGTTTGATTTTGTTGAGTTCTGCTCCAGTTAGGGCAACTGGAGCAGACTGGAGCAAAACTGGAGCAAACAGGCCTCAGCAAGTGGCTGCTCCAGTTCGCTCCAGTCTGGCACCCCTTTAGGGGTGCCAACTGGAGCGGAGCGCCTGCGAGGAAAAGAGAAATTAATATAAAACTGAATAAATTGGGGGACAGGTTGTCACTTGGGGCGGCGCGGCGTTCTGGATTTTGAGGGTCGGTTATCGTGAACCCTGAACGAACGAGGGGTTGGTCGGAACGGGGATGCGGCGACCTTTTTAGAATTGGCTTTTTCTAAAGTTCAAAACGTTTTTACGATCTGGAAAAAAGTGACCCAAAAAATTTTGCAACGCTACCATATATAAACCAATGAATTTTTTAATTGCGCAAAAAGGGCGCGGCGTTTTATTCCCACCCCGGCCCCGCGCCGGTCCGGGCAAAAAGTGCTTGAGCATAGCAATAAGCCCCCGTTCCAACGGCGGCAGCGCCCAGCGGCAGGAGCGCCCAGCGGCAGGAGCGCCCTGGCGGCAGCAGCGCCCTGGCGGCAGCAGCGCCCTGGCGGCAGCAGCGCCCTGGCGGCAGCAGCGCCCTGGCGGCAGCAGCGCCCTGGCGGCAGCAGCGCCCTGGCGGCAGCAGCG
>Ga0164296_1002265_pt1 | contig 19443 bp, 16 predicted proteins | sample GEODES057metaG_FD_113533 | JGI IMG/M metagenome (GOLD analysis project Ga0164296, IMG submission 113533) | Dystrophic lake water microbial communities from Trout Bog Lake, Wisconsin, USA - GEODES057 metaG | ecosystem: Environmental > Aquatic > Freshwater > Lake | place: USA: Trout Bog Lake...
ATGTTGTCGTCTCCGACAATCAGTTGCGCCCCATCGATATGAATCGGATGATCATCACTCGATGAATTCCATGCGGTGATGTCGGTGATCGCCGCTTCAAGAATGGTCGTCACCGAACCGGGCGGCTGCGTCGTAGTGACGATGTCGGTAGGTGCGACGCCTCGCGAGGGGATCGGCTCGGTTGCCGGTTGCGTCTCGAGCAATTCGTGTGGGGTTCGCTTCGCCGTGCGAAGTTCTTTTACCGCCAATACCGCTGATGCGACAAGTAACGCAATCCCGATGAGAAGAAACGGGCTTGTCGATTTGTTCGCACTCCCGATCACTAGGCAACCAACGGCAATGAACAGAAAGAGTCGGGCGCGACTTTTGGTGCGTGGTGCTTTCACCGCGGGGGCAGAAGCGACCGATGTCGCACGCGAGGAGGTTGTGCGCGTGCGAGATGTCGATCCGGAGGATTTCAGGGTCTTTTGGTAGCGAATGGGTCCACGGCCGCCACGTACATAGGTACCTCGCGGGCCATGGCCAATGCGCATCCCCCGTGGGCCAACGCTCCAACCGATGCCGGACTTACTCATATTGATGTTGAGGATTCCGATTTTCTTGGTCTTGCGCAGGTACATGCCCATGGGTGCCCTCCGGGGTGATTGCGTAAGCCTACGACGATCGACGGTCAGAAGCTCTCGGTCACAGGCGTCGGCCGTCCGGGGTGTTTGGGAACGTTCGGTGTGGCGGGATGTGCGGGTGCACGTCATGTTCGAGTGGGTGCGCAGATGCAAGTGGAAACGGGCGCATCTGTGTCAAGGGGGAGTCATGGGCGCCGATATGGGCAACTGGGTCACAGGGCCCTTAGTGGGCTTTGACCTTGAAACCACAGGTACCGATCCCTTTTTCGCCCGACCGGTCTCGTACTCGCTGGTGTGGTCAGAAAATGGCGACACCACGCGTGAGCTCTCTGGGCTTGTCGACCCCGGGGTACCGATCCCCGAAGGGGCAAGCGCGGTCCATGGGATTACCGCCAAGACCCTTGCCACTCGTCCCCACATCACCCTCGATGCTGCAATCAATGTGATCCGAAGCGAGATCGTCGGTGCATCTGCCGCCGGGATTCCACTCGTCGGGATGAATCTTAAATACGACCTCACCATTGTTGACTGCCTGGGTCGCGCACTCGATGGGTGCGGGCTTATGGATCTTGGCTGGAATGGACCGGTCATTGACATCTTGGTAATTGATCGCGCCGTCGATCGCTACCGGCGGGGTGCACGCACCCTCTCGGCGCTGGCGGCGACCTACGGGGTGCCATTGGCAGACGCCCATGAGGCCGGTGCCGATGTCATTGCCTCACTTGCGGTACTTGCGGCACTCGCTGGGCAGTATCCCGATCAGGTGCAATCGATCTCGCCCGATGTCTTGCATACGCAACAGGTGATCTGGCACCGCGATTGGGCCGACAACTACAGCGCGTGGCGCGAGAGTAAGGGGCAGCCACCGCTTGGCGCCCATGAGTTTGTGTGGCCTTTACCGAGTGGCGTATCTGCGCCGTAGCCGCGCGAATCCCAGGCCGCTGTCTGCCTGAAACCACATCCTCAATGCGACTACCACCGCAGGCCGCGATCCATACACCACAAGCGCGCGCCCAGCGGGGAGCTGGCGTATCGCATCTGCACTCATCAGCGGCTGGCGCTCTGGTTGGGTGGTGGTTGACCTACCGGTACGCGCGCGGTGATGGGTGGTGCGCAGCGAGCTCGTCTCACCAAGTGCGCGACTGACCTCTGTGAGCGTTCGTGGATCACCGATTCCGGGTAGAAACATCCGCGCACGGTGATTGGCGATCACCGATGCGGCGCGTTCGCGATAGATCGCGGCGATTTGGGCGTGATCGTGAAAGATCGTGACCAGCTGAATCCCGGGCTCGGGGCCGGTGGCGGCAAGCATCGCCAACTCACGTACCGGGGCGATGTGTGCCGCCTCGTCGAGTACCACCAACAGGGGTGGATCAAGTGGTGTGCCCGTTGCCAGATGGCGGGCATAGACCCCGGTGGTCATCTCAGTCACGATCGCGCCGTAGATCGAGGCCAAGCGCGCTTGGGTGTGGGTGGGGGCGATCAAATAGAGCGAATGCGCCCCTGAGATCAGGCGCTCCGGAACGAGCTCGGGGCGGGCGGCACCAAGCACACGCGGGTCCCACCAGGCCCCAAGTACCGTGCGCAGCGTGGCGATGACCCCTGATCGAGTACGCGGGTCCATTGCTACAAGCCCGCGCCAGGCAGATTGGGCAAGTGGCGCACCGACCGTGGCGAGGATCTGCGTGACGTCAGCATCGGCGTCCTCGCCGCGGTCCATCCACTCCACAAGCCTCGTCATATCGCCTGCGTGCGCGGCGGCAAGCAACAGTGGCGCGAGGATGCCCTCGGCGGCGTCGTACCAAAAGTCCCGCTGCGCACCGGTCGTGCCGTGGCTGGTTGCCATCAATGCGTGTGCCGCCGCCAAGGCCCCCTCCCAGGTGCGTGCACCATGCAGCGGCGACCACCCGATCGTCGATTCGCCATATGGGTCATAGACCATCACCTCGCCGCGTGCCGCGCGGATCGCGTGTGTTGCACCAAGGACATCGGGTTTACTCGAGGTCACAAGGACCGGCCCCGGCCATTCGAGGATCGCGGGGATCGCAAGCCCTGCGGTCTTGCCGGTTTGGGGTGGCCCGATGACCAGTAATGAGTGGCGCGGCTCGAGTGAGAGGATGCGTCGTCCGCGAGTGCCCAAGCTGATGCGCCCCGGCACCGGGTGCCGTGACACAAGCCCAGCAAGATCGCGGCGGGTCGCAAAGCGCGCATCAGTGCGCGTCGGCGGACCCACACGGTGTAACAGGTGCCAGATGAACATCGCCGCACCTGCCACCAGACCAACCACGATCAGCGTCGAGAGCTGGTGCATCAGGAGGTGGCTGCCTGTGCGGGTCGCGTGCGCATGGCATGGTCGGTATCGATGAGGGCGGCCTCGCTGTCGGCGATGACATGCGCAACCACGAGGCGGGTGCCTGCGATATGCCACAGCGCCGATCCACGAGGCAGGTGGGTGACAAGTTCTGTCTCACGCTCAGAAAGCCCGATGCGCTGGTTGGTGTGTGCACGATCGGTATGGGATTGGCGCATCACCACAAGCAGTTGTGAATCGGCAATCAACCCATCGGCAATTGCCTGCACTCTCGTTCCTGCATCCCCAGCAGCACCTAAGTCGCTCAGGCGATGGACGACGAGAATATTGTGCACCCCCATCGCACGGGCGAGTTTCCAGGAACGCTGAAAGAACTCCGCTGTCGCCGGATGTGCGATCAGCGCCCAGGCCTCATCAATCACCAGTATGCGTTGTGCGGGGTGGGCGATGACATGTTGCTCGTGCCATGCACACAGACATGCCATCACGACCGCCAAGGCGGGTGAGTGGCGTATACGTGAGAGATCGCACACCACAAGCGGGGCATCGAGGTTGATCTCATCCGATGTCGGACCATCGAGGAGCCCGGAGAGCTCCCCATCGACAAGGCGCCCGAGGGCGAGTGCGCACTCACGAAGCGCCGGGCCGCATGCCGCACGCGTGAGCCCGAGTTGTGAGGCCATCTCAGGTGGCGGGGTGCGCAGTGTCTCAAGGAGTGTGTGAAGGGTCTCACCCCGGGCACGGCGGCAGGCGATGGCGCACCCGGTGTGCTCGGTCGGGGTCAGAGGCCGCCCGAGCCCCAGCGTCATCAGGGCGCCGATGAGGGCCTGTTGGCGATCGAGATCGAGCGCCGGATCAAGAGGATTGAGACGCAGCGACCCGTGCGGAGTGAGGGCGAGTGGGGTGACATTGTGGGCGCGCGCGAGCGCGTCGTATTCGCCCTTTGGATCAAGAATGACGGCGCTGCGCCCGGCGGCGAGGTGGCGACTCACATAGGTCTTGATCAGTGCGCTTTTGCCGACCCCGACATTTCCGACAACCACCATCCCGGGATTGGTGATGATGCCTTGGTGATAGAGGCGCCATGGATCCACGGCCACTGGCCGGCCGGTGATCGCATCGCATCCCACAAGTACCCCACCGGTGTCGAGGGTATGGCCTGCAAAAAAGGGATGGACCGCCGAGAGTTGGGCGGTCGACAGCGTGCGGGCCTCGATGCGTGGGCGTCGTGGCATCTAGATCCCCCGACACAAGGGAAGCGTGGCGGCAAGGCCTGTGAGTTGTTCGCCCCACAGTCGGCGCAGCTCGCACTGGGCCTTGTGTGCACTATGGACCACATCCTCTGCGGCGACGGCGAGAGATTCTTCTGACGCTGCGCTCACTGCGACATATCCGGTAAACCGGTAGCCGGCATGGCCATCGGCGAGTTCGCGCTCATGGGTCGAGATCGCATCGCGCTGGCGCGAACGCCGGATGGACCCGACAAATCCGGTGCGCGCGCGCAGATCATCATCGGCATCGGTTTGGGTCCGCTGGCGTTCGGCATCGCGACGCGCGCGGGCGGGGTCTTGGGGGGCCATCACCACGCTCACTGTGCGGTCGCTCGTGCCGTCAATCACCAGGGGCGCGAGGATGTCGGGATCGACCTCCCCCCGTGGCCATTGGCTGATCCAAAAGGTGGTGTGCCATGACCCATCACAGCGCACCGATCCCCAGGAGGCCTCAAATGCCATCGGCGCCCACCCATCAAGGGTTGGTGGTTGAGGAGCGGGGGCGTGGGGGGAGTCGGTGGCGCCATCGCGCTGGGTGGGGTCGTGGGCGATCCGCAATTGGGTGGCGAGATCGGTCGGGGTGGCGAGTGTGGCATCCCCGAGTCCGGCAGCCCGAATGTCCTCTCGCAGGGTGCGGGCGGCATCGATCAGGGTGGTGGCGTGGGTACCGACACCTCCCCGGCGCGGGCAGTCGATCGCAATCGCCAGGGTGATCGCATACGCGCGCGCGGTCTGGGCGGTGGCATCCACGACCGAGAGGTACCGCGCAACCGATTCGCGATCGCTCGCGCGCGCCGGATCGACGTAGCGGCTGCGCGCCACAGCGCCGAGTCCGTGACTGGTGGCGGTCCACTGCAGGCGTGTGATGGCAGATCCGGGTTGCGCGCAGCGGGTGAGAATTCCGCCCCAGCGTGCACGAGCAGCATCGGCGTCGGAGTCAGAGGAGAGCATCCACTGATTCGGGGACAGTGCGAGCACGGCAATCAGACGCCGGTGATCATGAATGAGCCCGATCTCACCACTCGCGCTCGGGACGGCGATGATGCAGGTGGCGCCGAGATGGGCGGGCGCGACGAGTTGTGCGTGCGTCGGGGTGTGGGCGTGCCGGTGCGCACCGCGGATGCGTGCGGTGAGATACCCAACACCGATTGCCAGCCAATCAATCGGCAGGCGGCCTGCCGGGCGCATCAGCGCCCCTGCGCCAAGCACCCCCGCTCCCACGATGCCGAGGATCCCACCAAACGTGCCGCCAATGATGCGGGTGCCAATAAGGGCCCACAGTCCCGCGAGCACGAGCACCGCGAGTTGTCGCCAGGCAAGCCCGCCGAGTGATGCGCCATCGCGGATCGCGCCAAAGTGGACGGTGCGTCGATGGGTCGTCATGGGCGCGCACCTGTCGTCGAGGGAAGGTGCAGGGTGTGCCGGGTGGCGGGCATGTGCATCAATAGTTGTGTGTGCTGGGTCGCCTGCTGGTGCACCTGGGTGATCGACATCGATTGGCGTCGGTGATTGCCGAGGTGTCCGGCATCAATGGCGATTGGGATCAGTGAGAGAAGCACAAAGGGGGCGAATGCCGCAAGGCCGAGCATTGCGGTACCGGCGAGCACCCCGGAGATGTTTCCCGAGATAAGTTCTGAGATCCCAAGACTCACCACCCCGATCACCACAAGTTTTGAGAACACCAACGCGCCGAGAATTTCGGCGAGCCTGCGGGCATACCGCGCAGTGGTGGGCCAGATGATCCCCGCAAAGGCAAGGGGTAAAAACATCACCGCGATCTCGATTGCCGCCGAGCGCACGATGAGCTCACACCAAATACACAGCGCCGCACAAATCGCCGCCATCCCCACAAGAATCCCGATCACCAGCGGAATGGGCGTTCCCCCCAAGACCGCGGGTATCGCATGGCCGATGGCGGTTCCCGGGTTGGGTCCGAGCGTGATGAGAGTTGTGGAAAGCCCATCGATGGCATCGACAAGCGTTTGGGTGATCTGCACGGCGATGAGTGTCAGAAGCGCTGCGGCCGGGAGTGCGCCCGCGATGGAGCGCAGCACCGCCGTGAGATCTCCGCGAAGTACGCCGGTGAGGATGGCCAGAAAGAGCAGGGGCAAGGTGGCGAGCATCCCGAGACGTGCCATCAGCGCGTAATGGGTACGCAGTGCGGTGCTTGTCAGATTGGCGTGGGTGGTATCTGCTGTGGCGGTGATCACTTGGGTGACAACCCACACACATGCCGAGATCACCGCATCGCGCGTCGCAGTCAATACACCGGTCGTCAGGGTTCCCGTCGCTGCCGCGACGGGGGCGGTGATGGTGTGGCAGAGACCGCCGACTCCGGGGAGGGTGCATAGACTCATTCGCACACCGAGTGTGGTGCGGTGCGCGATGCCGTGGCCGCGTCAGGCGGGGGCGTCGCAATCGGTGTGTGGTGGTGCATCGGTCGCTCCTTGTATGTGTCGCCTGGATACGGCGGTCCACACACAGATGGGGGCGGGGCGCAGGCTGAGGGGGTGGGGAGCCAACGGCCCGTGACACCGAGACCACGCTGTGACGGTGATCCACTCTCACCAGATTTGTCGCGCGCGCAACGTCACCGGTCACACCTTGCCTGGCGCCATCGCCTGAATCGAGGTGCGCACCCACTGCCCCACATTGCGTGATATCGCGCAGGGCTCGAGGCGGGCGGGCGCCACCATATCGCGCCACGGCCTCCCGCCCCCCGGACATGCATCTGCATCAGTGTTTGGATCGTTACCGCACCAACAGCATCACACGGAGGTCATTCTCATGTCATTTTTGGCGACGTTCGCGTACGCCGATGCGCTCCAGAGACAAAGCGTCGCATGAGACGTGCTGCAACACCTGCGTGGGGTGAGACACACCGCATTTGTTGAGAGCTGCGTGTCCCGCACATCAATGGGTGGCCTGGGCCAGGACGACAAGACATCCCGCGAGCGCGAAGATCACCAGGACCGCAGCGGCAATCAGTGCCGGCCCCGCCATTGCAATCAACAGTATGCGTCGCATGTCGCTCACCGCCCGAAGCCGTAGGCCCAATTGACCAACGTCGGTGCAGCACCCAGGACAAGTGCCGCAACGAGGGCAACGATGACTCCTCGCCGCCCATCACTGGTGGCGCGAACATTGTTGGCCTGTGCCCCCCACGCCCACATTCCCGCAGCCACGATCAATGCAGCAAACACCGCGATCAGCGCCCAGGCGTACGCCCCATTAATGAGTTGTTGAAGTTTTTGTGTGTCGGGGAGTGCCGTTGGGTCGGGTGATGCGGTGATGGGCGCCGCGGCGGCAACGGATGCGCCGATTGTGCCGATCGACACAGCGAGTAGACACAGCATGCGTCGGGTGTGCTGCATGAAGATCTCCTTCTCGGGTTTCGCCATGACGTGGCGATGTACCCAGGAGATGGGGATGAGTCCCGCGAGGAGGGGGTCAGAAACACCACGAGCTGTGCCCACGTTGTCGTTGGTGGGTCCATGGCGATCAGCATGGAGTACGGGCGATGCAAGGTGTCTGAGTGGTCGCACGCACATCGCGCATCTAGTGCACGGCCACGCGCACGGCCGAGCTCACCGCGCCGGCAAAGGGGAGTCCAGGCGCGCTCTGAAGTGCGACCCGCACGGTAATGACTGCGCGGCCCGGGCGCGTGAGCGGGTAGGACGTGCGCCAACTGCCATCGGCGGCGATGGTCGTGGGAAGCCCGAGCGGTAACCAGTTGCGACCCAGCCGGTATTCGAGTGCAAGCGATTGTCCGGCAAGTATCGCCGCCGGTTGCACCGTTCCCGAGAGCACAATCGTACGATGGCGTGCCAAGGGAAGCGGGGTGTGATGAATGGCGCGTTGCTCGCGCGCAGTCAAGGTGATCACCGGGCGCATCGTGACACCGACCGTCAGGAGCCCTCTGCCGTGTGCGCTCAGTGTGAGATCTGATGAACGGCGCACGGGGACAATGAGTGAGAAGCGGCCGCCCAGATCGGTGGTCGTCGTGGCGACGATACCATCGAGATCGCTGATGAGTACAGGTGTCTGGGGTGCGCCGACGCCAAGCGCATCGGCGATCGTGCCGGTGACGGTGAATGTGGTGCCATAGGTGCGTGTGAGGCTCCATGTGGCAGTGGCAGTGGGGATATGGCCATCAACTGTTGTGTCTGCAAGGTGGAGCACGGCACCGGGATCGGGTCTGCCGCCCGCGCCTGCAGGGGTGGATCCGGGGCTTCCGCCCAATGGGGCAACGGTGAGTGTTGTCGGGGCGCTCCAGGCGCTCTGATTCCCTGCGACGTCAACGGCGCGGGCCTCGACCTCGTAGGTCCCGGGGAATGCGAGGACAGGATGTGCCAGCACACTCAGACCACCGTCGATCGAGAGATCGATCCGAGCGACCCCACTGCCGGTTGCCCCATCACTCGAGCCCAAGGTGGTGATGGTCAGGGGGCCAGTACTCGTTGGCTGCACCAGTACCTGGGGCACGCTTGGCGCGGTGCGGTCCACGTTGATTGAGGTCTCGGTCGTGGCCGTCGCCCATCCCCCTGCGCCAGTGCGATAGGCGGTGATGGTATGCGGCCCGTCGGCTCCGGGATCAAGTGTCGTGACGAGGGTGGTGTTGTCGGCGGCATCACCGAGATCGACGCTTGGCCCGGCAGAGATCTGCACCCCGGTGGTGCCACGAAGGAGCGCATTGTCTGATGCCTGCCATTCGATGGTCACGGGGCCTGTGTACCACCCATTTGTGTGCGGACCCAACACCGTGAGCCCCGACACCGCGGGCCCTTCACGATCATTGAGCACGACATCACTGAGTTTGAGGGTCCAGCTGCGGGCCGGACTTGTGGCAATACTTTGTTGGGTGATCGCGGCGCCCACGCACGCACTCCCATTCGCGGTGATCGGCACCGTGGTGCCCGAGATGCCACTCGTGAGTGCGGTGTCGGGGAGACTCGTGCCACCGGAGCCATCGGACGCGGGTCCTGCGGTGAGTGCGACGGGGCTTGCGGCTTGATTGCGGGTTGCCGTGACCACGGCACTTTCGATGGTGGTGTGCGCATAGGGGCTACACCAACTCATCCCCGCACCCGAGCCCGCGCTATAGGTCCCTGCCGGGGCGGTGATCATGGTGGGGCTCGAGATTGCAAACCCACTGGTGGTCGCCGACTGCCAGGCTTGGCCTCCCAGATCAGCGAGGGCTCCTGATGCGGCGCTCGCAAGGGCTGCGAGCGTGGCGACGCCAAGTGTTGCGGTACAACAGATGATGATCCGGTGTGATCTGGTCATGGTCCAAACAGGCACGCCGCACTCGTGCAGTTCGTGGTGGCCGAGGTGCTCGGTGCGAGCGATGTGCGGAGAGGGGCGGAGATGATGCGCCGCGGCGTGGGTTGGATGTGGCGTGGCGGTGCGACGTGATGGATCGCTCGCGGGTGGGTGCTGGTGGTGCGGGCGATATGGGTCACGGGTGGTGGGGCGTGAAGATGTGTCGAATGCGGACCCGTAAAGGCCTGGGCGATCAGCGCCCATCCCGACAGCGCGAGAATCGCGGTGGAGGCGACAAGGCGCCAATGCGCCTCGATGTAGGGCACAAGGCCCTCATGGCCACCGATCACTACACGGGGTGGCCCGGTGATGGCGAAGCCATCGCCCAGATGAAGTGGCGCATCATTGAGATGAGCGTCAAGAGCCGGGTGCGAGATCACCAGCACCGGAAGCGCTGCGGCGAGGTGTGTGACCTGTCGGCGGGTGCGTTCGAGTGACTGTCGGCAGTGCGCGCAGTGAGCCAGATGCGCCTCAAGATGGGTGCGGTGTTTTCCTTCCGGCAATTCGTTGTCGGCGTAGACCGACAGATGCCGCTCCATCAGATCGCAAATCTGTCCATCATCAAGGCGCTCGCCAAAGAGCCCGAGGGCCCTGCGGGCATCACGTCGCCATTCGCGCATCGTGCGTCGGGTGACGCCTGCGATCTGCGCAGATTCAATCTCGGTATGACCGCGACCCAAAAGCACCATTGCCGTGCGGTGGCGCGGTCCGAGTCGGGCCATCCCTTCGGCGACGACCGCCATTTGCCAGTCACGCATCACCTGCTCAGGGATCTCGGGCGCCTCATCAATGAGGCGCTCCTCGGCCTCTGGCGATAACAGGCCCGTGCGGCTGGCGCTGCTGCGCAGACGATCCCGCCAGAGCCTGCGCATCACGATCCACAGCCACCCCAACGCTTCTGCGTTGGTGCGCCCGTCAAAGACCTCGGGTCGCCGAAGTGCGCGCACAAAGGTCTCTTGGACAAGATCTTCCGCATCGGTGCGGTTGTGGGTGAGGGCATGCGCGCCACGAATCAGCGTGGCGCCATGGGCCGCAAAGAGTTCATCAATGCGCCGAATGTGTTCGGGCGTGGGAGATGGTGCGGGGGTCGTGAGTGGCATGGTGTGGGTCGTATGGTCGGTGACTGTGGCGCGAAGATACGACTCCGTGGGCGCCTCGCCAACGAACTTCACCGTTTCTTGACCGAGCGATGTCATGACAGAACATTCCTCGTTGTTGATGTGCAGATATCGCGGTGTGTCCCAGGGCTCGCCACCACGGCTGCTGGGTCGCCGCCGAGGGCACGAAATGCCGCAGATACCCCACGTGGCCAATTGGCATTGAGATTGGTTGGGTCATTGTGGGCTCCGACTGGCGCCCACATCTGTGCGATTTCATCAATCGTGTGTGCGCCACGCGCCGCCATTGCCGCGATGGTGGAGACGGCCATCGTGATGGCGTCCTCCCAGGACGAAAAGGTCATCCCCGGGCCGAGCCCAAAGGGGTTATGCACCAACGGGCCGAGGCCCGCCGTCCCAAGACTGGTTTCTTGAAATGCGATTGCGGCAAGAAGGCGTGGATCGATGCCCGCGGGGGTTGCGATCCGCACCATCGCGGCTGCGGTGCCGATCAGCGGACTCATCGGGGCGGTCCGGGCGATCCAAGAATTGATCACTGTGGCGCTCGCTGGGTGGGACACGCAGACAGGCGGTGGGGCAACGTGGACGGGTGGGATCCCACCGGCGAGCGCGGTGATGGCAACCGCGCCAAGCAGGCTCGGCACACCAACCACAACACCGAATGCGATGGCAAGGGCGACGCGCAGACTCATCGCGCGTCGGTGGGGTGGATGTGGCACGGACACTGCATGTGTCAGTACCTATGGGCGCCACCGAGCGGGTGAGGGGGTGCGGCTACAAACCCTTTGTCAAAAGTCCCACACCGCGAGGTGCGCCAACCGGTGCGCTCGCGGGCCGCAGGCTTGCGGCAATCGCGACCATTTGTGCAGGGGTGAGGACCCCGTCAAAGCTATTGGAGACCCAGTACCAGACGCCATTTTGGTTAAAGCCGACATAGCGCAAGACCTTGCCGTCTTGAAAGAGATCGTAGACTCGGCCAGCGGTTCGGATCACCCGAGTGGGGTTCTGCATCACCGGAGGTGCCGGCATCGTGGTCTCTTGGACGTCGTAGTAACTTCCCGCGGCCATGGAGTTGGCAAAGACCGCGACAACCGATGGCCAGCCCCCATTGGGGCCGCCCTCGATCTTGTACTTGCGTACCGGGACCTCGGTGACATCAAGGCGGGAGTTTGACTGGGTGAGTGTCGGCACCAGGAGTGGTAGTCCAACGAGGCCCAATCCGCGAAGTGCCTGTGCGGGGGCGGGGTCGACAATCAACCCGGCCGGGAGTGCATTCGGATGGATCACTACATGTGCGCTCTTCGGTGGGATCACCGTAGTGGGTGTGACGGGAGTTGCCACACTGGGCCCACTGGTTGATGGGGCCGTTGGCGTCTGCGTCGTCCCTTGGGTTGCGGCACCTGCAGGATGTAAAAACTCCTGGACCGAGTCGGCAATTTGCGTCGGGGTGGCCACGTCATATGAGCCACCCCCGATCGTGGCGAAGCCCACCTGCAAGGTTGAATGGAAGATGCGCCCATGCGGAAGGCCCAAGAGAAATTGCCCGATGTTCGTCAGGGTCGAGAGCGAGTTGACATCGGTCTCAATGCTCCCCCCAACGGTGTCGAGAATCAGCGGGATATCGGTGAATCCGAGCTGTGTACTGGCCTGGCGTTTCAGATCGAGGATAATCTGCTGTTGGCGCGCGGCGCGCACGATGTCGGTATCGGTATGACGAAAACGTGCAAATGCAAGCGCATCATTGCCATTTAAGCGTTGATATCCGGGTTGAATATTGATGGGCGAATAGCTGGTGCCGAGTGGGTTGTAGTACTGCCGGTCAACTTGGGTATAGAGCCCACCGAGGTGTTGGACGATTTTGAAAAACCCAGCGAAGCTCACCACCGCGTAGTGGTTGATCTTGATTCCTAAGGTGTTTTGCAGCGTTTGAATCGACAGCTTGGGTCCGCCGTAGGAATAGGCGGCATTGATTTTTTGCGGGACCGCATATCCGGGCAAGGTGACCGCCAGATCGCGAGGTACCGACATGATCGAGATCAGATTCTTTGGCGGATCGAGGTGGACCAATACGATTGAATCCGAGAGCCCGCCGGCCCCCGGAAGCCATGAGCGGTGGTCGCTCCCGAGGATCACAAAGGTGGTGTCTGGGCCCGTTGTGGCGGCGAGCACCTGGCGAGCACCGGCGACCGATGCGGTGTTCGGGCTGATTTGATCGATCAGGTGCTGCGCCGCGCGATCCACGCCCCACCCAATGGCAAGCACCACACCCAGAATCCCCCAGAGGGTATAGCCGACAATCCATGGCCACCGGCGCCGTCGGGCCGGAGTGCGGAAATATCGGGGTGCCGTCTGAGATGGGTTGTCAGAGGCAGGCGGTGTATCGGGATCGGTCGACACGACTTCCAAGATTAGCGTGTCATCGTGTCGGGGCGAGGGATTGTGGGCATATTGCGGACCTCTGTCGACGCATTTGGGGTGGAATCACTCGAGGTGATCCCGAGAAGGTAGTCGGCGGCCCGCTGGGCCTGGCCGGCAGCATGAATCAGCAGTCGGTGATCGGCCCGGACCGCTGCGAGCCATCCTGCGATGTATTCGGCGTTTGCGGGAAGTACCTCCGGGGCAACCCCGGCGCTCCCGCAGACAAAGGCACTCGTCATTTCGGCCACCAGCTCTTCACGGGAATAATCGGTCGATCCAAATGGCGCAGGTGTGACCAGCCCGGTGCGATTGAGCCGGGTCGGATGACCGGTGGCATGTCCAAGCTCATGAAAAAGCGTTGCGTAGTACTGCTCGAGGGTCTCAAATGACGACATCTGGGGGACATAGACCGTATCGGTCGATGGGAGATAGCAGGCGATATCACTGCCAATGATCATGCGGGGCGGCGTCTTGAGTTGGCGCACAATCTCCTCACACCGCGGAATGCCGTCGCCAGTCGGGGCAGGTGTGGGTATCTGTGCCGGCGGCAGATCACATTGGGAGATGTGAAAGACCGTGTAGGAGCGCACCACCATCGTGCGCCGGCGGGAAACGTGGCCATCGTGGTCCTGGTGCGCGTCGATCGGTCGCCAGAACACCACCTGGGTGCCATGCTCGCCCGCCCGCACGGTGCCACCGAGGCTGAGCGCCTGGCGATAGGTCAACCACCATGGCGACGGGTACCCGTGGGAGGCAAGGATCAACACATTGATCCCGCGATAGGGGCGGCCGCTGACCAGATTTCGGGGCCCGTGGCAGATCCACGGCCGACGCCATGGAACGACCCCGTCGGCAAGCAAGGCGATGATTGCCTCGGTGATCTGGTCATAGGCAGATGTCCGTGAACTGCGAACAGGTGTGTGCGACATACATGCTCCTTGAAATATGGGGACGCCCGACGGGCGTACCGGCTGCACCGCAACAACATCGGTGTCAGCTCATTTCATGGAGCGGTGTCTACCGGTGAGGGGGTGTGCGCCGCGGGCGAGCGCCGGGAAGCAGTCCGGGGAGCTTGGCGGCAGCGACAATCTGCCATGGATGCGTGCTGGCGCCATCGACGAGTTGGCAGGTGAATTGTTCGGTAAAGGCGCTCGTGCGGGTCTGTGACCCCTCCAGCACTTCGGTGGTGTCACGATCCTCGACATATCTGATCCCGCCGAGCTCAGCATCGATGCGCATCAGCGGTGGGGTGTGGGTGACATCGATGTGGGCCACCTGGACGCGGCGCACCTTCGGGCCGCGCACCACGACGCGGGTACGCCTGGCCGTGTCGCTCTCATAGAGCATTTGATCGATCGCGAGTGGTGTCGCACGTGCGATCAGTGCGTCATCGGGGCCATCGACCGCCTGTGCCCAGGCGGCAATCAGCTGGCGCACCGAGGTGGTCAGCACATCTTCGGAAAAGCGCGGATCGGCGAGTGAGAGATCGAGCGCCGCAGACCGCGCATCGGCGGCGAATTCGACATTGACCAGATCGGCATCGGTAAAGCCTGGCGGCAGCTCGGTTGCCGCGGCCATCTCAAGGAAGGTGTCATCGCGAAGACCGTCATCATCCTCAGGGCGAGGAATGGGCCGCTCATGCAGGTGATATTCACCCTCTGCGGGTTGCTCGATCGAGATGAGGCGCCATCCATCACCTGCAGGGGCGAGGGTCCAGTACTCCCCAACGGCAGTTTGCGGGGAGGCGCCGGCATTGTGGGTCATGATCATTCCCGAGCCATCGATACGGACATAGTCGGCAACCGTGGCTTCAAGAAACACCACGACGCGATCCTTTTCGCGCGTGCCCCGGTTGGTGAGATTGATGTACTGCACGGTCGGCCCCTCGATGATCTCAACAATGTTGTGCCACCCGCGCGCGCGGAAATCATCGAGGCGCCGCTCCCATTCCACCATGAGTTCAGCGCCCACCAGGGTGCGCAGTTGGGCCACATCGCGTCCGCTCCAGGCATGTTGGATCTCGACAAAGAGCTCCGCGGCACCGCGATGCACATGATCGGGATCAAATGCTGGCTCGAGCGTTGCCGCATCGGTTGCCACATTGCTCATCTCGCGATCGCGCTCGGCACGCCGCTTGCGGGCCTCACGGACCTTTTCTGCAAGCCATGCCGCGCGAAAGACCGCAGTGGCAATCAGCGCCAACACGATCAGTGCGATCACCGCTAAAAATCCCGGGGAGATGGTGCCGATCGCAACCCCATACCCGAGGCCGCCATGAAATCCACCACCACCAAATCCTCCACCACCAAATCCGCCGCCACCACCGCCGCCAAAGCCGAAGCTGCCACCTCCGGCAAGTGCTGTCGCAAACGACACCGGACCCAGCAGCAGCATGCACCCCAACAGGGCAGTCAGGGTGCGACGCAAACGAGAGCGGGTCGAGGAGGGGTCGCGGTGAACGGGCTGCACACGCACAGGGTAGGGCACCGACCCCGGTCGGTGTCCGGGGACAGGTCGTTGGCCAGAGTGGGTATTGTCTAAAATTATGTGCGGTGTCTGTCAACGAGTGGTGTGCGGGGCGACTCACGAGCCCGCCCCGTCTGCATGAGTGACGCTGCAACAGACGGCGAGTACGGCCGTCGAGTGCTGCGCAATGTCGTCGGTGTTGTGCTGCTCCTTGTCGCAGTGGGGGCGATTGCGATTGGCGTACTCCATATTCGTCATCGCACGAGCGTGAGTGCCATCACCTCTGTGGCAACGAGCGGGTCCCCGACGTCGACCGCAACGAGCACAGCGGCGATTGTGCCCACCCCGGTTGCTCGGACCCCCGGGCACGAGACGATTCCGATTCTCATGTACCACGTCATCCAGGCGCCGTCGGCCAGCGCAGCATTTCCTGGGTTGTGGGTGCCACCGAGTGAATTTGCCGCACAAATGCATGCCTTGAAAGCGGCGGGCTTTCATGCCGTGACCCAAGATCAAGCCTGGGACTATTGGACGACGGGACGCCCGCTCCCCGCCCACCCAATCATCATCACCTTCGACAATGGCTATGCCTCGCAATACACCGAAGCCCTCCCCATCCTGCGTGCGATGGGATGGGTCGCGGTCATCAATTGGCAGCTCTCGCTCCATGCCCCTGAAGGTCTGACCGAAGCCCAAATCCGCGGGATGCTGCAGGCGGGGTGGGAGCTCGATACCCAAGGGTTTACCCACGCCGATTTGGTGACGGCGACTCCCTCGCGCCTGAGATATGAAGTCGCCACATCGCGCACGCGCCTACAGCACATCTTTGGCGCCCCGGTGAATTGGTTTTGTTACCCATCGGGTCACTACGACTCGCACGTCATTGCTGCGGTCACAGCGGCCGGGTATCGGGGGTCAACGACGGTGATTTTTGGATGGGCAGACCCGCGCGATCCGTATCGGCTTGCACGCTTGCGGGTGCTTGGCGGAACAACACCCCAGGGCCTCTTGGCGCAAATCGCCGCGAATCGCTTCGACGGGCCGCCGCCGCCGCACTACCCCTAGTGCACCCCGTGCACCTCATCGCGGCGCGTGCGCCTGGGCGAGGTCAGCTCAGCGATGCGCGAGTGGGCGGTGGACATACTGACAACCGGACCGAGGCCGTCGGCCTCGGATGAGAACTCTGCATCGACGTATCGGATGGGCGAGTGCACGATCACACTGGCGAGAGGGGACGACATGAGTGAGCGATTTGATCGCGGGCAGGAATTACTCGAGCGCATTCATCAGGGCGGTGGTGCGGCGTTAGTCGACGCGTTGGCCGACATCGCACCGGATCTCTCGCGCTACATCATCGAATTTGGATTCGGGGATGTCTACTCCCGCCCAGGCTTGTCCCTGCGCGATCGGCAGCTCGCAACGGTGGCAGCGCTTGCGGCCATGGGGACCGCCCAACCACAGTTGGTTGCGCACATGGAAGGGGCGCTCTCGGTGGGGATCACCAAGGAAGAAATCATCGAAGTTGTCCTCCAGATGGCCCTCTACGGAGGGTTCCCCGCTGCAATGAACGCCGTTGTGGCGGCACGAGAGGCATTTACGGCGTGGGACGCGCGTCCCCTGTAACCGGATGAAAAAGCGGCGATATGGGCACGGTGAATGGATGGGCGCGCTCGATTAGGCCGCGTCCCATCCACCATCTGCGGTAATGACTGCCCCATTGACATTGGATGCCTCCGAGGACCCCAGCCACGAGATCAGTGTCGCAATTTCGTCGGGTTCTGCCGCCGGGGGAATCGCACCTAAATTCGCCGCTGCGCGCTCCATTGCCCAGGCGACACGTGGTGTGGAGGTCGTCCCGATTGCGGTATTGACTGCCCCCGGACACACCGCATTAGAGCGAATATTTTCCGGTCCATAGAAGTAGGCAATGTGGCGAACCAGGCCAATGACTGCGTGTTTAGAGGCGACATAACTGACCCCTGCGCACCCCGCATGCAGCGACGCCACCGACGCCACCGTGACAATCGAGCCCCCACCGTGTGATTGCATCAGCGGCAGCACCGCACGCGAGAGGCGCATGACGCCGGTGAGATTCACATCGAGTACGTGGAACCAGGTCGCATCGTCGAGATCACCTACGGGGACAAAGTGGTCCATGATGCCGGCGACGTTCGCGAGGATGTCGATGCGGGGCCCCGCCAGGGCCACGATGCGCTCGATATCTGCAGGATGGGTCACATCTGCACTCAGAAGAGACGCGCTGAGACCGGAGTCGGCCAGCAGCGTCTGGGTCTGTGAAAGGGCATCGGCGTTGTTGTCGCAGCCGATAACCCTCGCCCCTTCGGCGGCCATGCGCATGACGGTCGCCCGGCCGATGCCGTTCCCGGCCCCGGTGACCACAACGGTTGCGCCTTCGTGTCGCTGCATGTCCATAGTGAGGTACTCGTGTGTCGATCGTGGGAGGGAATGGGTCCTAGGTAGGGTCTAGCTCGCGCACCGCCAGATCCCGCGCGAGCGGGTGGCACCTTGTGGCAATGCCAGATTCCGGCGGGACACACCGCTACCCTCCATCTGTCGGCCCGATGGCTGGTGTCGTGCGCGATGAACACGCGGTGATGAGGGGTGTGAGTGAGGATCGATACGCGATCTGTGCAGTGGCGCACGACCCTTATGTGGGTGATCCTGATCGTGATCGCCTGCGCGTGGGGCGCAGTTGTCGGAATTGGCGGTGCCCAGCCGTCGCGCACGGCGGTCGTCGACGGCCCGCCCGCACCGCGCGGCTATCCCACCCTGACGCTGCCCACCGGTTCGGTCGGGATGTGGCGGCGTATTCCCGTGTTGATGTATCACCGGGTGGTTACACCCGGAAAGGGTGTCCTGTTTGCCGATGGGTACAACGTGCCGCCGACACATTTTGCCGAGCAGATGCAATGGCTCCAAACCCATGGCTTTCACCCGATCACGCAAGTCGCGCTCTTTGATGCGCTGGCATTCGGTACGCCATTACCGTCGCGGCCAATCGTGTTGACATTTGACGATGGCTACGACGATGCGGTCAATGCGGTCCTCCCGATTTTGGTGAATTCCACACGTCACTGGCCAGCGGCATTTTTTGTCATCACGGGTCGGATCGGCGAAGGATCATTTCTCAGCTGGGACCAGATACACCAACTCGAGTTGGCCGGGATGGATATTGGCTCGCACACGGTGCACCACGTCCAGCTTGGACGTGTGTCGCGGCAGGTGGCGATCTCAGAACTTACGCATTCGGCACAGACGCTTGCCCGCGGGCTTGGCCATCCGGTGTATTGGCTTGCATACCCCTATGGGAGCGTCACCCCTTCGGTGGCCAGGCAGGCCGCTGACGCGGGATATCTGCTCGCCTACACCACGCGGCCCGGCGAATGGCTCAATCGTTCCATCCGGACGACGCTTCCCCGCATTTTTGTTGCCCAGCAGGATTCGTTGTCCCGGTTCGCAGCGCTCGTGCGCGCGGCAAGCGGGATCGCGGGGCCCGCGCCGATCCACCGGACGACCCGGTAGATCGACGCGGACGTCGCGACCTACGAACTTGCGAGTGCGGTGATGGTCGACAGCCCGGTGCTGATGATGATGCCCTGGACCGCAACGGGGGCTGCGTACTTGCCTGGGCTTCGCGTTGCCAGCACGTGTCCGGTGTGAATATCGAGGGCCCGAATTTCTCCGGCGGTGCCCGAGCCGCCCTGTGAATTGCTCCCGAAGGTCGCAATCCAGACCTTGTCGCCAATCACCGAGGCAGAACCCGAGATGGCCCCGCCCAGATCGGTGTGCCAGACCACACCACCGGTCAGGGCGTTGAGCGCATAGAGATAGTGATCATATGAGCCAATAAAGAGCACCCCATTGGCAATCGCGGGGCTGGCATAGACGTAGGC
>Ga0164296_1002266_pt1 | contig 19431 bp, 17 predicted proteins | sample GEODES057metaG_FD_113533 | JGI IMG/M metagenome (GOLD analysis project Ga0164296, IMG submission 113533) | Dystrophic lake water microbial communities from Trout Bog Lake, Wisconsin, USA - GEODES057 metaG | ecosystem: Environmental > Aquatic > Freshwater > Lake | place: USA: Trout Bog Lake...
CCTCCCATGGTACCCACATACCATGCCGCGCAAGACATCAATGCCATTGTTCGCGATTACACCAAGTGGGATGATGCGCCTGTATCGTTGCAACATTTTGCCAATTCGTTTGTTCGTGCTTATAAGGTTGCGATGACGCCTCCCTACGGGCCCGTTGCGATCTCTCTGGACTTGGGGTTGCAGCAAGAGCCTGTTCACAAAAAGGGCGGAGTTCTGCCTACGATCCCTCGATACATTCCAAGCTCACCGCCTCAAGGTGATAGTGGTGCGGTGCGTGAGGCAGCAAGGTTGCTTGTGCAAGCGCAAAATCCGCTCATCATCGCCGACCGCTGTGCCAGAACGCCCAAAGGCATTGAGTTGTTGATTCAGTTGGCCGAATTGCTCCAAGTTCAGGTGGTGGACCAAGGGAGTCGAATGAATTTTCCAAGAACCCATTATTTGAGCACCTCTGCTCAAGCGGTCGGTAAAGCCGATGTCATTTTGGGTTTAGAGCTTTCTGATTTTTGGGGAACGGTCAACAACTATACCGATAATGGTGAGTACGAAGGGGTGGGTACTCAAAGCTCAAAACTTCAACCCCAAGCCAAGTTGATCAGCATCAACGCTGCAGACTTGATCACCAAAGCGAACTATCAAGATTTTCAAAAGTTTCAAGTCATTGATGTTCAAATGCCTGCGGACGCTGAGGCCACTTTGCCCGCTTTGATTGAGGCGGTCAAGCAAGCGCTCACGCCCGATAAAAAGGACTTGATTGCAAAACGAGGTGAGCTTGCCAAGAAAGCGTTTGCCGCTGATTTTGCTAAAACACAAGCGGCAGCAGCAGTGGCCTGGAATGCAAGCCCCATCAGCACCGCTCGCTTGGTGATGGAAACCTTCAACGCCATTAAACACTTGGATTGGTCCTTGGTCGCTTCGGAAGGAAATGTGAGCAATTGGCCCAATCGTTTGTGGCCCATGGAGAAAGCTCACCACTGGATCGGTCGCTCGGGAGGTTTTGGCGTTGGCTATGGAGCTCCGGCCTCTGTGGGTGCAGCTTTGGCCAATCGAGATTTAGGGCGTTTTTCTGTCAGCATTCAATCAGATGGAGACCTGATGTACGCTCCTGGTGTACTCTGGACTGCAGCTCACCACAAGATCCCGTTGCTGTCGGTCATGCACAACAACAGAGGTTGGCATCAAGAGTTGATGCACGTTCAACGCATGGCTGATTTCAGAAATCGACGAGTGAACTTGGGGCAGGACATGGGCCCCATTGGAACCAGTATCCAAAATCCTGATATCCAGTACCACGAATTGGCCAAGTCCATGGGTTGGTGGGCGAAAGGTCCCATCACACGTCCGGAGGATTTGGGACCGGCTTTGAAAGAGGCAGTCGAAGTGGTGAAGTCTGGCCACCCAGCGTTACTCAACGTATGGACTCAACCTCGGTGATTCAAAGCATTTAAAAAAGGACAACTCATCATGTTCACATTCAATCGATCTATTCAATTCGGGGCAAGTCTAGTGCACACCACAAAGCCTACTTTTCGTTCAAATCTGGCATGGCTCAGCCTATGCATCTCGTTGCTTTTTTCTGCTCAAAGTGGGTTTGCGGCCTCGGCTGAGAAGGGGCGTGAAAATTTTATGAAAAATGGTTGCTGGCAATGCCACGGCACTTGGGGACAAGGTGGGGCAGCTGGTTTGAGGCTTGCTCCCAACCCCAAACCCTTGGCCTACATTTCCGCTTTCATTCGCAACTCCAACGGCCCCATGCCGCCTTACACCACCAAGGTGCTGTCAGAGGAGGACTTGGGAGACATTTATGCATATCTTCAATCCATTCCAGCCTCACCGGATCCCAAAAACATTCCGCTCTTGAACGACTTAAAGTGAAGCTTGGGCGCACATCGGGCTGAATCAAAAAAAACCTCTTGAGGCTTGAGCGATTTGTCTCAAGTCCTTCAAGAGGTTTTGATTTTGGATTCAAGACCTGCTCATGGCCCCACAAAAAGGAACCTGGAGTTGGTCCTTTGCGTCTTTAGCGTTTGACTTTTTTGGCCGCTTTCGAAGCAGCCCCCTTTGCACCCGTCTTGCTTTTTGTTGCACTCTTGGCTGAGCGGAGGTTTAGGGCTTGAGCCTTCAGGCCCTCTTCAAAGCTCTCCTCGATGTGGTGTTTGATCTCTGTGTTCATGGCCACATCTCGTCTTCTTTGTTTGGCAATCTCTGCTCCGGTGATGAAGTAATCGCTCTTGACTGCTCGCTTGGCCATGAGCTCATTGCGATCGCTCCAGTCGCCCAAGGAGTATCCAAACCATGGTGCCTCGGGTTTTAGAGCGGGCAGTTTGAGTTCTTCCCAAATCGCCTTTGCATGTTCCATGTATTCACGCTTGGGTAGCGCGATCGGGGGGAAGTTATCCTTTAGAGTTGCATCGATCAACAGCGCAGCATCTTCACCATGATTTCTGGGGCTTCTGGGGCCGTGGCCAGGATCACGGTGGTGCAGCACTTGCATATCAAGTGCAAAGTTGGCTCGGTAACTCATGGCCCAAAGCAGTGCATCTGCATTATCTGGATCAATGTCATCGTTGATGGCGATGACGAATTTCCCTCCAGATCTGAGTAAAGAAGAGGCACCGTAGAGCGCTCGCCAAACTTCGGTGGGCGGGGTCTTTCTGTCAACCACGACGGCTATGACTTTGCGAAGATTGGTCAATGGTTCGTGCATGGACACACGAATTACACCTTTGATGCCTAAGTTTCGCTTTAAGTGATTGCTGAAAACGGGTTCAAGCGCAACGCGCTTGATCAAGCTCGACTCTGAAGGTGTGACCTGAGAGATGATGGAGGTCAAAATCGCTTTTTTGCGTCGAGTAATGGCCGTGACTTCCATATAGGCATTGAACTCTTGCAAGTTCACGTGACCATGGGATTCACCAAAGGGCGCCTCAGGTTCGAGCCACTCGGTGGAGATAAAGCCTTCAATGACGATCTCTGCTTCCGCTGGTACCAAGAGATCAACCGTTTTGCATTTCACCACATTGATCGGAGCGCCCACCAAGCCACCAGCCACATCCAACTCGTCGGTGTCTTCGGAGAGCTTTTGTACAGAGGTGAAAGCCACACTGGGTGGGCAGCCCAAGATCACTGCTGCGGGTAGCTTTTGGCCTTTGGCTTTGGCTTTTTCCCAATGCGTATAAATGCCTGGTTGGTTCTCCAGTGAGGGGTTCATGCCTAAGCGAGTGGGTGACTTCACCTGGCCACGGTAAACGCCCATGTTTTGGATACCTGTTTCAGGATCTTTGGTGATGTACTGCGAGAGTGTGGTGTACGGCGCATTGTCCCAGCCCGGAGAGGAGATGGGCACAGGAATACCGTCCAAGCCTTGACCTGGTTTTAGGAGGTCTTTGCCCATGTAGACAATCTCTTGGCAGGGGGCCACTTTGACCAAGTTGGGTTTGATGGGGTGAGAGATGGCATGGTTCCATGTTTTGCCAATGTCTTCGATTTTGCAGTCCATGCCAATGCTGTAGATCTCGCGATTTGCCGCCAAGGCACCGACCACAACTGGAATGTCGTATTGGTGTCCCTTGGAGTCAGTCACATTCGTGAACAAAAACGCCTTTCGATCAGGCTCAGCTATGCCACCTCGGAATTGCCATCTCACCAAAGGGTGCATCTCTGTGTCTTTGTTGATCTTTCGATCGATGGTCACCAATAGACCCGCATCATCCAACGCCTTCAAGTGCTCGTGCAAGTCTGCATAAGAGCGAGCATTGGTGGTGGCAGGGGGCGATTTGATTGGCGTTTTGGCGGTCACTTTTTTCGTTTTCGCCGTGTCCTTTAAAGAAGTGGTTTTTTTCATTTGAGAGGTCCTGGGTTTTTAAAAATTGAATGGGTATAACTGTTTTCAGAGGTTCCAGGCTTGGATCACTTGGGCACCTTGGTTACCGTTTGCTCATAAAGGCGGGTCCACTTGGCATAGTTGTCAATGATGAAGATGGGATCTACCACATTGATTTTGAGATTGGGATAGTTGTTGGGCACTTTGGTGCTGGTCGTGTAATAGTTCAGTTGAGCAAGCAACTTTTGTGTCTCAGCAGAGAGCAAGTAGTCGTAGAAGAGGAGAGCGGCGTAAGGGTGCTGGGGGTTTTTATAAACACCCACATTAAAGCCTTGTGCAACCACTGGGTCTAGGGCAAACCAATCCACCGGTTTACCCGCCTTTTTATCCTTTTCAGGCAAGTCAATGTAGACCGTGAGACCCATGGGTACCTCGCCAGCGACCACCAAGTTGTGTAACAAAGAAACGCCTAAACGTGTGGAGATGCCGTTTTTGCTAACGATGTCTTTGAAGGTGCTGATGCCTTTTTCTTCCCCCATGGTGGTCACCACTTTGGAGAACCATTCCTCTGCCTTGGTCTCTATGCCTAAGTTACCCTTCCATCTGGGGTCAGACAAATCGGACCACTGCTTGGGTAAGTTTTCAGTCTTGATCAAGTTTGTGTTGTAACTTTGAACCATCACGTTGAAGACAAAGGAGGTCCACTGGCGGTGTTCAGAGAGTGCGGTCGGCATCAAGTCCTTGAAGTAGGGCGAGTAAACCGGTTGCAACAAATGCTCTTTGTACATCGCATACATCTCACTGGCCGGTGTCATGATCAAGTCCACCTCTTGGTGTTTGGAGCTCGCCTCCCTGACCACCCGTTGCAACACGTTGTCTGAGCCCGATCTCCAATACTTAACTTTGATGCCAGTTTGACGCTCAAAGGGTGCAATGATGAGGGGCATGTCCTGCGGTCTAAAGGCGGTGTAAATGCTCAGTGCACCTTCCTCTTTGGCCTTTTGAGACAGTCGCTCGTTGCGTTCCGGCTTGTCGTTGATCAGATCTGCCGTGGATTGGGCATTGGCCACAACAAAGCAAAGACCCAGTAACAAACTGGCCCCAAGTCTAGGAAACAATGAACGTGCCTTCAATGGCTGTTTTGACTTCTGATCCTTGGTCATGAGTTTGAGGGTGTCAGCGTTTTTTGAAAATCCGATTGATTTCGATGTGTTCATCTGATGCATTCTGAGGGTTGGATCAATCGCGCGACTCGACAAGCATTCCATGGAGCTTGGCGGACGAACTGGTTTGCAATGGCCTGAAAAAAAGATAAGAATTTGATGTGCTACTCTTTTTCGATGTGGCTTTTCTTGACCACTTCTCCCCAATAGGCAAACTCGCTCTTCAGATATTGTTGAGCCTCATCGGGCGAAGCGCTGAACCTGGGCTGCAAGCCTAGACCCAAGAGTTTGCTCTCCATCTCAGAGGTGGATACGATGTTCATCAGTGTGTTGTAGACCAACTGCACACGCGTTTTTGGCGTGCCTGCAGGCAAGAGAAGCATGAGCCAAGTCACTGCCGTGAAATCCGCCATGCCTTGCTCTTTGAAGGTGGGTACCTGAGAGAAAAGACCCGCCAACCGCTTGCTGCTTCCCGTTGCGATGGGCCTTAAGCGGCCAGACTCCACATGGGGTCTCACGGTCGATGCGGTCTCAAGCGCCATGGATACATTGCCAGCGATCACATCAGACAGACCTGCCACACTGCCCTTGTATGGAATGTGAGTGATATCTAGGCCCAGTCTTCTCTTGAGCTCTTCCATGGCCAAGTGTGAAACCGTTCCGTTGCCCGAAGAGGCGTTGGTCAGGGGAACGGGTGCACTTTTAGCCACTTGGCTCAAGTCCTTCAAATTTTGAATGGGTAAGTTGGGGTTGACGCACAGCACAAAGGGTAAGTCTCCAACCAAACCCACAGCGTCAAAATCTTTCAATGTGTCATAGTTGACGGAGTTGTATATGTGCGGATTGGTCTCTAGGGCAGACATGTGTGCCATCATCATCACAGAGCCATTGGGAGGTGACTTGGCCAATAAACCCAAAGCCAGTGAGCCACCTTGACCAGGGCGGTTGTCAATGATGATGCTCTCTGAGAGCTGGGCGGACATTTTCTCCGCAATCACCCGAGTCACCATGTCTGTGGCTTGTCCTGGTGGGAACCCAACCATCAATTTAACAATTTTGTTGCCGCCACTCACCAAACTTTGTGCGCTCGCAGAGTTTGCGAGACTCGAGCCTGCGACGATCCCAAGGGAGGACTGAATCACAAAATCACGGCGATTAATCGAGTTGTTCATGGACGGGTGTCTCCTCTTTTTTTCTTTTTGAAATTCAACAGGAAACTCTAGCCGTTTCCTGTTCTTTGGCAATGCATTGAATCAATACATCCAGCGCGCAGCGGAGATGGCAATCAGTGCGCCAAGCACGCACGCTGGAGCGAGCCACCAAGCTGGAACCATGGGCGTGTCGTGGGGATTGTGAATCGCTTGAGAAGTCCCGCTGGGATGACTTTGTGGATTGGGGGTTTGCTCACTCAAAGCCTCGTGTGCTTGAGGGGCCGCGGTCACGTTCGATAACGAAGCGGCTTTGGAGCTTGCTTTGGCTTCGCTTGGGTTGAGTTGCTCTTGAAAGGCTTTGAAGAAATCATCCGTCATTTTCTTGGCGACACTGTCAATGAGCCTGGAGCCCACTTGTGCCAATTTGCCACCCACTTGCGCTTTGGCTTCATACGACAACTCGGTGCCTTGCTCGGTTTGAACCAGTTTGACTTTAGAGGATCCTTTGCCAAAACCAACCGCTCCACCTTGCCCTTCAAACTGCATGACACAAGACTCTGGGGCGTTGACGTCCTCCATTTTGAGTGAGCCTTGAAAGCGAGCACGAAGTGGGCCAATTGCAGTTTTGATAGTCACTTTGAAATCGGTGTCTGAGAGTTTGTCTACGCTCTCACATCCGGGCAAACATGCCTTCAAAATTTCTGGGTCATTCAATGCTTTCCAGACCAACTCTCTGGGTGATGGGATGAGTTTGGTGCCAATGATTTCCATGATTCGAGCTCTCTAAATGGTTTTCTGTTGAGTGAGAAAAAAAAGCGTTGTAAGACCCTCGAAACTTCTCAGAAGCTTCAAGGGTAGTAAGACCTCAATGTGCCTTTTTCTTCATGTCCGCTGCAGTGTTGACCATGGAGTGCAAACTTCTTGCGTAATCAATCGCACCTTGCTCATCCATTTTTGGAGCCACGCGCAAATATTCCTTGAGCCCCAATATTGCGGGCCTTGGACGTGAGAGTAGCAACTCACAGAAGCGTTCCACTTCATGGTCCACTTTGTCGTGTGCCACCACTTGGTTCACGATGCCAAAGGAGAGTGCGCGTTGAGCATCAATGAAGTCAGCTGAGTAAGCCATCCAAAGAATTGCATTTCGGTTCATGCGGTCATAGAGGGCAGACATGACCATGGTGGGCATCACGTTGTGCGCAATCTCTGGGATGTTAAAGGTGGCTTGGTCGCTGGCAAAGGACACATCACAAAGGGATGCAATCGCCGTGCCGTAACCCATCACGCGGCCTTTGAGCACGCCAATGACCGGCACTTGGCAAGCTCTCAGCGCTTTGTAGCTATTGAAAACAGAATCGTACTCGGCTCTGCGTGTATAGGCCTCTGGGGATGGGGGGGAGGCCGCATCGCGAACTCGCCCGGTGCAGAAATCGGGTCCTGTGCTTGAGAGCACCACCGCATCAGACGTCTCGTGCGCGCTCATGACCGCTTTGCTCAGCGCTGCAGCCATGCTGTCGGACACCCCATTGTCCTCGGGGCGATTGAATTGAATTCTTAAAAGACGGCCATCTTGTTTGATGATCAGTTGTTCACTCATGATTGACTCCAGAGAGGGTTTTGAAAAAAGTGTCGCATCAAGGCTGCATTGAAAGCACTTGGGTTGTCGATGTTGGGTAGGTGGCCTGAGTTTGCAATCACCTCAAGCTTGGCGCCAGGGATCAAGACTTGCAGGGCTTTGTTGGCATCAGGCAAAGGGCCATCGTTGGCGCCCACCAAAAGCGTGGTGGGTACAGAGATCGTGTGCGCCTGGGGTAAAAAATCCAAACCCTGAATGGCTCTGGCACAACCACAAAACCCCTCCACCGAAGTGTTGGCAATGGTGTCGCAAAATGCGTTTTGCACCTCTGGATGCTCTTGGGTGAAGGCCTCTCCAAACCACCTCAGTGTGGTTGGTAGGGCAAGAGCGTGGGTCCCTTCTTTTTGAGCCAACTCAATGCGCTCGTCCCAAGGCTGGCCAGCAACGGCTGGCATATCGGCTCTTCCATCGCACAGCAACAGACTGATCAAACGCTCGCCAAACTGTGCGCCCAAACCAAAACCGCTCATGGAGCCCAAAGAGAGTCCCATGTAGTGAGCGCGCTCAATGTCCAAGCCGTCAAGGATGCTGATGTGATCGTTCACCAAGTCTTGCATGGTGTAGGGGCCATTTGGTGCGCTCGATGCGCCGTGTCCTCTTGTGTCAGCACAAATCACCCGAAAGCCGCAAGCGGCGAGCAAATGGGCTTGTTCGACCCACATCATGCTTGAGCTCAAAATCGAGTGGGCCATCAAAACAGCTGGCCCGCTTGGATCGCCCAAGGTGTGAATGGCCAAATCTACATGGGGTGTGCAAATGATTTGCGTCTCGAAGTCTTGATTCATGATCAAAGTCCTAGGGATTATTTTTAGATTGTGAGGGCATGTTTGGCATCAAGCGCTTGAGATTGGCTCGCACAAGCTTGCCACAGTGCTTGTGGTGTCATGGGCAAGTGGTCAATGTGAGCACCCAAAGGAGACAATGCGTCATTGATGGCTGAGGCCATTGCAGCGGGAGAGCCCAAGTAGCCTGCCTCACCAGAGCCTTTTTGACCAAACTCGGTCAATGGGGAGGGAGTGCAGTGGTCCACGATGGTGATCTCTGGCACCTCATGTGCTGAGGGCAATAAATAGTCCATGAAGGTGCCCGCCAAGAGTTGTCCGTCCTCTGAATAGGCAAACTTCTCCATCAGTGCCGCTCCCAGGCCATGTGCTATGCCTCCATAAGTCATACCGTGTACAACGTCGGGAGAAATCATGACGCCACAATCGTGGCCACACACGTAGCGGTGGATGTGTACTTTGAAGGTCCCAGGATCGATGCTTGCCAAAATCACGTGTGACTCAAAGGAGTGGCATGGATACATTTGAATGCGACCCTCTGCCGTGGGTAGTCCTCCTCCTGTTGGGACCTCCCAGACGAACTTCTCTTGTAAGCCGGGCTCCATACCAGGGGGCAACAAGTGGTATTTGCGGTGCATGATCTCAATCAAAGCGGCCCAAGTGAGCGCGCGACTTGGGTCACTGGCCACATGAATGGCGCCGCCCTCATAGACCAACTCCTCCTCGCGCACCTTCAAGTGGTGGGCGGCAAGCCTCATGAGCTTTTGTTTGATTTTTTTAGCCGCTCCCGCTGCCGCTCCCCCAAGCATGATGGCCATGCGAGAGCCCACCGGGCTGTTGGAGGGCAGAGCATTGAGTGAATCCGCTTTGAGAACTCGAATCCCTTCAGGGTCCCGGTCCAAGACTTCTGCGACCACAGTTGAGACGAGTGTTTCATGTGATTGACCTGAGGAGGACGTGCCCATCAAGGCTGTCACCGAACCCGACAAGTCCACTCTGACCAAACAAGAGTCCATCCAAGTGGTGGTGTCGTTCTTGGGGTTGAAGAGGGGCTCAAAGGAAGAGTTGCCACCTGAGGGCTCTAGACAGGTAGAAAAGCCGATGCCCGCCAAAATGCCTTGCTCCCTCAAGCGATCTCGCTTGGCAATCAGTTCCTCTATGTTCGCCTCTTTGAGTGCCTTGTCAAACACAACGGCATAATCACCCGAGTCATAGTGCGTGCCACTTGGGATGAGGTAAGGGAATTGATCGGGAGCGATTAAATTTCGTTTTCTCAGTGCAATTCGGTCCATTTGAAGAAAGCGCGCCACTTTATCCATGCCGCTTTCAATGGCGTAATTGGTAGGGGCTTGTCCAAATCCACGAACAGCCTCTTGGGGTGTTTTGTTCGTCATCACCGCCATTGCATCGTAGGCGACACTGTGAATGGTGTAGGGGCCGACAATGGCGCCCACGGGTTTGCCTAGTTGAAGGGGTGACCTGCCAGAGTAGGCGCCAATGTCATCTAATGCGCGCATTTTCATGCACTTGACCAAGCCATCGGGCTCAAACCCCAAGGTCACGTCAAAGATGCGATCTGGCCCTTGCATGTCACCACCACGCATGTTCTCCAATCGGTCCTCCACCAATCTCACAGGACGACCGAGTTTTTTAGCCAAATAGGCCACCAAAATCGTGTGCTTAAGACCTCGCTTGACACCGTAGCTTCCGCCCACGTCCACATCAAAGTGCACTCGTACAGCGTTCCCAGGTAAGCGCAAAGCCTTGGCCACTTGATCTGGGAACTTTGGCATCTGAATGGAAGCCCACACATCCATGACCCCTTGAGCATCGCTCCACTCGCAAGCCACAGCAAAAGTCTCAATGGGTACAGTTGAATTGCGAGCCCATTTCACACGGTAACTCAATTGATGTGTGCATGCGGCCATTTCTTGGTCGACTTCTCCCCAAACGAAGTGGCGATGAAAGATCACGTTGGATCCATGCTTTGGGTGCACCAGTGGTGCACTTGGCAGAAGTGCCTCCTCGGGGTCTACCACATGGGGCAGGACCTCGTATTCAATGTTGACCCATTCGGCCGCGTCCTCTGCCAAGGCACGAGAGGTGGCAACAACCGCTGCGACCCATTCACCTGCATAACGAGCATGTGTGCCAGCTAGTGGGTAACGCGTTACATGTGGTGCATCAACGCCGGGGAGTGTTGCATCCACATTGGCCCACAATTCCTCACCGCTCAGCACGTCCACCACACCTGGCATGTCCAGTGCAGCTTTTGCATCGATGGATAATATTTTTGCGCTCGCATAGGGGCTGGAGATGAGGGCCACATGGAGCATGCCTGGGCGTTGAATGTCAGCAGCAAAGTGACCTTGACCCAAAACAAAGCGTTGGTGTTCAACGGCTCTTCTGTGTTTGCCAATGTATTTGAAGGGTTTTGCGTTGGAGAGAACTTGCTTACTTGACATGCGTTTCACCCTCTGGAGCTGTGGCCAACATCACGGCGTCCACAATTTGTTGGTAACCCGTGCAGCGGCAAAGATTGCCACTGATGGCTTCTCTGACCTCTTCCTTGGTGGGGTGAGGTGTGTGTTGCAAGAGGTCATGACATGCCACCAGCATGCCAGGTGTGCAGTAGCCGCATTGCAGCGCGTGCGTTTCGCAAAAGGCGTCTTGCAACTTTGACATGACGCCTCTTTGCGGTGCCAAACCTTCAACAGTGGTGATGCTGGCTCCATTGACTTGCACCGCAAAGGCACAACAAGATCGGATGGGCTCATCGTTGAGCATCACTGAGCATGCACCACACACACCGTGTTCACATCCGACGTGTGTGCCAGTGAGCGCCAACTCGTCTCTTAAAAAATCCACCAAGGTGGTTCTGGGTTCTACTTCGCGTTCATACAGTGTGCCGTTGACGCGCAGTTGGATGGCTTGTTTGTTGATCATAGAGGACAGGAGCAATAAGGGTAGGAAGATGAGGGGCAAGGCTTACTGTGCCAGCGCTCTTTGAAGGGTTTGGTCGATGACTCGCTCCAAGAGCACGCGTGCCAAGTGCCTTCTGTAATCAGAGGAACAATGCATGTCGTTTCCAGGCTCGCAGTCTTGAACCGCCTCTTGCGCGATGGCCTTTAAGTCGATTTCGGTCGCAGTGAGTCCCACCATTTGTTGTGCCAATTGTGGAAACACCCTTGGTGTGCCATCCATGCCGCCGACTCCAAAGGTGGCGCGCAGGACACGACCATTCGCATCGAGTTGGAGTTGTGCAGCAGCCGAAGCCATGGCAAAGTCTCCTTTGCGAATGGCTGTTTCTTCAAATGCGCTGGCCACCCTGGGGCCACTCCAAATGGGCCAATCGATGTGGGTCAAACACTCGGTGTCGGAGACCGCGGTGAACATGGGGCCCATGAAGAATTCACTCGCCAAAAGAGAGCGAGCGCCTTCTTGGTGACTCTCCAAGTGGAGGGTAGCATCCAAGAGAAGGGCCGTGAGAGGCAATTCAGCTGAGGGGTCGGCGTAGACCAAACTGCCACCAACGGTGCCCCGGTTTCTGGTCTGCTGGTGCCCGACCCAGTGAAGTGCTTTTTTGATGAGCGGCAATGCACGTGTAACGGGCTCGTTGTATTCAACGTCACGCTGCCTGACACAGGCGCCTGTGGTCAGGTGAGTGCTGGTGAGTTCAATGCGCTTTAAGGCGTTGATACGGTTGATGTCAATCAGCCACTCTGGTCTTGCCAACCGCATGGCCATCATCGGTACCAAACTTTGTCCGCCAGCGATGAGTTTTGCATCCATGCCGTATTGATCTAGAAAGGTCAAGGCGTGATCCAAGTCGTGGGCCAACGCGTAGTCAAATGGTGCTGCTTTCATGGTGCTTCTTGTAGGTTGGGGTTGAAAGAATCTCAACCCTGTCTTGTTCTCAAAAGAGGGAGCATGTTGATCAATGAAAATCAATCAAATGGAGTCTTCACGCCCTCCATGTGTAAAGACTCGAGAGTGTATCGCGAGTCAGGCTAAAAAAAACAATGCCTCTTGTAAAATTTGTGCTGCATCAATGAAACTTCAGTTTAAGATATCGACCATTCAAGTCACTGATCCAACACCATTCTCTCAAAGTGAAAATTGGGATCGAATGAGTCGGCGCAATCCCCTCAAGCCCTTGCAGTCATTCGCTTTGGCGTTTGCTCGGCCAAGGGGATTCGTGGCTCTCAAAGCTTGGTTCCAATGTGGTGCGTTCAATCTGTCGGAACACATTTGGCAAACATGGCTAATGAATCGTTTCTTTTAATCGTTTCATGTGAACCGTTTGCTTTGCGCGCATGGATCTTGGCGCCAAGGGTTTACCATTATTTTTAACTTCAACTTCAAGCAACATGAGTCAAAACCAAACCGGATATCCCGATCTTCACGAACACCTCGAGTCCTTAAAGCAAAGGGGACTGCTTCAAGTCATTGATCGCCCCATTGACAAGGACTCTGAGTTGCACCCTTTGGTGAGATGGCAGTTTGTGGGGGGAATGGCCGAGACTGAGAGAAAAGCATTTTTGTTCACCAACATTGTGAACGCCAATGGGCGCAAGTACGACATGCCCGTGGTGGTGGGGGCTTTGGCTGCGAACCGAGAGATCTATAGCGTTGGGATGGGGTGCAAGGTTGAGGACATTCAAGCCCGCTGGGACAAAGCGATTGCCAACCCCATTGCGCCTCAATTGGTGGACAAGGCTGTTTGCCAAGAAGTGATCCACGAAGGTGCTGCGCTCTTGGGTGAAGGTCGTGGACTGGACATGTTGCCCATTCCCATCTCAACGCCTGGCTTTGACAGCGCACCCACTTTGACTGCGACCAATGTGATCACCAAACATCCGGTGACGGGGGTGCAAAACATGGGCACATATCGCTGCGCGTTGAAAGCACCTGATCGCTTGGTCGTTCGCATGGCCACTCGAGTGGGTGGAGCAGGGGGCTACTTGCACTACCAGGAGTGGAAGAAGGCTGGACACAAGACGATGCCTTGTGCGATCGTGCTGGGATGCCCGCCACTCGTGGCTTTCATGGGTCCACAAAAAATGCCCATCGGTGTCGATGAGTTTGACGTCGCAGGAGGTTTGGCAGGTGTTCCCATTCAAATCATCAAAGCCCATTCCTTGGATTTGAAGGTCCCCGCACAAGCTGAGATTGTGATTGAGGGTGAGATCGATTTGGAGTTCTTGGAGCCCGAAGCGCCATTTGGAGAGTCACATGGACATGTGGCCTTGGAGGAGTTCAATTTGCCCATGCGCATCACGGCCATCACACACCGTGAAAAGCCTGTGATTCCGTCTTACTTGTCTCAAGTCGCGCCCTCCGAGTCGAGTGTCATCAAGCGCGTGGCCTATGAGCCGCTCTTTTTGTCCTACCTCCAAAGCACCCTGGGTATTCGTGGCGTTAAAAAGGTGTCATTGCACGAGCCTTTGACTGGCTTGTTGCGTGTGACGGTGATCACGGTGGATCAAAGCACGCCAAGAACGGAAATTTGGAGAGCACTCTACGGTGCAGCTTTTTTCAAAGGAGACTGCGGAAAAATTTGTATTGCCGTCAATGATGACATCGATTGCGACAATGCGGATGCGATTTTGTGGGCCATGGCCTATCGCATGAATCCTGTGGTCGATGTGCAAACTTTGGATCACCGTGGACAAGGTCATGGACCCAAGCGTGAAAACGATGGAGAAGAGGATTCAACGCTTTTGATGGATGCGACCATGAAGTCTCCCATGCCACCCTTGGCCTTGCCCACCAAAGAATACATGGACCGATCAAAGGCAATTTGGGAGGAATTGGGTCTGCCCAAGTTACGCCCACAAGCGCCTTGGTTTGGTTATACACTGGGCGACTGGTTGCCCCAGTGGGATGAGGCAGCCAAGCGTGCAGCAACGGGACGCTACTTGGAGAATGGCGAAATCAGCTTGAAGCAGCAACGCAATGACGTTAAAGCCGAGAGCAAGTTCAGGCCCGAATAAGCCCCCCGTCGCTGGTCTGTGGCCAGCGACACTTCATTCAATTTGAGTTCTCACACCAACATGACCCAAACCAGCTCTCCATTGAAAAAAACTCGCTCTAGCCCCAAAGCAAGCAGCGCCGCCGAGCCAGCCTCAGAACCCAGGCGTTTGATCGTGGGCATCAGCGGTGCATCGGGCATTGTCTATGGGGTTCGAATTTTGCAGGTCTTGGCAGGTTCTGACATTGAGACCCATTTGGTCATGAGCGATTCTGCCAAAATGACCTTGGCCACTGAGATGGACATGACGATCAAGCAGGTCCAAGATTTGGCCACACATGTGCACAACGCCAAGAACATTGGAGCCACCATTTCATCTGGGTCCTTCAAAACCATGGGCATGGTGGTCGCGCCATGCTCGATTCGCTCGCTCTCCGAGATTGCTTACGGCATGACGACTTCTCTCTTGTCTAGAGCGGCCGATGTGGCCCTCAAGGAGAGAAGACGCGTGGTCTTGATGGTGAGAGAGACACCTTTGCATGCGGGACACTTGAAAGCCATGACGCAGGTCACTGAAAATGGAGCCATTTTGATGCCGCCCATGCCCGCTTTTTATGCGCGGCCCAAAAGCCTTGATGACATGGTCAATCACAGCGTGGGTCGTTGCCTGGATTTGTTTGGCATTGAGACATCACTCGTCTCACGTTGGGCGGGAATGGGGCAAGATTAAGTTTGAGATAACTTTGAACAAGACCGTTTGTGTCTCCTCGTTTTTGTCTCCTCGTTTGGGTACTTTGTCACGGACCCTTTAGGGCAGAGCCTTTAAGCAACATTCAATTTGGAACTATCATGAAACTACTACGATCTCTTAATTCTCAAGGTAAAAGCAAACCTCTGCACACTTTGATCAAGGGCTTGACTGCCAGTCTATTGTTGGTGGGTTTTGCAGGCACCGTGTTTGCTCAAAACGCCTATCCCAACAAACCCATTCGCTTGGTCTTGGGTTATGGCCCGGGAGGCGTTGCGGACATCACTGCAAGGCTCGTGGCCCAAAAGCTCTCCGATGCATTGGGTCAACAAGTGGTGGTGGACAACCGCCCCAGTGCGGGTGGCGTGGTGGCTGGTGAGATGGTGGCCAAAGCCGATCCCGATGGTTATACCTTGTTGCATTTGAATTATGGAAACGCAGTGAGCGCTGCTCTCTTTAAGAAGCTCCCCTATGACACCAAAAAAGATTTTGCACCCATCACTGCGATGGGCTTCTTTGATGTGTTGATGTTGGTGGATAAAAACTCCGAGATACAAACCGTGCAAGACTTCTTGCAAAAAGCAAAAGCACACCCAGAGCAGTTCAATTTGGGCTCTGTGAGCATTGGTTCTGGGCAGCACATGTCGGCCACTCTGTTTAAGAGCATGAGTGGCATTCCCTCAACCCTGGTGCCCTATAAAACCACGCCTCAGTTGTTCATGGCGTTGAAGAGCGGAGACATTGCAGCAGCCTTTGAGATCATCTCTCCAGCCATGGGATTCATCAAGTCGGGAGAGATCCGTGCAGTCGCTGTCTCCTCAAGTCATCGCTTCAAGGGGCTCCCAGATGTACCCACCCTCTCAGAGGCGGGTGTCAAAGGCTATGACGTGATCGCTTGGAATGGTCTGGCCGCACCGGCCAAAACGCCCAAGGCGATCATTGATCGGTTGAACAAGGAGATCAACACCATCTTGGCCAGTCCCGAGGTCAAGCAAAAGTTTTTGGAAGTAGGCATCGACTCCCGTGGTGGCACACCTGAGGAGTTGGGCAACTTGTTGTCCAATGAAATCGACAAGTGGAACAACTTGGTCAATGCTCAGCACATCGAGCGCATGTAAGATGGCTTGCAGTCCTAAAACTTTGTTTGTCTACTACAAAGTCCCCTTTGATCAAAGGGGGCAGTACAAAGCGCAGGCTTTGAGTGAATTGGCTCAAAGAGCACAAGTGCACGAAGGACTTCAAGCGCAGTTGCTGCAACGCCCAGAGGTCTCTGCAGAGGGCTTTGAGACTTGGATGGAAGTTTATGACCATGCCACTCGAGGCATCGATGAGGCTTTGGAGCAAAGCCTGCGTCAATCGTTTGAACACTCTATCTTGCCCTTTAAGAGAATGGTTGAGGTCTTTATCCCTTTGCAATGAGGCTGACTCCTTAGAGAGTTGAGCCTTTTACTCTTCCTTTTTCTCTTTGTGCTCTCGCCTGTGGGTGACTGCGGGCTTGTCCTCCTCGGACTTGGATTCTTTGTTCTTTTTCTCAGTCGCCACATCTTGGAAGTGTCGCCAGCACGACTTTGCAGCCAAGACTTCGCTCGCGTTGTTCAAACAGTATTGCCTGTGGATGTGGCGCTTGGAGTCGGTCAAAATGAAAGAGCGGTAAAGGGTTTTGTCCTTGACGTAGATGATGATGGTTCTGACTTGTGGACACTCTTCGGTCAGGACACATTCGCGCATCCCCTCAGTGCCGGTGTAGAACTCGAGCGCAATGTAGGGTAACTTTTTACCCAAATTGCTGGGGATCAAATGCAAGGCGCATGTTGAGCCCGTGATGGGTGTCAAATCGTCCTTGGCTGCGAGTTTGTTGAAGTCCTCAACGTTGAGCTCTCGGTACCACTCGCCCACATTGGCTCGGCAAAGGAAGAACTCCTCACCATTTTCTGTTTTGTGAAAGGGTTCGCTAAAAGGGCGGTGCGCCTCATCGAGGTAGAAGAGGGGCTCAATGCCCTCAAAGGTGCGTTTGGGGCGAGCGGGTTTGTCTTTGGCGGCTTCCCCTTCTTTTTTCTCGCCACCTTCCTTCTTCTCTCCCTCTTTTTTCTCGCCTTCCTTTTTCTCGCCGCCTTCTTTCTTTTCTTCTTTTTTCTCACCACCCTCTTTTTTCTCTTCTTTCTTTTCTTCTTTTTTCTCACCGCCTTCTTTCTTTTCTTCCTTCTTCTCTTCCTTTTTCTCCTCTCCTGCATGGGCTAAGCTCATGAAAGGCTGACCCAGGTTGAGAGTGGCGAACATCACCAGGCCCGCAAAAGCGGTGATCCATTTGGATGACGTCCTTGACAAACCCATGACTGGGGAATGGGCGCATTCGCTCAGTGCTGGGGTGGTGGGTGAGTGCAAGGGGTTCATGGAAGGGTTCACAAGTGGGGGTGTAACAAGAAAAGTTTAAGTGGGTGAACGGAGGTTAGGGATTTTTAAGCGATTCAAAGGGCTTCAAGACGGATTCGGCATGTCAGAGGAACTCTTGAGCCCAAGATGACTTGCTGGCAATGGGGCTGGAGCTCCAAACTGCCACTTTGAGCGCAAAGTTTGGGTCCGATCTATGGCTCAGTCCACCGAATAGCAAGACGTGTCGGTGAAGAGTTTGCCTTTGGCCGTGACGCATTGCTGGGAGATGAGTTTTCTGGCCATGTCAGATAAAAAATACGAGCGGTAAAGCACATCTTTTTTGGGTAGCAAGGTGACCGATCTGAATACGGGGCAGACCTCATCTCGCACACAGTCGTTCAATTGACGCACACTTGCAAAAAACTGAAGGCTGATCTTGCCAGGGGTCAAACTTTTGTTGTTGTAGATCCCAACCACGCATGCGTTGCCTCTGATCATGGGCATTTGCACGAGTTCGTTGAAATAATTCATCTCTGCCGTCACTAGCTCTTGGAACCAAGGTGCCACGATTCCCTCGCAGTCGTAGTAGCTCAGTTTGTCCGACTCAAAGACGGGTTCCGTGAAGGGCTTGTTCTTGGCGCCCAGGGTGAGCATGGGCTCCTTGCCTGAGGTGGGAGGGTGGGCCTTGAGGGATGCAATGGGCTCAACGCCAAAGGGCTTGTAGGTGGTAAGTGAGGTGGGACCCGTGATTTTGGATTCGCTCTCAGCAGTGCTGCTGCCAGTGGGTTTTTCAGAGTCTGTGCCAGTGGTTGCCGTTGGATCAATTTTTTTAACGGGGTAGGGCTTGAAATGACGCTCAGGAGGTTCCTCTCCATGCGCAAAGGTCCCTAAAAGCATCAAGGCCAAGGCGGCAAGGGTGAAATAAATCCGCAACATGAGTTAAGTGTGTCCGAGGTTGTGTCGATACAATTCAAGCATGCCAGTATGGGGCTTTAGGGCAAAGTAGAGGCCATTCCCATGCTGGCTTTGCCACCGATGGTGGTATTCTTTGAGGTACCTATCAGGTAAACCTTCACAACAATCATTCTATACATGTATTCCTTCTCCCTCAAGATCAAATCATGGATGCGCCAAGGCATCTGTGGTGCCATTGAAAAGCACCTGTGTGAATGGACTGTGTTGGCTTTATTTGCCTTGATCTTGAGTGCATGCGGGGGTGGGGCCGGTGGAGGTGTGGACACCAGCACGGCAACGGTGCCCGTCACCAATCCACCCAGTCCAGGCGGTGTCGTCTATCCGGCCTCCTCGGTTTTCTCAACCTCCTACGAATACAAACAAGACGCCCAGTCCATGTTGTACCCGGTGGTGAGTACCTCGCAGTTGTTGGGTAAAACGATTTCTGACCCAGATTCACGCAACACCGTGACATTTGGAGATTACTTTCGAGAGGGCGTGGGTCATTGGTCAGCCTTTGTGATGGTCAATACGCCTGGAGGCCAGTCGGTTCCGCATTTTTTCAGAATGATCAACTCACTTTGGGTCGATCAAACCGCCACCATTTTGAGTGACACGAGTGGCTGCCTTGACGCAAGCTTTGCCATCACGGCAGACTTCAATGGAGACGCGCGTCACGATGTATTGGTCACGTGCAAAGGTACACCCAGCTCAGGTCCGGAGGCTCAGATTTTGTACTTGAGCGACAACTCCACTGGCATTTATCACAAACTCTTTCTCCATGACCCTGCGGGAAACCCCTTCAAGTTAAAGGCCTACCAAGCGGCTGCGGC
>Ga0164296_1002267_pt1 | contig 19422 bp, 1 predicted proteins | sample GEODES057metaG_FD_113533 | JGI IMG/M metagenome (GOLD analysis project Ga0164296, IMG submission 113533) | Dystrophic lake water microbial communities from Trout Bog Lake, Wisconsin, USA - GEODES057 metaG | ecosystem: Environmental > Aquatic > Freshwater > Lake | place: USA: Trout Bog Lake...
ATTGTTCAAGCCAGCATACTTGGCTGCAAAGTTGGCATTGTTGAATTGTATATTGGCGTTCGGGCCTTATGTGGACAGCATCGCCTTGGGAGATGAAACAATATCCGACATGAGCACATTGCCTAACAACAAACCCATTGACTATGTTGCATTGATATTGGCAGGGTTAAAGGCCACATTTATCACAGGCATAAAAGGCGTAATTTCTGGGCAATTGGTTACCAATTGCAAATCAATTGCATCTGGTGTTGGCTATTTTGCCATATTGAGCGAAGGCATGCCGTTGATGGCTGGCTTTACCATTAGCAGCAATGGGCAGGTTTGCATCCCAGAAGGGATGACAAACAGGGTCTTTATGAACGTGACTGCCTCCCGCAGGAAAATATTCAATAACCTATTGCCAAACACGCAGTACTACCTTACGTATGTGCTGATTTGCGGCGATACCGTGGGGCTAATGAGCGACCCAGTGCCAGTAAGTTGCGGGGGAATCTGAGATAGTTGTGAGTGGTGAGTGGTGAGTTATGAGTGGTGAGTGGTGAGTGGTGAGTGGTGAGTTACAAAAAAAGCCCTTGAAGCATTCACTTCAAGGGCTTTTTTTATATCCATTATAAATTATCTATCGACAACTATTATTTGTCAATTAAAAACTCAATCCTTCACAAACTTCTCTAGTTGTTTATTTCCAGTTGCATCTGTCAATTCCAACATATACACACCGCTTGCAAGGTTGCTAGCATCTAGTTTGATGGTGTTGCCATTGGCAGCTATACCTCCCCTATTCATTACTTCTTTTCCTGCAACTGTCAATATCCTCACCGCATAAGTACCGTTTGTTGCGCCACCTATTGTGATGTTCAGCTTGTCTTGAACAGGGTTAGGGAAAATTGATAATTGATAATTATTAATTGATAATTTAAGCGAGGCTACATTACTGTACTTAAAGCTACCGTCCACTCCTATCGATTTGATGCGATAATATAAAGTGCTTGCAATAGTTGGGATGTTTTTATCTTCTACAGCGTAAGTTGTTGCACTGGTTGCTTTTGCTGTTGCAATGCTTGCATAGTTGCTGCCATCGATGCTTCTTTCCACTTCGTAATTGGCTATGTTCAATTGATTGGCAACACTCCAGTTTACGGCAGCACCAGTATTGTTTTTAGTAGCAGTAACACTTGTGAAGCTAACAGGCAATGGATTTGTTTCGGTACCAAACACTAGCACAAAACGGTTATTGCCTTGGCTAGCTGTGTTGCTGGTCACGTTGAAATCATACACTTGGTTTGCCCTTACATCCTGTGTTGTACCCAAGAAATTATCTACTAAAGTAATGCTTCTGGAGGCATCAATACCCGCATAATCGCTGAACAACAAACGGAAAGTACCAATGGAAGTACTGCTTACGCCCAATAGTGCAGTATCAGCGTTGGTATCATCGGGATAAGTAGCAATGGCAACTTTGTTATTTGCCTTTAATGCAACCAATACTTGGCTACCCGCATTAAGCGAAGCGGCATCAACTTTTGGATTATAAGCAGGTGAACCATTAGCTTTAAAGCGAACAACTATTTCATCCAAATTGGTATTGGTGCTAGTCTTCAATCCTACACGAAGCATCTTGTTAACAGCTGCGCCAAAGTATTGTGTATTTGGCAACACCTGATTTACCTTATCTGCTTCTTGGAAAGTGATGGATGCACTGGTAGCAATTGGGTTGGCAGCCTGCACAAAGAAAGCCTGACCACTGGCAATATTATCGCCACTAGCACCCAAACCACCATATCCAGATGCAGCATTTGTAACTATGCCTCCTGAGAAAGTAGTATAATTTCCATTGCCAAATGGACTGAAAGTCCACATATTATAATTTATGTTTCCTTCGTTTTCAAGGTACAAGTTTGTAAAGCTCATAGTGGAAGGATAAGGATTGGCAACCAACGAATAAAGATGTGTAAGTGGGTTGTGTAGGGCAACAACAACATTACCAGTATCAACGTTTCCGGTAGCACTCAAGGTAACAGCAGTAGGCGGTGCAGGTGAATTGCTGCTTAATTCGTTGAGGCAAGAACCAAGGGTTCTATCGCCACGGATGTTCATTTTATAACCAACGCCAGGTGTTAAATTGCCACTTGTATTAGGAACACTTATCCAACGACTTCCACTCACCTGTACAGAATCGTAAGTGTACATACTTGGCGTATTGGTTTGCGTAGCATCAAAACCATTACTGTTTGGAGTGCTACATACAGCCCCACCGCTACCAGCGCCAGTAATGTAAACTTGTTGCTGCCAAGCATTGTGAATAGACTCGGTTACCGGACTGCCTACCATTGTAAAGACACGCGCTGTTTTAGCAGAAATGTATCGTTGAACAGTAACATTGCCAGAAAGCGTGCCTTGCAATTGGGCAATACTTGCAGTACCTAATGAATCAGATAGCAATACTAAGTTATCGCCAGTGTTTAAAGTAGCCCCGCTACCGATGGTAACAGTACCAGCATTTATGTCGGAAGCAATCAATGTTTGAGTACCCAAAGTAGCAGATGCGCCAGTATTCAAGGTTAGGTTTTGAATTGTGTTACCGCCAGAGGTAAAGTTGATAGTACCAGTTGTGCCATTCAAAATCAAGCTAGATGCGGCAGTGCTTGTTAAGGTACCGCTACCATCAATTTCTCCATTGATAGTTAGGGTGTCACCACCTAAACCAAGCGTTGTGCCACTTGCAATAACAATACTACCTATTGTATCATTTGATACCATAACTGGATAATAAGTAGCACCAGTATTGATTATGACATTATCACCAGCACTTGGCACTTGACCATCTGCCCAGTTAAGCACATTGTTATAGCTTGTGCTGGCAATACCAGTCCATACACCATGCGAGCCTACGTTTACGGTTAAAGTACCATCAACATAAGTAATGCTGTAGTTAGATGCAGAGAATGGATTGCCCGAACTAGCAACAGGATTTGATGGAATAATGGAATAAGTACCAGCCGCAGCACTTGCTGCCCCTCCCCCACTGTAATTAAGCGAAACTGTACCGATAGTCTCCCCAGATAATAAACCAGAAGAAGTGAACTGTGTAGAAGTACCGCTTAGAGAAGTGCCATAGTTTTTAGATTGATCGTTGGCAGTAATCGTTAATCCAAGTGCATTGATGTTTGCAACTAACGAAGGCTGGGTAACAGAATATGCACCAGCATTTGTTCCTGTGATAGTATAATTTGTAGTTATGGAGATACCTGTTCCTACATTTTTACTAGAAAAAGCTACACTTGAGGAAGCAATACTTACGGCATCACCACTAAGGATTCCACTCAATGTTCCTACTGTAGAAAGGGAAGCAGATGTAGTTCCATCATACGATTTGTTGTTGACTACTGCACCTGTAACAGTTAATGGAATATTTGTTTCTGCCAAGAATACATCGTTGGACACATTGCTGGTAGAGAAACTGCTGGTACTTGTATAGACAGAAGAACTTAGTGAGGTGGAACTATTGGTGTATGAACCAGTACCTTCCCTTCGTGCAATAACCACACTACCGCCACTTGTATTGATGATGCTACCATTACCAATACCTATTGTGTATGCATACCCAGTTGCAGATTGGCTTAAATTCCATGAAGTAGTCCCAAATTGAGCTGTGCTTACATTACTTGGTACAGTGCCAGGTATTGAAGATGCCGGTGTAATAGTGACAGTTTCTGCCGAAGAAGGCGTGCTTGCATAAGCAAATGTAATGGGTTGATATACCCCACCAATTCCAATTGGGAATGTATCTCTTGTGGTATTGGTAATGACTCTTGCCAGAGGCCCATTTATATAAGAAGAACTAGAAGTAACAAAAGAAGAAGCGGAAACACTAGAAGCTATTGTTAATAGATTACTTCCGGAAGTAGTCAACACACCACTTTGGAAACTGATTCCATGGGTTATTGTAATATTAGATTGTAGTGTTGTACCCGCCGCATTTGCAATAGATATACTATAAACATTAGGTTGTGCAGTACCTATATTAATTGTCTGTGCTGAAGTACCCGCGAACCAGAAAGAAGAATTGGAAAGATTCAAACTACCACCACTACTACTGATATTACCATAAGCAGCCAAAAGACTCAGAACAGTATAAGTACCACTGCTTAAACTCAATGTATTACCATTGTTTACATTTACCCTGTAAGGAACACCCGCACCAGATGTTGCCCCCGCTGTCCATTCTACACCTGGTGTTACTGTACCACCTACATTGTAGGCAATTACAGATGAAGAACCATAAGCTGGTGCATGAGTAGCTATAGAACTTCCTGAATTGAGGGTCATCGTACCATTTATCAAAGGTGCAGTGGTAAATGTTGTAAGACCATTGAGGGTAATACTACTAAATTGAGTAGTGCTTGAACCAACAACTGCCAATGTCCCAGCAAATGTCATTGTATTTGAAGAGGTAATCGTTCCATTATTAGTTATGACAGCACCAGTGATATAGTTCATTCCAATATTGTTACAAGTGAGGGTTGCACCAGAATTTATTGTAAGGTTTTGCAATCCGCTTGTTGTTGAAGCCATTGTTACGGTAGTACAAATTGTAATGTTAGCATTAGAAGCGGGCACAGATCCGCCCAACCAAGTAGAACCAGTACCATAACTTCCAGTATATCTTGAAACATATCCTGAAATGAAAGTGCCACTGCTATAACTTGTAGTTCCACCAACATTGCTAACAGTAACAACATTGCTATTTGCCGAAGAACTTACCAATACCTTAAGTACTGTTGGAACACCAGTATTATCTAATATTGTTGCTGATTGCCCACCAACATTAACCACACTTGTCGAAATAAACCCTGTACCATTAATTGTTATCGTATCGCGGGCATAGAAACTATTTGTAGCGGTAGTAGGAACGCAGGAAACAATAGACGTGATAGTTGGCGGTGCAATGGCTGTAGTGGCTACAACAAAATAAGCAGAAGAAGTAGGAATAGACAAAGAAGAGGAATTGCTGATATTTGTACCGCTTAACAAACCGCCCAATGAAGAATAAGTGCCTGCAAGCGTTGTACTAGTACCAATGATAGTATAAGAGCCTATTGCAGCAGTACCCACAGAAACAGTTCCTGTTAATGTTGAAGAAGTTGTTGCCTGCCAGTATTCGTTGGGGCTAATTGTTGCTACTGTTGTTCCGTCGACAGATCCACCACTGCTAGCTTTTGTAGCAACCACAGTTACATTAACAGTCCCAGAAGCCGTATTTGTATTTAGCGTAAATGGATAATAATAGTCTGTACTGCTTACATATTGACCAACAGGGAATACATAATTGCTGTTTGCACTAACCACTGAACGAATCAAGGTGCCATTAATATATGCGCCAGTACCAAAAGATGCTGTAGCAGTAACAGCACTAACGCTAGTGCTAGTTACGGATAAAGTATTCGAGCCAGTGGTCACTCTACCAGCTGTTAGCGTAAGCGTTCCATTTACAGTCACATTACCATTCAAAGTAACTCCAGCACTATTGTTCACTGTTAAGTTATTAAATGTACTTCCATCAATCGATTGATTAGACGTTCCATTTAGATTAATTGTATTGTTTGTACTAACTAAAGAACCACCTGCAAAAGATGCAGTGTTAGAATAAGTACCAGCAATATTTATTGTGCCTCCACTAACTAAAGTGACGTTATTAGTAGTACGTGTACCGCTAATGGTTAGGTTATAATAACTATTGGCAGGAATTGTTTGAGTACCTGAGCCATTAAAGTTTATTGTATTACCAGATGCTGAAGCTGTAAGTGCAGTAATGGTTGGTGTAGCTCCCAAATTTAAAGTACTGCTACTTCCTTGGGTCAATCCGCCAGTACCAGATAATAAATTGGTAATAGTTAGAGATACATTATTAGTAAGCACAATACCAGTACCTGTAACTGTCAAATTATAAATATTCCCAAATGTGCCAGAACCAGAAATACTTTGGCTATTCGTATTGAAAGTGTAACCATAGCCAGAATTATTTCCATCCAATGTACCATTATTGGTTATCCCACCTTGGAATATATCGGAAGAACCTGCAGTGTTATTAAACCAACCATTAGAATTGATAGTAACCGCTCCAATAAAAGTCCTTGTTCCAGAAGTGTTGGAAGTTATCAATTTGGCAGAGCTTCCACTTCCACTACCAATTGTAGTTGTACCAGTAACTGTTACAGTTGCCGCAACAATAGTGAAACTTGTTCCATCACCAATGTTTAAAGCCCCATTAATATTGGTAGTATTGTTACCAATCGAAACAGCAGTTCCCGTACCAGTAGTAGTAAGATTGTAGAAAGTTACAGGCGATGAGATACTTTGTGCACCACCACCATTAAATGTTACTGTCCCGCTGTTGTGGGTGAAAGTTCCTGTGGAAGTAAAAGTACCAGCCACATTTATATTACCAGAAGAAGAAGTAAGTGTACCAGAAGAAACTGTAAAGTTATTAAAGGAAGGTGCTACACTACCGGTAATTGAAGAAGTTCCAGTAAAGGCAAAAGTACCTGTTGATGCCGTGAAAGCACCGTTAGTAGTCAATACACCAGTGATTGTGGTTGTATTTGTCCCCGCTGTAAATGTTACACCAGCACCTGCTATAGTCAATCCACCATTGAGTGACACTGCTGCATTACCAGAATTAGTCCAAGTTGAGCCAGAATTCAATGTAAACAACCCACCAAACGTTCTGCTGCCACTACTATTGGTAAACAATATAGTTCCACTTGTTCCTCCCCCAACTGTTGTTATACCAGTTACTGAAAATGTTCCATTTGGAATACTAACAGTTGTACCGTCACCAATAGATAAGTTATTAGCTACAGAAGTAGTAATGTTACCAAAAGTAGTTGTACCTGCGCCAGATGTTGTGAGGTTATAGAAAGTATTACTGTTATTAATTGTCGAAGTGCCGGTGAATGTTACTGTACCATTGTTGTGGTTAAAAGTGCCGGAATTCGTGAAAGTACCAGCAATATTCATATTTGTAGAATGACCAGTTAGTGTACTTGATGCGGCAATGGCCAGGTTGTTGAATGTAGTTATTCCAGAGCCACTTACAGTAGTAGTGCCATTGAAGTTGACCGTTCCACTATTGTGAGTATATGTGCCATTGTTAACCCAGTTTCCAGCCACATTGAAAGTTGCAGCAGACTTACCTGTTAGTGTACTTGAACTAGCTATAGTCAAATTATTAAAGCTAGTTGTAGTACTACCACTGATTGTTGATGTGCCATTGAAAGTGACTGTTCCTGTTTGAGCTGCAAATGTTCCACTGTTTGCAAAATTGCCAGCAACACTTAAAGCGTAGTTGTTAGTACTTGTCACATCCAATGTTCCAGAAGTGATGGTTAAATTGCCATTAAGGCTAGTTGCAGCACCAAGAGACAAAGTATTTGCAGAACCTATCGTCATTGAAAGATTTCCTATTGTTGTTCCTAAGGCACTTGGTAAAGTTAGACTTGCTGATTGAACAAAATTCAAGGTGGCATTTGTAGAGCTAGCGTCAAAAGTTGCACCTGTACCTAATGTATAAGTAGGGTTGGTACTAGCGTTAGTTAACGTACTTTGTAAAATTACTCCACTAGTATTATTAAAGTTTATTGCAACAGCACTAGTGGTACTTGCAGCAGAGGTATTACCCAATATCACAGAACCTGCACCAGTTATGTATTGTGTTGCCGTACCTGTAAAGTTAATATTTGTAGTTATACCAGATACTGAACCAATGGCAAAACTTGAACCACTAACTACGTTTATACCGTTATTTATGTTAATAGCATTGCTTGTAGTTCCAGAACCAAAAGACATCGTAAAGCTTCCCTGAGCTACATAAATGCTATCAAAAGTTGTGAAATTTGTGCCAGTGCTTCCGCCATAACTTCCAGTATAATTTACATTCCATTCAAAATTTGAATAAACCGCATTGTTAAGTAATAGCTGCCATGGACTAGATGAACTCTGTTGAAATATATACCAGCTACCTGTTTGGAAATTTACAAATTGAATACTAGAACCACTTGCAACTTTACTTATTGGGGAGTTTCCGCCGTTGTTATAATATTTACTTCCACTTTTGAAAATCACCCTTGCGACATCGGTTATGTTAATATTAGTAAATGGATAATTTCCACTACTATTTGCCGATGGGAAGTTTACACCTGTTTGACAAGTAGAACCACTTTCAAAGTTTATTACCGCACCACTGTTATAAGTAGCATCGAGTACCTGAACCGCATTATCCAATCTAACATTACCTAATATATCAGCGGTGGCATTGGTACCTAACCTTATAACAAGTTCATTTGTTCCAGTCAAGTTCAAAGAGTCTGTCGCGGCAACAGTAAGGTCATAAGTGCCGGTATTGTTGTCTCCTGCAATATTCAAAACATTATTTGCAGCACCTGCCTGTAAATTAACAGTGGTATTAGAGCCTGATACAACCAATTGGTAAATAGTTTGGGTAGGTATATTTGTAACCGTGTTTACTGTTCCATTATTAAAAGTCAATATATCCGAGGTGTAGGTAGTAGTTCGGCTTGGATTCCAGTTGGTTGCAACGGTATAATCAGTGGATGTTGCACCTGTCCAAGTATAAGTATTGAAAACAATATTTGTATTGTTACCCCCATTTGTAGATGCAAAAGCATATACAGGGCTTGAGTTACTGTTAGTTATGTAGGAAATAGAGGTATAAGTAACAGTAGAATTTGTAGGATTGATGGTAGCAATGCTAGACCCTGTTGATGTTGCTATAGTCAATAATTGTCCAGATGCACCAGCCAAAGTTAATAAATTAGTAATAGTCTGAGTTGTTCCACTAGTTAGTGTAAGGGTAGTTGCACTACTTACTGTTTTAGCCAAGTTATAGAAAGAACTAGAACCTGCAATTGTTTGTGAAGTACCTGTCAGGTTCACCGTACCACTATTTGAGTTGAAAGTACCGCTGTTAGTCCAATTACCTGTTATATTAATAACACTCCCGGCTGATAAAGTACCACTATTGCTTAAACTACCATTGATTGTAAGTGTAGCAGGTGCAGTAAATGTACCAGAAGTAATTGTTAGCCCAGCAGCAGTTATAGCAGTTGTGCTTCCCCCAACTGTAAGGGTTTGACCCGTATTACCCAACGTAAGCGTGTTAAAAGTTTGGCTTGCGGCTGTACCATTTATCGCTTGAGAAGCTGATGTATTATTGAAATTGACAGTGGTATTTGCTTGAGTAAAAGTGCCTCCGTTATTTGTCCAATTACCTGCAACATTAAGTGTTGTTGTGTTGTAAGAAGATAGTGTTCCATTTGTCGCAATTGTTACATTTCCAACTGCAAGCGTACCACCGGCACCATTACGATTAATATCGAGGTTAGCATAATTTGCAACAGCATTTATGGTAGAACCATTGATAGTAAAAGAACCTCCTACCTGAATGTTACCAATTGTTGGATTAGTTGAAAGCCTCATGGCATATCCACTAGCTCCTGTATTTAGCACGTATAATGTACCCACTATATTGCTAAAATTACTTGATAAGGAGAATTGTTGAGTGGCGGATGTAATATTCCAAATTAAATTACCAAAGGTTTGAGCAGATGAACTTGTAACAGCCGGGTTATTGACAATTGTTCCCGTCAAATAAAGATAGCTATTCGGATCCCAAGAAGTAGCTATAGGTAGTGCTACTCCATTGGTGAAGGCAGCTTCATAAACAGCATTACTTGTTACTGTAAACCCATATCCTGTATTTAAAGTGTAAGAATTTGTTCCACTATAGTAGAAATAGCCTCCTATCGCTAGAGTACCTGTAATGGTTGGCGTCCCACCGGTTAATTTAAACACAGCATTATTTGAACTTGCAGTATTTGATGCAAGTGTGGATGTTGTACCAGCAATTGAGAATGTACCAGAATTTACAGTCAATCCTCCACTTGCAGTGATAGTTGTATTAACAGGTTGTAAGAGGGTATTGCCCGTACCTGGGTCTGTTTTGAAAAGACCATTTACAGTTAACAGCGCAGGAATGGTAACATTTGAGTTGGAGATAGTGAGGTTGTTAAACGTCAATCCACTTGTTACCGTTTGTACAGAACCTCCACTACCGGTAGTTCCATTGAAGTTTACAGTACCCGTGCCCGCAGTAAATGTTCCACTATTGGTAAAATTACCCGCAATATTTAGTGTGTAGGAAGAACAAGCTAATGTACCAGATGCGTTGTTAAGGTTTCCGCTTACAGTAACCGTTCCTCCCAAAGTGCTTGTTCCCGAAGAAGTATTAGTCAAATTATTGTAAGTAAAAGCAGGAATTGTCTGCCCACTACCATTAAAGTTTATAGTCGAGTTATTTGTTGAGAGACTACCAGTAGTGTAAGTTGCAGAATAACTGAATGTCCCCGCCACTCCTATTGTTCCGCTTGAAGCAAAGACTATGTTATTGGTTGTCCGAGCACCACCAATCGTAAGGTTGTTGTAATTGAAAGCAGGGATGGTTTGATTTCCTTCAGTTACACCACCACCGGATACGGTAGTAAAGTTAATAGTACCAGCTGAAATACTTGTAACAGATCCTGGATTAAAAGTATTACCAATATTTAAAATATAAGTACCAGTGCCTCCACTGATTGTAGGTGAACCCGAGCCAGAGCCACTAAATGAAACATTATAAAATGTTATACCAGATGGAACGGTTGAAGAAGCACCAAAAGAAAAAGTTGTTTTATTTGCAGCGATATTACCAGTACCAGACCATTTCATTGTACCTGCAATTGAGAACGTACCTGTTCCAACTCCACCTCCAACATCTAGATTACGACTAACACCCGTTGAATAATCCAAATCAATGTTATTATAATTGCCAGGATATATTGTGTAATAACCAGTTGTACTTGTAAAAATCATTGAGCCACTCCAAGTGTAAGGATTAGTGTAGCTATAAGGGAAAGTACCCCCTATTTTAATACCTCCAGTACCTGTATTTGTAAAGTTACCTACAGTTGCTGCCATTGTATTGGTACCCATATCAAGGGTATCACCAGCATTCACATTTAGAGTTGCCCCACTACTGAATGTAAGATTCCCTGCTGCTAACAAATAACCACTTATAATATTCAAAGACTTAATACAAGTCCTAGCAGCGGATGGGGTCGTTATAGTTCGAGCCGTACCATCAGCACTTGCATCAATAGTTATGTATTGAGGAACACCGGAACCTACTGTAGAACCACTGCCCCACTCGGTGCCAATTGTTGCAGTTGTATTTTTATAGTACAAGATTGCGTTGCTTGTATAGGTTGGCACTTGGTTTAATGACGCACCTGAATTATAAGTCAATGTTCCATAAATGGTAGGAATACCACTAAGTGTTACTACCCCACCCAAAGATAGGTTATAGAATTGTGATGGCATTGTGCCTGTGATACTTCCTGAACCAGCAAAAGACATAGTGCCCGCTGAAGTACTTGTTGTAAATGTGCCTGAATTAGAGAGAGAACCCCCACTTGCCAAATTGAGTGTGCCACCCGATCCCATTGATAGAGTACCATTATTCGTCAATGCACTTGTGGTTAATGACCCACTCGCACCAAAAGTCAAACTGTTTCCACTATTGATAGTTATATTGTTTGGCGGGGTAGTAGTGGCAGTAGCATCATTTGCAGTAACCGCACTATTAATAGTAACTGTGCTTCCAGAAGCTGGTATAAAACCACCTAACCAAGGCGCAGAAGCTGTTGTACTGTTCCAATCGCCACTGCCAGTACTTATATAACCCAAAGCATTGAAGGAAGTATTTGTCAAGTTAGTACCACTTTGGGAAACTTGTATTGTTTGTCCTGACCCAGTAGAAATTGTTGTAGGTAAGGTAAGCGTAATTGCTGTGTTGGTAGTGCTACTGATAGAAGAACTAATATCCGTCCCACCTATCGAAACAGTTGTTGTGGCAGTTAAGAACCCATACCCATTAATAGTAATTGTTTGTCCATAATAGCCAGTAGTATTTGCTTGTGTGAATCCTAAACTTGTTGGTACAATGGTACCCAAAGAGAATAACGGCGCTGTACCAACGGCAAAACTGGTGTAGCTATTACTCGCAGTGGTTGTACTAGTAACTGCTGGGGAAACATAAGTGCCACCCAATGAAGTAAAGTTAGTGCCATTGTATCCCGCTACCACATTACTGCTGCCGATTAAACTACTACCAATCAATTCAATATTGGCACTAGTAAAGTTTGCAGAACTCACAGACCAATATGCACCACCAATTGAAGAGAGGGTCCCATCAACAGAACCAATGCTGCCACTTCCACTTCCATTAGCTGTAGCCGTAAAAGTTACAGTGCCACTACCTGTTGTTGGATTCACAATCGCAAAGCCCATATAAGTTGCTGTTGATGATACAGTTGCACCCAATGGGAAAGTATAAGTTGCAGCACTACCCGTAGCATTGGAAGGCAAGGTGTAAGTCATAGGGCCACTGATGTAAGCAGAGCTACTACCCCCGCTTGTTGTTGCGGTGCTTACTAGGTTCAATGTATATCCTGTGGTGGTCAGTATTCCCGAAGTAAGTGTAAGTAGGCTAGTCACATTCACATTGCTACCCAGCGTAACTCCATTACTATTATTGATTGTAAGACCATAGAATGTTTCTGTTCCCCCATTTGAATTAGTTATTGTTACACCCGATGCAGAACCGCCAAAAGTAATTTTATGGCTATTGGCAGTAAACGTTCCTGCATTTGACCAATTACCCAATAGTGTAAGGTCACCTGTTGGGGTAAATGTTGTTCCGCTATTGATAGTTACGTTGTAAGGGTTGCTACTGCTCCATTCGGTGCCGTTTGCTGCACTTGTTCCGTTGTTATAACTCAAAGTGGAAGTACTATTATAAGTCGGTGCCGAAGAAACACTACCACTACTATTTAATTGAAGAGTTCCATTTACCGTTATAGCACTGCTGGTTAGTGTACCCCCTAAGGCTAAAGTTGATCCACTATTAACAGTAACGGATGTAGCAGAAATTACTGGTATTGTTACAGTAGGAGTGGTTGAAGGCGAAGTAGTCCCAATATAAAAATTATTAAAGGCATTACTACCAGTGCCTGTTAAACTTTGACTGCTCCCGTTTAATGTCACATCAATTGCCTTGTTCGAAGCAATATTCAGCATCGAAATAGAACCACTGTTAGCTATATTTCCACCAACATTAAGTATGTGGTTTACTGCATTCGAAATATTACTTGCGCTTATAGAACCGGTTGATGCAATTGTTATTCCACCACCAATATTTAATGTAACAGGCAAGCTTGTCGTGTTGGCAAAATTCAATGTACCAGCAATGCTTAAAGCATCAGCATATAAGGAGCTATTTGTTGAGATGGTTGCTGTTGCCGTTGCTTGCGTTGTGCCTCCTCCTCCACTAAAAGTTATAGTTGGCACAGTGGTATAGCCCGATCCTGGATTGGTTATATATATGTAAGTAACACCTCCACTAGTTTGAGAAGCAGATGCAGTAGCTATTGTTCCTCCTGTTATATTAGGGGCAGAAATGGTTACACTCGGGTTACTTGTATATCCTGAACCCGCTGTTAATGAAGTATAGCCTGTAACAAAAGTGGATGACAAAGTATAAGTGGATCCATTATTTACAGTCAAAGTACCTACAGCTCCAGTAGTACCCTGCAATTCATATCCAGCATTGCAAGTAGCAGCTATTGTTACATTTACCCTGCTACTTGAGCTACTTCCATATATAGGCGCTGCTGTTAACATTAAATACTGACTTGACCTAGTAATTGTTCCCCCCGATGCAATAGTGACGTTGTTTGTGCTGTTGTTATAAATACCACTTGTCAATGTTAAATTAGTGACTATTAACGCTTGATAAGGACTAAATAAATAACCACTGTTCGTATTTATAGTCAATGAATACACCTGGGCATTCTTAAACATGTTAACCCCGTTATTTAGAACAGTACTACTCAATGAAGAAATAATGATATTACCAACAGTTGCATCAATCAATCCCGCATTATTACTGCCGTTATTAGTGAAGTGGTTTGTATTGTTGCCACCAAGGTTCAAGGTAGCCCCAGATGCAACTGCTAAAATCTGATTGTTATTGCCGCTATTAAACGATACGGATGCTACCTTAATGCTACTTCCCAATGTGAGCGTACCCTTTACCACACTAAAAGCCCAAATAGAGGGAGTATTTGCATTGAAATTCATCGTTGCATTACTAGTAGAGGAATAGTTTACAGAAAAAGCTGGTGCGCCTGAAATTGATTGGCTTCCAAATCCAAATGCCCCATTGGCCGGGTTGTTGATATAAAAAGGACTTGTGCCATCACCTAGGGTAAATGTATAACCATTTGTAGCAGAAGGATAGACAATAGAGTCATTACTGCCTAGGAAAGTAATGGATTTACCAATAGTCACGTTATTACCGGTAGTTGTAGAATTAAGTGAAAATGTCACCTGACTATTGTTCACAGTCAAATTAGTATCTATTATAGCATAAAGTGAACTACCTGTATTGGAGAATATAACCCCTCCTCCAGTACTTAAATTATTTATTGACAGCCCCCTAAAAGTTAAACTAGAAGGCAATGTAACGGTAATTGGTGCAGTACCACTACCTGCATCAAAAACAACACTATCAGCAATACCTGGCAAATAACCACAAGAACTACCAGAGGTAGAGGAGGTACTAAATGCCCCAGTTGCCCACGTACCTGTTCCACTGGTTCCGTAAGCACCCCTCCAATAAAATACGCCATTCGTGAAAGTGATGTTGGTATTATTGCCGCTATTGGTAGAACTGGCAGCACTAATTGGAGCAGAAGTATTGGTAATCCACGAAATATTACAGTTAGTGATAGAAGCATTTGGTGTTCCTGCAAAAGTAATGTTTGCTACCGAACTGCCTGAGGAAGAAGTTACCGTTAAAAAGGTACTATTACCCGATGTAGTATTACCTGCCAATGTCAATGTACCGCCACTAAGTATTGTTTGTGTAGTACCTGATGTAAACTTTAGTGTTGCACTAGGAGTTTGATCAGTTAAATTATAAAAAGAAGTTGTACCAGAAATAGTTTGTGTGCCTGTACCAGTGAATGCCACCGTGCCTGTTCCAGCCGTGAAAGTGCCAGTGTTCGCCCAAGTTGCACCAGACACATTTATGGTGGCATTAGGAGCTGTGAGTGTTCCTGTAATACTTACATTGTAGAAAGTAGTTGTTGCGCTTTCAGTCATTGAAGTCGTCCCGTTAAACGCTACTGTGCCTGTACCAGCAGTGAAAGTGCCATTATTAGAAAAAGCACCTCCAATAGTTGTAGTGTTCGTACCAGTAGTAAAAGTACCATTATTGGTTAATCCATTGGTTAGGTTCACTGCCACATTACCAGAGTTATTCCAAGTACCATTGTAATAGACGGTTACTGCACCAGTGAAAGTTTTAGTACCTGAAGAAGAAGAAATGGTCAGTGTACCCGATGTGCCACTACCACTAGGATTACCTATTGATGTGGTACCTCCCACAGTAAAGCTATAAGTAGAAGCGGGGGTAAGCGTTGTACCATCGCCTACTACCAAATTGCCCGAAATGGCAAGGTTGGCAACAGTTGTTGTAGTAACTGTACCAGACAAGGTAAAGTTTCCGCTGATTGTTGTAGTACCAGATTGCAATACATCGGTACCTGAGCCTGATAGTGTGAGGCTAGAGTAGTTGACACCTACCACCGTTTGACTTGCCCCAGAATAGTTTACGGTATTGGTATTTGCAGAGGCACCAAGGGATGTAAAGGTGTATGTACCACCAAGTGTTAGTGAACTGTTTGCTCCCTGTGTCCAAGTAGTACTTGTTCCAGAAGCTGTTAATGTTGTACCTACAGTTATTATTCCATTATTTGTTAATGTTTTACCAGCAGTTACAGTTAAGGTAGGTATAGACATAGTGCCTGCCAATGCTGCACTATTCAAGAAAGTGTAAACCCCGGAACCTGCTGTAAAATTGGCATTAGTGCTGTTATTGGTTAGGTTATTCCCGAAAGATACTGCACCATTTCCTGAATTATTCCAAGTACCTCCAGAAGCTATCGTTACAGCCCCCGTAAAGGTGTAAGTACCTGAGTTGGAAGTAATATTCAAAACACCTGTGTTGCCGCCACCTACTGTTGTAGCACCACCCACAGAAAAATTAAATCCTGCAATGTTTAGTGTAGTACCATCCCCAACAGAGAGTGTACCCGTAACAGCAAGCCCCACAACAGTTGTGGTGGTTACAGTGCCAGACAATGCGAAGTTTCCGCTGATTGTTGTAGTACCCGATTGCAACACGTCTGTACCTGAGCCTGATAGTGTAAGGCTAGAGTAGTTGACACCTACCAATGTTTGGCTTGCCCCAGAATAGTTTACGGTATTCGTATTTGCAGAGGCCCCAAGGGTTGTAAAAGTATATGCACCACCAAGTGTTAGTGAGCTATTTGTTCCCTGTGTCCAAGTGGTGCTTGTGCCAGAGGCGGTTAAAGTAGTACCTACTGTTATCGTACCATTATTTGTTAGTGTAGAACCTACTGCAACAGTTAAAACAGGTATAGACATTGTGCCAGCCAAAGTAGGAGAAGCATTTGTAAAAGTGTAAGTTCCAGTTCCTGCGGTAAAATTGGCACTTGTGCTATTATTAGTTAAGTTGTTACCAAAAGAAACATTGGTGTTTCCAGAGTTAGTCCAAGAAGCCCCAGCAGCAACTGTAACTGCACCAGTAAAGGTTGGTGTTGCAGAGGCATTAATTACCAGTGAACCTGATGTTCCTCCACCCACAGTTGTGGTACCAGTAACAGTAAGAGCGTAAGCTCCAACAGTAAGTGAACCACTATTGGCAATACTCAAGTTATTACTTATGGTAACGGCAACTCCAGTAGTAACACTAGCAGTACCAGATGTTGTTACGGCATAGAAATTAGGGTTTGTACCACTGATTAAAGTTGTACCCGTAAAGGTGACAGTACCTGATCTTGCTGTGAACGTACCGCCATTAACAAAATTCCCGCCAACAGACAATGCATAGTTGCTGGTACTCATATCCAATGTACCACCAGAGGTAGTTGTTAATATCCCATTTACAACTAATGCCCCCCCCGCAGTTTGTGTACCAGTAGTATTACTTAAATCTAAATTATTATATGTAGTACTTTTTACTGTTTGTGTACCAGCAGTGTAATAAACCGTGTTACCAGAAGCAGTGGCTGTTAAGGTAGTAATCCCAGATGTGCCACCAATATTCAAAGTACTGTTTGTTCCTTGTGTAAAAGTACCCGTACCACTCAAGGCGGTACCAACTGTTAATGTACCATTATTAGTTAACACTGTAGGGGAGGTTACAGTAACACTAGGTATACTTAAAGTACCACTTAAGGCTTGGGTTGCGCCTGTACTAAAGGTATAAGTGCCAGTTCCAGCATTAAATGTTCCACTATTAGCGATCCCTCCTCCGTTGCCAGTTATTGTCACATTTTTGTTGCTACCTGTATTATCGAACGTTCCTGAGTTTACAGTTAATGACAAAAGGCTTAAAGTATTAGATACTGGTTGAACATTAACAGTACCTCCTCCATTTTGAACAACGACATTAGGTAAATTTTGATTTGCAGTGTTTACTCTAATAGTTGTGTTGGATATCGTGAAAGTACCACCAGTTATACTGCAAGTACCAGTTGTACTAATATAAATATCACTGGCAAATGTGCCAGAATTACTACTGGCGATGTTCACGTTACCGCCACTCATATTAAATGAAGAGATACCTGCTATATGAAAAATACCTCGGTTTGTGCTGTTGACGGTGCCACCAGAAGGGATAGTCAATGTACCATTACTGCTAATATTGAGGGTGCTAGTGTACGTTGAAGATACATTAACAACAACATTACCGTTTACTGTAAGTGTACCCCCTGAAAGGTTTACTGTTCCTACACTTGCATTGCCCACATTGAAACTTGCATTACCAGTTCCAACAGTCATACTACCGTTTGAACTAGAAGAACCATTAAGGTTAAGAGTTCCAGTTACAGTAACATTAGTATTATTTCCAGCATTCCAAGTACCATTTGTGATTGTAACAGTTCCAGCAATAGTTAAAGTACCAGAAGAACTCCCTTGTGTGATAGTTGCATTGGCATTATTCAAAGTAACCCCCGCAGTAGCAGGAATAGTTACACTACCGCCAAAAGGGGTTATTGAAACTGTGTTGGATTGAGATATTTGAAAAGTCCCATTAGTCAAAGTTAGGGTAGCCGCACTAGTTGCAGTAGCCATTGTAAAAGCACCCTGAAAATCGATAATATTGCTTGTTGAAGTGCCAGAGTTAATGGTTATTGTATAGAAATTTAATAAGTTAGCAGCATTTGTAGTGTTAAGATTGGTGACTGTTCCACCTGTAGAACCAGTAAAAGTTACGCTACAACGTCCTGCTACTGCAGACTGTGAACCTAATGCAACAGCCCCACCGGATTGAACAGCTAACACACCCGAACCTGAGCCAGTAATAGTTAAGGCACTACTTGTATTTGTACCAGAAGTTGTTAACGTTCCAGTGCTACTTACAGTGATTGTTGCAAAAGATAATGCATGAGCTACACTTGATCCACCAACGGTAAGAGTTGCTGCATTTGTTCCATCACCTATTATTAGGTTTGTATTTGCAAAAACTGTAGTATTTGTGCCTGTGTTTACAGTAGCAACACCAGCAATGGTAATATTTGTTGGTGTAGTTGAAGCTGCAATTGGGGAAGTTGATGCAGTTCCCCAAGAACCACCACTAAATACTTGCCAACCTGTGGCTGTGTTCAAAGATGTAGTTGTAGCAGTGCTTCTGTAATCACCATTAGTTTGCCCCATCCCAGCAAACACCACCATCATCAACCCAACCACCAAAGCAACCTGCTTACTAAAAAAAGATTTTAAACCAGAAAAGCGTGTATTATTTTTCATATAACTATTGTTATTCCTAGAGAAATGGTTAGATAAATTAGATATTGGTTGGATAGAACCTAGTGAGTTTTTCATTATGGCAAACATTGAGAATCGCTTTTAGTAAAAGTAAAAAAATAACTATTCTATAATTAAGAATACAAAATAAGAACAATCCTTTGCCTTGTAATTGTTTGAATGTTGCAAGGTGTGTACTATAATGACCAATGTTTAAGGACATTTTAAAATAGGATTCAAATAAAGGCAATCGTATGTATATTAACTACATAAAGGTGGTAAAATATTTGGTACTGATTTGTAATGTATGCTGCTATTAAGCCGCGTTTCTAAACATAATATACGCTTTGATAATCCCATAATGCATATCATCTTTCTTGGAATAACAAATCGTTTTCCTGCATAGCC
>Ga0164296_1002268_pt1 | contig 19421 bp, 29 predicted proteins | sample GEODES057metaG_FD_113533 | JGI IMG/M metagenome (GOLD analysis project Ga0164296, IMG submission 113533) | Dystrophic lake water microbial communities from Trout Bog Lake, Wisconsin, USA - GEODES057 metaG | ecosystem: Environmental > Aquatic > Freshwater > Lake | place: USA: Trout Bog Lake...
ACAATTGAATCTGCTATTGATACAGGGTCTGTATCAGACATAGAAGAAACATTGATCGCTGAGATTGAAGCTGAGACAGCTCAATAAAAATAATCAATCCTATGAAAAACATAATCCAATTCATAGATAAAAATGCTAGCAGAATCATAATCGTTCTGCTAGTCATTTTATTCTTAAGAAGCTGTGGAAGCGATTCAAAGAGCATCAACAAAAGAATCGATGCGCTGTCTCTCGAGGTTAAGAATCTCAAAGATACAGTCACCACAAAAACCGACTTGCAAATAGAAGGCCTTAAGGCAGAAAAAAGAATGATTCAGTCGACAGACCGCAAGTTACTCGACGTCACTCGTCAATCACAAATCGACGTCGAGCTTAAAAAACTCGAAAATGAAAAGTGAAAAAGAATAACATCATTCATTGGTTCGTAATATGCACATTTGTCACGCTATATCTTTGTGTGTCAATCATATCCACGTTTCACGTCATAGATTTCTTTAAATTATCTAATCCATCATGGTTAGCAATTTCTCTGGCGATTGCTTTTGAAATTGGGGCAGCCGCGTCTCTAGCCTCTCTAATAATACTCGATAAAATGAACAAAGGCCTTGTATGGTTCTTGTTCATTTTGTTGACGCTTGTGCAAATGATGGGCAACACATATTTTGCGTACGTACATCTACAAGACTATCACTATTGGGTCGAACTTTTTGGTCTATCCGATGAAGATCCAATCTTCCAAAAAAGAGTTCTTTCGATCATCAGCGGAGCAATTCTTCCGCTAGTTGCGTTAGGATTCATCAAATCTTTGGTTGACTATATCAAACCTACACCTGACACTGCGGTACCTTATATCAGCGATGATTTTCAAATAGGTCCAAATGGTGCATACGAACATGAAGAGGATGAAGCTGATCATGAGCCAGAAAAAGTCATCCCGCCTATCGAGGAAACACTCGATATTGAGAATAATGACAAACCTCTTGAATCACCAGGTATAAATACTATAGAAGAATACCTAGGACTTGTCAGGCCAAAGAAAAAAATGAATCCTCATATTCGTCCTGGGGTAAACTAAAAAGATACCCAAGAGATGTCAATCAAACCACCAATTAATTGCCCACCTAATTATTCAATACTTTCATTTAGAATGACGGAATACAAAAAAGCAGGAGTCGTAAAAGGAATTGAAACATTAGCTTCGTTAGATCTTAGCCAATTAGCGATACCTGTACAGGATCATAATGAAGGGACATTGACTTTAAAGGCAAACACTACAAAACCTATCAACATCGATGATTTGGCCGATTTCTGGCCAATGTACGAATCATACACATTCAACTCGCGCATAATCGATAATCCTGGAATTCTTAGTAATGGGACTTCCCATTCTTATGTGTTGTATGATTATGAAGAACAAACGGAGCTACTCAACATCACGTTTACCGTAGATTCAACAGTTCAAGAATACCAAGACTTTGAAACTTCTTTACAGACAATATCACAATTAACTGCTGTTTCTAATCTTGTATCAATTAATTATGTAAATTCAAACACAACGGGTATTTTTTCAATTGGATCGATGTCAATAGGCACCAAATATCGTCATATATTTACATTTGACACAGGTTCTCTTTTCATAGGCCCGCTCCCAAATCCTGGATCTTTAACAACTTCGTATACAAAATATCCAAATGGCGCTATCAAGTACATTTTAGTATATCCTCAATTTGATAATGTAGATGCAAGCACCTGTGGATGCGCCGATGCATCAGGTGACATTAAAACAAACCAACGTTATATTCAATATGCTGGGCAAAAAGAATATCTTGATACATTAAATACGGTAACACCGATCATCCTTGATCCTGGGGTATTAGGCGCGAACACAATACAATGGGATGATGAGCTCAGCAAAGATCATCTCAATTATTATGCAAACATAGGTGATATGATCACCACGGTGGAAGCTCCTCTATATAGAGGAATCATAACAGACATCAATGGATACACAATCACACTAGACAATCCTCTTACGATGGAGATGACATCCACAGCATTGACGATGAAGCTTGTAAAGAGTCCAGCAACTGTGAACTATAAAACGGTTTCCGATTATCTCTTTCACAGCGGTTCTACCGATGTTGTTGATGCTGATTTTTGTTATACCGAAACTATAGTTTTAAAGAACCCTCATTCATTCGATGTTCCAATCAAATACATGATCGGAAGATAAAATCTAATTCATCATGTCACAAATTGCTTCCAAATTTTATCCCATATCAGAAATTTTCTTCAACACAAGAAAAGAAGTTTCTCTCACACCTGGAGAAGGTGTTGTTCGCTCACATGAAATCGAACCTATGGGATTGCACATATTTAACTGGAGTCCTGAATCCTACATGATAGCAGAAACTTGGTCTGGACAAACGATAAAATTCCCGCCTACAGCTTTCGTCGAAGGAGCTGTGTATTACATAAAGATTAGAAAATTAATCGAAGTTGGACCTAATGCAAAGGAGACAGAAATATACGCTGTCTCTTCATCAGAGTCTGTGTAAAGACATATAAAAATTGTGATGATTTTATGGAGCAGTATAAAGTTGCTTATGAAAGAGTTATTCAAAAGATTAACTGGAGAAACATCAAATCTTATCACAAAAAATTGGACATCCGCTGGGAAATCGAAGAAGACAAAGAAATGATCAGTCGAATCCCAAACATCGGAGAACTCAAGAGTGACTTAAGATCGATTTTTGATCATATGTTAGAAGAAAATCTCCACTACATATCATACGGAAATTGGATCATCTTTTGGGATAGGGAAGGCACCGAACTCGGAGACATTCGTGTGATTTTTCGTTTGGCAGAATTTGTTTTTGAAGAAGACAAAAAATCTATGGCTTCTCTCGAAGCAGCCCTAGAAAGAGCAATCGAAAACGAAGATTATGAAAACGCGGCGCATATTAGAGATGAGATGAATAAGAAGTTCAAAACTATCTAAAATAACATTTATATAATTAGTAAGATGACTTATTATATGCCAAGCGGATCTTGGCCTCTCAATGCAAGCACATACATGGTTTTTATGAAATCTGTAGGATATGAAATCGAATCGCGGAAAGAAGACGCTGATTTGCTGCTTCTTCCTGGCGGAACCGATATTGGATTGAATGAATCGCGCGACGTGTATGAACATGAAGCGTACGAGTTCTTTTTGAAAAAAGGAAACCCCATCGTAGGAATCTGTCGAGGCCTGCAATTTTTGCTCACAATGTCGGGTGAAGAAATCATACAGCACATACCCGATGTACTACATGAAATTCAGCACACAACACTGACTGGGCATTACACAGGAGAATCTTCATGGCATAAGACTACGTTAGGATTACACACAAATTCCAGGCATCACCAAGGATTTATTAAAGTTCCGGATGGATGGAATGTTATAGATAGTACAGACGATGGCATCATTGAAGCTGCATCAATAGACAACATATTTGGTGTTCAATGGCATCCCGAGCATCCCGAAATGAATGGCACAGATGCTCAAAAATGGTTTATTAGAGAAATGAAAAAAATAATTAAGAAATGACAATTAAAATGTACACCGTTGATGCACCTATTCAATCTTGGGTTGCTGACCATCAGAATGAAATTTTCTCGGACATTTTATCACAATGCGAAGCAAAATTGAACGACAATGATGGCACTTATCGCATAGACGTCGCGCTCCTAAAAACAGAAAACGGAGTAACAAAGTTTATCATCAAAGATGCACCAGGTGTAATTGAATCCCTAGAAAGAGCGATGAATTATTTTGCAGAATCAGAAAGATATGAATCAGCGGCTCGCGCTCGAGACTGCATAAAAGCCTGGAAAGAGTTGGTATAAATAATACATGCCAATAACACTAACAGGAAGAAGTATCAATACCGGAAATCTGTCACCGATGATTCCCATCGTGTCTGACAATCCCGCGTTCAAAGTAGCTATTGTCCCAGTCGATGGGAGAATGGAACAAAAACCAAACGCACAATCTGATGTTGCACAGCAAGCAGCAATCAAAATAGGTGACTATATCACCGGAGAAACCGTGAGAGACGACAGAGCTCCCGGAGAAAAAGTAGCCGGAAAGGTTCTACAAATACTCAAAAATGGCCAAGACATTTACGCATTCAAGATTCTTGATGCAGACAACAAAGAAGTCTTGGTAGACCCTACCTCAGCATCACGCGAAGACAAAAACGGTCAGGATGAAGATCTTGTAGAAAAAGCTCATGTGTTGTCATTTTCAAGCTGGCTGGCTGAAAATGCAATTCATGAAATGTCGATACCCGCAAACCAATGGGTGGATTTTGATCTAGCCAAAATCGACAAAGAAGAGCTTGACCACATCTGGAAAATGTACACTGATACATATTCACGAGAAGGAATGGACTTTTCAGCTGATGATCAATCTGAACTTCGTACCAAGTATAAAGCGACATTCCTAAAAGACGTCGACAATGACCATCAGTCCGATGCGTTCATCATCCACAAAGAAACAAAATACGGAAACAAAATTGCTCTTCTTGGCACAAACGACAAGAAAGAAGCAAAGAAAGAATTGATCAAGAAAGTCATAAGCTTATTGAACACAAAGGGTTGGTTTATCGAAGCATCATTAAAAATGGAGCAAATACTAGCGACTTCAAGTGTTCCCGTCATCATGGATCAAAAAATGATTGCTGATGTAGTCGGTGCCGACAAGAAGATTGAATTCGAAGAGAATGGATATTACACTCGCTTTTTATCTAAAGCAAACAAGAGAATAACAAAAAGAATGTATGGAATCCAGAAATAAGCACATAAAACTATTTGAAGAATGGCTGTTCGAAAAAAATCGAGCTGTTGAGTTTTTTACTGAACACCCTGAATTGCTAAAACCAAAATTCAATGATATCGATCCACATAAAAATGGATGGAATCCTAAAAGCGCTGGCATCGATGTCGATAGTAAATTTGGCGCATCTGAAGAAATGTACCCTTACATGGAAAAGGCATATCAGGCGCTTCTTAAATTAAACGGTGGACATGATATCGAAGTCAAAGGATCCAGCAGACAGGTTAATGCATTTGAAAAATTAAGTGCTTGGCCAGGAAAAGACATTTACGGTCTGGACAGAGTATGGGAAGTTTTTAAGAACTCCAATTCTTTTTCTAATTTTGAAAAGGTTATTCCAAAATGTTATTTCTCGTTTGATTACGGCAATCAAATAGAGAAAGAACCCGAATTGATGAGCTTCATCGAAAAGAATTACCGTGAAGTAAGATCTATTTTTGTCAATCTTCAAAATGCAGTCGGTGGCCTAAAAAATAGAGCACGAAATGCGTATCAAAATGATCTTAAGAAATTAGGTATCAGCGAAAAGGATTTAGAGACTGCGATGAGTTGGGTTCAAGAATGGACTTCAATGAGTCGCAAAAGACTTCCGGAAAACGTATGGCCTATCCTACAAGACATATCGGTCGATTCGAGCAAACTACCTAAATATGTTTACCGTGGAATTTTCTACGATGGAGCAAAAATCAAAGACCAAAAGAAATTCCTGGACAAATGGAAAGTCGGAGAAGCCCCTAATGCTTCTCAAGGAAAAGCTACAAGTTGGTCAGTCGATCCTACGACAGCAGCTTCCTTCATGGATTCTCAAGACTTCATCAAAGATCAGGACAACGGCTATTACATGATGCTTCGTTGGGAAGTAGATCCTAAATTCGTAATTGCGGATTTAAGAAATCTTCCTGTCGATCACAAATTCTGGAATCAACAAGAAATAATCGTTTCTCCTGACGCAAAGAATTATACGGTATATGCGATGATTTCTGGATCTGAAGATAGACAAGTATACCGAGACTACGTCATGTCTTTAAGAGGTGCTCAAGGTGGTTGGGGACAGATGAAAAAGGAAATGATGTCTGGATTCTTAAATCATCCTTTCGATACAATTGATGTCAATACTCGTATCGAATGGAAAAGAATATCCCACATGACGGTTGCTGAAGTCGCTGATGAATACGGAATCAAAATGAATTACATTCCAGAAATTCAATCTAAAATCCAGAATTGCAACTATGCTTTGGTGGATCTAGTTAAAAGTATGAGCTCATACCCTTTTAGAATATTTCCAAAAAATGCGATATCCGAAAATGAAATCGAAATATCGATAGAAGTTGGATTGAGTGACTTAGATTACGGTCAAAGTCCAGAACTAAAAGAAATAATGAAAACCGTTAGAAAAGAAATCGATTACAATCAATTCGTTAGACCTACTAAAATATATGCTACCGGATCAGTGAAGATGATCAATAATGGATTCTATAATATTCAAATCATTTTTGACCTTCCTAAAAAGTTTGAAATTGTAAAAGACAAAGAAGAAAACAACACCGGTTTAGCAGAAAAATCTAAAGTTGCGCTCGAAAGAATTTTCAATGATTTTGGAGAGAATAAATTTGCGGATCTATTGGTTACTACAATCAATAACAAAAATACAACTCGTGTTTCAAAAAACATACAAATAAGAGTAAAATAATTTATGAAACATATACAACTATTCGAAGAATGGCTAAGTGAAGCAAGTGGAGAAATCTTCAACCCAAAACGTGGAGAAAAAATCTTTTTTGATCCTAAGAAGCACCCTGAGCTTGCCAACGAATTTTATGCACTCATCTCGACTGCGTACGCTGAAATCGGTGGTCATGCCAAAATCCAATCGCCACGTGATGTATTCAAAGACCCTGATTGGGATGTATGGGCGGGAATGGACCTTCATAACGACCCTGATTTTGACCTGATCATGTTTGGAGAAAAGACCAAGTATGGAATAAAATGGGCCGGTGTTGGACATGATGGAACTCCTGATGCTAAAAAAGAATATTTGGAAGAGCGCGGAAAAGACCTAAAAACTCTAGGATATTACGCCGAAGTTTCGGGAAAGCTCGCAGGAATCCTAATCAAGAAATACAGTGTGCCGTTTGTCGATGATCCAAAAGAAGTCGAAAAAGTTTTGGGAAAATCTGTTGAATGGGCCGGCAACTGCCCTGATGATCCAAGTTTGCCTGGCGATGGCTGGTACATTCGAAACATCGGTGGCCATCCGCATGCAAAAATTTTGATTGGTAGACCCAAAGTCTAATTGTTAATAACTTTTATTTTTCTAGTTCAAGAAAATGTGTTATATTTGTTATAACAAACAGTTAATCAATATGAGCAAAAGAAACACAAATTCGCTAAAAGGATTACCAATCGGTCAAATAACTCAGGATATGGTACTAGTGCCAGACGGCGCTGCTTTCGCAATGAGACATGACAAGTACAAAGTCGCTAAATTAGAAGACACTTACACAGTCGAAAAGATCAATCCTACGTATACAAGAGGCTGCATTTACATCCTCTTGAGGGATTCCAACAACACACCTTTTTCTTTGATCGGAGAACCCGATACTTTCTCTGGGCTAACTTTAAAAAACTAAGATGGAAAACACTAGAATCGCCTTTTTTCACGGGCTTGAATCACAAGCGGTATCTGATAAGACCGCGTACTTAAACGAAAATTTCAACAATGTATACGCGCCTCCAATGGACTACAAAGATCCAGCACTGTTTACTCAGGTGTTGGCGCAAGTGAGATCAAAAAGAATTGATCTATTGATAGGATCTTCGATGGGTGGTTACTTTGCATATTGCATATCTACATTGACCGGAATACCCACAATCCAATTCAATCCAGCAATCACAGGACGTTCGATGGAACCCAAAGTATCGTTCGGCAAAGCTGCATCAAACCACATCGTGGTTCTTGGTAAAAACGATGATGTCATCGATCCTCACAACACAATCAAATGGTTCAAAGAAAACGGCAAAGGAAATTTCTCTTTTAATTGGGAATCAAACGGTCACCGCACACCGCTTGACATTTTCAAGAAATATGTCAATTCTTTCACTCACCAAAAAGAATCCGACGGTTTAGTTGACTTTACCGATTGGTTAAAAATCACAGATCTTTAAAAAAGTTTAAAATAAATTTTTTCAGTTCAAAAAATTGTTTTATATTTGTTATAACAAAAACAGTTAATCACTTTAATTAATTATCATGAGACAAAAAGAATCGTTATTTAACCAGGTAGTCGAATTCATAAACTCCAAACCAGTAGGAGAATCTTACAAAGCATCCGAGCTTTGCATTGCAATCGTTGGATCTACCAAGGACAACATCTCTCTTCGTCCTCGTCAATACCAAAGATACCTTGTTCGTGCTGGCTTTTTACAGCACCCTAAACATGCGTACTACACTGTAGCAAAACACATCCCTGATTGGTTTGATTATGGTCATCTATCTCTTTTGATGTGCCACTACAAATATGCGCCTGATCAAAACAAATTCATCTACACATACAAAGGACTAAGCCGCGAGGACATCCAAAAGTTGCTTAAATCAGGCCTTTCTCCTAAGGAACAAGAGCCTGTCAATAAGACCGTTAGTCAAAACATACCGGTTGTCCAGAATGAACCTGTTACTTCATCTAATGCTGTTGAAATTATTTCTCCAGAACAACAATTGGAAAATGAAAACTTTTTGAAAGAGTTGTATAAAAAAGCTAATCCTAACGACCCAGAGGAAGTAAGTACTAAAGAGACCTCACCTCAGGCAACTTCAAAGATGGAAGAGCTTATCAACTTATCAGAGAACCACGGACTTGTCTTATCTGCAATCAGCGCTCTTTCAATGTGCACTGTCAAAGATCAATTCATGAGAGCTCGCATCTACAATTTGACTGTTCTTGCTCAAGACATCGCAAAAGCTATTTCCGATAGACAAGAATCATTGCTTCACTCTTAATCAAACTTTATGAACAGTACTACATTTGTTCCGTACGAGAGTCGGATAGGATACGCTTGTATCAATCTTACGTTGGCCGAGAAAGGCATCACGACAAACCGTCATGCGATCGAAAGAACTTTCAAGACCAAAGGCCTTTCACACATCAGCAAACTGTGTCTGGCAAATGTCGTCGACTTGCTCAAAGTCGTTCAGTGGAACAATGCAAATGACATCAAGTTCTATCGAATCTCCAGCGGTCTGTTTCCGTGGATGACCGAATACCAATTCGAAGACTTGCCCGATTGGAAAGAAATACGTAATGTTCTTGCTCGCATCGGTGCCACAGCTGACAAAGCCGAACAAAGGCTGGAATTTCACCCGAGCCATTTTACGATATTGGCATCACCCAATGCAGTGACTCGTGATAGGTCTGTCCGTGACCTAAACCAACATGCAAGAATCTTTGACGAAATGGGATTCCCGCCTACTCACTGGAATCCACTAAACATACATGTCGGTGGATCCTATGGTGACAAAGACAAGGCCGCTTTGATGTGGTGCATGACTTTCGGAAGATTGTCGGACAGCGCCAAGAAAAGAATCGTCCTTGAAAACGATGACAAAGCCAACATGTTCAGCGTGATGGATCTTTATAACCTTGTACATGACCGCGTAGGAGTACCGATTACTTTCGACATCTTTCACCACGGATTTTGCAAAGGTGGTTTGACGGCTCGTGAAGCTGCCCGCCTCGCGGCTAGAACTTGGAAGGATGCGCCAATGGTCATCCACTGGTCTTCATCAATGAAGCTGTACGAAAATGCAGATGCCAAGAGTGTCGCTCACGCTGATTACATATACGACAAATTGGAAGATTGGGGAACGGGCGGTTGGTTCATGTGTGAATCAAAGGCAAAGGACTTGTCAATAATCGAATACTTAAAGTCTGGTCCGCGTCCACAAAATGTTGTTAATAACGCTGAAAATTTATTGCCTCAACTTGTATAAAATCTAAATGAAAGCAAACACATTCAAAGACAAATTGGTTCTTCATGACAAGAATCTTCACTGGAGAGGCAACGATCAACGATCAGCTGAATTAGAGGTCGCTCGGCAAGTTTCACTTAGCGGAAAGCCTAGACCTATCGGTATGATTTCGCTGCGGGCATTTTTCAACAATTTGTTCGATACCGATATTATCTATGAATCGATAGTCAGCACAAAGAACGAAATCAAGGCTTCCGAGTTTATCAAAGCGCTTGAAGATGATGGCTGGCAATACCTCTATAAAAATGTGTGCCGACTCCTTGAAGAAGCCAACAACAAAACCACCGACATTGTGATGGTGAAGGAAGATGCTTGTATGCTCAACTTCAACATCCAATATCGCTCATCAAAAGATGGCACCGATAAGAAGAAGGAAGCGAATTTCTATCCCGATGTCGAAGAGGGAGACATAGATTTTATTGAATCGATGAGCCTGTTCACAGGACCTGACACAGATGCAACACTCATCGTCGACAGCCTTTCGAAATTGGCCAAGCAATTTATCAGGCTGAAACATGAAGGCGCGGAGATTGGAATTGTTTCCATTCAAGACAATGATTACTATGTGAAGAGCTTTTCATTGGAATCCAAGACTCCGAAATTCACTTTCCCTGACCTTCATTACGGAGAAGGATTTGAGGAATTTCACGGCAAGCTCCTGAAAAGAGTCGAGACTACTACAAAAGGATTGATCTTGTTGCACGGAGAGCCAGGCACGGGAAAATGCGTGGTTGAAGAAACAAATGTTACCATAAAAAATAATATTACCGGAGAAATTCAAATTATTTCTATTAAAGATTTTAAAAAGCTGATTTCTTTCTAATTCCAGATGTTCCATATTTCGTCTAAATATGAAGTTATAATTATATGGGAGTCTGAATATATTCAAAATAAAGAATTAACAATTAATAAATGTCTACAATGGATAAACACATAATAAAAACAAAAGTTATTAAAGACTATAGCGTATTAACAGATAGTGGATTTAATGATATTAAAGCTTTGCATGAAACAATTCCGTATGAAGTATATAAACTTACTCTATCAGATGGAAATCAATTAAAATGCGCTGATAATCACATAGTATTTTATTTAGATGACTTTGAAGAAGTTTATGTAAAAAATTTAAAAGTCGGCGATAAAATAATTGTTAATGGAGATGAAAAGGTTGAAGAAGCAGAAGTAATAGAAATCCTAAATTTAGGATATGCAGAACATATGTATGATCTAGAATTAGCTCAAGATTCAAACAAAAGATACTATACAAATGAAATATTAAGTCATAATACACAATACATTCGTGTCCTGTTGAAAGAATTGTCAAAAATCAACAAGTCCATCCTATATGCGCCGCCTAGCCTGTCGGCTTCATTGACCGACCCATCTATGATCGAATTCATCAGTGACTGGATTCTTGGCGAAGAAAGGGATTGCATTTTGTTGATCGAGGACGCTGAACCTTTGCTCGAAGTGCGAGGCGGGTCTGATGGACGTTCTATCGGAATCAGCAACTTATTGAACATGACCGATGGATTGTTGAACGACATATTGGGTTTGACGGTAATTGCCACATTCAACACTCCGCTGTCGAAAATAGACCCTGCATTGTTGAGACCGCAACGTCTTGTCGCTCGAAAAGAGTTTCGGAAACTATCAAAGGATCAGCTTGGAAAATTGTCCGAAGCTCTAGAAATAGAATTGCCGGATATAAAATACCCAGCTTCTCTTGCCGAGTTTTACGCATCGAAAAATCAGACAGAAGTCCTTGTCCATGATCTTGTTCCTGAAGCAAGAATCGGGTTTCAGCGTTAAGATATATAAAGTAGTTAACCGCTTGTTTGCAATTAGGCCCTGAAAAAATAAGCATATATGGACCCCGGTGACTCGAAAAATATTACACAAATACAAAGAGAAGAAAGTCCGTTTAGGATTTTTCAAAGAGACATCATTAATGCTAGCCATGTTCTTTCTCCCGTTTGGCTACGACGCGTTGTTCAAACTAATAATGGATTGGACAGGCTCATATTGGGCAGCGGACGTAGTTTTCTATGGAATTTCAGGGTGTTTCTTTGTTTCATATATCTTGTGTACGCGCTACTTAAATAAAATCGAAAAAGAAGAAGAAAAATAATTTCGTAAATGTATAGCAAACTGCCGAAGAGTCGGCAGTTTTTTTTGTGCGGTTTCGTGAAAACCATTCATGTTTCACTGAATATAAACAAAAAATTCTATGCAAAAAAATATCTTTACGAGTCTGTTATCATTGCAGATAATGATTGTTTTGTTGAAGACATGCGGTGTTGAGCCACTTAATTACTGGTCTTCATGGGCTGTGTGGTCAGTGTTGTATGTGCCTGTAGGATTGGCAATCATAGGAGGATTGATATTAAAGTTTAGAAAAACAAATGCAAACAAATAAGAATTCTTTTTATTCATATCCATTGCTTTTTGGCGGTCTTGGCAATCAACTATTCGAGATTGCGCACGCGTTTGCACAAGGCTGGACGGGCGGGGTTACACCTATACTAAATCTCGATGCGCTGTATGAATCTCATCATCATACGCACAAAGATGATCATCTCGGGAACATCTTTAAAAAATTGCCTACTATCAATAAAATTGATGATGCAAAAATCATGACAGAGATTTCACACGTCGAAATCATGAATCCAACATGGGACAATCATATTGGGTTTTCCGGACATTTTCAAAGCAGCAAACATTTTTTAGGCCATGATGAAAAAATTCGTCAACTATTTTTGCCCGATGAGAAAGATATAAAAGAAATAAAGAAAAAATATCCTGGAATAGACAAACCAGGAACAATAGCAGTACATGTAAGAAGAGGAGATTATTTGATGCTAAGTAGCATACTGCCTACTCTTGACAAAAAATATTACAATCTTGCCATCGATTCGATTGGAGACTATGAACATATCTATGTTTTTTCGGATGATGCAGACTGGCCATCAAAACACATATTGCGCAAAAGAATGTCCTTTGTAGAAGGCAATGCAGATTATTTTGACATGTGGGCAATGAGTTTATGCAATCATACCGTGATATCAAATTCCACTTTTTCCTGGTGGGGTTCTTTTTTAAATACACACTCTGACAAACAGATTTATGCGCCTAGTCTATGGTTTGGTACTGATTGGGGAGCGGATGAAAAGGATCGATCACACATGATACATGAAGACTACTGGAACATAATCGAAGTCAAAAATATAAATGGTGTGCTTTACAAAACTGCGCCAGGTTGTTAATAACTATTGACTATAGATCAAACAATTGAATTATATTTGTAATAACAAAAAATAAAATAATGATAAACAAATTTCAAAGAGATTTTGCTGGACTTGAAAGCGCTGGAGGATCTGAACCAGAAATTCAAGTATCTCCGGTTCAAATGGTTACAATTAAAAGTAAGACTCCGCTTTTCAAAGGTGAAGAACAAGCTAATTCTATCGAAAAAATAGAATTAGAAGAATATGGATTTAGCCTTGTTGCACAAAAGGACCTATACCAAGTAGGAGACAAAGCGGTATACATTCAACCTGATTACTCTTTGAGTGATATTCCTCTTTTCGAATCTTTCATTCGTCCTTTTGGAGATCCTAAGAAAAGCAAACTAGGTTCTAACTTCCGTATCAGAGCTGTGAAATTCAACCTTCATACTGGTGACGATGAACCAACTTTCTCCGTTGGTATCTTAATGCCGACAAAAGAAGTAAACGACTACTTGGATTCTATCAAATGGCCAGTGACCGATTTGGATTTGACAAAAGCTTTGGGTATTACTAAATGGGAAGAGCCTGATAACACAAATGAGCCTGGAATGAAAACGAAAGGTGGAAGCAATTACCCATCCGGAATTTACAAGACTGACGAAGTCAATCTTAATGCTTTGTGGAAACAATTAGAAAACAAGATTGGTTATCCTGTAACTCTTGTTGGATCTATGAAAATCGACGGTTCTTCGATCTCTCTTATCTTCAAAGGTGGTAAAGTCACTGTAGGATCTCGTTCTCTAATCAAACAACTTCGTGTAAATAAAGTTGTTGGGTACAGAAATGCTACTATCCTTGAAAGGCTTCGTAAATTCTTTACTGGTTACCATCCTGATTTGAAAATCTATGAGGAAGTTGATAATGATGATGACTTCATTAAGCTGGCAAAACCTTACATCGATAAAGTAATTGCTCATTATGGTGGAATCGATAAAGTTCCTGATATGATCCTTAGAGGAGAAGCAAATGGACAATCTTGGAAAGGATCCGGTAACAAGAATAACCCAACATCTAAAGAAACTCCAAATATTAAGTTCTTTGGAGCAGATGATTACTCTACTGGAGTTTCCGTTAAGATGCCGGATGAACAATTTGACAGCCTCATGAAAAGCCTTAGTTTCGAAAGATGTAAGGTAATATTCAAACAACAATTCAAATCTCGTGAAGAAATTGAAAAAGCTTGTAAAGACTTCTTCAAGACCAACATGATTGAAGGAATCGTTCTTAGAACCGTTGATTCCGTGTTCAGCGGAAAGCTCATGAACGATGAATATGATTCTAAAAAATAAACCTAAAAGGTTCTAGACAAGTTCTAGAACCCTTTTTTAATTGACATTTCTTGATGGACACTACGCTAGACAATTACCCCACCGAAGTTAGAGATTATGTGCTAAATTTATATGAGGCCTTAGTAGAATCTTCTTTTTTTACCGAAAACGACATTGAAAAAAATGGCAAGGCAGCTTTTGAATACATTGCTGCGCCACAAATAATGAAACGATGGATCAGTGGAGACATCGATTCAATCATCGATGAAGATGATACCTTAGAACTGATGCTGAAACAAACAATCGCGATCAGCACATTCTTTGATGTCAAGGACAAAGGACTGATAGGAATGATGGATGATGAGGATGGAAACGATTTTTTTTATCTTACACAAGCTGGAAAGGAGTTCAAACAAAATCTTGACGCATCACTTGATTAATTATGAAATGTAAACATTGTGAGGAGATCATTCCTCAAAAACGAGTCGACTTAGGCTACCGAGAATGTGTAAACTGTTCGACGACACAAAGATGGTCGGCAAATCCTGTCATCTTTCATAAGACAGGCAATACTACAGAAATAATCAAAGATCCCGAAGTCGCTGCTGACATTGCTTTTGCATCGGCACGAAAAGGATTTGGCGTGCTTCGTGGAATGACAGGAAGAAGAAAGCCTGTCGAAGCAAAAAACAAGACTGTTAAAAAATCTCAGCCCATACAACAGAACCTATCACGCCCGATTGGTTCTTATAAACCGACTTACTATTTCGAAGAAGTCGGAGCCGAAGCGATGTCATTGCTTGAAACTCTTGGCGCCGCCGCTGCGTGTGAACACATCGAAAAATCTTTGGAAGAAAAGCGGATATTCAAAAAGCAAGCGCTACAGCTAAATCAAATTATCGAACAATTAGGAATTAATCATGGTATCAGAAAAGAAAAAATATCCAGTGACGCTATTGCAGGAACTGCTTTGGCCTGATCGTTGGAAATGCACCGTCGCATGTTTCTTGCTGAACGTCACGACTCGAAAGCAGGTGAACAAAGTATGGCCCACTCTATTTGAACGCGCGCCTGATCCAGAAAGCTTATTGAAAATGCCACTCGAAGAGCTCGAGGAGTTGATCCAACCATTGGGACTCAAGTCTCGAAGAGCAAAAAGATTGCGAGAGATGTCCGCAATGTGGGGGCGCGTGCCGCACCATGAATTGCCTGGCGTCGGCAAATATGCGCTCCAGAGTGATAAGATTTTTTTCAGCGATGATCTCCTAGAGAATGAAACAGTCGAGGACGGTGCATTGACCGCGTACCTTGATTGGCGGAGAAAGCAGCGGTGGAAAAAACTTTCTTAAAAATAAATTTTTTTAGTTCGTTTTTTTGTTTTATATTTGTATAAACAATTTAATCAATATGTACAAACTTCGCAAAGCGCAAACAGACGTACTCAAACAAACAGAAGCTGCTCTCAAAGCGGGCAAAAAACACATCTTTATCGAAGCACCCACGGGTACCGGGAAATCGATAATCGGACTTGAGATCGCTCGTAGGTTTCAAAAAAATTCAGATGTGCCTCTTACATATCTGCTGACTGCCGAAAAGATTCTACAGCGCCAATATGAAGAAACCGTCGAAGAACACGGGCTCACAGGAATCACATCAATCAGCGGGATCGACAATTACAAATGCAATCTCAATAATGAAAAGTTTTCTTTGGGCGTGTGCCGTGCAATGGGTATGAGCAATCGTAAAGCTCTGCAAAACTTATCTTGCTCTTCTACATGTGAATATCTTCAACGCTGGAACACTGCACAAAGTTCGCCCGTCGCGCTATTCAATTATTCGTACTACTTCATCCAAATGAATTATGTACTTAAAAATCTGACTGATCACGCTCCTTTTCAAAGGCGCTCACTGATCATTGCCGATGAAGCGCACAAGCTCCCAGATTTATTGGAAGAACATTTTCACTGCTCAATTGATCGTGAATGGATCGAACTTATCAAAAATTGTGCCGACCGCCTCAGGGAAGAAGAAGTATACATTCCGTTCACTGGCGCACAATGGGGAACACTCGCAAAGCTTATTTCGGCTCAATTTAAAGTGAAATATGTCGATAAAGCTGAACAGTTCGCAAGCTTAAAAAATCTTTACGCATTCATGGTTCAACTTCGTGAAAAGATTTCCGAAAGCAAAATTCAGCTACAACGCAAGTACAATATTGATCTAGGCGAAGGCGATGCAAATGAAGTTTTTTCAAATTGGGAAACCGTATCACAAGCGGTGCCGCCATCCGTATGGCACTTCAATAAAGTTGCCGATAAGCTTAAGGATTACACATGCAAACTTGAAGATTATGTACAAATCATCAATGATTTTGGATTGGAAGCAATGGTGATCAGCAGCGAACCCAATAAGCGCATCTTCCGCATCTTTAATGATCAAGCGCTATTCGAAAAGTTCTACAAACCTCACGGCGACACATTCATTTATATGTCTGCTACGCTACAGCCCGAAGTGCTTATTAAGCGCCTAGGCATCAGCCCCGATGAGGCACACATCATTCGTGTGAACAGCGGATGGGATGCTCACAAAGCTCCAATTCATACGCTAAACACTGCCAACTTTTCGCATGGCAATAAAGAAGCAATCCCTGAATCAATTGCCGAAATCGACGCAATCTTAAGCAAGCACAAAAATGAACGTGGGATCATACACACTACATCATACGCAAATGCTGAACAAATTGCTGCATTAAGCAAACACAAAGATCGCTTCTTGGTTTACAAAGGCACGCAAGAAAAAACGGACTTATTAAATGTACTACACAATAGCGCATCAAATGCCGTAATCCTCGCGCCATCAATGTCCGAAGGCGTAGATTTACGAAATGATTTATCTCGCTTCCAAATCATCTGCAAGATTTCTTACCCAAATATTTCAGATGCTCTGTGGATGATCCGCTCTCGCAAACAGCAATTCGTATACGTCGCCACCGCCGTAAACACAATCATTCAGCAAAGCGGGCGCTCTGTTCGTAATGAAAATGATCACGCTGCTACTTATATTTTGGACAGCCGCTTTACAAAAAATATTAAGCGCCTAAGCAAATATTTCACGCCTGAGTTCAAGGCTCGCCTGGATGCAGGCGCCAAGCTCGCCAAATAGTTTATATTGCCAAATAAATTGAATGCATCTAATGACATCTAAACATCATCATTGATCGCATTCAATTTGTTTGTTATGTTAACTTTATTTTAACAAAAATATTTTAAAATAAATTTTTCTAGTTCAATTATTTGTTTTATATTTGTTATAACAAATTAATACTAAACAATATGAAAGTTTCATTCGACAACACACTAATTATCGCAAGCGCCTTTTCTTTTATGATTTGCATTGCAACTGTTCTTGGTTATTTTCAAACGTTGATTACGTTCGGTAATGCAGTAAATGAAATCTTCTTCGCTGTAGGATCTTTTACTTTAGGATTTCTTACGCTGATGGGTTCTATCAAAATCACGAAGAACTAATCATAACAATCTGTATACCATCATTCCATTAAATTATTACACATGAACTCACAAGAAATAATCAACATCGTCGCAGAAGAAACAAAAATCAGCGCAACCAGCATAATCAATCCTTCAAGGAAATCCGAAGTCGTATTGGCTCGTCACATCAGTATGTGGGCTTGCCGCTGGAACACAAAGGAATCTTTGCCTAAGATTGCCGCTGCACACAATCGTAAACAACATGGTTCAGTAATCCACGCATCGAACAACATCGAGGCGCTGATCAGTCCACGCAAAAGATCTTATGATCCAGATGTTGCCGACATTTGCGCAAGAATTCTTAAACGCATAAACAATTAAATACTATATATGAGGTACGTATCGCTCACAGCACATTCGCTAGACAAGTTAAGAAATGACTACATCAAAGAACACTCAAAGTTCATTCACTCATCCTACCTATTGTTGGAGGACCTTGATAAAGTCGTGGAGATCAAAGGCAAAAAGTTTAGAATTGCCGGTTTATGGGACATCATCGGGTATCGTAAGATCATTTTGATGCAAGCCGAAAACGGATCACACTGCTATACAGACAGTAAAGAGATTGCCGAAGCATTAGGATTCACGACGTTCAGAAATTTCGTCACTGGCAAGCCGATCACTTATGACATTGCCGCACAAAAATCGTACAATCAAATGATGAACAAAATCAAGATTGAAAACGAAACAGCCGTGATCGAGGATGATGACAGAATTGTCGAGGATGATGACAGAATTGTCGAGGATGAAACGATTGAAGAAGCAATCGACGAAATCGATGCGCCAATCATGGACCGTGACAATGAATACGTCCCAGAAAACGAAGAAGAATTGGAAACTGAAGAAGATGAATTTCAGAAATCTTACGGCAGCAATGACGATGAAGATTTCAATGACGAATATTAATACAAAGAAATGCTAGAATTTTATGCCACGCTGCTCATCGAAACCGATGAAGACAAACAAGAGTTTCAGACTGACTTAGCAAGAAACAACATTACGATCAAACAATGCACCGAAGAAACTGAAAAGTGCTATCACTATTGTCTACAAGGTGATTGGGAATCGTACCGTTATGTTGCAACCGTCAGTGAAAACACCGAATGTAGGTATCGTATAAGCAGTGTGGAGCATTTTGAAAATTAATTTTGCCAGATCAAATTAATGTGTTATATTTGTTATAACAACAAAACAAATTACAATGGTCAACAATGTTTCTCTCATCCGCAACTTAATGAAGTTCGACAATCCAGGTGATTTTTACTTCTTACAAATTCTTCGTAGGCGTAAAGACAATCCAGGATTGGAGAGAGATATGTATGTTCTTTCGGATCACTACTTTCATTCATTCGAAGAATTCGATGCTGCAATACCTGCAATCATTAAAGAATGTGATGAAAATAACGC
>Ga0164296_1002270_pt1 | contig 19410 bp, 10 predicted proteins | sample GEODES057metaG_FD_113533 | JGI IMG/M metagenome (GOLD analysis project Ga0164296, IMG submission 113533) | Dystrophic lake water microbial communities from Trout Bog Lake, Wisconsin, USA - GEODES057 metaG | ecosystem: Environmental > Aquatic > Freshwater > Lake | place: USA: Trout Bog Lake...
AACAAACCGTATTTAGAACAAGAGATGCGAATTCATCAATAAACATAATGAATTTAACAAAGTGGTGGATAGCAAAACAGGAACGCCCATTATGTTTTCATATTACGTCTTTCACCTCTTCAAATACTCAAAAGGAAGAGGAAAAAGTTAGACCATCGTAGGTGAAATTCCTACTATTGATTTTACATTTTTGCATATTTTTTGTCCTCTAAAATGGGTAAAATGCGACGAAGTCGCATCCACCCTGAACGACCTTTGGTCGTTCTTGGGCGTTTTAAATGTGCAAAGGTGTAAAGAAGCGCCAAATGTATGCAGTACACTAATATTACCCAGTGTGTTATATGGAGGACTAATGGAAATTATGGTTCCATTTCCATTTGCGCCTCCGCTTTCACACGAAAAATAAAAAACACCATTTAAGTTCAATATTATATTTTCAAGAGGTCCTCCTCCATATAACGTTGGTGGATTAAATGTAATCAATGTTACAAAACTTGTTCCATCTGTATTTAATGAATATAAAGTAGATCCACCAGCTGCGGCAGTAAGACCATACAATTTTCCATTATAACTAATTAAACCTCCATTACTATTCATATTAGAAATTGTTTCTATTTCCGAATAACCTGTAAATGTAGGAGAAATTGAAAAAATAACACCTGTAACACCCCCTGGAGATACAGTAGATGTAGTTGTTCCATATAAAACATTATTATAATTCAGTAATGTGCACTGGGGTAATTTACCATTTCCGATTAATGAATAAGAACTAAACACAGGAGAATTTGGAATTGTGATATCAATTGAAAATACAGTTCCATTACCTGCTGTTCCACCTGCAGACGCAGTTCCATACAATTTATTTCCTATTAAAATAAGTCCTGCGCTGGGACCACTTCCGTCATTTCCATTCGTAAATGAATAAACCAAGTTAAATGTGCTTAATGTCAAGTTTGTTGAAAATACACACCCAAAATTATTTGCCCCACCTGCGATTGATGTTCCGTACAAGGAACTTGCTCCATCATAACATAGTGCAGTTCTAGAAAAGGAAGCGCCCGTTGGTTGCCCCGTAAATAATGTAAAACTGAACGACATTATGAGTTATATGCTTTACGAATATTTAATTTTAGTTGAATATATATTTGAATTTACTTTCATTTTATTAGTGTATTAGTGTATTCGTTTTTTAACAACTCATCTCAAGGTTTAATTCATAAATTTAAAGATTTTTCTTTTTAATTTTTATGAGTTTTATAAATTTTATTATTTGTTACTATTTGTAATAACAAATAATATTATAAATTTAATATTATTTCTCAGTAACAAGTGAAATATTTTCACGTTTCAAAACCCCCTCCAAAAACCGAAATTGGACATTTTTAAAATGTCCAAAAACGGGTTTTCCTTTGGGCTTTCCCGGAAAAAATTTAAATATTTCACTTGTGACTGAAATGGTCTCAAAACTAAAAAAGTTTTTTCATGTTGTTACTGTAATTTTTTTTTAAAAATCCAAAATCATCTTTCCAAACTTACTAAAAATGCTAGTAAATGCTAGTAAAATATTGGACATTTTTATTAATGTTTATTATTACTTGTTACAGTGTTGAAGTCATCATTTGTTGTTATTTATTGTGACTGAAAATACAATAATGCTAGTAAATGCTAGTAAAATGCTAGTGCGTTTTTTTTGATTCGTTCAAATAAAAAATTTAATATTTTTTAATAATATTAATTTTGTAACTGAAACTAATAACAATAATAATTACTAATTTATTTTATTAATTTTCAGTAACAAGTGAAATATTTTCGTGTTTCAAAACCCCCTCCAAAAACCGAAATTGGACATTTTAAAAATGTCCAAAAACGGGTTTTCCTTTTGGCTTTCCCGGAAAAAAGTTAAATATTTCACTTGTGACTGAAATGGTCTAAAACTTAAAAATTATTTTTAAAGTTGTGATTGAAAAAAAATTTAAAAAATTTATGAAAATAACATGGAACTTTTTTTGTAAGTCTAAAATACTTACAATTTGACTTACAAATAAAGTTCAAATAATTAGTTATATTGTTATTCTTATCATAACAAGTGTTAAAAGTTTACAACATTGAAAAATAATTGTTACTATAAGAACTAAATACTTACATAAAGTTCTACTAGAAAGAATTATTTTAATGTGTTTAAATTTATTTTATTATTGAAACAAATAACAATAATTACTTTAATGTTATTTTATTAGTTTTTCAGTAACAAGTGAAATTTTTTCATGTTTCAAAACCCCCTCCAAAAACCGAAATTGGACATTTTAAAAATGTCCAAAAACGGGTTTTCCTTTTGGCTTTCCCGAAAAAAAGTTAAATATTTCACTTGTGACTGAAATGGTCTCAAATGAAAATACAAACCTTTCAAGTTGTTACTGTAAAAAAAAACCATGTTATTTTAAAAACAGTTTAGGAACTTTTTTTGTAAGTATAGAATACTGACAAAATGACTGACAAAAAAGAACAAAAAGTTCCACAACATTTTTCTTGCGAAAAATGTGACTTCGTTGCGTCACGTGTTAGTCAATACAACCGTCATTTATTGACACGTAAACACACAAATACTTACAATGCTGACGATTCAAGTTCAAAAAAATTTAAATGCGAGTTATGTAACAAAGTTTATAAACATCGTCAAAGTTTACATAAACACAAAATAATCCATGAAAAAGAAGAAAAAGAAAAAGACGATTATGTAGAGGCCGATTTCAGTCTTGTGATGGAACTTGTAAAACAGAATCAAGAATTCAAACAAATGATGATGGAACAAAATAAACATATGATGGAAATTGCTCAAAAAATGAGTGTAACAAATAATAATAATATCAATAACACACAAAACAATCAATTCAATCTTCAATTCTTCTTGAACGAAACATGTAAAGATGCCATGAACATCAACCAATTCATTGATTCCATACAAATCAAGTTGGAAGACTTGGATTATACTGGAAAATATGGCTACGCCAAGGGCATATCCAATGTTATTGTGAGAGAACTGAAATCATTAGACCAAAAAGATCGCCCCATGCACTGTTCGGACGAAAAACGCGAAACGTTGTATGTAAAAATGAATACAGTCTGGGAAAAAGACATTGAAAGAATCGGAGTCATACGTGTTGCCAAACATATCGCCCACAAGAAGTTTTTAAAAATGAACGAGTGGGTGTCCAATAATCCAAATTGCACGGAATATGATGATAAAAAAAACGATCAATATCTTGAAATACTCGGGCAAGTAATATCGGGAATAAACCAGTTAAATGATAAAGACCATCCCGACCAAATTCATAAAATAGTTAAAAGTATTATAAAACATATTGTTATTCAAAAAAATTGAAATTTGTATATTTTACACTATGTAAAATAATAAATCCTAGGGGGAACCCCCGGACTGCGTTGCTGCCCCCATTGCGCTTCGCGCAATAAGGTTGAGGTCGCTTTGCGACCTCCGACCCCTTGCAACCTCCCCGCCCTTCGGGGAATTCTAATTCATTACCTTTTCCCATCATAAGATTTCTTGATGAAAAACTGTTATAATCTTCCTGGGTTCCCGGTGGATAATGCTGGAAAAAAAGGGGTTAAAATCCAAAATGGAAGTGTTGAATCAAAAGTTGGATTTTATTCCAATGGATAGTTTCGAATTTATTCGATTGTGTAGTAATACTACTTGCGGAAATAAAGTCATGTGTTTTATAGTAAAATATAATGAAAAGTTGTATGTTTTGAAAGAAGGGCGAGATACAATGAATTACAATTATGATTATGATATGATTGATAAATGCAAAGAAGTGTTTGGTCTAAAATCAATTGGAATGGTTCGCATTCGTAGTGATAAGAAAATTGAAAAAATTGATAAAAGTCAAAAGTTCTGGGAAAATAATTTCCATTTTGTGGAGAAAAAAGATGTAGTGTATTCAATGATGAATTTTATTGAAGGAATAAAATTTATCGATTACAGAAGAAGTGTTGGCGAGGATAATGTGAGCGAAGAGTTATGGATAGAATATATGAAAATCGGATTGTTCCGAGGAATATTCCTTGTCAGTGATTTCAGTCAAATCAATGTCTTATTAGATAAGGATAAAAATTCATACAGCATAGATAAACATGATGTCTTGGGGAAAAGAGATTATATGGTGGGTGAGAAAAATATGAAAGTTTACAAAAAATATTATTACAAAGTTTATAATATAATGAGTGATTTATATGCGAATCAAGAAGAAAAAATAGATGTGATACGCAATGTAATGGGAAGATACTTAATTGATGAAGAAAAAATAAATGAAGTGATTTCAAATTATAAAAATCTGAGAGAAAGGTTTTCAAAAGAATATTTGGATATGTAAAAACATACACATCATCTTAGTCATCATCATCATCATACCTTTCTGTATCATAACCATCAAAGTCATCATTGTGAATATTATCAAATAAAACATGGTCATTTAAAATGCGATTTCTCTCTTGAATGGGAAGATTGTTGTATAATTCTTCAATTTCATTTTGAGTAAATTTCTTATAAAAGTCTACGTGTTTCGAGTTGTATTCAATTTCTGTAATTTTCGCCTTTTTCAAAAAAAAATTAGAAGTTTGAGTTTCTGTATTATATTCAAAAACATAATTTTCTGTGTTTTTTGTTTTAATGATTTTTCTTCCAAAAAAACGATTATATAAATAAAATATTTTCATTTTTCTGTAAAACAAGTGAATGTATTCGTTTCTTTTAAACGTTCCTTGTGTATTATAAGTCACATGTAAATACAAATGTAAATATGGTTTCATAATAGAAACCAATTGTTCTTTCGGGAAATCTTTGTGAATTTTCAAATGTTTTCCATAATTATCATTTGTTAACATAAACTTTACTTCCGGATAAAGAGTTTCAAAATGAGAAGAAGTTATGTAATCTTGTATCAAATCGTTTCGAATTAAACCCTCATTTTCTTTAAAAAAAAGATCCAAATCCCAAGAACAAATAAAATATTGATGTATCAAAGAAGGCATTACGAAACTCGAATTTTTGATAACAAAATAAATGTTGTATAAAGTTGAATCATTAAATGACACATTGTTATAAGGATTTTTCGCAACGGTTGGGTATGGGAAAAAATAACTCGAATTCATTAATCCATTTTTAATTATTTTTATCAAATCTTTGATTGAAAAAAAGTATTTAAAATTATTTTGAAGAAGTATAAATGTATGTTTGTGTTTTTCATCCAATTCGTTCATACACATGTCTTCACGCATTTGAATTGGTGCACGTTTGAATTTCCATAGATACGCTAGTCTTGAAAATCCATTATACATTTTTTTTACAAGTGAATAAGTTGACATCATCTCATCTTTTACGTGTTGTAAAATAAAAATGTTTTCGTAAAACGTGGTTTTAAAAATAGAAAGTTGTGTTTGTTGTTTGCAATATTCTTTGGAATAATAATTTAATTTAGTTACATATTGATTTAAAAAATTTTTAGTAATTTCATTTGGCGGCGATTTGTTAAGATGTCTTTCAAATAAATTGGAAAACGCCAACATATAATTATTAGTTAGTATTATTACTCTAAATAATAATTTCTTATGTAATTATCGTGGTTGGTTTTTAGGGGGCAGTTACATAGTTATGAGTTTCCTGCTGTTTTTAAAACCCGGGGTTATACTCATCGGGCGTTGTTCCCAAGTCAGTCGTCTTAATACTAGTAATATTACTTTGAATGGTCAGACTTGGAATACTACACAAGTCTTGGGGGTTTTCAACATCACCAAACATTTTCTCAATCGTCTCTTCAACGTCCATATATTCATACGGAGTAGTTTCTTCCAATCGTTGCATCTCCGACATATCCAATACAACCTGAAACGCATTTGTTCCAAATAGACCTTCTTGACCACACATGACATTTGCAGAGACGCCTCGCATATTATCCAGTTCCGCATGACGCGCCGCCTTCAAGAACATTTCAGGAGTTTCTTCAAAAGACGCCTTGGCAATTGGACCAATATTATCATTGTTGATACCATGTCGGAAAATAGAAATCATTTTTTGTGAATATGTCATTCTGTCACACAACATACACATGTGATGATAGTTGATATAGGTCGACTCACTCAATACATCAGTAAGTTCATTAAATATAGCCTGTCTTGCGGCCTCAATTCCAAACACATTGTATGTTTCCACAATATCGTTCGTATATGTTCGACTACTATCAATATAATCCAGTGCCAAAACATCCATCAAGTTGGTTCCAACCGTATCTAGAACCCATATGTCTTCCTTTTTGTAAACACCCATTTTTTCAGTAACATTGTCCTTGATTTTTCGCAGAATAACCTTGTTGATATTTTTGATTCCGCGAATAATAATATTGTTGAGAAGTTGGTCTTGGAAATTTTTCAATAGATAAATTTGGTCGGTTTGGTCGAGTGGATTCACTTTGACCTTTTTCGCCCCCTTTCCAGAAGATGCTTTGATGATATTATTCATGCGAATACGGAATACTAATTTATCCATGTTATAGTCAGAGTATACACACGAAATTTCATCTTGATAACTACTCTTTAATGTGAAGTTGATGTCATCCATCGTAATATTTTTTTCCAACATGACTTCAGGATTCATCACCATGCGAATAATCCATTTGGATTTTTCATTGTTGTCGGCAATCTGTGCGTTAGCACAATCGTCCATCATGTTTTCGAATTCTCGGTATTGTAACATAGTTTCCTTGTCTTCTTCTATCAACGTGTTCAGGTCATCTGGGTCAAAGCAAACTTCAATCGACGAAACAAGTTCTTGTAGTTTGGTGTGTTCCAACATATACATGATGGATTGCGCCTTTTCGCGCTCGGTTTCGTCTTCGGGTTTCATGAACACAGTCAGGGAGGGATTTTTTGGTTCCGAAGAAAGGGAGAGTAATTCTTCGATACGAGGGACACCACGCGTGACATTGGATTTTGTAGATATGCCTGCATTATGAAATGTGTCGAAAAGATTTACACCATTATAGCAGTCAAAAGTTCGCGTTTCCTCAACAGTTAGGTCATACGCATAATTCGTTGTATTAGGAACTTCCTCTATTTTAATTATCTTATCAAATTCAATGTCAGGAAAGCGACCATTTCTAGTTTCCATAACACATTCCCCTTGAATCATGTTCGGAACCACATCAAAATTTCCATAATATTCATATTTAAATTTTCTTTCCAAAAGACATTTCGCTTTTTCTTGTTTTGAAACAATCTTCATATTCAACATTGATGCCAAATTTTTGGATTGTTCATTGCTTACCATTAATTGATATCCTTGATGAATATTTTCAGGTAGAGTTCCACGATTATTTTTCTCCACCTTTTTTGGTTTGTGAATTTTAGAAACAATCCCCAAATTTTTCAACATCACTTGGACATCCAACAACATAGTATAAGATACAGATGACATGGATATACAATCCGCAATTTTTTTTTCATCTTTATTTTTATGCTGATGCACACAACCATCCCCCCCAATGTAGGCGTCCAAGAAACCCATACAACATTCCCTATTGGAGAAGACAATCTTGTCACTCACGAATTTGTTATGACTTAATTTTCCGCCCAACTTTGACAAAATGCGACACAACAATGTATTGTAGATGCGAATATCTTGACTGTTCCAACCTTCTTTAATTTTATTCGTTTGCGTATACACCTTTGTGGTAAGATTGTGTTTTTCACACCACGACTTTATCGGTTTCAAGTATTCATCATCATTGTTCGCAATAGACACTTGATGTTTTGTCATACAACCTTCCGCACAGTAAGCACCCACCAAATAACCAAACTCATAATCAAGTTGAATGGTTTCGGGGATATCATATTCGCAACTTGTAATATTTTTCATATACACATTTCCAGGTTTGACAAGTTGTGACTTATTCGGTGTTCGCCCTTTTCTGACAACATCTTTGAATAAAGATGTCACAGAGTCACTTCGCGAATGAGGCAATGTAAATGTTTTGTTCGCATGTTTCTTCCACCATTGAGGTTCTAGATATACTTCTTTCGCCTTTTCCAGTTCCGACCCATACAAATATTCGGTCGGTGGTAATATCTCGCGCAGGTTCAATTCAAATTGTTCTTGAAATTCTAGCGCCTTCTTGGATACAGGCAAATATTGTCCTACCCTCAATTCCGCACCATTTACTCCAACAATTTTACCATCCGTCAATTGAAGAAATGACTTTGCCTTGGTCGCAAACACTTCGCGATTTCCTTCCGTGGTTACCTTCAACATAGTATTTGTTCCGTCCTCATTAATAACTGGGTGACGAGTAACTGCTTCAATTCTTCGCCAAACAGTCTCACCACTTTCGTTTGACCCGGGGACGTCATAATAATGCAACAATTCGGCGTACGTGGTATCTTTATCTGCCATATAGTCAATTCTTTGCGAGGTTTTAATTCCACCTTCAACAAAGTCACCGATTTGAACTTTATGAATTCGTTTTTGTGAATCACGCACCAAAATCTCGGTTTCGTATGTTACCGAGTTTAGCGTGAGTTGTGTAGTAGGTTCACCAATACTTTGCGCGGCAATCATTCCCACCATCTCACCAGGAGCCACAATCGAACGTTTATAACTCAACGCGATGGTTTCCAAAAGAGAGGTCAGCGCGGCGCGATTGAACCTACGAACAAAGAGCAAATCCTTTGGAGACAAATTATAGAAATACAACGTCTTGAAGAGTGCGGTGGGAACCGCGCAACGAATCGCCTCCAAGTTAGCGTACGTCTCCTCAATCATTTGGAATACTTCTAAGGGTGTAATATCAACAACCGAACTAGCGTTCAAGTGATGTTGACCTTGCGTGTTCATAATAATATGCGAAAACGAAACTGGCACATTTACAACGCTGTCATTTTTATTACGGAAAACATATTTCACAATTTCATCGCGCTTTTCTATCATCATATCGGTGTAAAACTTGCACTTTTCTTGCGTTTCCTTCATCTGCTTCTTGTATCGGGTCATCGTGGCCTTCAAGAATATTTGTGATATCGTCTTATTTTTACCCGTCTCATCTGGAAGATTGAAGTGGGCGTAAATATCTTGAATACTCTGACTCACGAACGGGACTGACTGGTTCTCCACCTTGACTGGGTCAACACCATCGTCACCATAAGTGAATTGAACGATGTTACCCTTATTTGTGCGAACCGTCATATCATAGGAAACCATCAAATCCTCTAATCCCTTGATAAGTCTTCTTTGAATATAACCTGTGGTACTCGTATCGCGAACTTGAAGACCATTTGCTAGACCAAAGTTTAGGGTGGATGGAATCGTCAAGTCATACACCTTGGGGTGATTTTCCACACCGATAATGTTGATTTCAGTAATTTTATCCAAGACAACATCGTTGTAAGTATCAAAATTACGATGTGTGTTGTTCCATTGAATTGCCTTTAATTTTTCTTGTTTCTTTTCTTCCAACAATGGAATTTTTTCTGCGAAAATAGCGCCCCACTGTTCGCTAACAATAAGATAGTAGTTTAAATTATCGTTGCACTCAATACAACCAAATATTCCAAATCTTGAAAGTAACATGGAAATTCCTTCAAGCAACCTTTTTGATGTAGAATGAACGATAATAGAATCCTCACCTGTTCCACTTTCTTTACCAATTGCCGAATTTTCTGTATAAAATCCGCTTAGAACCCCTTTCACAAATTCTATCGGCGCAATGTAAGATTCAGTGGGAACATGTTGATTTCCATCTTCAATCAATTTTGATAAATAATTTATCACAAAACTTCCGTTAACAATTCCTTTGTTGAGAAATTCTGTTATAAAATTTTGCAAGTTTTCATTGTCGGTGTTTATTTTTAATTCGTTGTTTTTAATGGTTCCTTTTGCCAGGAATATTCCAATAAACAACCCGTTTTCTTCATTCAACATAAATTTCTCATTGTAAAATCCAAACATGTCAATGTTGTTCAACAAAATTGGCGGTTCACAAAGTTCCCTTGTAACAGGAACGCAGTCGCCAACTTTAATTTCAGGAGTTGGAGTTTCCTTCAACTTTTGGGTTTCTGCGTTCCAAATCAACAACGACTTGCTCTCCGTAACAATGACGCTTCTTCCTCCACTTGTTTTGATTTCATAAAGTTCTGTTCCTGGGTCGTGACGAGTAATCGCAGTAACGTCGCCCCAGGTTACAACTCCATTTTCGTCTGTTGTTGGAATATAAACACGACCTTCATCAATATTCAAGAGTTCCATTTGTCTTTCGGTAAAGTGTTGAACCTTTGTTTGGTTTTCAATGTCGTCTAACTGACCATCAATCCAACGTCCAATTTCAACATACTTGGGTTGTCCATTTTCAATAAAGACAATTGGTGTTTCCCATGTAACAGATTTAACCGCGGTGTCAATCAAACCCACACGACCACCCATGGCGTGAAAGAAGAGTTCTTGAGGTGTTAGACCATTGATGAACGAACTTTCCACAAAACCGCGGGCAACTGGACTATCATCGTATTTGCTATAGTGAGGAAGAGTTCTATGTTCGAACCCATACGGAATGCGGCGACCGTCCACATTCTGTTGTCCCAAACAAGAAATCATTTGAGAAATATTGAGTTCTGACCCCTTGGAACCCGCATTTACCATAATAACAAAACGATTGTTTTTATCCAAGTTTTTCAATCCTGTGTTTCCTGCTTCGGACGACGCCTTATTCAAAATATTATTCACCTGTGTCTCAAACTCTTCTTGGTTGGTTTTGCCTGTCTTGTTTTCAAAGACGCCAATTTGAGTCTGGTCAATCAAATCTTTCACTTCTTGTTTCTTCTCAGAAATAATTTTTATAATACTTTGGTTGGTTTTTTCGTCTGAAATCAAGTCGCGAATACCTACACTATAAGAACTTGTTTTCATGTATTCTGTAATAATGTTCTGTAAGTCATCAATAAAGTCCGCCGATGCGCGGTTACCAAAGTCATTACATATGCGATGAATAATCCCCTTGGTTCCTGCACCCAACACACCCTTGTCCATTTGCCCGCGAATATACTCGCCGTCGCGAATTTCCAAGACATTGTTGGATGTTTTAGAATCTTCATCGTCTCCAAATAGTTTGTTCTTGTATTGAAGAGTTAGGGGTGGAAGAATTTGTGACAAGAGGTCAAAGTTTGTAACGTAGTGATTTTTATCCACTTTTTCTAGTAAAACTTTCTCGTTTACGCGCGGAAACATCATGAGTAGATTCATTGCGTCTCGGGGAGTGAAACGAATATTCTCACGCGTGAAACGAAAACTTCCCAACATGGAATCTTGGAAGATGCCAATAATGGAAGAGTTGTTCGCTGGACTAATAATTTGATATGGCACTGCTGCCAAATTTTTCAATTCTGACTCTGATTCCGGGTCTTGTGGCATATGTAAATTCATCTCCATGAATTCCCCAAAGGTTTCCCATTGGGACGGACTATATCTTGTCCCGCATCAAGTTGGTTAAACTTTCATTTGCGAGCCGTAACCATTTAGTCTCTGAACCTTCCCCATGCTCTACCATAACGAGTTTAGGGGCTTGGCTGCGGATTACCCATTTTGTCCTTTTATGGACGCATCCATCGCTTTTTTACCATTGGGTTCGGCAATTAACCGAGTTCCTCGTAAATGTTTCCTATTACGAGTGGTAGCGATGACTTTAGGGACTTCCCGTCAATTTGATTACGTTGCCATTCCACCTTTTAAAAAGGTGGAGCCAAATTACAATGACAATATTTGCACTATTGTTTGGCTCCACCTTTTCAAAGGTGGATTGACTAGGGAGTAGCACGCTTTTAACGCTCCCTGTTGGCGACAAGATTTATCGCCATCAAAGTCAGCATTGTAGGGTTTTGTCGATTTGTCCACACGATTTCTCGTGCGGTCGGACTGTATCTTAAGCAAACTCGGGATAGCTACTCCTTCATTGTTCACCAACACCCGTTCAGTCTCTGAATGCCTTCCATGGTCTGCTAAACGACTTTAGGAAGTAGCACTGCGGATTTGCCGTTTTGTATTTTTGAAAAATACGCATTTATCACTTTATTACCATTGGGATCGGCTATTAACCGAGTTCCTCACAAAAGTTTCCTAGTGTGAGTGGTAGTGATAACTTTGGGCAGTCCCCGTCATCAAGGTGTTTCGCAAATAAATCTATAATATTTTGAGGAATTTCTCTTTTTTAAGTTTGTTTGCCTCAAATATTATTGATTTATTCACTAGGAGGTTGCACGCTTTTAACGCCTCCTGTTGCCGACGCAAAGTCCATCAGCCACATTCATTCGAAATGTATCACCTCGTGTCATAATACGAGCAATGTGACACATCATACTCATTCGGTGAAGAGTCGGTTGTCTGTTGAATAAAACGGGGTCGCCATTCATCATATGACGATGAACAATGTCCCCTTCTTCCAATACAACCGACTTTCGGTCAACATATCTGAGAGTGATAGAATCGCCGTTTTTCTTTTCCAAGATTTTGGCACCGGGCCACACATCTGGACCATTTTCCACCAGTTTCAGCAGAAACGCACGATTTGCCTTGTTCACCACCACAGGTTTTGTAATGTTCTTGGCAATTTTCATGGGAATTCCAAGTTCACGGATACTGATGTTTGGATCCGCCGTAATGACGGAACGTGCACTAAAATCCACACGTTTTGCCATCAAATTTCCTCTCATTCGCCCCCCCTTTCCATTCAAACGATCCTTGATGGATTTGAGTGGACGACCCGAACGTTGAGCCACAGGCGCAGCTCCAGGAATTTTATTATCCACTTGTGTCGCCACATAATATTGTAAGACCGTCGTCCAATCCTCAATCACATTCGCGGGTGCGTTATTTTGGATTTTTTCTTGGAGTGTCTTATTCGACTTGATAATATTCACCAAGATGTGACTCAAGTCATCTTCCGACCGCTGTTGCGCGTCATGTTTGACCGAGGGACGAACCGCGGGCGGCGGAACGGCCATCACTTGGCAAATCATCCAGTCGGGACGCGACCAAATGGGACTAAATCCCATAAAAGACACGTCTTCATCCGAAATTCGCTTCAATATTTTAAGCACCATTTCACAAGTCAATTTCAATACCATGTTTCCATCCCCATTGCTCATCATTTCTTCGCCCATTTCACCTCCACCACCACCTTCCTTTTCCTTCCATTCAGCAACAATGGTCGCGAGACCATCCTTGCGAATTTTATCGGGTTGTTTACAACCACATCCATCGTCGGTGTCTTCGCCACATCTGCGAATTTTACTTGCTAAACCAAATACGTATTTCCACCTAGCATCACCTACCTGTTTCAGTGCTTGCTTGTATTTTTCCTTATTGATGAGCAATTTACTACACTTGAAACAAACGCAACGCAATACTTTTTGAATTGTGCTTAGAAACTGAATGTAGTATACTGGTCGCGCAAGTTCAATGTGACCGAAGTATCCGGGTGTCTGCATGTAGTCCAGACCATCTGTGGGACAAATAAGACCAGGTTCAAGGACACCCATTCGCGGGTCAAAGAGACCACCAATAACAGGTTTGTTATTCACATAAGTGTCACGTGACGTAATTTCAGCAACAGAACCCTTGCGTATTTCATCAGGAGACAAAATACTAAATTGAATTCCAATAATTTTACTTGGTTGAGTATGTGAATTTCCTTTCAAGGTTTTCGACATCTTCCTATATTTATATAGTTATATTTAGATTGTTTCTGTAAATCAATTTTTTTGTGAAATCATAACTATGCGTTATTATTATGGAAGAACAAACAACGCAAAATAAAGAAAGCAATAATGAAAATTCTTTAAATAATAAACCCAAACCAAAACGTCCTACTATGAAAAAACTATTCAAGGAATCCGTCAAGTCTTTGTCTCGGTCTCTTAGTAAACGCGTTTACGAGAATACCTCTGATTTTATTTTTTCTTTTGAACATCTTTCGGTTTTTGTTAAAGAACGACCTATTCTTAGGAAAGTTTCTCTCACTTTACCAAAATCTAATCAAATTATTGTTATTGCGGGCGCTTCCGGGTGTGGGAAAACCACTCTTCTCAACGTCATCAATAACTATGATTTACCAGCACCTTATGTTCTCTCGGGGAAACTCAATTATCATCATTCGAACATCAAAATGATCGGTCACAAACCGATTTTCAATCCCTATTTGACCGTCAAAGAAACGGTTCAAATGTTTATAGATTCTTATCGTTACACGCATACCGTGGATTATTACTTGGAACGGTTTCGATTGATGGACATCAAGGATAAGTATATTGGAAACGACGAAAACAAATCCCTTTCCACAGGACAATTGGTACAATTGTCCATTCTCTTAAATACCATGGAAACCCCAGACTTATTGATTTTGGATGAACCGTTATCGAATCTAGACATCAAGACCTCTATTCATATTATGAAACTGTTGAAAGAGTTGGATATTCCAATCATATTAACATTACATCATCCAAATAATATTATTTTGGAAAGCGTAGATCAATTGATTGTGATGGAAGAAGGAGAGATCATTTTGAATACGTCGTTGATAGAAATATCAAACCGATTAGAATACTACGAACAACAGGTTTTGGGAAGTCCTCAAAATGAACACAAAATCGCACATGAAACTAAGTTAATAAAACTAGAAGAGTTACAAATAGTTGATTATAAAGAATATATTGCGGATGTAACCACTTTTCAAAAATGCAATAATTCTGTTTACTCTATTGCGACAATATTAACAAGAAAAATGAAATACGTTAAAGCCGTTTGCCTAATTATGGCACTGTTTCCGTCGCTGTACTATATATTTTTAGAAGGAACAAACTATAGTGATAAACTGTCAGGTTTTAACAATATGACATTTGATATTTTATTTAACGTTTTGATTCAATCGTTGATTTCTTCGTTAACTGTATTTGAATATTCTTACTTGATACCATTTATTAAATACATATCCTCATTGCGTTTGTTTAATTATGACACATTTAATCGTCTTTATTTTTCTTTAACATTTATATTTATTACGTCATTATATTTTACTTTTATGTCTCTCTCAAGTTGCACGTTGCATCCAGATAATATAAAAATATTTCCTACTTTTTTATTTATTATTTTAACTTGTCGGTTTGTTTATTATATATTATTTGGATCGATTATTTATCAACTTGAAGACATAAATATCACAAATGCAATAATTAACACATACGAGTTGCTACAAATGTTGAATTGTGGTTTATTTGGATTAAAATATAATAATCTCAAATATATTTCTATTTATTATTACTTGTTTAATATTATTTTTGCTAACGCACAAAAAATTTATGATTATCCTTTATTGCCAAATGGAGAATATCAATATACCGTGTATGGTTATTCAACTGACATATCCTATCATTATTACGCAATTTTGGGTTTTTTATTTTTGCCAACAGTAATTTACATGATTCCCAAAAAGTCGCAAATATTTTTAACATAATTTTTGTATTTTATTTGCAAACTTATTAACAGTTTCTTCGTATACAACAAGTAAAATATTTTTGAAAATAAGTTAAAGTGTAAAGAACCCCTACAAACAATTTATAAAAAATTGATTTGGATTTAAAATGATAAATATAATGTATACAAACCACAAAACATGACACGTGACAAGAACACAAAATCATCCAAAATTTCTTCCAACAAAAAGCAGGAAGAGAAAAAGAAGCGAACCATCAAGTCGGATGATGATAGTTCAGATAATAGCGCGGATGAACACTCTTCTACAGAAAGTGACGAGGAACAAATGAATGTTCACGAATATCGCAAACTCTTGTCTGAAATATTTCCATCCAAGCATATGAGTAAAAAGGTAAAAAGCGGAGAAAAAATAAAGAAACTTATGAAGAAAATGCGAGATGAACAAGAAGACAGTGAAGATAGTGACGATGATGAAGTCAAAGAATCCAAAGAAAAAATTACCAAAAAGTCAAAGGAATCTCGCAAACAAAAAGTCAAGTCTTTGAAAAAGAAACAACAACCCAAAAAGAAGAAAGATGAAGATTCAGAGTCGGATTCCACCGATGATGACGATGAAGACGAAAATGAAGTCGTTAAACCCAGTTCCGGTAAATTTAACATCATTTTTACCATCGGTCAAAAGGGTGATGACTACGATGACGACGATGATGACGAGTGGGATGATGACTATGATGATGAAGACGATGACGACGATTACGACGAAGACGAAAATGAAGACGACGAAGTAAGTACGGACAGCGACAGTGATGATGAAGACGAAGATGAGGAAGAATGGGTTACTGACGAAGACACAGATGAAGAACCCGATGAATCTCTTCTGAAAAGAAAGCGTAGTCTTCGTTCATCATCTAAAAAGTCAGACAAATCCAAGTCTACGAAATCGGTCAAGACTGTCGAAGAAGAAGAAGAAAGTCAAGTTCAAATCCAAGATATTCTAACCCAAGAAAATAAGGGCAATGAAACCATTTTGGAAGAACTCAAATTGCTTTATTCCAAGAACACAAAAAATGCAATGATTAAACAATGCATCGACTTGTGCGAGGAAGAAATCGCCAAGTCCAAAAAGAAGGCCGAGAAAAAAGCGAAGAAGCAAAAGGACAAACATTTGCGGATTTTCAAACGTGTTATTCGAGAAAAAAATAACATGAATGACTTTACCTTTTTCGAGAAGATGGGTTGCGAAGAACAGCGCAAAATCATCAAGGAAGTGCGTGAAGTAAATAAAGTGATTCGCATTGAAAAACCTTATCGTATGACACTCCTTGAATCCAACATTCCTCCCCTTTTCAAAGCTGCCGCAATGAAGAAAATTTCCTCCTTGCGTCACATGGAACCAGGTTCTGGTGAGTTCTATAAAATCAAGAACTGGGTAGATACATTCATGCGAATTCCCTTTGGAAAGTATGAAACTCTTCCAGTAAACATCAAAGATGGCGTTGAACCATGCCATGAGTTCATGGAAAGTGCCAAAAACATTCTTGACAACGCAGTTTATGGACTCAACGACGCAAAAATGCAAATTATGCAAATGTTGGGTCAACTCATTACAAACCCGAATGCCATTGGAACCGCCATTGCCATCAAGGGACCCATGGGTACAGGAAAAACGACTCTTGTCAAGGAGGGAATTAGTAAAATCTTGAACCGACCTTTTGCGTTTATTGCTCTGGGTGGAGCAACCGATAGTAGTTTCTTGGAAGGTCATTCTTATACTTACGAGGGTAGTGTTTGGGGTAAAATCGTTCAAATCTTGATTGATAGTAAGTGTATGAACCCTGTGATTTATTTCGATGAGTTGGATAAAATTAGTGACACCGCCAAAGGTGAGGAAATTGCTGGAATTCTGACTCACTTGACAGACACATCTCAAAACAGTCAATTTCATGACAAGTATTTCGCCGAAGTAGACTTTGATTTGAGTAAGTGTTTGTTTATCTTCAGTTACAATGACGAGAACAAAGTCAACCCTATTTTGAGGGACAGAATGTATCGTATACAAACCAAGGGATATGACAGAAAGCAAAAGACGGTAATTTGTAATCAATATTTGATTCCACGCATACAAGAGCAGGTGTTGTTCAATGACGGAGACATTATTACACCTGACGAGGTTATTCATTATATTATTGAGACACACTGTAACAAAGAAGATGGTGTGCGAAATATGAAACGTTGTTTGGAAATTATTCATACAAAGTTGAATTTGTATCGTTTGATGAAACCTGGGTCAAATTTATTCGAAGAAGACATGTCATTGGAGGTAAGTTTTCCATTCACTGTTACCAAACAAATTGTAGATAAGTTGATTAAGAAAGACCGCGACGATAACTTGGCATTGAGTGGCATGTATGTATAGCAGGGAACCTAGGTTCCCCTGCGACCCCTCCTGATAACTCTGTTATTTAGATAATATTTACGTCTCACTCGATAATACGAATGATATTTAAATGCCATTTTAATTATAGTTAAACACAACTAATAATGTATGTATAAAACAAACCAAAAATTAAATCAAATAAAAGTGTGCGTTTATTATTCATAAAATTATTTTTTTTCGTTTTCTTTTTACAGATGTAACTAACATATATAAAATTCAGTAAAATACTAAATAGTTGTTTTTACACTATAAAAACAATCTAAAAAGATAAAGACAATACATAATAACATCACAAGATGAGTTACCCTGAGACTGATGAAGAATTTGAGTATTTAAAACAATTAAGAACCAATATGGAAACCCAGTTGAGTGTTATCAAACAAACTCTAGAAATCCTGAACGGCGCTGAATATTTAAATATGTCAAATATATCTTTTCTGAATGAATATAAAAAAATTTACAACCCCGTCATTTTAAATGAGGAAGTCACCATTTTGACAAATTTTTTATCAGACTTGGATAAACTTTTGAAGTCCACATGTGTGCATGACTATTGTGAAGACGATATTGACGTAGACTCAGAAACAAGTAAAAAAATAACATATTGCTCGAAATGTATGTGTACTTTTTAGCGTGCACAACGCCTATTACGCTAACCCACGACCCTTATCGTATAATGTATTTGAATAAAAATACATTATAATAACAGAACAAGATGAATTTTTCCGCATTTGACTTGGATATTAATAACTATGAAATATCTGACTTGGAAACTTTTTTCCATTTAGACACCCAAGGAAAATATACTTTCACTGAACTAGATGAAAAAACGGTAACATTAAAAACCAACTTACAAAACAAAATCTCCGACAAAAATTTCATGAAAAAAATGCTATCTTTTATTGACGTTGCCAAAGATGTTTTATTAGATAACTTAAAGACGAATCAAATTATTGCTGCCGGTCCTACATTTTTGATGGATCAACGCCCAGAATCCACTATCAACTCTGTAACGAATTTTATACAACCCATCAATACTTTTCCGACAGATACCGCGCCTGGTATATTAAATCGACTCCGTCGCAGAACCAATTTTATTTCTCTCGCATTCAATACTTTTTTTCGAGATGAAGTGAGTGTTTCTTCTACAGATTGTTTTTTTTCTCTCCCCTATCCATTAAAGAATGTGGTTTCTATGAAACTTTCTTCTCTTGAACTTCCCGAAACCATTTATCTTTTATCCAACGACAATTATACGAATCAAGTTTTTGTAAAGGAACACGGAACAAACATTCAAGGTGTGGTTATTATTCCCGAAGGATGTTATAGTTCTATGACCATTTCCAGCGCCGTTGCGAGTTCCATAAATACGCAATTGGGAACCGGAACCCGGTTTTCTGTCACGGTTGACCCTGCAAATGGAAAAACAACCATT
>Ga0164296_1002273_pt1 | contig 19391 bp, 20 predicted proteins | sample GEODES057metaG_FD_113533 | JGI IMG/M metagenome (GOLD analysis project Ga0164296, IMG submission 113533) | Dystrophic lake water microbial communities from Trout Bog Lake, Wisconsin, USA - GEODES057 metaG | ecosystem: Environmental > Aquatic > Freshwater > Lake | place: USA: Trout Bog Lake...
CAAATTTGGATTAGAACTTGGAATACCAACTCCAGCCAATGACGCAGTTATGATGGGCTTGAGTGTTCATGCGATGGGGCAAATAACTTAATTTTTAAATTACCACCCTCATTCATTCAGCTTGTCTTGACTATTTGCAGATAAATCATTACTGACTGAGTATGATAATTGGAGAGATAAAAAAATAGTTGAACTAAGATGAAATACTTCTCTTAATTGGAGCCGGACTATTTTCTAGTAAGCTTGAAATAGAAAGCTTACTATTTTTCAAATAAATCCAAAATAAACCCCGTGAGAATTCTCCGGAGTGGTCTAGGTTATTGATCTTATTAAACTTCTTTTGAACTATTATTCTAATATTCACTGGGCAGCATAATCACCCAATTTTCCTGATCCCAACAACAATATAGCGTTATAAATTCAAGTGGGAAATCGGTATAGGGTATTTCCTGTCTAGCGTGTTCATGACCGTTACCGTCCTCGTAGATCATTAAAGTCCTAGAGTTATCAACCTCCATTTTGACTAAGACAAACCAATCCGCTGTGCCTATTTGACACAAGTGACTGGCAATAGCGTCCATGACCCAAAAGCACTCGGCTTGTTCAGCCAGGTATTTGGTGCCAACTGTGAGCAAGTGACGCTTACTGATTCTGTAGTATGCGGTTGTTCCGGTAAATTGCTTTAATTTTGATTCAAGTGCTTTGTGATCCATTGCTGTGCTCCTGTTTCTGGTATGTGCACAGTGTTGTTTCAGATCGTCAAAAGAGCAACCGGAGTCTTGGTAACCCAAACGCACATCGGGTCATTTAGCATTAGATCCCGATGATTATTTGAATCAAAGCATATTTCGCAGTCTCACAGCTTAGATTAATTAAAACCTGGTTTTAAACGCTGATCACTTCAATCAAGTACTTTGAGTGCTGGAGTCAGTGATCAAAGCTTGTGGGGCTTTTAAAGCAATCGATCGGGGTTATCCACAGCGCTAGCTCGTTGTCCACAAAAAATCACGAAAAACTTAGCTTTTACAAGATTTCGCTGGTTGAGCATTGAAATCATTGAAGAAAATTTCCGCCAAAAAGTTATCCACAGCCTGTTCTTTTTGCCATGTTCAAACAGAGGTAACCCGAAGGTCTGGCGGGACTCATAAGGGTTCTGGTTGTCCGGATAAATATATGAAAACACAATGCAGTTAACGCAAACACATGATTTAGGAGACAGAACCATGGCACAAGCTAAGACACTTACAACTGCTGAAATTGAGCGGTTGTTAACGCACATCAATACACGCAAGTACGCAGCTCGTAACAGATCAATGATGCTGCTCACACACTGGGCAGGTTTAAGAATCGGCGAAGTAGCGGGATTGCGCTGGAGCGATGTCACTACCAGCGACGGTCTGGTGAAGGACGAGATCCGCCTGCTACCCGACATGACCAAGGGCCGCCATGCGCGCACCGTGTTTGTCAGCGCAAAACTGAAAGCGGAACTGCAAGCCTACGCAGCGCAAGCCACGTGCGTGGACCGCAGCTACCCGTTCTTTGCCAGTCAAAAGAGCATCAAGCTTGGGTTCAACGCCAACAGCTTGGCGCAGACATTTGCGCTGATCTACGAGGGCGCGGGCCTGGAGGGGGCAAGTAGCCACAGCGGCCGCAGGACGTTTCTGACGCACTTGGCCAACCAAGGCATTGCGATTCACTTGCTCAAGACGCTGGCCGGGCACCGCAGCATCAGCACTACCGCCGCCTACCTCTACAGCAGCCCTAATTTGCTCAAGGCTGCGGTCGAGTTGGCCTAAAAAACTACGGCCGATTCACCCAATCGATGAAGATGGGATGAACAGTCAAGAACTAATGGGCAGATGGAATATGGCCTTGAGACCGAGTAGGCATCAAGCAGCCTTCAACTCGATCAGCACACTGACTCAGGTGAAGGCATCTGCTTCAGCCAAGACCTTGCCCGCTGCATCCTTAGCTGCCAGTTTCGGCGCGCCCACCGATGGCCACTGAATGCCAACGGTTGGGTCGCACCACAACAGGCTGCGCTCATGCTCGGGGTACCAGTAGTCTGTGGTCTTGTAGAGAAACTCAGCCGATTCGCTGGTCACGACAAAGCCATGGGCAAAGCCGGGTGGCACCCACAACTGACGCTTGTTGTCTGCAGACAATTGAACCCCCACCCATTTTCCAAAGTTAGCCGATGAGCGGCGCAGATCGACTGCTACGTCAAACACAGCCCCCTGTGTCACCCGAACCAATTTGCCTTGCGGATGCTGGATTTGATAATGCAAGCCGCGCAACACCCCTTGGCTGGATTTGCTGTGGTTGTCTTGAACGAAGTTCACATCCAAACCAGTCGCCTGCTGAAAGTCTTTTTGATTAAAGCTCTCAAAAAAGAAACCGCGATCATCACCAAAAACCTTGGGCTCCAGAATCAGCACCTCGGGCAGATCGGTTGGGGTCACTGTGTAGGGCATGGCTCAAATCACTTCAACAGATTGAGCAGGTACTGCCCGTAGCCGTTCTTCTTCAACGGGTCAGCCAAAGCAGCCAGTTGTTCGGCGTTGATCCAGCCTTGGCGGAATGCAATCTCTTCAGGGCAAGCCACCTGCAAACCCTGTCGCTTTTGCAGCGTGGCGATGAAGCTGGCCGCTTCCAGCAGACTGTCGTGCGTGCCGGTGTCCAGCCATGCGAACCCACGACCCATGATCTCGACGTTGAGTTGCCCTTGCTCCAGGTAGCGCTTGTTCACGTCGGTGATTTCCAACTCGCCCCGGTGAGAAGGCTTGATGTCCGCCGCGATGTCGCACACCTGCTGGTCATAAAAATACAAACCGGTGACAGCGTAATTGCTCATGGGTGCGCTGGGCTTTTCTTCAATGCTCAGCGCCTTGAACGCGCCATCGAACTCAACCACACCATAGCGCTCTGGATCGTGCACATGGTAGGCAAACACACTCGCCCCGGCATCACGCGCATTAGCACTGGCCAACAACTTGACCAAGTCATGGCCGTAATAAATGTTGTCGCCCAACACCAGCGCACTTGGGTCATTGCCCACAAAGTCTTTGCCGATGATGAAAGCCTGCGCCAAACCATCGGGGCTGGGTTGCACAGCATATTGAATGTTCATGCCCCACTGGCTGCCGTCGCCCAGCAACTCTGTAAAACGCGGCGTGTCTTGCGGCGTGCTGATCAGCAACACATCCCGAATGCCCGCCAGCATCAGCGTGGTCAGCGGGTAATACACCATGGGTTTGTCATAAACCGGCATAAGCTGCTTGCTGACAGCCTGCGTGACAGGATATAGCCGGGTGCCGGAGCCACCGGCCAAGATGATGCCTTTGCGTTTATTTGTCATGCTTCTACTCCCTCGTATTGCTTGGACAACCAGTCTTTGTAGGTGCCGCTCTGCACATTGGCCACCCACTCAGGGTTGGCCAAGTACCACTCAACGGTTTTGCGGATGCCGGTCTTAAAGGTCTCGGCAGGCTTCCAGCCCAGTTCTGCTTCGAGTTTGCGCGCATCAATCGCATAACGGCGGTCGTGGCCGAGACGGTCGGTCACGTAGCTGATTTGTTCGGCATAGGGTTTGCCGTCAGCGCGGGGGCGAAGTTCGTCGAGCAGTGCGCACACTGTTTTGACAATTTCGATGTTGGGCTTTTCATTCCAGCCGCCCACGTTGTAGACCTCGCCCAAGCGCCCAGCTTCAAGCACACGGCGGATCGCACTGCAATGGTCCTTGACATACAGCCAGTCGCGCACTTGCATGCCGTCGCCGTACACCGGCAGCGGCTTGCCCGCCAGCGCGTTGACGATCATGAGCGGGATGAGCTTTTCGGGAAAATGGTACGGGCCGTAGTTGTTGCTGCAGTTGGTGGTGAGCACCGGCAGGCCGTAGGTGTGGTACCAAGCGCGCACCAAGTGGTCGCTGGCGGCTTTACTGGCTGAATAAGGGCTGTTGGGCTCGTAACGGTGGGTTTCAGTGAAGGCCGGATCGCCCTTGGCCAGAGAACCATACACCTCGTCGGTAGACACATGCAAAAAGCGGAAGGCGGCTTTCTCAACATCCGCCAGACCACTCCAGAACCCGCGCACGGATTCAAGCAGCTTAAAGGTGCCGACGATGTTGGTTTGTACGAAGTCTCCAGGGCCATGTATGGAGCGGTCGACATGGCTCTCGGCCGCAAAGTTGACCACGGCACGTGGACTGTGCTCGGCCAGCAGCTTCTCGACCAGAACGCTATCGACAATGTCGCCCTGCACAAAATTGTGGCGCGCATTGCCCTGCAGGCTGGCCAGGTTTTCGAGATTGCCCGCGTAGGTAAGCTTATCGAGGTTGACCAAGGGCTCGTCAGAGCCAGCGATCCAGTCGAGCACGAAATTTGCGCCAATGAAGCCGGCGCCGCCTGTGACAAGAACTGCCATAACTCAAAGTCCGCGTTGTGCCAGCCAAGCCATGTAGCTTTGCACGCCTTGTTCCACACTCAGGAAGGGCTTGTCGTACCCAGCCTGGCGCAGGTTAGCCATATCGGCCTGGGTGTAACTTTGATAGCGGCCTTTGAGGTGCTCGGGGAAGGGGATGTATTCAATCTGCCCGCGCTGGTGGTGCGCGATGACGGCGTTCGCCACATCGTTAAAGCTTTGGGCGCGGCCAGTGCCGCAGTTATAGATGCCACTGACCTGGGGGTTGTCAAGCAGCCAGAGGTTGACCGCCATCACATCGTCCACATGAATGAAGTCCCGCTCCTGATCGCCGGGGCCGTAACCATCGCAACCTTCAAACAGGCGAACGGTATCGCCGCCTTTTAGTTGTTGCTGCATGTGGTGTGCCACGCTGGCCATGCTGCCTTTGTGCTGCTCGCGGGGACCGTATACATTGAAGTAGCGCAAGCCGACCACGGGACTCTTGATGCTGCCGAGCTGGGGGCGCAGGTATTCGTCAAACAGGAATTTGGAGTAGGCGTAAGCGTTGAGAGGGTGCTCGTTTTCTCTGGCTTCCTTGAATACGCTGCCGCCGCCGTAAACCGACGCCGAGGAGGCATAGTAAAACGGCACACGTAGTGAAGTGCACCAGCCAAGCAGAGCCTTGGTGTATTCGTAGTTAACGCGCATCACGAACTTGCCATCCCACTCGGTGGTTGACGAGCAGGCGCCTTGGTGAAACACCGCCTCGACGCGGTCGAACTCCTGTCCAGATTGCACGCGTTGCAGAAAGTCGTCCTTGTCAAGGTAGTCGCGGATACGAGCGTCAGAGAGATTCAGGCACTTGTGGCCATCAGTTAGGTCATCGACCACTAGAATGTTAGTGACGCCGCGGGCATTTAGGCCTTGGACGATGTTGCTGCCGATGAATCCGGCGCCGCCAGTAACAATAATCATTTGTGAAAGGTCCTTAAGGGTACAGGAAACAGGTGCTCGGTGCAATCTAGCAGGCTGGTGTAATGTCCATCTGCGGTGACGTGTCCTGCAGCCACCGATTCCGGGTTGTCGGAGTCCACCAAGTAGGCCCGGCCCACGCCTGCAGCGCGTGCGGCCTGAATGTCGCCAGTCTTGTCCCCGATCAACAGAGACTGGGGCAGCGACAGTTTGAGTTCTTGTGCGGCCTGAAGAATCATTCCGGGCGCAGGCTTGCGGCAATTACAGTCTGTGGCCAGGTCCGCAACGATGCCTCGGGGGTGATGGGGGCAGTGATAGACGCCGTCTAGCGTGACTCCTTGTGTTGCGAGTTCCTGGCGCAGTCGGGCGGTCAGGGTTTGGTATAGGTCTTCGGTGTAGTAGCCGCGTGCCAGGCCGGATTGGTTGGTGACCACCACCAAGGCGTAACCAGCTTGCTGTAGGTGCCGCATGCCTTCAATGGCGCCAGGCACAAACTCGAAATCTTCCCAGCGGTAGACGTAGGCCTTGTCTTTGTTGATGACGCCGTCGCGGTCCAGAAAGGCGGCTTTGCGCAAACCCGTGGGGGCCGGTTGACGAATGCGCTGTACCAGTGCAGTGGTGGAGAACCCGTCAACAAAGGGAATGGCAACTGATTGACCGCCCCAGCTGCGCACAACGCGGGTTTCTTCGAGCGTTTCCATGTTGTAGTCACCCCCTTTGACATAGATGTCGGGGCAGATGGCCCGGACCAACTCTACCGGCGTGTGGGTATCAAAAAAGGTGACTATGCTGACCGCGGACAGGCCCGCTAGGACATAGGCGCGATCTAAGTCTTTGTTGAGTGGGCGGTCGGGGCCTTTGCCCAGCATGCGTGCCGAGGCGTCGGTGTTGACGGCCACGAGCAGCGATGTGCCCAGTTGGGCAGCGCGGTACAGGTAGTCCACATGCCCGCGGTGCAGGACGTCAAACACGCCATTGGTCATGACCAGGGGGCGGGGCAACTCGCTAAGGCGTTGTTGCAAATCAGCAGGAAGGCAGATTTTGTCTTCGGGGCTCATCCGCACAACTCTTCGTACGTTAGGGATGCTGTGCCGAATTTGGCCACCACCAAGCTACCAGCCCGGTTGGCGAACGCCATGGCGTGTTTGAGTCCAAGACCGCAGGCGATCATGAGGGCGAAGGTGGCGATAACGGTGTCGCCAGCACCGGTCACATCGGCTACCTCGCGTGCTTGAGCAGGTACAGAATTTGACTGGTTGTCTTCAAACAGTGTCATGCCCTCTTCGGAGCGGGTGACCAGCAGGGCTTGCAGGCCCAGCTGTTGGCGAAGGGCTTGTGCTTTGTCATTGAGCTGCGCTTCGGTGGACCAGCTGCCCACCACCTGTGCCAGTTCGGCGCGGTTAGGGGTGATGACGCTGGCCCCGGCGTAGCGGGCCCAGTCGCTGCCTTTGGGGTCAATCAATACCGGCTTGCCGGCGTCTCGGGCCATTTGGATCATTTGCGGGATATGGGCTAGCCCGCCTTTGCCATAGTCTGAGAACAACACGGCATCATGTTGGCCCAGCAACCTCTCGAAGCGGCCCAGCATGCCAGCGAGGACTTCGTGGTCGGGTTCTTTTTCGAAGTCAATGCGCAATATCTGTTGAGAACGACCAATTACGCGCAACTTGACGATAGTGTCCATGCCTGCGTCTTCGTCGAGTTCGGCATCAATGCTATTTTCCTTGAGCAGCTTTTGCAGGGTTGCTGCGGCTTCATCTACACCGACGGTGCTGAGCAAGGTGACGTTTGCCCCCAAAGTTCTGATGTTGAGGGCCACGTTGGCTGCGCCACCCAGGCGGACTTCTTCGCGCTGAATGTGTACCACCGGAACTGGTGCTTCGGGGGAGATTCTGGTCACGTCGCCGTGCCAGTAGCGGTCGAGCATGACGTCGCCTACCACCAGGATGCGACACCGAGCAAAAAGTTCGCGTTTAGGTTTAGGAAAGAAAATAGGGCAGGCAGTCATATTCGAAAATTCTGAAATGTTACACGCCAAAATGCACTTGAAAGCCAAACTTTGGTCAAACTCGACAGATGCATTCTCAGATGGCGTATGGAGCGATGACTATCCCTTTGGGCCTCGTGGATGATGTGCGCCTGTTTGTCAAGACGAATCGCCCAACCGGCGTTGTACATGCGTGCGCAAAGATCGTAGTCCTCGCAGTAGAGGAAGAAACGCTCATCGAAGCCGGCGACAGAGCGGAAGGCGTTAGCCCGGACCAACAGACACATTCCAGCGGCCCAGAAAAAAGTCACACCGCGTCGAGCATCGCTAACGACATGCAGCGGTTTTCTATGTCCCAAGGCTCGCCACAGCAGTGACCATGGTGTGAGATTCGCTCGTACTGAGTCTTCAGGAGTCGTGTCTGCAGCCACAACACGCGGCGCGATCAGACCAATGTTTTGATTGTCGCGCTCGCTCGTCTCAACCAAACGTTCTAGCATGGCAGAAAAGGGCTCCTGGTCCACCAGGGCGATGTCCGGGTTCAGAATACCGAACCAATCTGAATCACACTGCAGGAACGCAGCGTTGTGATTGGCACCAAACCCCTTGGGTGCGGCGTTGCGCACAACAAACAGATCAAGCGCGTCGTACAGGGTGGGATCGAAAGGTTCACCGGCTAAGTTGAGTGTTACCACCACACGCGAGCCACGCAGTCGCGGCTGCGCGTTCATTTGGGTTAACAGCCGGTGGAGCAGTAAACCATGGCCATGGCTGACTACCGAAAAGATGATCTCAGAACGCATGAGCTTAGTCCGCTTCGACTAGGCCCAGTGCCCGCTCAATCATCCCGCACAGAGTGTGGCCGATAAGGATGTGAGCTTCCTGAATACGTGCGGTGGTTGTCGAGGGCACGATGATGCTGACATCGCATACCGCTTGCAGCTTGCCGCCGTCGCGTCCGAGTAGGCCGATGGTTCGGATGCTCATTTCTCGGGCGCTAGTGAATGCACGAATTACGTTTTCGGAGTTGCCAGAAGTGGAGATTCCGATCAGACAGTCGCCAGCGTGACCGAGACCACGTAACTGGCGATCGAAAACGTCGTCGAAGGAGTAGTCGTTGCCGATGCAGGTGAGGGCAGAGCTATCCGTAGACAGCGCCATCGCGGCTAGAGGTTTGCGATCCTTAACAAAGCGTCCGGTTAGCTCGGCGGCCAGATGCTGACTGTCCGCGGCCGACCCGCCGTTACCGCAGAACATCAATTTATGCCCCTCTGCGAGACTGCGCGTGGCGAGCTCGGCAGCGGTATTGACTTCGGCCTCGAGCAGTTGTAGCGTGGAAAACAGGTCTAGGTGTTCTCGGAGATTATTCAGATAAAGTGAGGTCATGTTTCGGATGAGTTGTAGTGGGAATCAAGTCGCTTGCTAGGGTCATCGCATGCAACACGTCCTGCGGCGTGATGTCGTTCATGCAGCTGTACTGGTAATTTGTGCCGATGCAACTCGGCCTACCGCCGCAGGGTTGGGCCGGGCAGCGGCCAGGGTGGGTCACAGAAACCACTCCAGGCGGTGTAAAGATTCGTGGGTCATTGGCGCCGACAAGGACGATACTGGGCACGCTCTGACTTTGGGCTAAGTGGACCGAGAAACTGTCCAGGCCGATCAAAATGTCGATCTTGGACAAATGATCCTTGAAGTCATGTAGCGATTCGGTAAAAAGGTTATGTGGTGCATCAAGGGAATCTGCCAAATCCTGTAACGCCGGGCGATCTTTGGGCGCCCCAAATAGTGTGAAGCAAGAGCCAGGGAAGGTCTCGCACAACTGCTTCACCAGTTCGATCCAGCGCGCTGTTGGCCAGAGCTTGAACGGCACAGATGCCGATGGATGTAGCCCGATATGCAGATTCTGACCCGAGCGGAAAGGCGTAAACAGCGGCCGACCGGAGTCGATCGGAGCACCCGGGGCAACCGAGTCCAGCATAAGTGCGAGAGCATCATGCAAGTTGAGCATGACGGCCGGCACACTCATAGGTCGGCCGAGTCGGAATGGCAGCGCATGGATGTGAAGCCTAAACGGATGCCCTGTCTCCCATTCCGGCGAATGCAGGCGCGGTGCGCCTGTCAGACGAAGGGCTAGGCGCTCGCGCAGGTCTCCCACCACTTCTACTGCCTCGTCGGGCATTTTATGGCGGATGCGTCGCACCGCCACGAGGAAAGATCGCCAGCCGCCCTTCTTCAGGAAGGCTGCCCCAGTCATGCCCATCGGAAAGTCGGAGCAAATAATCTCAGTGTTGGGCAAGCCTTCGAACAAGAAGCTTGCCTGGGAAAAAGTCCAGACGATCCAGCGATCTGCACGGTTGGCACGCTGCAGCCGCTTCAAGAAATCGGCATGCAGCACCGCATCACCAAGATTTCGGGCGGAAAGAAAGCACAAGGTTCTCATGCGACTCAGGGAATCGTGCGTGGCGGTCCGCCTTGCGTGTTGTAGACGGCGTACGTAGCGGGAATTGCTGCCATTGTTGTCTGTGGAATTCGGCAGACTGAATTGCATTGCATACAACCCCGTAGATTCCACCGTGCCGCTACTGTGAAGAAGTTGTCGTCAACCAGCCCCTCATGGAGCAATGTGCGGTCGGTTACGCTGTTGACGGGGCAACGGTCCACATAATTCGGTGCCGATTGCGAACGAAGGTGAAGATTGTGCTGGTGTCGCATGATTAAGATGACGAGGTCGCGATACTTCAGAAATGTCGCGAGCCGGGCATGCGGCGCGAATACCATTCCATTAATATACACTCGGCCAACATTCTTAAACTCCATGCCAACGCTGTCCCGACGATGCCGTAAGCCTGAGTAAGCCACACTAATCCGCCGATATAGGGCAGGACTTGAGTCAAATGGATGCCGGCCGCTATTTTGGCGTGCCCTCGCGCCTGCAAGTCGGTAGAAGGGCCTGTAGCAAGCGCATTGAAGAAGAACCCAATCAGCAGAATGCGCAACACTGTAGCAGGTGTTCCAGTGTACTCTGGCCCCATCCATATGCCGAGAATTTCGCTAGCGAAGATGAATACCGGTACGAGCGCGATCGCCGAACTGGAGAACGTGAGCCAATAACCAATGCGCCGGTCAACGGCCGCGTCGACGTGCTGCTTACTCAAGCGAGGAAACAGCGAGCGGGCGATCGCAGCGGGAACTATCGACAATCGCGCCACAACTTCTGACGGGACGGTATAGAAGGCGACGATGTTCGCACCGGCCAAGTGAGACAGCACGAACCGGTCAGAGTAAGTCATTATGGAGCCTATGACATTGGTCACCGTAAGCCAGCTACCATAGGCCAGCGATGACCACAATACCGAGCCGCTAAAAAGCCACAAGGCCCGGTGACCCATGGCATCGAGGCGATTGACCTCTCGGACATAGAGCCAGTAGACCGAGAAGCAAAACAACCATCGCGATATGCAAAGGGCTGCTAATACCGCGGTCAGCGTGGGGATACACAGCACAGCCGCCACCCCGGTCACAGCATTAAGGGCACCTGACGCACAGCGCAGGATGTTCATTGACCTGAATTTCTCCTGACCCTCAAAGTAGGCGGTACCTACCAGCGCCAGCAGATAGGGGGGGATCGTCAACGCGAGCCAGTAAAAAGCGGTCACGGCGTCAGCACTATTCTCGGGCGATACGCTCAGAAAGCGCACAAGCCAAGGCGCAGCTACCATTGTGAGTGCTGTGAGAAGTACACTAACCGCAGCAACGAACACAGTGGTCGTGCCCATGAAAATCTTCACCATGCCCAAATCGCGACGGTGCATGGACACTTGGCGGATCAGTACTCGCGACAATCCGAGGTCTAAACTGCTGGCAAATCCGACGATCGTGAAGCTGAGTGTCAACAGTCCGAGCAGTTCGACGCCCAATACACGTGAATAGATGCCAAATGCCGGAATGAGCATCAACGATGGGACGACAAGGCCCATCACATTCCAACCACTGTTGCGCAGAATGCTCATCTAGAAAATCTGGTCTGAGTGGCGCTGCAGGACCTTGAAGTCAACGCGAGGCTCCGTGCAAGCGCCGCTTAGCCTTGCGTATAGTTGGAATAATACTAAGTAGCGGTGAATACAGCGCAACGGGAACGGCACGTACACTTTTGTACATTACCGGCGATACTAACTCGTGGAGAGATGCCCAATAGGTGCCCTCACTACCCGACTTCTTAGCTACTGCAGCCCAGTAGAGCAGTCGGATAAATTGTGTGTATCCCAGGTGGCTTCTTGCCGACCGCACGGTGCGCCGAATCTCCTGCGGCGTGTAGGCAGAAGCCATAGCACCGGACAACGCCTTCTCCAAACCGAAGACCACAGCCAAGCGATCGCCTGACCATGAAGGGGTGGACTCGTCATCGGCGCGGTTACCCACTAAAGGCCTGTCGACAAAGCCAATTCGCTCGTCTGGTCCAACCGTCTGGAGTATACGGATCAAATGGTGAAAGTAGCTGCCTCGGCCGTCGGCATCGCCGCTCGCAAATCGGTCGCGGTTGAAGACGTGGGCGCCGATGAAACCCAATGCCCAGCCATAGCCTGGGAGCAACACACGTAGAGAATCAACTCTTGCCGTGGCTGGGATGAGTCCCACGCCATTGATAGGCTTAAAGTCGTTCGCCAAGTACATGTACGAGCAAACGATATGCGGCGGCCTGCCCCGGTCAATCTCCGACAGCGCAGCTACGGCGAACCCAGGCAACAGGATGTCGTCATCGCCAATGACGTGCACGTAGTCGGCCGGGCACCGAACAATGCATTGGTGCACGTTGCCGTCGATACCCAGGTTATTGGCGTTGATCTGGTGAATAATGTGGGGATAGCGCGCTCGCCATTTGTCCACCACCTCTACGTTGTGCTGGTCGCATGAATTATCAGATACGTAGATCGGCGCAGCCAGCGGCGCGGCTTGGGCGACGATGCTATTTAGCGCTATATCCAGGAACTTTGGGCGGCGGTAAGTCGGAACCGCGAATCCTAGCGGAGCGTTGGTGGTCATAGAGATTCTGGGCAATAGAAATATGTGGACTTACGCGAACCCATTCGTTTCATCAGTGCATCATGTACGTTCAGAAGACGGGGAACCCTATGATATGGCAGCAACCTCAACAAGGCTTCCGACAGTGTCTGACGTCCCAGGGGTTCTCCGCTAGCGTGTCGCAACATCGTTGCAACAAATTCATTGTGCATGTGAGCGCGCTTCGGGTTCGGCTCCGAATGAATGAAATCCAGGGGTATGGAGGTTGTAGACCAAGATTGAAGGGAATCGATCCGTTTCTGCAGTGCCGGCCAGTCTATGCAATCGGGAGAGCTACGGTAGTGGTCTACGCCGGTCGAGAACAAGTTGAATGGCGCGAATGCACTGCTTGTTGATAGCCACCATTCGGCGTTGTGCCGTATGGATGCATAGCGATTACCAAGTTTGATATCGTGTGTCGACGTTACGCCACTTCTTGTACTGCACCAGAAGTTGCCCGAGTAATGAAGCCGAGGTGCTCCGAAGTCCTCGAAGATGCCCCAGGCTAAGTTACTACCAAGTGCGCTAAAGCCCATCTTCGCAACTCGCGGAAAGTGTGGCAGGGCTCGAGTCAATGCAGTAGCTAGGAAGGTGGACCACGCTATACCTGCCGGAGTCAGCTGTGAGGATGAGCCTTTACTGTGCATATAAGCGCAATAGTCAAAGTCCTCTGTCAAGTGACGGGCATCGTATTGCAACTCCCGCAGTGTCTGGAACTCATTGATCAGCCCGGAATCGCTAAGCAAGACGCGAAATTCGAACTGTGCTGGACTACCCTGCGAGAGATCGGGTGGGGCGGCTTCGTTACCTACGATGCATACGATGATTTTGCACGTCGGGTCAGCAACGCACAGATCCTGCAGCAACGGCCGATGCAGATTCCAAACTGTCTGCCAAGACCTGCCCAAGTAGAGGTGGTAGTAGAGTCGTATCATGTATCTATCAATGCATCAGCGGTGTCGCTGGTGTGGCTAAACCGCGCGGTGCTAGTCTTCGGACCAGTACCATTTGACCGGCCAGCGTCAGCGCCAGCGGCCAAAGCAGGCTGTTTTGCATAAGGTTCTTGTAGACGGAGATGACGAATGGGTCACGGCACAAAGATAGCAATGGGAATGTCACTGCAACCACGTAGACGACGCGAAGCGGTGATAACGTTTGAGGACGTGCTACGAAAAACGATAGTCGTGCGACCACGAAGCAGATCAAACCGAATACAACGATTGCGCCAAGCCATCCGAAATTGGCGCTCAGTGAAGCCAGGCCACTCAATCCACCGACAGGAGATTCCACTTGGTATACACCGCTTATGGCAAAGAGGCGTTCAAGCTTTTCAGGATAGATTGCGCTTGGAAGCACTCCCACTGCATCGCCAAGCAGCAATGATGGAAACGCAATAGCTGGAACGTCATTTGCGCCGAAAAGTGAAACCAGCGAGATCGAGACAAATACGGGCTCGGCAAGCAGGTTGATTATGACGGCCAGCACGTTGAAGTCGCTCTGCGTGCGCCAAATGCCGATGCTAGCGACTGCGCCTATCAGCAGACCAACTAGACCCAACAGCTTCCAGCTACTGACAGACTTCCGAGCTCGCATCGATGATTGCATTGCTCGTAATGCAATCATCGTGACGACGGCCGAGACGCAGTACAGCCTGCCGCCCATCGACAGCAGGGCTAAGCCGACGAACAGCAGCCCCAGTGTCATGGACCAGAACAATATGCGCCGGCGACGCAATGGTATAGCTGGAAATTCGTTCGCGAACCACGTGAAAAGATAACTGACGAACAGCAGCGTGAATAACGATGACAGTGACCCTCTCAACAATACCTCGTTTTGGTCATTTCCGAACGCCTCGTGGTAGCCTGCGAACAGAAATTCACGCAGTGTCCATAGAAGCAGACTGATGACAATCATAATCAGCGTGTATATGGCGACGCCAAAGGCTAGTCGCCTTGCTTGGAGGTGATTTGATTCGATCTGTTGGATCCGTCTCGTCGTGGTGCGCCAAAGGCTTGCGGCGTGCGAAGCGATTATCAAGCCCAGCAAGCCGGCGATCACGCAAGCCAACGCGAGGCCGACAACAGCTAACATATTGGACGCGCTGTAGTGTGAAAATGTATCCCGCAGCAGTACTTCCGCAAGTTCCGGCGTTGTAGACACGACCAAAAATGGTAGCACGTTGTAGGAGGAAAAGATTATCAGCATAAGTGGCACTGGCTTGAAACTGCCCAGAGGGGAACGCACTGCAAAACTCGAACATGCCAGAACGAGTGTCAGCAGCGAAGTGGCAATAACGATTGACCCGCTCATCTCGGCCCTGTGGATCGCGTTTCCGTACTCAGCAGCATATCTAGCTTGGCGCGGCTGCCCCAGAACGCAAATGGCTCATGCTTCGGGTACGGATAACGGCCCAGTGCGAGCTCAATTGTGCGTCCATCTTCGGCTAGCCATTGCTCGACCAAGCGGCGCACGGAGACCGGCTGACCTGAGCACAAGTTGACGACCCCTTCGTTCGATCGCTGGCAAGCTAGCTCTGCCAACTCTGAAGCGACGCGCTTGACCGGCAAATAGTCGCGTATTTGTTCTCCGCCCGACATCAGAAACACCATTTGCCGGTTGTCGAGAGCAGAAATCAGTTGGGCATAGAGCGTGTTGCGGCCCTGCCCCGGGCCGAACATGTAGAACAGTCGCGGCCAAGTCAACGCGAAGGGTTGACTCTGCTGCAGAAACTGGAGTTGTCGACGCAGTGCGTCTTTGGCATACGCGTAAGGGTTAGCTGGCGCTGATATCGACGCCTCAGTCAGTTCGCCAGACTGCATGCCGTACTCGTAACAGGTGCCGGTTACCATAATAGATGACAAGCCTGCTTCGACAAGGGTCTTCAAGAAGCCATAGTGGATTGGGAGTTCGGACTCGAAGTGATGCACCGACATGTAATTGGGCAACCCGCCCCAGGCCAAATGCAGCACGGTGTCAGGTCTCCCGAGCAAATCGAACGCGCCTGATCCGCAATGAGCAATGTCGAGCATGCGGTAGTCGGCTTCCTTGTGCAAAGTATCAGGGCGTGGTCCACGTCCTATTGCCGTTACTTGGCTAACATCCGATCGCGTTAAAAGGGCCTGCACAAGGTGGACACCGATAAACCCATTTGCTCCGGTAACGGCGATTTTCATTGTACGACGAGGTGCGGTATAGCTGTGACGAAGCGTCCGCCCCACTCCTTTACGTAAGCCAACTGTGACATGACCTCTGTTTTGAGGTTCCACGGCAAGATGACAACGTAATCCGGCCGACTATTTCGCAGATGCTCTTCGTTGACGATGGGGATCCTGCTGCCGGGAAGGAATTTGCCTTGTTTTGCGGGATTCAGATCGACCACCCAAGGTAGCAAGTTGGCACGGACGCCGGCATAATTCATCAAGGTATTTCCCTTGGCCGCAGCACCGTAGCCGCCCACCTTCTTGCCGTCCCGCTTGGCCTGAATCAGGAAGCTGAGTAGGTCGTCCTTGATCACCTCAGCACGGCACTGGAAGTCCTCGTAATAGCTAACCGTCGACACTCCGGCGGCAGCCTCTCGGGCCAAAATCTCTTTCACCGTAAGAGTGACGTCACGCGTCCCTGTATCGCGGCGTTGCGCAAAGACGCGTAGGCTACCGCCATGGGTTGGGATTTCCTGCACGTCGAACACAAGCAATCCGTTGGCCTCGAAAATTGTCTTCACCGCGCTGAGCGACAGATAGGAAAAATGCTCGTGATAGATGGTGTCAAACTGACACTCAGACACCATGTGCATCAGGTGTGGAAATTCGAATGTTGACACACCGTTCGGTTTCAATAAACGCGCAAACCCGGCGACAAAATCGTTGATGTCGGGCACATGCGCTAAAACATTGTTCGCGGCCGTCAAGTCTGCAGACTTTCCCTGAGCAACTAACTCTTCAGCCAGCGAGACGCCGAAGAATTTTTCGACTACATCAATGCCCCTGTCCCGCGCTGCTTGCGCAGTACTGTGTGTAGGCTCAATACCTAGACACGGGATCCCTACATTCTTGACGTACTGAAGCATGTAACCATCGTTGGATGCTACCTCGACAATGTGTGATTCCCTCCCTAAATTGAAGCGGCCCACCATGTCATCGACATAGCGTTGTGCATGCGCAAGCCAACTGCTAGAAAACGAGCTGAAGTAGGCGTAGTCGCTTGAAAAGAGCTCTTCAAAGTGGGCGTAGTCCTCGGTCTGTGCCAGCCAACAGTTTGTGCACGTCAGTACACGCAGTGGATACCACTTCTCGGGTCCAGCCAACTGCTTTGCAGTGACATAAGAGTTGGATGGAGGCGCCGTACCCAAGTCGATAAATGGCAAAGTCAGCTCAGCGCCGCAGTGACGACATTTCATAATTTAACTCCAGTGAAATGTGGGGAAATAAAGGGATGTAGGACATCCCGATCTGAAATATCGGTGATGTCGAGCTGCCATTCGATGGAAAGCAAGGGATCTAGAGCATTCAAGGCGCCCTCCGCGTTAGGGACGTACTTGTGACTATGAAGATAGATCAGCTCAGAGTCATCGGACAGCGTCTGAAAACCATGTGCAAAGCCCTGCGGAATGAGCAGACTTCGGGAGTTGGTAGCCGAGAGGATTTCAGCATGCCACTGCAAGAAGGTGTCGGAGCTTTGGCGCAAATCGACTGCAACGTCAAGTATCTCGCCACGTAGACAACTCACCAACTTATCTTCTGCATGGGGCGGGTGCTGGAAATGCAACCCACGCACGGTTCCCTTTCGGGCAGTGAAGGTATGATTAATTTGAGCTATTGACGAAAGAAAACCAGCCTCAGCAAACTCCTCTGCGCAGAAAAATCGGCTGAAGAAACCACGAGAGTCTTCGGCGCGGAGCCTTTCGATAAGAATCAACCCGGCTAGCGGTGTGGAAGTTAAACGGAATCGGGACATCTCAGGCTCATTACCGGGCATCGATCTGGTACTCACGAATCTGTGCAAGACAGGCATCGCGCATGTCTGCACCTGATAGCCAGGCTTGGTGCCATTCGACTATCCGATTCAGCGCGACTGCAAGCGACCAGCGGGGCGTCCACTGAAGGCGCTGTCGTGCTTTGGAAATATCCAGCTTCAAAAAACTGGCTTCATGGGGATGATCGCCAGGCTGTAAGGTCCAAGATGCACCACTACCCCACTGATTGCATAGTTGCTCAACAATCCACTGCACTGGGCGGGCGTCCTCGTCGCGGGGGCCAAAGTTCCACCCCTCGGCGTCGAGTTGTCCATGCAGATACAAACGCTCTGCCAATTGCAGATACCCAGACAGTGGCTCGAGAACATGCTGCCACGGGCGTATAGCGTTCGGATTTCGGATCAGTACAGGTTCACGCTTTTCTAGAGCACCCAGTATGTCGGGAACAAGTCGGTCGAGCGCCCAATCGCCACCACCAATCACGTTCCCTGCACGGGCAGTAGCCATCGCAATGCCGGCGTCTCGCAAGAAGGATTTGCGGTACGCAGAGCTAACCAACTCCGCACAGCCCTTGCTGCTGGAGTAGGGGTCGTGGCCACCCATGGGCTCATCTTCACGATAGCCCCACACCCATTCGCGGTTTTCGTAGCACTTGTCCGTGGTGATGTTGACGATAGCCTTAACAGAGCCAGTATGACGAGCAGATTCAAGCACATGAACCGTACCCATTACGTTGGTTGCATAAGTCTCCACTGGCTCACTGTAAGAGAGACGCACCAGCGGCTGCGCTGCCATGTGAAAAACGACTTCCGGCTGGAATTCGTCCATTTGCACCTTCAAAGCAGCAAAGTCCCGGATGTCTGTGACGCGGTGCTCCATACCCTGGGCGACACGGGCGACTTCAAACAAAGCTGGCACGGTTGGTGGAGCCAGCGCAATTCCGCGCAGTGTGGCTCCCATGGATTGCAACCACAGACTCAACCAGCCACCTTTAAAGCCGGTGTGTCCGGTTATCAAGACGCGCTTACCGCGCCAGAAATCAGGGTTTAATTGTTGCAGCACGAGGTTCAATCCCATTTTTTCCATGGGGCTGCACCGCTCGCCCACAGTTTTTCAAGAGTATTTTTGTCGTGCAGGGTGTCCATGGGTTGCCAAAAACCATAATGCGGATGTGCCATCAACTCGCCATCTTGGGCCAATTGCACCAGTGGCTCCTGCTCCCAAATGGTGTCATCACCCTTGAGATATGAAAGCACTTTAGGGGACAAAACGAAAAAGCCACCATTAATTAGTGCTCCATCGCCACGAGGTTTTTCTTTAAAACTTTTCACCTTACCATTTTGAATATCAAGTGCACCAAAGCGACCGGGTGGATAGGTTGCGGTGAGGGTTGCGGCCTTGCTATGGCTTCGGTGAAACGCGATAGTGGCGGCAATGTCGTTATCGCCTACCCCGTCTCCATAGGTCAAGCAAAACGCATCTTCATTTTTGACGTAGTCAGCCACGCGATGGAGACGCCCACCGGTCATTGTGGCATCACCCGTGTCGACCAAGGTGACTTTCCAGTGTTCAGCGCGCTTGTGATGTACTTCCATTTGATTTGCCTGCATATCAAATGTTATATCGGACATATGAAGGAAATAGTTAGCAAAATACTCTTTTATCAAATAACCTTTGTAGCCGCAGCATATGACGAATTCATTTACGCCGTGATGTGAGTACATCTTCATGATGTGCCATAGGATCGGCTTACCACCAATTTCGACCATCGGCTTAGGACGGGTTGATGTTTCCTCGCTAAGCCTTGTTCCAAGTCCGCCTGCAAAAATGACTGCTTTCATGTAACCTCCTAACTTTTAATTACCCAATAATGTTTCGTGGATTCAAGTATGAAGTGCAACACGGTTTAGAGATTCATGGAACACCTGTTTCGGTGTCTTGAATCCTAATCTCTTTCTCGGTCTGTTATTTAACCGCTCTTCGATCATTTTAAGCTCC
>Ga0164296_1002274_pt1 | contig 19389 bp, 27 predicted proteins | sample GEODES057metaG_FD_113533 | JGI IMG/M metagenome (GOLD analysis project Ga0164296, IMG submission 113533) | Dystrophic lake water microbial communities from Trout Bog Lake, Wisconsin, USA - GEODES057 metaG | ecosystem: Environmental > Aquatic > Freshwater > Lake | place: USA: Trout Bog Lake...
GGGGATTTGCTAGGCATGATTAAGTACCTACGCCAGTGACGTTGTTGTTAGCCTGAATCAACTTGCCAGCAACAATCACACCAACCTGCACGGCGCTACTGTTATTGGTAGCGATCTGCCACTGAATATCTGACTTAGGTGCGTAATAAAATGGATTGTTATTTCTATCAACGCTGAATATTGAAGTAAATGCTTGCTGCAATACGTCGAATGTCACACCAGTATTATTGTTGGTAGACAATACGTTGTAATACATTGCAGATCCACCATAACCATTATCAGTGTTGACTTCTACTTGATCCAAGTAAAATTCATACCCTGCTGGTACAGTATAAATAGCAGCTTGGCTTTTACCAATTCCAATACTTATTTGAGCGACTATGTTACTAGACTGCTTAACAGTAATCGTTCCTACGTTTGTTTTTTGACCTGAAGCGGCTTTTGTCAAAAGCAGACCATTGATTCGAAAGTAACTATTTACTGTGGTTACCGTGCCTGAAGTCAATGTTACAGTTTCTGAAATGATGCTGAAGTTTGCATCCAAGCCGTTTATTAAAACCTGCGCACCTGCATCCGTTGCAGAAGAACTCGCAACCGACATAGTAGATGCTGTTGTTGGGTACACATACGCTACGGCATTTTCCCACACAGGAATGGAAGAGCCTTGAGGTGCAGTGGTAGAAGTGATATTGGTCTGGTAGCCAAAGATACTAACAATGCTGTGGCCCATGATTTGACCACGAGCAACTTGTAAATTAAACGGCTCATACGCACCCATGCGCGTCACTGATGAAACAATTCCATTGCTCATAATTTATCCTTTAAAAGTGGGGAGCCGAAGCCCCCCAACTTAATTACCGCATCGAGCCACCACGTTTTTTAGCAGGTGCAACAGTGACTGATTTCTCAGTTTTTGTCACACTACCTGATGGAGGTTTTGAACCAAATAGCCCCATAATCCCTTCTTTTGCTTTTCTTAAAGCATTAGGAATTATGTTGCGATCTGCTTCATTCTCTGCGCCAACAGACTTTTCCCAATCAGCATATGATTTGTTGTTTGCTTGAGTCTGTGCATCATCAGATTGACTGCCACCTTCAGCTTTGCGCGATATCTTGCCACCACGTTTAAAGGTACCAGATTGCAAGCTGTTAGCCACGGGTTGGCTGACGAAGTGGTGAGGCATTTTTACTGACCTACCACTATCGACTACATTACCGCCCGTGGCGTAGCGCTTTTTTGCAGCGTGACCCCCATGCTTGTAACCACCTGCATTGGCTTCTTTTACTTCACCAGTGCGAGTGTTTACTTTCCCGGGCTTAGACGTATTGGCAGGACGATTCTCCCAATTACCACCTTCGATGGTATTGCGAGTCTCTTCACGATCAATCGCGCCACCAGATGCCTTGTGGTGCATCTTATGAGCCTTACCACCATGACGGAAGCCACCTGCATTACCCATGCGAACACCACTTGTGCCATGTGCATGATCAGGTCTAGCTGAATGCATATCGGTGTTCTCGTAATAGTGCTCATTATCCTCGATGGTGCCACCTAATCTAATTTTGCCCTTGTTTACGCCTTCATTGGTATCAGCAGGAATTTTGCTACCAGTTGAACCACCTTCCGCATAACTACCGCCTTTGCACATCTTAGCCATATGCTTGTGATGCTCACACATCTTTTTGTGATGCGCAGAACCACCTTCTTTATGCATTTTGGCGTGATGTTTAGCCATGTGCTTGTGGTGCTCGTGTGAGCCTTCTGGATGACCAGAAACACGATGTACCTTACCACCATGAGCATAACCGCCGGGACGGCCTTCATGGATCTCACCAGTACCATGTGCACGATCTTTATGATCACCATCAACTACAAAAGTTTTGGCAAATTTCTTTGCACCTTTTTCAATAGTTGTACGGGTTTCATCGCGATCAATTGCACCGCCAGAAGCTTTATGATGAGCTTTTGACAATGGCAATGACTCATGATGATGGAGTTCTTTTTCAAGCTTCTCGATCATCTTGTGATCAGCAGAACCACCTTTCTTCATGCCAGAAAGAGCTCTACGAACCATTGCTGCGCGAGCCGCACGAGCAGCAGGAGCCATTTGACCAATAGCAGCAGCGCCCATTGGCCTCATTGCGCCTGCTGGAGCAGCCATAGGCATAGCACCACCAACCAACTTATGAGCAACTTTGCCACCTTTCTTGTAAAGGTTAGGATTCATCGCTTTATGGCGATCCATCATAGAAGGCTTTTTAGGAGCCGAGCCATGCTCTGAATGCATTTCGTGATGCATTGCTGCATGCATCGCATGTGCGTGGTGTTGCATAGGCTTGTGGCCTTCTGAACCACCTTCCTTGTGATGCTTGGCCTTGACCTTCCCACCTTTTTTGAGCTTCAAGCTTACTGAAGGCTCATCGGTGTACATCTTCACCATTGGTTTAAATTCGGACATGATGGCCTCCTATTAAGCTTGCGTTACGCCAAGAGCACCTGTGCGAGTAGCATTAGGGCCTGCAGCGATGCCGGGCAGTGCAATCACAACTACTAAACGCTTAATGCCGTTAGTAGCACTGGATGGTATATAAGTACCACGAACATCACCAGTAGTCGAAGTGGCTGGAGTCGTCATATCAGCAGCAGTAAACGAGCTATTGCCACCACTATCGTTAGCAACAGTGTTATTCCAACCAATACGAACCAAATAGCCTGCATCAAATACACGCAATGGCAAACCAAGTTTATCAGTCGTGCCCACAGTCACAGCAGTGGTTGAACCACCACCTGCGCCAACAACAGAAGCGACTTGATAGAAAGCTTTGTTGCCAGATACTGTTTGTGCTGCAATAGTCGTGATATTTTCAGTCATTGGCTGACCGTAGTAGTCATAACCTGATACCGTATAGGTACGAGCAGCACCACCAGTCGTCAGGAAAATAGACACTGCACGAGGTGTATCCAATTGAATAACAGTCGTACCATCATTGCGGATTACTGATTTAGCAGAAGTACCTGCAGTCAGAGTCAGAGCACCTGCAGCAGCGGGAGTCTGAGAAGCTGCAATGTTTGCCGCTTGTAAAGTTTGAGGAATAACATCCCAAACATATTCACGACCTAATGGACCAACACCAACTTCCATTGGCGATGGGTCATTTAGACCAGCATTACCTGATGCATAAATAGTAATTGCACCAGTAGAACTTGAAGATGCGCTGAGAGTATAAGTACCCGTGCCACCTGCACCTGTTACAAAAGCAGTAATGTAAGAGTTGGCAGTAATGCCAGTTCCGTTTACATACTGACCAAGTTGCAATGAGTCACCAGACAGCATTGCGGTAACAGTCATCGTGGTGCCCGATACGGAACCAGAAATAACTGCTTCAGAGTTTGTGCTATTAGTACCGATATAACCTTGTGCGGTACCTAAAAACAGATCATCGCTAAATTGAGGCATTTTAAAACTCCTGTGGCTTGAACCACTCGGGGTTAATCAAAAAGGGTCGGTTTTTTACGCCGACCCTGTCTCACTTACATACCGGGCGTGCCGTATGCGCAACGTGGGTCAGTGAAACCCAGATCGTAACGCTCAGTGGCCTTGTAACGCATCGTGTCAGTTTCGAAGTCGCCTTCCATGGTCTTCTCCAAACGACGACGCATCAAGAGCTTAAAGCCCTCAGGTGCATCGGTCTGAACCCACCATGCGGTCGATGAAGTCAAACGCGACAGAACAGCGGCACCTTCGTCAAGCAAGCCAATTGACTTGATTGGGTTGATGTCATTGTTGGCGTTACCAGTACGCAGAACCGATTTCAGCAGAACTTCAGCTTGGAAGATATTGCCGGGAGCCACGATCAATTGACGTGGAACCAAACGAATACGCTTACCGTTGTTGTCCACTGCTTGGCGGATCTGAATCAACATCTGTTCTAGAGATGTTTGCGACAGAACAGCGGCGGTAGCCAACTGGTTGCTGAAAGTGCCCGAAACGATGGGGTGAGCGGTGTTAATCAGAGATACACCGTCGCCACCGGGATAGGCGCTGTTGAATGCCGTGTTCAGCACGTTAGCAGCTAACAGTTCTTTGGTTTCAACCAAAGATTGTGCTAAGTGACGTGCATAAACTTGACCGATACGGATATGGTCGCCGTCTTCTACAAGCACTTTGGTCAATGCAAATGCAAGACCATATACCTTGTACAGGTAACGCTTGAGGAAGAGCACACCACCCTGTTGATACGTTACTGGCGTACCGTCAGGTAGTTGTGGTGCAGCGCCAAAGCCGTAAAGGACTGGCTCTTCATGGTAATTACGAGGAATACCATCTTCCTCACGGAAAACGCGCGACCATTCGTCAGCACGTTGATCATAGACGCCGTCGAAACATTCGTTGAGAATAGGCTCAACGATCGAACGGAAGTCAGTACTTCGCATTGGTGCAGCCATTTTTTAGCTCCCTATATTATGCGATTGATGCAAAAGCACCAAAGAATTGAGAATTCGAGTTGACCACACGAACAATCGTGTAAGCATCTCCCCAAGCGTTATCAACATATGGTGCCAAATCGACAACACGCATAGAAGTCGTACCGGAGCTACCCTGTGCCGAAGCAGAAGCCAACGTACAAGCCGAAAGACCAGTGGTCGAGCTGCCGTTCGTTACGTTTGCTTGGGTAAAGTAGTACTCGTTACCAATGCTAGTTTGTGCCATTGAACCGTCTGCTTGAATTTCATAAACGATGTTGTTGTCGTTGTAGAAATAAGCAGTGCAAGTACCTGCGGTGTACGCAGTGTTTGCAGGCCAGTAGTTTGATACACGGGCACGACCAGTTGTGTCAGTCCACTGGACACCAGCAAAAGCACCTGCCCATGCGCCGTTATAGGCTGCAGGAACAATGGTACCGTTTGAAGTGCCGCCAGTGCCATAAGCAACAGGTTGGCCTTTATAGATATTCGAGCTGTAGCCCGAAGCGATGCCGCCAGCTAACGCCTGTGCGCGATCCAATCCGGAGGGGTGGTACGCAGGACGCAAGCCAAACGGAGCAAGAGTTGCACTCATGAAATTCTCCTTAGTTAACCTGAAAATACAGGCAGTTTATTTGGATGCTGTTCAATAGAGCCCATACCTTCGCCTTCAACATTCAATAACGATTTACCATTGCTATCGCGCCCTTGAAGGTTTTCCAATTGGATCTTGATCTTTTCTGCTTCTTCACGAGGTTTGTCGTGATGCATATGAGTCATGACCTCTTGGTAAACATCCATAGGAAGCTTAAACAAAAGCATTTCATTACATGAGATATATCCAACATGCTCACCTGACTTCACGCGATAATCTTCATAGCCGGGTAACTCTTCAGACTTAACTGGAACGTACCCTAAGCGAATCCGCTTATCGATGCTGTCGTAGCTGTTGGTTGTTGAAAGCCAGCAAAGGTGCCACCCGTCCATAGTGGGTAGTTTAGGCAATGCTGATTGCGTCCACTCCTCGCTCCACATCTTGCGACGTTCCTGCGTAGAAATGAACTTATCTTCTGGCGCTGAATGCGACGACTCCCCGTTCGAGCGGTCTTGTCTTCCATTAGCGTTTAAAGATTTTTTGAGACGTGATTCCATAGTATTTTTCCCTTAGATTATTTACGGTTAGCGCGATCAAAAGCGATGTAGCTTTGAATCATCTTCGCTTTACGAACTGGATTATCCCAAGCACCTGCTTCTTTCATAACTTTCACTCTTTCGGGCGAAAGTATGAACTGAGATCTATTAGATCCCCCATAAGCCGCAGATGCTTCTCTTCCAGCGCTTCCCACAACATTCCTTGGTCTTCTGACACTACGGGATTCGTCGTCATTATCACTATTGTACCGATGAGGTATTTCTTTTTGCAAACGGCTATCAAACTCATCCCAATAATCAGGATCAGCAGGATTCCAACCTTGGTTTGCCATGATTTCATCGACCTTTTTAGCGATCTTGCTATCAGGGTCTGAAAGGTTTGCGTTATACCAAGGGTTGCGGCGTATCCAATCTTCAGCCAAACGCTTAACTTGAGGGTCAGCAGGTTGTTGATTCTGCGGACGCTTCATTTCACGATCAGCTTGATTGCGAATTTGACGTAATTGATCAAATTCTTTTGATGCCGTCTGCAATAACATCTGAGCTTCGACCATCGCATTGCCATCTTGATTGTGAGTGGCCTCAGCAATCTTCATTTTGGCGTAATCAAGTTTCGTTTGAGCATCTTCAATGTTTCGATCAATGCGATAAATCTGTTCAGATTTACTATTGCGCTCCACATCGTTCAAACGACGTCTAAATTCCTCGTTTTCACGCTGTAATTGCTGTAAACGAAGGTCTTTTTCTTGATTAGTCTTGCGTATCAAGTCTTTTTTAGCCCGACGACGGTTGCGTTTAGCTTCTCGGATCTCTTCATCATCATCTGGATGATCAGCATCACTATCAGAAGTTACTTCTCCGCCTTCTTTTTCACGCTCAAACCCATTTTGCTCATCGTTTATATCTTCAACAAGCATTTCTTCGGGCAAAGCCACAATAGCAGAGCCATCTTGTGCCTCTACTATCTCTAATTCTTTTTTATCTTCAGCCATTTTTTACCCCTAAACGTAAGCTTTGAACGATAACGGATCGTCTTCAACGATTGATATCAATTCGTGGTCATTAATTGTCATGAACAAAACAGGTTCTTCATCGGTTTCACCGGGAACTTGACGCTCCCAACGATCTCCACCCCATTTTGGTACTCGAACATAGTCACCAATTTCAGCCCAAGCACCTTCTGCCCATGGCGCCATCGTGTCTCTGTTCTTAAACGCTAATGGTCCAATCTTTACGACCTTGCCGATCATATTGTTCCATTTCTCGTTTTCTTTAGTCTCATCAACAATAATGATGCGCCCTGCTTTTTTCTTAATTCGTCGCAGTTGCACAATGATTCGACCACCAAGCGGACGCTGTCCGGGTTTTACATCTGGAAATGCCCAAGCCAAAGCTTCTGGATCGGGCACCCCATCATTCCCAACGATTGTAGGGATTGCATCTTTCTCACTCATTTACTTCTCCCACACCATATTTCAGGTGCATAGTCGCACTTTGCAGCGCAGATTAGTCTTGGTTCTTTTCTTCCTCCAACATATTGTCAATCGTATCGAGGACATATTGAATGCCTTGATGCTCTCCGACCATACGTTGGTACGCCTCCCATGTCATAGGCATCCCTTGTGCAAGGGCTATCTGTAACTCTGCTTGGCGAATTTTCATTTTATGGATGAGTGGTTCAATCATTTTTTCTTGGCATGAGTTAAACCACCACTCGACTTCTTCTCATGTGAACTAGGATTGCCGCCTTTCGGTTGCAAACTAGTACCATCAAGCTTAACGCCTTGTGCCATACGAGCGTGATATTTCACCATCTCACTCTTTTGTTCTGCATCAGATGTTGCCATTTGGAACTCCTTGTTGAGGTTGTGTAGCGGGTGCTACGGGATTCACAGGTGGTACCTGTGGTTGAGCTTGAGCGATGTTTTGAATCGTCTCATGCGTCAATTCTGCGTTTTTAATTGCGATCTTCGTCTGGTTATCCAAGATAGTGTCATGCGTATCCTTAGCCAGTTTGGCCTGTGCGATTTCATAATCTTGTTTATCCTTTTGAGCTTTACGTTGTGTCTCAGCCGTGCTTGTCTGCAATACAACTTGTGCATCAGGTGGCATCGGAGGCTGCTGTGGCTGATTGCGTTGCTGCGCCATCTGAATAAGCTTTTGGAACGATGGTGCAAATTGACCAAATACTTGGTTCACATCCAACATGACATGCGCACCAGTCGTTGTAAACAATTTATCAATCGTCGGCGTGTAATTTGGATTGTCATAGTCATTTACAGGTTTACCAGTGACTTCCTGTACATAACCATTTGAGCGATTCAAATACCACAATGTCATATGTTGTTTGAGATGCTCGATCAAATTGTTCAAATATGATGGATCTGCAAATGGGCTCTGACCCAAGAATGGATTCATCGCAAACTGTAAATGATCCTGAATATGTGCAATGTGATCTTGCTGTACATACGCATAAGCTGCCTGACCAATCAACAATGCCGCATTCTCATCCGCAGATGTTCTCTGCTCAGGGGCAGGAACGTCATTCATAATGTCATTGATATTTGGCACCTTCATTTGCTTGAGCAATCTGGCAATCACACTGCTCATCTTGAACTGATCAGGAAATTGTTGTGCCAATTGCAATACGGCTTGAGATTGCGCCATGCGCTGAGTCTCAGAAAAAATGTGCGGATCAGATACTGGCTCAACGTCCGCATTCTTAGCAAAGTCTTCCCGGGTAATCTCCAGATCCGAAACGATATCTGCCTTTTGCATATCGTCGAAATACCAACGATTCAGTCGGCACAGAATCTTTAACACTCTAGCTTGTGAGGCATGCAAACGTGCATGAATAGATGAGTAAACCTGTGAACCCTGTTCAATCAAAGCTTGCGCAGTGCCCACTGGCATATTGTTACTTGCATCTGCAATCTTTTCTTCAGATGTAGTAACCACTCCCTTTGTGGCCTTATCCAAAAAGCCTAAGAGATCAAATAACACTTGGCTTGGAGGATTGAATGGCATCGGCATTGCAATCTGCCGAATATCTTGTACTCCCGGAGCGCCTTCGATCTCTACAATCTGCGTCACATCAACTTGCTGTGATTGTCCTGATATCTTTGCTCCTTTGAGCTTGAGCATCGTTGCTGCGTTGTTGATGTGCGCGGAATCGAGAAGAGCCCGTAAACTACCAGTAAGAGCGGCAGATAAACCACCGATAAGATGAGGCAAACCAATAGCATATGCACCTCTCCATGGGATGAATTTAAACTCCACAACCCAATCAAGCTTGGTCATGGTTTTGTCAGATTCTTCCCAGTTTCTATATAAACCAACTACCTCATTGTCCAATACATCAATCATTAAAATGTATGGAGCATTTTTCCCTTTTGTATGCCTATCATCTTCAAGCTCGAGCCAAGTATAAATATGATAAACAGTACGAATTCCGTCTTTGTTATCTTCAAATACCTTACCTTCAATCTTGTTGTTGGCCTTAGCTACTTTACCTTCATCAATCGTTCCTGTGGCCTGAACATAATTGATGTCTCGATACATACCAGAATCAATGCGACGCTGAAACTCAAATTGAGTAATCTCGTGAATCTCAGCGGCGCGTTGAGCCGTATAAAAATTGGTAGCGGCGAATGGAAGAATTACACGATCAATAGGTAAGAATTCTATGCAAGGTCGTTTTTTCTCTTCGTCGTACCAAAGCTTCATGTACTGACTGCCACCCAAAGGTAGTTGCGTCAGTAACTGCTCCTCTTCATCTCTGAACTCTTCTATCTGTTCAGTTATCTGCCAGTTCAAAAAGTCTACTTTGCGATCAGCAATAGCAGTCTTCAAATCATCTTGCTTACCAATGATTTTGGATTTAACTGGCCCATCAGGGGGAAATAATTCTTTAATCGCTCGAGCGGCAAAATCAACACAACCTTCTGCCATCGCCGGGTGGACAACCTTAGAAGCACCCATGAATGTCGCACCACCGGGGGCGTCATTGCCCATACCAGTGCGCTTGATGCCCTCTTCGTATTGCTTATCCCTTAGCTCTCTAGCTTCCTTATCACTCTCAAGCAAATCCAAATATCGCATAACGATATCTGATAAATCGCCCGGATTAATAGAATCTGCTAAGTTATCGTAGAACTCAGGATTAAATTCAGGGCCATCATCAATCTGAACAATTGCCGATCCATCTGGCAATTCATCAGTCTCAATCTCTGGCATATCAACGACTGCAGAGCCGTCTTCCTGTTCTTGAATCTCTAAATCGTCATCAGCCATTATTTAATCCTTTTATTCGAAGCCAATTCTTTACGCATCTGATTGATGTTGTGATGTACTACAACTGGCATATTTTTGCGAGCATTATTTGAATAATGTTGAATCAATAAATCCTCAGGTATTTCATTAATGCTCTTTATATTGGCTTTATTCGCATTGCGGCTCTGAGCATAAAAACTCTGTTCAGGGAATGCGCAACCATCATCCTCATATGGTTCACGATATTTATTTTGAATCGATCCACCATCAGCTTTAAACTTGATCGGTTGTGGTGGCACATATTCTTTGCCAGCACTCATATGTTGGGCAATCGGTGGATCAATCTCATACTCACCATTATTCTTAGCCGCATATTCAAGATGAACAGGACTTACATCGTGTGTAAAAGATGAGTGATGCAAATGATTAGGCGTCGAAGTCGTTGGCGTTGTCATCAAGATTAAGCCAGCTCGTTTACCATTCCTCGTCCTAAATTGCTTCTCTCTAGGAATCCTCTTATCAAGCTCTTCATCATCTTTGAATCGTGAATCAGTTGGAATCATGTGTGTTACTTCTTCAACTTCTCCAGTCTTTTTGTTTTTCTTTCTTTGGGGCACATTCACAAGACGAGGATGCAAGATATGTTGCTTTTGGTAATCGTAACGATTGCCTTCAAATATCATATGACCATAATGAGCTTTATCAGGCGTAGTGCGCTCACCTTTACCATTGTAATGAGCTTCATTGCCTTCATCTTTTTCCATTTCGGTTAGGCGATTGACAGGACGGCCTCGTGACCAATATTTGGCATGAGTAATGACACCTTGCATGGCCTTATCCATATCGGAACCACGACGCACGTTAGTCACCATGTAAGAATTCTTAGGCGGCGTCTTCTCATTATCTTCGTTTCTGTAATCTTGACCCGAAGCATTTGCAGCCAAAATCGTCGCACGAACACGATTAGCATCACGCTGAATATTTTCTTTTATCGATGCGCCATGTTTTGTCTTAGGACCAATATTAGAATGAGTCACAAAATAACCATTTGCAGGATCATGCAACTCATTGGTCTTGCCGTATGAGTTAGCAACGATCAAAGGCTTATCTTCTGCTTTGCGCTGTTTATTCAAACCCTTAATTACATGGCGAGAAGATACGTCAGTCTCATCAACGACATTAGGTCTAAACAATGTAACCAGATTATCTTTATCTGCATTGTTTGCGGCCTCCCTCAGCGATCCAGTATGAGCCAAAATCCAATCGCTTGTCATGGCGGGATCATGCTTGGCTTGCTCATGAGTAGCGCGACGCACTGCCGCATTCACATATTGCGATTCAGCATTCGGGGCAAAGCAAGTTCCCTTGCTCGTATCTACAATCCCGTTCTTATCAACGCCACCACCGCATCCTACAGTTTGACCGGGGCAGGTATTAATTACATGATGCTTGATATTCTTCCCCGCACCAGACGTATACAGAGAATGGCCTGCTACACCTTTTGACGCATAACCAACATAAGCTCGGCCTGCAGGATCTCTCTCGTGTCTTACCGTATCTAACTTCTCGCTCTCGTCTAGCGTATTAGCCTTCTCGCCTAAATGCTTTGCCGCTCTTAATTTTGCGAGTGCGGCATGCTCTGCTTCAATTTGTTGATCTAAAGGCAATCCGAAATGATGCGCCAATACATTCTTGTGGACGTCTTCAACATCCCCAATCGTCAATGGATCTCGATGCTCTGCGCCATATACTTTGGCTCGAGCTTCGTTAATCTCTTTCATGCCTTCAACGTGTTGGCCTTTTTTGGGTCCAGTGCCACCATATGTCTTACCTTCCCACATGTGCCGAGGCACATTAATCCCTTTTACTCCACCGTATCCTGTGCCGGGTATCGTGATGCGAGTTGACTCTTCTACATCACCACCTTTTGCCAAATGCACAATCCCACCTGTCGCCATCTGTGGGGGCGTTCCGGGTTGTTGTGGAGGCCGCATTGCTTGCATCTGCTGACCTTGTGGCGTAATCGATAGCAAGTTGCCCATAGGTGATGATGCTCCACCCGCTTGAGGCGCCGGAGATCCCATAGGCGATGCTGGCGCTTCGTTTGGTTGCTCAGGCTGCTGTGGCAATCCACCTTGCTGTGGCGCTAATGGTTGGGGCGTCAATTGTTGCCCCGGCTGCTGCGGGTTTTGATCCACGCCACCAATAGGCAATCCACCTTGTGTCGCTACACCGCCTACGTCAGGGATGCCGGGAGAATGTGGGTTGGGATTCATGAATACCTTAGGATTGATATCCATCGCTTCATTCACGCCAATACTATCCATCAGATCAGGGTTAGTATGCTTGCCGACGTTTACTCTGTATTGCGCTAGTAATGGTTGATCCATTTGGGTTCCTTGTACGTTACCGCCATCGGCTTTCTTTTGCATAAAGTGCTGGGGATGAACCGTGTATATCTGATCAGGTACGTATCCTTCAAACTCTGACACCGATCTAACCTCTCGGGGGCGCTCATCTTGCTCGTGCGCTACAAATACTAGATGCCCTTCCCCCAACTTCCGTTGGGCATCTTCAATGCTGCTAGTAGGCAATCCATGCTTGCGCAACAGAGATACCTTTCCGCCTTTGGCTTTAGCGATCTTTGGTTCATCAGGTATATTTAAACCAGATAATATTTTATGAACTTGTTCATTGCTCAAATTGGGCGGGATATGATAATCCTCCCATGTAGATGGTTTGACAGCGTGGTTGATGTTAAATCTTTGTTTAACTTCATCATCTATCGGAGGATGATAATCAGGATGATTAGCGAGCCGGACTTGATGCGTGTCATGCTCAAGCCATCCATACTTTGGATCGTATTCAGTCCCAATTTTTTTATTGTGGTAACTCGATCCCGAAAGGTTGCTGTATCCTGACGTATTAAAACCTAGACGACCAAGGATGCTTTCAATTCTGTATTGATTGGCACGTTCAGCCAATGCCTCTTGATATTCTGCATCGCTCAATTTTCCCGTGTCACCAAAGTCTTTTTTTGCACGTTGAACAATACTTGAATCAAAATGCGATGTATCAAATGGGTTTTGATGTTTAACGGTTTTTTTATTCACGGTTTTTGCGTGACTCTTCTCACGCATCTCGCGCTTCATATGCTCGATAGTTGGCTTTGACTTTTTCATCTCGTCATTATCCTATCCATTCGCAATCACCGCAACGACCATCACCTTGACACAATCCTAGACTCACGCAACTCCTCTTGCTTCTTGCGCCATCTGATCCACTCCCGGAACTTCTTGATGGTGCCCTGCTCATTGATCTCCGTTCGAGGCAACACTTCAACCTCAAATCTATTGTCTCCAACGGTTGTGCGCACACCGTCTTCGTTAATAACGCGCAAGTACGAGCCTTCGTATAACTGAGTGTATTCGTAATTGTCATTGCTCATTTTCACTCCATTAGGGTTTACCCGTACTAGTCAGACTAGTATTCCCTACACTGCGTAGGGATTTACTTTTGTCCTCATGTTATAGATTTCAGCGTCAGAAATGTCTTCGTAGTCGATCTCTTCTCTAGGGGGCGCATCGATCGATATCCACCCTGCGTCGCGCAGATAGCGCAGGCCTTGGCTGATGCAATCCACAAATTCGTCGTGTACTGTTCCCTCAGGGAATGAGCATATCTGGCTCACCATGCCTTCTGCCCAGTCGCGCACGAATCCAGAACGCACTGAGCTCTCGGGCACCCATACGCGACCCGCTTTGATGATGTTCGCCACAATGGATAGGCGTTGGACTTTGTCGGCTCTCCCCGGGTTATACGCATGCACAGGAAGGTGCGCTCGGTGCAAGTCTTGGATCAGCGATATACCCGCGCTCTTGTCCTCCACGAGGATCATATCCACAAGCTTGCGGGTCTTTCCCTCGCCATAGACTACCTCGTACTCATCTATCACCTTGGGGCGCAGATCAGGGTATTGCAGATGCTCTTGCCAGCAATCCAATATCATTACGCTCATGCCACCATCCAAGGGCTTAAAACAGGCCATGGTGATCGATCCTGTCGGGTCGTTGATGGTCTTATCAGATGTCGCGCAGTCGTAACTCTGGATGATGAATTCTAGCTTTGGAAATGGTTTATTCGCAGGCCATAGTCGGAACCAATCGCGCTTGACAATGCCACCCTCTTCGGGATCGATGATCTCAGCGTGAATCTCTTGGCGACCAAGGTTGGTACCCTCGTACTGCAAGATTTGCTTCTGGAAGGATGGCGCAAGGTTTGCCACGTTGGTATACGTCGATGCCTTAGTCACCACTACATCGTCGCCTTCGCGTGCCAAGAGATCCATAATGAGTGGCTTGGGCTTCGGAGTCGTCGTCACGATAATCCGTGTACGTTGTCCTAAGCGCACAGCGAACTGGATCATATCCCATGACTCTTGGATGTAATCCCATGCTGCAAGCTCATCCAACCATGATCCGTGCCACTGGCCTCCACGGAAGCGCTCGGGCTCCGAGGCGGGAATGCCCTTGATGAACGATCCGTTGATAAGCTTGATCTCATGCAAGCTCTTATTGTAATCAGCCAGTATCTCTTTAGGGATGACATTCAGCAGCCCTGAATCACCCTCGAAACAAGTGCCTCGTATGTCGCCAGAGGTCGGCGCTGATACTAGCCATCGGGTGCCGGGTTGCTCCCATGCCCATGCAGCCAAACACTCGGCAGCCGCTCGGGTTTTACCCGCTCCACGACCCGCAAGCATTAACCAAATGCTGTACCAATCGCCCGGCGGCTCTATCTGGTGCTTGTGTGCGCTCTTGAGCCACTTCATCTGCCAGTTGACTACTGCTTGCTGCAATGGCGTCAGCTTTAGGTACTCCTCTTGGAGTGCCTGTTCATCGTCTAGGACAATGTCTAATGCACTCATTCTGCCTGTCGTGCCATCTTGAGAGCTTTCAATAGCTCGCCAAAGACATTCACGTTTTGCTCGACCACCACGGGATTATCGTCGTCGCCAGCGTGTACCACCTTGTCCCCGTACTTCTTTGGCTTGAGCTTCATAGCCGTCCACTTACGGGCATCGATTCTCTGGCGCTGATAGTTGACGTAGCCACTGTCAATCTTGATATCCACTAGATTGCCATCCTTGTCGCGATACTCAGCCATGACAGGGTCCTCATCAGCTATAGCGATAATCTCGTCAGCCAACGTATCAGCTTGCTCTTCCCGAGCGCGAGTGTATTGCTCTGCGAAACTTGGATGCCTGAACAACCACTCATACACAGTACTCTGTGCAGGCATGTCAGCATCCTTCACTATGCTTCTTAATGATTCTCCATTCGATAGCCTTAGACATATCTTGTCTGCTATCTCTTGATTGAATTCTGATTTCCTACCCTTGGGTAGTAGGTCTTCTGGTTTCTTGCGTGGAGTCATAATCTAAGCCCTTTTCGCGCGGTATTTTCAGCGCATCGGGCGTAGTGTAACTCTCTGTCAGATATTTGTGAATATCGTCAGATATTTGTGGGGATTACTTTTCTTCGTGATCACTTCTTAGAATTCTATGTGTAGCCCACGTTTTGTATGCTTTCAATTCTACGATCTCGTCCTTTAGTCGGGCGATCTCTCCCTTCTGGTGATTGATCATCGATGATGCTCTCTCTATCCATTCACTTACTTCTTTAGGCATGCGATACATCGGTTCTGTGGAAGACTCCACTGGTTTTTTGGGGGCGACTTTCTTTGCAGATGCCTTTGTTGCTTTTGCCGGGGCTTTCGTTGGGGTTTTGGTCGCCATCACATTATCCTCAAAAAAAAAGATCTATTCTGAATAGAAAAAATAAAAAAGCCGTTAACAACAGAGATATAACAAGCTTCTCAATGAACGGCTCATGCGGGTGCTGACTGGGCAATGATTTCATCATGTCGTTGAGCTCTTTCTTTGTCATACTTCCTCCACTGTGATCTTGTATTTTTTACCTTGGCGATCCTCTACTTCGATGGTCTTCTTAGTAGAGGCCAGAGCGCCACTGGCATCCAGATCCATTCTGGCGCGGCCTACGCTCGATAACAAGCGCTGATCATTGTTGTCTACGGCCTTGAGCTCTTTCTGAATCAAGTAAGCGATGTAGTCACAGTAAGCAAGCGCAATACGGGGCTCCACTACCATTTTTGCCATTGTGTTGAAGTCTTCCATTATTTTCTCCTTAGTTTAAAAAAACGTCAGCGTTTTCGTTGATGTAATCCGCAATGCGAAGCTCGAGCTGCTCGCTCATTTCGTATGGCTTACCATCCAGTGTAGCTTCAAATGAATCAAAGCTGACATCGCAATACCAAATCGAGCGACCATCGTCTACTTCATAAATATTGGTTGATTCGAGGCCAAAAACATTAATTGTGAGCTCTAAATCGTAACCTTCATCATCTGTGATTTCGTATGAGAATTCCATTTTTATCTCCAAGTAAACCTGCGTCAGTGCAGTGATTAGAACTATAACACAAAATTAGAGTCTTGTGCAAGGGGTTGCCCCCTCCTTTTATTTTGCTCTAACATCAACTGGATCTTTTAAGTTGTTTGGGTCGTATTCCATGCCAAGGACTTTGGCACGAGTAATAATTGTTTGCTTCTCGCCTTTGTACTCAGTGTGAGCTTTGATACCTCCGTTGATGTACAAAGTGCAACCTTGCATCACAGCAAGTTCAGGCATAAAAAATACATCATTTTTTGGGTGCTTGAATTTGAAGCCCAATTCACTTTTAGTCTTGTACACGATGCGATTGCCAGCATCGTCTCTCATAAGATAGACATACTGCCAAGAGGAATCGTAATAGCTGAACTGGGCTGCATCAACGATCAAGACCTTGTCAACGGTCACACGCACGTTCTCAAGCTTTTCGCCACCTAGATGTTGACTCTGCGCTTTCTGCGCTTCGATAGCTGCTTTATAAGCCTCACGCTTGGATTGTTGCTCATCCATGATGCGCACGATAACGTCATATTGCTTTTGTGAAAGCTTGCCAAAATCATTCAGGGCTTGAGCCATTGAACCCATAAAGCCTTCTTTGTAAGACACACGATTGTAATCATCGATATTCTTGAACTGATTCAGGAACACCTCAACCTCTTCGCCACGAGGGAACGTAGCAAAGAAGGTCTTTCGAGCGTTGTTGATGATGTTGCGCTTAACGGCTCTTTCGTAAGCAGCTGGGTTCACGATTGCCATGATATTTCCTTTGTGTTTAACCTGCTTCGTTGCAGTGAGTAAACTATAACACAAAGTTAGATTCTTGTGCAAGTGGATCAAAATATTTACTAGGTACTTTCCCTAATGTTTGGTTGGATTGTCGCCTTGATGGCTTCCCGGAACCGAACTCATGATCCTATCCAACAGATTGTGTGTTTCGACTTGTGATTTAGATTGATTGTATTTTTCTTGCAAACTCAACAAAACAAGCTTCATGTAATCATCGATATCGAGGCCATTGTCCTCATGAATGACTATCGATGTTGCCAATAGACTCGTGGCAATATTTGTGATGATGCAAATAGCAAATGCCATGTCATGATTGTGTACTAGCTTTTCAAGGTGCCTCTGGATGATAGGATCCAATTTCACCAGCATTTTGAATGCATCATCGATTCTTTTTTCATCCATCATTGTTCCTCGCTTTAAGCATTGCGTCTGCGAATTTATATGACAATTTCGCTGCAACATCTGGTGTATTTTCAGTTATGTTTTGAACCGGAGATAACATACTTGTCAGTGCTTGTGCCGCAAAGTAATCACGCAGCGTCATGCCGGGTGCCATTGAATCGTCAATCATCCATGTCGGGAATGCGGGTGGGTTAACCTTCATTATTGCCTCTGCGACGGTATGCGTTTCATGATTGCATCATGGATGCGTTGGCGTTCTGTCTTGAGTATTTCCAGTGTCTGAGTCTGTACGGGCTCATCAGTGCCTTTCAAGGCCAACTCTGCGCAGGCTTGGCGCTCGATGAAGATGGCCTGTTTAGTCGTCTCAATCGCCACTTGCATGATCTCGGCCTTTGCAAGTACGAGCGCTTCGTCAAATTCCGTTTGAGTGAATACATCAATGTGCCCGGCATTTCCCAATAGCTTCTTTGCCAGTGGGCTCAATTCTTTTTTATCAATCATCGTAATCTCGCTATTTTGTTGCGTTTCAATACCAACTCGAATTCTTGGCGAGCTTTGTCTTCCAACTTTCGTGTTGAAAGCTCTTGGTACCGTTTCCACTTCAATTGATACTCTGGCATCTCACTAGGTGGCACCCAGCCGTTTAAACGCCACCGTAGCGTGATATCAGTGCCTGATGGTGTCCAAATATGCTCATTGCTCATTTAAGTCTCCTAAGGGGCTTTACGCCCCCAATGTAATACTAAAAGTTATAGTCGTAAAATTTCTGGGGTTTTTCTGACAGCACAAAACGGCGACCGTATTTGTCTTGCCATCCTTTCTTTTTAGAAAGCCGGATTCTGATCACGGGATTTTTTTCGTTGCTTTTAATATCCCACTTCTGATCATATTGATTGGTACAAATAGCGCTAAAGCCGCCGGGTACGAAATTTGGTTTAAAACTGTCGTCGCGCTCCGCATCCATCTCACGAATTTCTAATGTGATCTTACTCACAGCTTTGACAACTTCGTACGGGTCAACGTCGCTATACCCCATGTAATTTGCATACATCATTTTGTTTTCTCCAAAAATTTGCTTAAAAATTAGCCCCCGAAAAAGCTGTTTGATTAGTTTATTTTTGTGTACAAAAGCTTCCGAGCTTCGATCGCTGCTTCCGACTTCGGGTCAACTTCAGCAAGCAATTTGCCCATCGCAATCAACAGATCAGCAGCGTATTGTGAAACACGCAACAGACGCTGATCTTCTAATTGACTTGGCGTATACACGATCTGCTCTTCCTGTTGGGCGTAAGTATTAGGATTCAGGGTTCCGATAAACATGCTCATGGTATTCTCCAAGCCCCCGAAGGGGCGGTTAAATTATTTCTTTGGGGTTACGCGAATGTCAGCACGGCCTTCTTTGCGGAAGGTATTCAAAACTTCATCAGTGATGCCATAGGCCACGCACAGTGCAGCGTAATCAACGGTGCCCTTGACTTCAAACAATGCGACGTTGACTGAGTGCAGTTCGCCCTTATGAGTACCAACGTCGTATTTGTCGGCAATCGCGGCCTTCATGGCCTTAACTTGTTCTGCCAGTGCTTTGGCTTGCTGATCGAGCACATACAGTGCATCGATGTCGTTTGAGAGTGACTCGACAGTTGCGAGAGCTTGGATGTTTGCTTGGATTTCTGTGATCATTTTATTTCCTTTATTAACCTGCTTCAGCGCAGTGACTAAACTATAACATGAAATTAGATTCTTGCAAGGGGCTTTCGCCCCGTTTTTAAAACTTAAAGCCATTTACTCTTAAAAATGCTTGTTGCTCTGGGCTTGCCATGCACACAGCCATCATGTGCTTGTTCA
>Ga0164296_1002275_pt1 | contig 19385 bp, 14 predicted proteins | sample GEODES057metaG_FD_113533 | JGI IMG/M metagenome (GOLD analysis project Ga0164296, IMG submission 113533) | Dystrophic lake water microbial communities from Trout Bog Lake, Wisconsin, USA - GEODES057 metaG | ecosystem: Environmental > Aquatic > Freshwater > Lake | place: USA: Trout Bog Lake...
CTCTGCGGAAAGACTTACGACTGGAAACAACCGATCAACACTTGTACGTGTGGCAAACCGTTACTTGCACAGTACGACTTGTCTCCTACAACCTTGGATCGCCATGTACTGAGTGACCGAGAACCGACGATGTGGCGCTATCGAGAGGTTTTGCCTCCATGCAAGGCCATTTCATTGGGCGAAGGATTTACCCCGCTCCACCATGCTCCGAGACTGGGTGATCGTTGGTACGTGAAAGATGAGGGTGTCAATCCCACTGCCAGTTTCAAAGCTCGTGGTATGTCGGCTGCCGTCTCGATGGCCAAACATCTGGGCATCGAACGCCTCGCGGCTCCGAGCGCGGGCAATGCCGCTGGGGCGATGTCTGCCTATGCCGCCAAAGCCGGTTTGAAGGCTCATGTGTTCATGCCCAACGACACGCCCAAAGCATTCATCGTGGAGTGCGAGGTCTTGGGTGCTGATGTCCGACTGATAGATGGACTGATCCACATTTGCGGTGCCGAAGTTCGGAAGTTTATTGAGTCAAGCTCTGAATTGATCTTCGATCTCAGCACACTCAAAGAGCCATATCGAGCGGAGGGCAAGAAGACAATGGGCTACGAATTGGCCGAGCAGATGGATTGGCGGCTCCCCGACGTCATCGTTTATCCCACCGGTGGAGGTACCGGCCTTGTGGGAATGTGGAAGGCATTTGACGAGATGGAGAGGATGGGATGGATTGGCCCGGAACGACCTCGAATGGTCAGCGTACAGGCGGAAGGATGCGCCCCGATCGTTACCGCCTATCAAAAGGGGGAGCGGTTTGCAGAGGAGTTTCCGAACGCCCACACCCGTGCTTCAGGACTTCGCGTGCCAAAGGCGATTGCTGATTTCATCATGATCGATCTGATCCATGCTTCTGGCGGAACCGCTCTGACCGTCACAGATGAAGAGATGATGATCGCCACACGGGAACTCTCATCCAAGACTGGCGTGTTCGCAGCCCCTGAAGGAGGTGCCACATTGGCAGGCGCCCAGAAGTTGGTCGAAGCAGAATTTATTCGGCCCGATGACACCGTTGTCCTGTTCAATACCGGCTCCGGATTGAAGTATTTGGAAGCGTTTATCCAGTAGCTCGGACTCGGTTCCAAAGTTCGACATAGGCTCGTAGTCGGGCATCTGAGGGGAAGCGAGATGAGAGCACAGAAAGAACCTTTTGTTCAAAAGGACGAACAGGGTAAGGCGGTCCAAATGGGATCTGGCTAGCCAAGCGGATCTGCTCCGCCGCTTCCATATCCAGTTTTGTAGCGACCAGAAGGCTATAAGCCATCAGATAGCGAAGGATCGGCAGATCGACATGGCGTAAGGCCTCATCAATCCATCGACTCGCCTGATCAAAAAGACCAGCTTCCATCAATAGACAAGCGACTTCCACGAACTCGGGTGGGTTAGATGCCATCGACTTCAGGAGCGGGTTCGGATCGCGGTCCAGGTTAATCGGCTGAGACAGGAAGCTTTCGGCCCTTAAAGCTGGCTCCATAGGGGCCAAATAATGAGCGTTCAAAAGCTCAGCCTGCGGGTCAGTATCCATCAGCCGCAGGTTGAGCGCCTTTATCCACCACGTGAGGGGATCATCGGCGTTATAGAGTAATGCTTGCTCCAAATGGTGACTAGCCGAATCTAGATCTTTTGCCGCTAACGACTTCATCCCCAGCAAAATATGGGCTTGATACCGGGTGGATACATTGAAAAGCGCTCGCTGAAGCTCTTGAATCGGAGAGTCGACACTCAGTTGAAGATCAGCCGTGGTTGCGGCTTCCTTCGGCTCGATTTGACTCAACGGACTTGGATTCACATCATCCGCTCGCAGGATCTCTTGCTTGGCAGAATCCCGAATTACGATGGCGACCGGGTTCAAGCCAGCCAGGTTTAGTTCGGAAATTTGCTCAGGATAGAGGTCAATTGGTGCTTCGAGTGTCTGCCCGTCTGGTTGCTGAAGGAACACCTTATGTCCCAAGCGTTGTTCGGTGGTTTGGATCCGCAATGTCTCATCAATCAGAGAAAGAGCACCCTTGGGGTTGGCAGCATGAACTCTATCCATGCCCGAGATCGGGGCAAGGGTCAGGTGCCAAGTGTCGACTTGCCGGGGTGCCAGCCACTGGTCGGAGACAAATCGATTGAGATAGAGGAAGCCATCCAGAAGCGTGGTCCCTTCAAAAAGGTCGGGACTGCTCCAAGTCAGGCCGATGGGTCTCTCAGTGGAAGCAAAGAACGGGTTGAACAGGCTTCCATCCCCTACGTAGACTTTGAGACCGCCGTTATAGCGTTGAGGGCCAAACCACCGATTGAGGACTCGAGCTTCGATTTCCAAGGCCGCTCGGTCGCTGGGGAGGGCGATTCGGAGATGGAAGCTTAGTCCAGTTCCGGTGTAGATTTCACTCAGCCATACAGCGGTATCGCCACCTTCGGATGAGGAATGCTCAAATTGGACTCCGACCGATCCCAATGCATTCAACCGGTCTTCACGACCAAGAGCTATCTGAACACCTTCCCGAATTGATGCTCCTCGAGGACCAGACGGTTGAATGTCACAGCTGGAATGTCGCTTGAGGATTTCTGTATCGGTCCGCTTATCCAGCAAGCTGATGATTCGACCGCCAAGGTCGGGCAAAATCGTCACTTTCAGATAGGCGTTCTCCAAGACGACGGTCTGGAATGTTCGCACCTCCAAGTCATTGGCACTCCGAAGAGGTGGGAACGGATAAGAGGCAAAATCTCCCTCGTCAAATTCACCAGCGGCATGGACTAAACCGATGGGAAGGTCGATGGAGTCTTCGAAAACTTCTGATAAGAGCTGAGACATTTTCCTGTTTGTGTGCCATCTGGGCGGTTTCGAGGTCTGTTTTGGCAGTGTCGGCGGCGTCTGGGAGGTTACCTAAGCTAAAATAGCGAAGATGGCGAGATCTCAGTCTACGGGCGCCCTGATCGGAAAATGGATTGTCGTTCCGATATTAGTCGCTCTGTTTGGCTACTTCGTTGTGGGACCGAAATTCGGCTCCCATAAGAAGAAAGTCGAAGAAGTGCAGACAAGCGATATTTCTGTTGCGACTGGTTCGACTTCGCCTGAGAAGCATTCTGAAGCTTCTCCGACCCACAAAGTTGCTCGTCACAAGCCTGCCGAACCTGAATTGGATATCTCAGTCGAAAAGATTGGATCTGCTTCCACTGTCGCAGACGCTGACCCCGAAGCTCATCCCCGAAAACGTACCCGCCGCAAAAAGACAGAGGAGGACTTGCCAGTCACCAAAGATCCCTCTGACAATCAATCGGATGAGGGCGGTAGTGGTGGTGCTACGACCGCTGGCTAACCGAGGCGAAAGAATCTCAACGCATTTTCAGTCGTGATCTGGGCAACCTCGTCAGAGGAGATATCCCAAACCTTTGCCAGCGCCTCTGCCACATATTTGACATAAGCTGGCTTGTTCGGTTTTCCTCGATACGGTTCTGGAGTCAGATAAGGGCTATCCGTTTCGATCACCACTCGGTCTTTGGGAAGCATCCGGAAGATATTCCTGAGTTCATCCGACTTCTTGTAAGAGATCGGGCCATCGACTCCGAAGATGCAACCAAGGGCCAAAGCCCGTTCCACGTCAGACGCATCGCCCGCCCAGCAATGAATCAGATACGGGTGAATGGGGCGTGATTCCAGGATCGTCAGCAAGTCAGGATAGGCTTCCCGGCAATGAAAAACTACTGGCTTGTCCAGTTCTACAGCCAAGTTCAGCTGATCATCGAGAGCAATCCTCTGTTCTTCGGGCGTCGAGTAATCCCAATGGTAATCCAACCCGATTTCACCTATAGCCAAGGCTTTGGGATGGGCTAACATTCGCCGGATGTCTTGGAGAGTTTCCTTTCGGTAATCCTTCACGTAGGTGGGATGCCACCCAACAATGGCATAGACGTCCGGGAACTGACTTGCTAAATCAATGGCTGCTTGGCTGGATTCGGGATCACACCCGACGGCAAAAAGACGCGTGACTCCATTCGCCTTGGCTTCCGCTATTGTCGCGGCAGGGTCAGGGAACTTATCCGGGAAATTGATATGACAGTGGGTATCGATCAGCATTCGTTCGCCGGACAATGCCCCTCAAATAGATTCTCGATGATCGGTTGAAGCAGGTGTCCTATGGCTCGCACACCCTGAAGGACGGCCTTTGGCGAACCAGGCAGATTCACGACCAGCGCACCATGACAGACTCCGGCCACACCACGCGAAAGGTAGCTGAATGGAGTTTGGGAGAGCCCCCTCGACCGCATCAACTCACACAATCCGTCTGCTCGTTTTTCCAATAGAGGCGCAGTGGCTTCGGGCGTAACATCTCGTGGTGAAAAACCGGTACCGCCCGACGTGAAAACAGCGTGGCACTCGTGACAGAGTTCGAGGATCGCCGCCTGAATCTCGTCGATCTCATCGTGGACGATTCGAGTGACAAAGTCAGAAAATCCAAACTCCCGAAGGGTCTGCTCGGCCATGGGACCGCTCAGGTCATCTGATGTTGACCTTGTGTCACTGACAGTTATGATGCCTATGCGCGCAGCCAATCGGACTTCCCTCCTGTCTTGGATTCCAGTTGAATGTCAGAAAGAATCAGGTCGGGACTGACCCCTTTCAGCATATCGATGAGCGTGATACCGGCAGTAACCACCGCTGTGTAAGCTTCCATTTCCACGCCGGTGACCGCTTGAGTCCGAGCCGTACTCTCGATTTCGATTCCTCTTTCCGAAAGGCGGATAGCGACATCAAGGTGAGATAGCGGAACGGGGTGGCACAGAGGAATAAGGTCCGAACAGCGCTTGCCGCCTTGAATTCCTGCAATCTGGGCAATCGTCAAAGCGTCCCCTTTGGGAAGTTTTCCGATCACGGCCCGATGAGCCTCGGTGATTTTGAGGAGACCTGACACCCGCGCTTCACGGAGGGTGGCGACTTTGTCCGATACATCCACCATTCGAACCGAACCGTCGGGGGCCACGTGGCTCATTTCGCTCATGAATTTAGTTTACTGTGGCGGGAGGTCACAGGTCAGGTCCGAGCATTACAGACAAGACAGGCTCCGACAAACAATGCGCAGTCTACAAATCTCAAACAGGTCGTAGTCCAGGTGCGTCTCCTGGCAATACAAATTCTCTTCCGTGCCATATTCCCGGACCAATAGACTCGCTACGCGAGCAATTGGACTACAGGCGGTTGAAAACAATTGATGGACTACAAATCTCAAACAGGCAGTAGTCCAGGTGCGCTCGAAGAGCGTCTCCTGGCGATACAAATTCTCTTCCATGCCATATTCCCGGACCAATAGACTCGCTTCGCGAGCAATTGGACTACAGGCAGTTGAAAACAATTGGTGAACTACAAATCTCAAACAGGCAGTAGTCCAGGTGCGCTCGAAGAGCGTCTCCTGGCAGAACAGGCTCCGACAAACAAAAGAATGGCGGCATCATGCCGCCATTCTTTTGATGCATCAATCTACTTACGGATTGATATGGCCGTCTTTGCTCACAACCGGAAGGGACTTGCGAGGTTCGGGCTTCTTCACGTGCTTCAACGCATCCAGAAGGTACTTGACAGCTGCTTCCAACTGAGGATCCTGACCGAGAGAAACCAAATCGGGTCGGTTATCGACGTCGATATCTGGATCCACGCCGTGGTTCTCCGCGATGATCTCGTTGGTCTCAGGGTTGTAGATGCTGAACGCCGGTGAAGTTACGGTTCCACCATCCAGCAGCGGGACACCACCGTTGATTCCGACCAAACCTCCCCATGTTCGCTTACCGATCAGTGGACCAAGTTTGGCTTGCTTGAACATCCAAGGGAAGAAGTCTCCACCTGAACCGGCATAACCGTTGATCAACATCGCCTTCGGACCCATCATGGCGTGCTCTTCAGGAACGTCCGTTCCGTTTCGTGGCTGAATATATGCCTTTACCTTTCGGGCCAGCGTATCCACGAACCACGGCTGAATATATCCGCCACCGTTCCATCGTTCGTCCACGATCATCGCGTCCTTATCGACTTGCGGATAGAACCCTCGAACAAAGTCCTGAGATCCTTCGGCAGCCGTGTTGGAGATGTGCATGTAACCGATACGACCACCCGAAAGCTCAGTAACCTTCTTGCGGTTCGCTTCAATGAAGTCGACATATCGGAGCTGAGACTCGGAAGCGATTGGGAAGACTCGAACTTTTCGAGATCCTTCCAAGCTGCCGGTGGTGTTCACCGTTAGGGTAACTCCCTTACCAACCTTATCAATCAACAACGAATCAGGATTGGTCTGATCGGTCACTGGAATACCATCAATCTCAAGCAGGTAATCGCCCGCATTGATATTGACTCCAGGCTCTCCAAGTGGCCCTTTGTTTGCTTCGGCGAATAGTTGCCCTTTGTAGATCTTAGCAAACCGGATATGGTTGCCGACGGGTTGATAATCTGCTCCCAAGTGACCGATCGGAGTCGGTCTGGGTAGCCCGAAATCTCCACCTTGTACATAGGCGTGGCTTGTTCCGAGTTCTCCAATCATCATGCCCAGCACGTAAGACAGATCCCATCGGTTGTTCACGTACTTGAGGTACTGGTGATAACGCTCGCCAACAGCCTTCCAGTCCATACCCTTGAAGTTGGCGTCGTAGTAGTGATCACGCTCAAACCGCCAAGTTTCCCAGAACATCTGGTTCCACTCGTCTCGCGGATTGGTGATTGCTTCGACACTGCTGGTATCCACTTTGCCCTGACCGACGGCATTACCGGGTCGAGCATCCACTACACCAACCAACGGGCCCATCGCATAGGCGATCTTCGTTCGATTGGCGTTGAAGCTGAGAGATCCCCCGAATCCGGTAAGGATAGGAGACGACTCTCGGGAACCAAGGTCAAACTTCATCAAGCTACCATTCGCATAGTAGAAAACGCCGTTGTTGGCACCGGTGACAAACGGATAGGTTCCGGTTGCCATCGGCAACGGAATGAATCGCTCGCCAATACCATCCAAATCAATCTTGATCGGTTGAGGACCCGTAGGAGCGGCGGCAGGCTTAGGACCAGCAGCTGCTGGCGGTGTTGCCGATGTATCAGCTTCTTCGTCGTCCGGTGCCGTCAACGGATTGGGAGTCGATTTCTGAAGAGGAACGGCATAGATGCGCTGGGTGTTATCGACTTTAAGGCTGAATTCATAGTTACCGTAAGTCGGGCTGAATGTTCGTGCAGAGACGACATACAGAAACTTACCGTTCAAGTCCCAGCTGACGCTGGAATCGCTGTAATAGCCTTCCGTGATTTTAGTTCGCTTGCCGGTTGCGATCTCATAGAGATAGACCGATCCAAACTCGTTCGTCCCGTTCTCGATGTAGGCCAACCACTTGTTATCGGGCGATACATCGACGTCGCCAAATCCATACTGGCTCTTGATGACCGGCGTGATCTTCTTGGATGCGATATCCAAGAGCAAATACTCATTCGCCACAGTCTGAATGCCGATGGTTTTTCCGTCTGGGAAGTACTGGAACGCTTCAATGCTAAACGGGCTGTTCTTTGTGAGCTGGGTTGCTGCCCCACCCATTTGGGGTCGCGTATAGACCTCGTACTGACCGGTTTCATCGCTGATGTAAGCGATCGTCTTTCCATCCGGCGACCATTGTGGGAATCGCTCACGAGCACCCGATGTGTTGGTCAGATTTCGTGTATCACCCGACTTGGCTGGCACGGAGAAAATTTCCCCTCGCGCTTCGACTGCCAATCTCACACCACTGGGAGAGATCGAAACAGAAGTGATCTGATTAGCCAGATTGCGAAGCGTTGGACGAGCATTCAGATTCTCGCTGGCAATCCTCGGAGCAAGCTTCTCGGTGGTCTTGGCCGCGATGTCGTAAGCGTACAGGTAGCCGTCACGCTCATAGACGATTGTCTTGCCATCGGTGTTGGGGTACTTGATGTCTGCGTCGGCGAATTTGGTGAGCTGAACCTCTGACTTCTTGGTCAGGCTGTAATCGAACAGATTGAGGGTCCCGGTTCCCTTGTCGCTGATGTAAAACACATCTTGACCGACGACCATCGGGAAGTAAGACTGCTCTCGCTTACTTGGCAACTCGGAATACTGGTTCTTGGCGAAGTTGTAGAAGGAGATCTTGCCTTGCGAACCTCCGCGATAGTGGCGCCAGTTGAAAGCGTAGGAGTTGAATCGTGTGTAAGCGATCGTTTCCCCATCAGCAAAATAGGAAAGCTCGGCAATTTCGTTTACCTTGGTAGCAATCGGGAGGCCGCCCTTCGGGTCGATAAGCCACAGACGCTGCTGCCGGTTGATGAAATTGCCTGCGATCGACGCGTAGGCAATCTTGCCGTCGGGAGTCCATCCTAAACAGCTATCCCCTTCGACGTCAAACGTTAGACGTCGAGGCTCACCGCCGGTAATGGGAATCACGTAGATGTTGGAGAGACCGTCGTACTGACCGGTAAAGGCAACCCAATTCCCATCGGGAGAAATCTTGGGCTTGATCTCCAAACCAGGATGACTTGTCAATCGACGAGCCAGGTCGTGACCATGAAGCTTGGTAACCCAAAGGTCACCCGCGTAACTAAAGACTACGGTATCACCGTGCACGGCAGGAGTGCGTGCGAGACGTGGCTCAGTGACGTCTCCGTCAGTGGCCATGAGGCCGAGCAGAGCAATGCTCGAAAGGATAAGACTCAAATGGATTCCTCCCCTGGAATGATTGAAAACAGTATGGCTGGAATAAGCGATATCACAAAAGGATTCTCATGATGGAAAAAACCCATTTTCTGGACCAGCCTGTGAAGACAGTTACTCATCCTATATTCACATGTGAGCCATCATGGTCAAGTAAGTGTCCTTGTGGACTCGGGGCCTGACTTGATTTCATCGGCCCAACCGCCAGCCCTGAGACTAGTAAAAGTGAATCTCTTCACCCAAAAACCTCTGAGAGCGGAAAGTATTACTTTAATGACGCATTAAGCGTTCCGAGATCCGAACAATGGATCAAACATTCCCTTAGATCAATGGCTGAGGGACGATCAAGCAGCAATCAACTGACTACGGCGGCCCTTTCGGGAGCAATGAGCTTCTCGGCCCCTTGCTCCAAAAAGCTCACGATCATCTCGCGTGTCACGGAGGGAAACTCGGTTAGGAATGTATCAACCGTTTCGCCGGTCTCAATATAGTCAAGCAAAGTTTGAACAGGAACCTTTGTTCCAGCGAACACCGGAGTGCCCCACATAACTTCTGGATCAACGGTGACTGTCTTCATGGTATTCATTCTATAGCAACTCTCTGCGAAATCCCAGCTTCTATAAAGGTTTTAAAAGTGGGATGAAGACGCCTCCGACAACACTTCGTGCCTGAAAACCGATTTGTTTCCCAGTTTTCGTGTCATGCCAATCGCTAAATGGCACGCGGCTCGCTGTCTGATTCACGTATTCATACATCGGCTCGGCAATCGCTTCAAAGTCTTTTCTGGACCGGGCTAAGGTAGCTGTCCAGATCACCCAGTCTCCTTTGGTGTAGTTGGCTCGATTGTCCAATGGCAACCCAAACTCGTTTTGCCGGGTCAGGTAAGAAGCGATTTCGTCGTCGATGACCTCCACAGGAAACAGTCTAAGGTCCAACAAACGTTCCCAAACCAAGTTATATTTTTGACTCCACGTGCCGGATTGGTCAAAAGCCAGCCGATAGTGACTCCCTTCTCGGGCCATCTGTTGCCATTGGTCCGCCATCCTCTTGGCCGCTTGGTAGACAATTTGAGCGCGAGTATCGTCACCGCGCATTCGACACAGCTGTCCAAACGCTCCCAAAGCCACAATTGCCTTGATAGACAGGTTGGCGTTATGTGCCAGATGACCGGCAAAGTCATCAGTGCAGAGCTGATTCTCCGGGTCTAAGCCAAACTGCATCAGATATCCAGCCCACTTCGAAAGGGTGGTCCAATGCTTCTCAGCTAAATCTGCACTCTGCTTGGCTCGGCAAACGGCAGCGGTGAGGATCAGCATGTTGCCGCACTCTTCGACTGGCATCTGATCTTCTTCCGTCGCTTCGCCTCCGCCGTAGACCTGCCCATTGGCCATTGGATAGGTGCCCAGGTCATGAGGGGCAAATGGGAATCTCCATCGAGGGGTTGCTGAGTAATCCAGGATCGGCTCGATTTGGGCCTGAAGCAGATCGACATTAAAGTAGAGGAAGAACGGACACCCGGGATAGGTCACATCTACGGTGCCGATGCAGCCGTTGCTGAAGTTCTCCTTGCTGAACATTAGCAGGGTGCCATCAAAATCCTCCACGATGCCGTGAGCCGATAAGCATTGTCGGAACGAGAGTTCTGCCACTCGGGCATACTTCCCGCCCCCGCGTGCCTCCAATTCGGCATAGACAGTGGCATCAAAAGTTTCGCACCTCTGCCGGATAGCAGGTAGATCGGTGGCTGCTTTCTCAAGCATGGGTCCAACTTGGAGCCCATTGCGCTTCCAATAAGGCACGAGCTTTCGGTGGAAATACTCTACGGCGTACTCTTCATCGTAAGCGACCATGATGGTGGACGACAGAGGAGAATCTTCCACCTTGCCAAGATGGACGACAGCTGACAGAACTGGATCGGCATCCCAAACTGATCGAGGAAATCGCGTGTCATCAACGCCAACGCTCTTGCCGGTGTTTTCAAAATAGCTACGCGAATCGTGCCCAGAAGTGACCGCAAGCGTTGTGTTTGATGCATGAATCGGAGCGAGATAAAACGTTCCCCAATCGATACGCAGGTTGTCTCCTTTCTTCTTCAGCACGGGTTGATCTGCCGATCGAACCGAGACCACTTCACCCATTTTCAGTCGGTGTCGGGCACCGTAGACTGCCTGGTCACCGGTATTCACCGCCAAGCTGGCACTGCAATCCAAATAGATTTCGACTTGATGAGCATTGCCATCACATGACTTCGCTTCGAATTGAATGTATGTAACCGGACGAGTAAGCAGATCCAGATCGTCGGGCAATAGTGGAGAAAGGAACTCCACTTCAAGCTCAACCCCTTGGAATTCAAACCTATAGATGGATCGAGTACAGGTGAGGTCCAAACTGACTTGATTTGCCGCGGGAAGATGACGGGGATCGCGTCCCATGAACCTGGCAGGCTGCCCATCAACTCGTAGGATGCCGTTCAAACGTTGTTCCGATCCTGTCCAATGCGATGTTGCGCAGTCCGTGAGACGGTCAGCCGCACTCCAAACTGAGAAGTAGGGCGTATGGGTGATCAGTGGCACGGCTGGAGGGCGAATGGTTGGTTTGGATGGCGAGATCATGGGTTCAGGGTTTATGTTAGCCGCCAACGCATGGAATTCCTCTTCCGATCTTCATGTCAGTTAAAAAACCGGGGGCCGCAGTTGGGTTAAACTTTAGCCGCCCATGAATTTCAAATACCTGGAAGACCTATGGAACGACGACGAAGCACGAGGCATGGACGAGCCTGAACTTCTCCGATATCGTTCCAACCTCCTCGGTCGTGACCTCCGCCTTACCAATTTCGGAGGCGGGAACACCTCAGCCAAAGTCACGATGAAGGACCCGGTTACTGACCAAGACGTGGAAGTTCTTTGGGTCAAAGGGAGCGGAGGCGACCTCGGCACGATTGATCGTTCCGGTTTTGCCACTCTGTACCTGGATCGACTTCTTGCCCTGAAGTCTCGATACCAAGGCGTACATGAGGAAGACGCGATGGCGGACAAGTATTCGCTCTGTACCTTCAACAATAACTCCCGAGCCGCCAGCATCGACACTCCTTTGCACGGGTTCCTCCCTTATAAGCATGTCGATCACTTGCACCCAGATTGGGCGATTGCTTTAGCCGCTTCGGCAAACGGTCCGGAACTTCTGAAGCTACTGGAAGCAGAGACCGGTCTGAAGTTGGTTTGGCTCCCTTGGAAGCGCCCAGGATTCGAGCTGGCACTTTGGCTGTCGAAGGCTGATGCAGAAAATCCAGGGATCGATGGCATCATCCTCGGATCGCACGGTCTATTCACATGGGGCAATACCAGCCGTGAGTCTTACCTGAACACCTTGAAAGTGATCGATGGTATCGGTCAGTTTGTGCTCCCTCGCATCGAAGCCAAGGGTGACAGCCTGTTCGGTGGCCAGATCGCCACCTTACATCCGGATCGAGAGCGGCTGGCAACGGAATTGTTGCCTCGCCTACGAGGAATGGTTGGTGGGGTGATTGGTCATTTCGATGGCTCGGATACCGTTTTGAGGTTTGCCAATAGTGCCAAAGCCAAGGCTCTTGCTTGGCAAGGGACCAGTTGTCCGGACCACTTCGTCCGCACCAAGGTTCGTCCGATGCTCGTGGAGTGGGACGGTCAGGATGAGACAGCATTGGTTGCTGGTCTGAAGCCTGCAATGGATAGCTATGCAGCGGATTATGCGGCTTACTATGAGGCCAATAAAGAGTCCAATTCACCGGCGATCCGCTCCGCAACCCCGACAGTCGTTCTAGTTCCCGGAGTTGGCCTTTTCAGCTTTGGCAAGAACAAAACAGAGGCTCGCATCACGGCTGAGTTCTATATTAACGCCATCCATGTGATGGAAGGAGCGACCGCATTTGATGGTGCGGCTCCAATTCAAGCTGGCCTTAATTCCGAACAGGTTGTCGATAACTACGTGGCCCTATCCCCCAAGGAAGCGTTCAACATTGAGTATTGGCTGTTAGAAGAAGCCAAGCTGAAGCGAATGCCTCCGGAGAAGGAGCTCAGCCGTAAGGTTGCTCTCTTGATTGGTGCCAGTCCAGGAATCGGTCACAACGTTGCCGAGCGATTGTTAGGTAACGGTGCTCATGTGGTGGTTGCTGATATTAACGGTGATCTAGCCGCTGAAACGGCTGAGACGTTCCGCGCTAAGTATGGAAAAGAATTGGTCACCTCGGGTCAGGTCGACATCTGCGATCGTGAATCTGTCCAGAAGCTTTTGGCGGGAGTCGCTCAGCAGTTTGGTGGTGTGGACATCCTCATCAATATCGCAGCGGTCTTTATCGCATCCGATGCAACGACGGGTAAGAACACGGACGGTCAATGGCGCAAGACCTTTGAAATCAATGTAGTCGGAAGCGCAATCTTGGCGGATGAAACACAGAAGATCATCGCCAAGCAAGGGACCAAGGGGAACATCGTTCTCACCAGCAGCGCTAATGCGGTCGTTCCCAAGAAGGGAAGCATCGCATACGACACCAGCAAAGCCGCCGTCAATCACCTAGTCCGCGAGTTGGCAATCGAGTTTTCACCCAAAACGCGGGTCAACGCAGTGGCACCTGCTACCGTCGTCGAGGGCTCACAGATGTTCCCACGAGATCGTGTGATCAGCTCGTTGGCCAAGTACGAGATCGCTTTCGAGGAATCGGAGACGACCGAAGAGTTGCGATCCAAGTTGGCGAATTTCTATGCCCAGCGAACTTTGCTGAAGGCTCCAGTCAGCCCGGCCAAGGTCGCAGAGGCGCTCTATCTCTTAGCCACAGATCGGATGGCCCTCACCACAGGTCATGTGATTCCGGTTGATGGCGGACTCTGGGAAGCCTTCCTCCGGTAGGGGTTTCGTTACGTGTTTTGGTGCCGTTTACCCATAGTCGATTCCTAAACCAGGATCGACTATGGGCTACTGGTATATGACCTCTGTCGAGGCCAAGAATCGGGCGGAATAAATTCCGCGTACCTGATGCGGTTTGAAAACCGCGCTCCTCGGGCCGATATTCTTCCAATTTCCAACCACGATCAGATGGTTGTATCTATCGAAGATCGTTAGGAAAGCCCATGGTAATTGGACGCCATATTGATCCTGATCTGAAGGATCAGAGCAAGTATGGAAACCCAAATCTAACCCAAATTCGTAAATTCAGGAACCCAGATCCTCATCCCTTGTTCCCTTCTCCACCAACTCTTCGAGATTGGCAGAGAAGGGAGACGCACCTTCACTTTTACTTGCCTACTACAATGCGGTTGGCGTTTGAACGTCAACAGGACAAGATTAGGGAGCTTAGGCGAAGCCGAGTTTGAGCGCGTTGTTCAGATCTTCGATCAAATCGTCGGCGTCTTCGATGCCGATGCTCAATCGGAGGAGGGTGGGAGGGATTCCCTTCGCAACCCGTTGCTCTTCCGTCATCGTCGCGTGCGACATCAACGGCGGATAAGCGATGAGGCTCTCAACGCCACCAAGCGATTCGGCCAAAAGGAACACACTGGTGCTCTCACAAACCTTGCGAGCCTGCGCAACTGTTCCATCCACATCGAACGCCAGCATTCCGCCAAATCCGGACATCTGCTTCTTCGCGACTTCGTGGTCAGGATGATTGGGGAGACCAGGATAGTGAGTCGCCTTCACACGAGGATGGCTGTTGAGGAATTCGGCAACCTTTTGCGCGTTTCGACAATGCACATCCATACGGCAAGCCATGGTCTTCACGCCGCGTAGGGAGAGCCAACAGTCGAACGGGCTGGGAGCTGCGCCAACAGCCTTGTTCCAATCGTAAACGACTTGGTGATATTCGTCGCTGTTCGTTGCGATCGCACCACCAATCACATCGGAGTGGCCGCTGATGTACTTGGTTGTACTGTGAACGACAATATCGACTCCCAGGTCGAGCGGATTCTGCAAGACCGGAGAGGCAAAGGTATTGTCGAAGATCACGATAAGACCATGCTCCTTGGCAACCTCAACGACTGCTGCGATATCAGAAACGCGAAGCGTCGGATTCGTTGGGGTTTCGAAGATCAGGAGTTTGGAATTTGGCTTGACCCCTGCCGAGATCGTTTCTGGATGATGCGCATCGAATTCGCCGACCTCAATGCCTTGCTTCGGAAGGTACTTTTCACCAATTCTGAAGGTGCCACCATAGATGTCGCTCGCGATAAGGACATGGTCTCCCGCTTCGGCGAGTGAGAATGCTGCGGTGATAGCGGCCATTCCACTTGCGAACAGAACGCAGTGCTTGGCATTTTCAAGCGCGGCAATGACCTGTTCAAGCGTGTGGCGGTTGGGATTTCCGCAACGGGTGTAATCGAACTGAGGAATGTGATCCAGATCCTCCCAGCCAAAGGTTGCTGACTGATAAAGAGGCTGAATAACGGCTCGATGCAGTGGATCGAGTTCCTGTCCGACACGAAGGGCCTTGGTAGCGAAGCGCATTCCAGAAAGGATACACGCCGAACGGGTCTTCTCCGTCTAGAAATCGTCTACGAACTAAGAATCTTCGGATGAAGGCTCACTTGTCCGAGTGAGCAAACGTTGGACCCTGATTTCGCCGAAATGCTAATTCATTGAGACAATAGTCGATCAACAATAGCCTTTTTGGGAAAGGACCGGCGGAATGGGGAGAAAGGTCGGAAAGCGGGGGCTGGACTGCACCGTTCACATAAACCTTGAATAGATCACCGTAGGCGCGGGCTGGCTTGTGCCCGCGTTTTGTCCATCAGTGGCAGAACCCTTACACCAGAGGCTACAGCTCATCTTGCTTTTGAAAGCAAAACGACCGCACAAACCAGAGGGCGGCTACAAGTCTTGCCAACAAGATATAAACCCACGAGGGTGACGATTGAAAGCCCCCCCCCGTAGGCATCAGCGAAAACTTACTTTAGCATCGACGCCAAGAGATCGGGCACGGCGGCGATGGCCTCCGTAGCCTTCTCAGGCACCTTGCCACCCGCAGTTGCGAAGTCTGGTCGACCACCACCTCCACCGCCGGCAATCTTGGCGATCTCGCGGACCAAGTTTCCTGCGTGAGCACCACGACTCACGGCATTGGCACCGGCTTTGGCAATGAATGTGACCTTCCCTTCACCCGAAACCGCAACAACACCGATGAAATCAGGCTTACCGGCCGCCTGATTATCCAGAGCCGCCGCTGCCGTCTTCTGGTCGACTTCCCCAAAGTTCTTTAGCCAAAGGGTCAGACCGCCAACTTCGACCAACTCATTTTGGCTACTGCTGCCGGAACCGACCATGGATGCCATTTCCGCCTTCTCGCGCTTTTGGCGTTCTTCTTTCACCTGCTCAACGGTTCGAGTTGCCGCTGAAACGAGATCCTTGGGACTGGCTTTGAGGATTTCAGCCGCCTGTTTCATGCGCTGTACCTCGCCCAGGACCCACTCGTAGGCTGCCTCACCCGTGATGGCTTCGATTCGACGTACCCCACTGGCTGCACTACTCTCCGAAACGATTTTAAACAAACCAATCTCGCCGGTGGTGCGCACGTGGGTACCCCCACAAAGCTCTCGGCTGAAATCGCCGATCTCAACCATACGGACCTTATCGCCATACTTCTCGCCAAACAGAGCCATTGCTCCTTTCGCCTTGGCTTCTGCGATAGGCAGGTCGACATAGGTCGTGACCGTTGTATTCGCCAGCGCTTGCTCATTAACGATTCGTTCGACTTCCAGCTTCTGGTCTTCAGTCATCGCCGCAGGATGCGTAAAATCGAAACGCAAATTGTCGGGTCCGACATAAGATCCAGCCTGACTGACATGCGTTCCGAGCACCGAGCGGAGAGCCGCCTGGAGGAGGTGAGTGGCAGTATGGTTTCGGATGATCCGAGCGCGCCTTGGACTGAAAACTGTCGTCCGGACGGACGCGCCCAAGAGTTGCTCTGCCGCACCATCAAACGTGACATCGTGCCAGAAGGTCCCCGCGTTCTTGGTTGTATTGCCAACCGGCAATGAGAACCCGTCTGCTTCGATCAGCCCCTTGTCGCCGGTCTGACCGCCCGATTCTGCATAGAACGGAGTCTGGTCCAGAGCAATTCGGAAATGTCCAGGTTTTCCTGGCCGAACTCTAACGATTCGAGCTTCACCTTCAGTAGCTGAATAGCCAATAAATTCGGTGATTGCGGGAGCATCGGCCAGGGCCAACTCCTCGCCGGAAACCACTCCACCATAGACCGATTCGCGATCTTGCGAGCCTCGGGATCGTTCCTGAGCTTCCTTGAGAGCCAACTCGTAGCCGTCGATGTCCACGCCAATCCCTTGTTCCGAGGCAATCTCCTGAGTGACCTCAAGCGGGAAGCCGTAGGTGTCATACAGTCGGAAGGCGATATCGCCGGATAGTGTTTTGTCCCCGCGCTTGATCAGGTCATCCAGTTCTGCTTGGAGCAACTGAGTACCGCCTGCCAATGTGCGGCGGAACAGGGCCTCTTCCCCTTTGAGCGTCTCGACAATGGTCTCGCGGCGGTCCACCAGCTCGGTATAGAAATCGCCCATCGAGTCCACCAAGCCATCAAAGACCAAGTGGAAAAACGGCTTTTCGATGCCCAAGGTTCGTTGTCCTTGAAGGACCGCTCGCCGAATCAATCGGCGCACGACGTAGCTCCGGCCATTGTTACCCGGCAAGATGCCATCTGCAATGCAAAACACCGACGTTCGGATATGGTCGGCGATAATGCGCTTCGCAGAGGTTCGAGCCTCATCGGACTTGCTGCTTATGGTTTTGCTGAGCGACTCAATCTTGGCAAGGATGGGTTCAAAAACGTCGGTATCGTAAACCGACTTGTAGCCGCCCAAGACCACTGAAGATCGCTCCAATCCCAGACCCGTATCGATCGATTGGAAAGGAAGATCCGGCATGGCATCTTTGATGTAACCCATCTTGGGGTTGCCCGGCTCCTTAAGTCGCCCTTGCCATTCAAATGAGATGAAGACGTCGTTCCAGAATTCCAGCCACTTCCCTTCACCTTCGTCACGGATCCAGTCTTCTCGAGTGTAACCGGGTCCAGGAGGTGCTTCATTGGCGACCCAATAAAACATTTCAGAGTTCGGGCCGCAAGGTCCAGGAGGTCCGTATGTAAAGGCTCCCGCTGGCCAATAGTTGGTGTCTTCGCCAAGTCGGATCACACGTGTTGCCGGGTCAATTCCGGTCGGCGCGATCCACTTTGCCCATTCATTATAAGCCTCATCGTCCTCATGGAAGATCGTGAAGGATAGTCGTCTCGGGTCGAGTCCAAGCCACTCTTTGGAAGTGATAAATTCCCACGACAATTCGATGGCGCCCGCTTTGAAGTAGTCCCCAAACGAGAAGTTCCCCATCATTTCGAAGAACGTGAGGTGAGTGCTGTCGCCTACCTCCTCGATGTCGCCCGTTCGCACACATTTTTGGGCGGTGACCAATCGTCGGTTTTCAGGTTGGGCGATGCCGCGGAAGTAGGGCTTGAACTGGATCATGCCCGCGCCGTTGAACAGCAAGGACTCATCCAAGCGCCCGGTGACGTCGTACGGAATCAGCGAGCCGCCAGGGAATCGGAGATGCCCCTTGGACTCGAAGAACCGCAGATACTTTTCGCGTAAATCTCGAACCTTCATGATAGGTCTAAGAGGGTACCAGTCGAGCGGGTTCTGCCTAAAGGTTCAGGCTGGAAAAAGGCATACAGGCGGGCTGGTTTGAGGAATGAAATGCGTGGGCGAGGCCGTGCGGCAATGTCGATTACATGTTTATGCGTTTCAATCGCTTGAAGTTCGGACCTTCTTCGGGCCTGAAGACCCGAACCCCCTTGCGGCGTGAACGCCGCGCACCAGATTCAATATTACGTGCAATTGCCAGAGACTGATCCTCGCTGTGAAAGCGGTCGAGCTTTAGGTCTTTGGCAAAACTTCAATGGACTTTGAGCGCATGTCAACCGGAAATCCCCCTCCACCCGTTCGACTTCGCACCCCAGTTTCACTGTGTCTTACCACCGGCGCGAAGGAGTTTAAGGCTGATAGTGAGCAATGTTGTTTAGCTCGTGACAAGTCTGCTGTCTTTATCCAACTTTCCTTCGTTGCACCAGTTATCGAGTTCCAGTCAAGTATGCATCCATGAAATACAGCCTCACATCCAATTCGCGAGTTTGGATAAATAGAGTCGGATCTGCTGGTAACGAAAAACACAATGCAACGGAGTCAGGCTGATAGGAATTGGGTGGTGTTGAAGGTTACAACCTTGGTTCCATTTACGCATCATGTGACATAGCTAGTCTCGCTAGTGCCTAAGCTAAGGCAAAGTCAATTTCTCTCGGAAACCTTCTTGGTAATCCACGCTAGGGCACAAAACAGCTGAACCATAACGAGAATCCAAACTGCCGGTTGATACAAAATGTACCTGCACTCCATCTGAGTTGCTACAGTCACTATACTAAGAAGCCATGCAGGCTTCGTGTTCTTGTTGTGAAGATACAAGACACAGTAAGCCACTTGAATCATTCCCATGCAGTATAAGGGTAAATACATTTTCTTATCCTGCTGTCGCGTGTTTGTTCAGCCACTGCAATCATGACAATTTGACTTGCAACGTACATTCTACAAGCAAAACAGGCGATGAAGTCCGGATTCATCGTCGTGCTGATGTCCGAGACTTCCCCAA
>Ga0164296_1002277_pt1 | contig 19366 bp, 15 predicted proteins | sample GEODES057metaG_FD_113533 | JGI IMG/M metagenome (GOLD analysis project Ga0164296, IMG submission 113533) | Dystrophic lake water microbial communities from Trout Bog Lake, Wisconsin, USA - GEODES057 metaG | ecosystem: Environmental > Aquatic > Freshwater > Lake | place: USA: Trout Bog Lake...
CACTTCCTCGGGCAGCAGGATGCCCTTGTAGCCAAAGCCGCCGCCGACATCGGGGGCGACGATGCGCACCTGGTCTTCGCTCAGGCCCAGACAGCCGGCCAGCCCGGTGCGCACGATATGCGGCATCTGGGTCGCGGTGTGCAGGACCAACTGTTCCAGCCGCGTGTCCCAGACGGCGACGACGCCGCGCCCCTCGATCGGTGCCATGCTTTGACGAGCGGTGCGCAAGCGGCGACGGACGGTCACGGCGGCGGCGGCGCGGATCGCGCTGAGGTCGGCCTCGACCCGTGTTTCCAGGAAGACGTTGTCGCCCCACGGCTCGTGCACCAGCGGCGCGCCGGGTTGACGAGCGGCGATCATGTCGACGACGGCGGGCAGTTCCTCGATATCCAGTTCCACCTGTTCGGCGATGTCTTCGGCAGCGGCGCGGGTTGGCGCGAGGCAGACGGCGATCGCCTCGTTGACATGCCGCACCTTGTCCGTTGCCAGGGCGGGCTGGGCTGAGGGTTTGAAACCAGGCAGGCCGGAGTTGGCGACGATGGGTTGCACGCCGATCAGGTCCGCGGCGGTGAAAACAACCTGCGCCAGGCCCGCCGGCTTGGTGATGGCGCGGATGCGGCCATGCGCCACGGGGCTGCGGACGAAGGCCAGTTCCAGCATGCCCGGCAGCTTGATGTCGGCGACGAATGCGCCCTTGCCGCGCAGGTAGCGATCATCCTCCTTGCGCGGCACGCGCTGGCCCACGCCGCTGGCCATGGCTGCGCCGGTTCGATCGATCTTGCCCATCCCACACCTCATGCACCGGTTCCGGTCCGAAGTTTGCTTGCAACATGCGTGCTAGAGGACGCTTTGGCGGAAACGACAGTATACTGATGATTCCGTCGGCATGTGATTGCGATTTGAGCAGGAGAAGAACGACGATGTTGCAGACGATCCCAGCGCGCCGTGGCAAGGCCGCGTTTGTCGAGAAAGGCCAGCGCATCAAGGTGATCAACACCCATGGTGCGCAGGTGGTGGATACCTGGGCGTTCAATCGCGACGATATCACCGAGTTCATGTCGATGGAGCACACCCGCGCCACCGGCCACCATATCATCCCGCGCATCGGCGATGCGATGCTGACCAATCACCGCCGCCCGATCCTGTCGGTGATGGAGGACACGGCTGGCGGCATTCACGACACGTTGATGGCGGCCTGCGACATCTATCGCTACCAGGAACTCGGCCATGTCGGTTACCACGACAACTGCACGGACAACCTGGCCGCCGGCATGCGAGCGATCGGCCTGGCACCGCCGGAAACGCCCAGCCCGTTCAACCTGTTCATGAACATCCCCTGGACGATCGACGGCACGCTGTCCTTCGATGCCCCGGTCAGCACGCCGGGCTGCTACGTCATTCTGCGGGCCGAGATCGACCTGGTGATCGCATTCTCGGCCTGCCCGCAGGATATTTTGCCGATCAACGGCGTCGCCTGTCAGCCGACCGAAGCGCATTTCGAGATCTTGGGCTAACCGATGGACGCCATTGCGGTTTCCGAACTCGATCTGATCCTGGGCGATATCCGGCGTCTGCGCGCGTCGGATGCAGAGACGACGATGCTACCCGCCGCCTGCTACACTTCCCCGGCGTTCTTCGCCTGGGAGCAGCGGGAGGTTCTGGCACGCCAGTGGCACTGCGTCGGCCGCGTGGACGAAATTCAAGCGGCCGGCGATTGTCTGGGAACCGAGATCGCCGGGGAACCGATCGTGGTGGTGCGTGGCATCGACGGCGCGATCCACGCCCTCAGCCGCGTCTGCCAGCATCGCGGCCAGGTGATCCCATGCGCGGCCAAGGACAAGGTCAGCAGTTTCCTCTGCCCACTGCACGCCTGGACCTATGCGCTGGATGGGCAGTTGCAGGCCGCCCCCCATATGGGCGGGCGCGCGGTGGTGAATTTGCTGCGCCAGGCGATACGCCTGCCGGCCTTGGCGGTGGAGATCTGGCACGGCTTCATCTTCGTCTGTCTGGACGCCGCACCCAGGCCCTTCGCACCCAGCGTGGCGAAAGTGGAGCCGTTCTGGAACGGCTACGACGAAACGGCCATGACCACCGTGCCGCCGGTGCTGTCCGATGCCCCGCTGCCATGGAACTGGAAGACGCATGTGGAGAATTTCACCGACGCCTACCATCCCGAATTCGTTCATCGCGGCACGCATGATTTCGCGCCCAGCGTCCATCAGGCAGGGGGCGTGACGTTCACCGACATGCTGCCGCACGACAATGCGATCATACGCACCGTGCCGCTGATCGCGCCGGATGGCGGTATGATGCGCGACGGCTGGGGACCCGAGGCGATGTTTCCGCCGATCCCGACCCTATCGCCGCAGCAGCGCCAGCAACTGACATTCGTGATGCTACCGCCCAGCATGACGCTGATTTTCGCGCCGGGTGTGATCGCCTACGCGCTGGTGCGGCCATTGGGGTCGGCGGCGACCCTGGCAGCGAATGACCGCATCACCGGTGGCGGCTGGCTCCTGCCCCGCACCACCCTCTCCCTCCCCGATTTCGCCGAACGCTCGGCAGCCGTGCGCGAGGGGGGCGCGAAGATCTGGCGCCAGGATGTGCCGGTGAACATGCGAATGCAGGCGGGCAAGTCCTCTCGCTTCCTGCCGGCGGGGATTTACGGCCCGCTGGAGCGGACCTTGCAGCAGTTCAATCTGTGGCTGCTGCGGGCCTATCAGGCACCCTTGGGCGTGCCGGAGGGATAGCGGCGCCGCTGCTGACGCATGGCACAAGACTTGCTGGTTCACCGGTGCTGACGGTGTGGCGCCAGTTTCTCATCGCCAGGTTTTTCATCGTCAGGTTTTTCGTCGCCGGATTTTTCGTCGCCAGAGTTTTCGTCGCCAATATCGAGGAGCACCCTGCATGCGGACGCGCCGCTCCATCCTCAAGGCTGCCGGGCTGACCGCCTTGGCCACCCCGTTCGTCATCCCCTCACTGGCCCGGGCGGCACCCTTGCGCGCGGTCAAGCTGATGCTGCCGTGGTTGGCCGAGGGCTCCAATGCGTATGCGTTTGTTGCCAAAGCCAATCATTTCTGGGCCGAGTCAGGGCTGGATGTGGAGATCAGCCGCGGCTACGGATCGGTCGCCGCGGCGCAGGCGGTGGGCTCCGGCCAGTTCGATTTTGCCCTCGCGGCGGCCTCGGCCGGTATTCAACAGGCCGCCAAGGGGCTGCCGACGGTGGCCATCGCCAATGCCGGTTACGATGCGACGATGGCGATCGCGGTGCTGGGCGATTCGCCGGTGCATCAGGCCAGCGACCTGGCGGGGAAATCCCTGGGTGGCACGGTGAATTCCGGCGAATATCCGTTCCTGCCGGCCTATGCCAAGGCTAGCGGCCTGGATCTGAGCAAGGTTAATCTGGTCACGGTGGACGCCAATGTCCGCTCCCGCGTGTTGCAGGAGAAAAAGGTCGATGCGATCAGCGGTTTTGCCGTATCGATCGCGCCGATGTTCCTCGCCAACGGCCAGTCGATCCGGTTCCTGCCGTATAGTAAGGCGGGTCTGACCTTCTACAACAACGCGCTGCTGACCCGCCCGGAGGTGCTGAAGGCCGATCCGGCCCTGTGCAAGGCCATGGCCGAGGGCATCATGAAGGCCTGCCGCTTTTCGCTGTTGCAGCCCGACGACGCCGTTGCTGCGTTCCTGAAACTGGTGCCGGAGGCTGCCTTGGCCGCCAACGGGCCGAAGCAGATCGCCGCCGGTCTGGGGATCGCCTGCAGCACCATGATCGCCGATCCGGCGAAGCAGTTCGGCGTGGGCTATTCGGCCTTGGCTGATTACGAGTCCATGACCGATCTGGTGATGACGTATCTGGGGGCCGCCGGCGACAAGAAGCCCAACCCGGCCGATCTCTTTACCAACGATTTCGTCGGCGGGACCAGACTGACGCCGGCCGAATGGACTCAGGCGGAGGCTCACGTGAAAGCCTATCGTGACCTTTTTGCCTAAGCTCGGCTTTTCCGATCCGGATATCTGCATCCGCGCCGAGGACGCGTGGAAAATCTACCAGTCCGCGACGGGGCCGGTGGAGGCCGTGGCCGGGGTGTCCTTCGACGTCCGGCGTGGTGAGTTCGTCGCCATCCTCGGCCCCTCCGGCTGCGGCAAGTCGACGCTGCTGATGATGTGCGGCGGTCTGGAACCGATCACGCGCGGCAAAATCGTCGTCGATGGCGCGCCCATGACCGGACCACGCACGTCGATCGGCGTGATGTTTCAGGAAAGCACGCTGCTGCCGTGGAAAACGGTTCTGGATAACGTCATGTTCCCGGTCGGCATCCTGCAGCGCCCGCGCAAGGACTACATCGACCGCGCCCGCGCCCTGCTGGCCCTGACCGGTCTGGAAGGGTTCGCGCATCACAAGCCGCATCAGCTATCCGGCGGCATGCGCCAGCGCGCGGCGATCTGCCGGGCCTTGGTGTATGACCCGGATATCTTGTTGATGGATGAGCCATTTTCGGCATTGGACGCGATCACGCGCGATGAGATGAACGACGCGCTATCGGATATCTGGGACCGCTATACCAAAACCGCCTTGTTCGTGACGCATTCGATCCGAGAGGCGGTGTATCTCGCCGATCGCGTGTTGGTGATGCATCGCCGTCCGGCGACGGTGGTTGCCGATATTGCCGTGCCGCTGCCGCGGCCGCGCGATCCTTCTGTCGGCGAAACGGCGATGTTCAACGAAATCTGCGGTGCGCTGCGCGGTTATATCGAACATTCGCACCGCGCCACGCGCGGCATGCCCGCCCATGGTTGATGCCATGAACGCGCGTCGAGACCATGTGCTGTCGGTCGCTTTACCGGTGTTGACCGCGGCCCTGATCCTGCTGATCTGGCAAGCGTCGGTGGCAATCTGGGCGATCCGGCCGGTGATCCTGCCGGCGCCGAGCGATGTGGTGCGGCAATTGTGGGGGGGTTGGGCCGATATTGTGCATGAGGCGCTTTATACTGCCGTTGAATCCGCCTGTGCCTGCGCCTTATCGGGGCTGTTGGGTGGTGCGGTGGCGGCGCTGTTGGCGTCCTCACCCCTGATCCGGGAGGCATTGTATCCCAATCTCGTTGCATTTCAGCTTATCCCGAAGATCGCGCTGGCACCGCTGTTCGTGATCTGGCTGGGGATCGATGCGCCGTCGCGGCTGACCTTTGCGGTTTTCATCAGTTTTTTCCCGGTCGCCATCGGCACGTTGACCGGGCTTTTGGGCACCGACCCGAATGCCGTGCGGCTTTGCAGGTCATTGACGGCGACGCCGAGCCAGATTTTTCGCCAAGTACAGGTCCCCTATGCGCTGCCGTTTTTCTTCAGTGGCCTGAAGGTCGCGGCGACCCTGTCGGTGATCGGCATCATCATCGGCGAGTTCATCTCCTCGAAGCGTGGGATCGGCAGCTACATTTTGCTGGCCGGTTCGCGCGCGGAAACGGCGCGCATCTTTGCCGCGCTGACGGTTTTGTGCGCGATCGGCTTGGCGCAGTACGGGCTGATCGCGTTCCTGGAACACCGCGTGCGCAAGGCGTGGCGCGGATGACGGCATCACGGAGGATATCTGCATGAGCGGCACCAGCGTTTCAGTCCCGGCCGAGCCTTTTGATCTGATCGTCAGGGGCGGGCATGTGATCGACCCTGCCTGCGGCATCGACGGCATGATGGATGTCGCCGTATCGGGTGGCAAAATTGCCGCGGTCGGCGTCGACTTGCCGGCCTCGGCCGCGACCGAGATCGTCGATGCCGCCGGTCTGATCGTCACCCCCGGCCTGATCGACACCCATGCCCATATCTATGAGCATGTCACCGGCGATTTCGGCCTGAACGCCGACCTGGTCGGTGTGCGCAGCGGTGTTACGACGCTTGTCGATCAAGGTGGCGCCTCGGCGCTGACCTTCGCCGGGTTTCGCCAGTATGTCGTGGAACAATCGAAATCGCGGATCTTTGCTTACATCTCCACCTACCTCGCGGGTGGTTTGCTGGGTCACAAATACGTCGATCTCTATGGGCCGAGTGGCATCAACGTCGCGGCGATCGTGAAGGCGGCGCGGGAGAATCAGGATCTGGTGAAGGGGATCAAAGCGCACGCCGAACCGGGCGGGTTTTCCCGTTGGGGTATCGAATCGTTGAAAATGGCGAAGGAAGCGAGCCGCGAACTGGGCCTGCCGGTCTATGTCCATCTCGGCACGCTGTGGCCGCAGAAGGAAGGCACGACCGTCGATGCGAAAATGATCATCGAGCAAGTCGTGCCGCTGCTGGACAAGGACGATATCCTGGCGCATCCGTTCACGCGCTACCCCTCGGGCTTCGTCGCCCAGGATGGCAGCGTGCATCCGTTGGTGCGCGAGGCGCTGGCCAAGGGCGTGACGATCGATGTCGGCCGCGGTGCGCATTTCAGCTTCGATAATGCCAAGGCCGTGTTGGGTGCGGGTATCCTGCCGACCACGCTGGGTGCTGACCTGCATGGTTACAACATCAAATTCCCCGAAGGCGGGCGCTGGTATCGCGGGATGTTCAGCGATACCGAAGAGATGGAGCCGCCCGAGGACGCATCTCTGCCGTTCTCCACCCCTTATGGCATCCATCACACCATGTCGGAGATGATGGCGTTGGGCGTGCCGCTGCCCCAGGTCGTTGCGATGGCAACATCGAATGCCGCGAAGATGCTGCGCGTGGATGATACGATCGGTGCGCTGAAACCCGGTATGGATGCCGATATTTCGTTGTTCCGCGTGCTGCAAGGGGAGTGGACGCTGCGCGATTCCAACGGTGTGGAAGTCGTCACCAAGCAGTTGCTGCACCCGGAAAAAGTCGTGCGTGCGGGCGCCGTGATCGGCACGGACAGCCCGTTGTTGCCGGAGTTGGAACAGATCGCGGCCTGATGCCCGGACGGCCGGGGTCGTCATGACGAAGTCGTTGCTTCTGTCCGCACTCCGTCCGGTCGCGCTGCCGTTGGGATTTGCCGTCGCCGCGCTGCTGGCATGGCAATTCCTGACCGTTGCGCTGCATGTTTCGCCGATGCTGCTGGTGCCGCCGTCGGCGATCTGGGAGGTGCTGGATCAGGCATGGCCGATCCTGTTGGCGCAGGCCTATCCGACGTTCGTCAATACCGTCGGCGGGTTCTTGATCGCCACCGTGGCCGGGATTTTTCTGGGTGGCAGTTTGGTGGCGTCGCGCCGGATCGAACAAGCGATCTGGCCGCATGTGGTGATCTTCCAACTGGTGCCGAAAGTCGCCGTGGCGCCGCTGTTCATCATCTGGTTCGGCATGGGGGCCGGATCGCGCCTGGCTTTCGCGGTGTTTCTGTCCTTCTTCCCGATCGCCGTCTCGGCCGCCGCCGGCTTCCGCGCCACCGATCCGAACGCGCTGCGCCTGTGCCGATCGTTGACCGCCGGCACCTGGCAATGTTTCGTCGCGGTGCGGTTGCCCTATGCCATCCCGCATATCTTCGCCGGTCTGAAGGTCGGCGCCACGGCTGCCATCATCGGCGTGGTGATCAGCGAGTTCGTCACCGCCCAGGAAGGGCTGGGCTACATCATCATGTTCGCCTCCGCCAACGCGCAAACGGCGCTGATGTTTGCGGCGATCGTGCTGTTATGCGGTGTCGGCTTGCTGATATTCGGCGCCGTGGCGGTGGCGGAATGGCTGGTGCGGCGCTGGTATGGCGCGCCGATCGACGCGGGTGGTTTCGGATGACCGTGCTTTGTCCCGCCGATCAGCTTGTGGCCGGCAGAGCGACGTTGGTGCGTCGGTCGCAGACTGAGTCGGTGATTCTGGTGCGCTTGGCGGATGGCGGTGTGGTCGCCTGGCGCAATGCCTGCCCGCATATGGGCATCGAACTGGATTGGGACGCCGCCCGCCTGCTGACGCGCGACGGGCGTTTCCTGCGCTGCACCGGCCATGATGCGTGGTTCCAGGCCGCGACGGGTGTGTGCGTCAGAGGCCCGTGCCGCGGCGAGGTTTTGACACCCGTCGCGGTGCAGATCGTCGATGATCAGGTGCGGTTGGCGGTTTAGATCACGCGGGATCGGCGGTGGTGCCATGCGGCGTTGCGTCCAGCGCGGCATGCGCCTCGGCCAAGCAGCGGTTCAGCGCCGCGGCCAGGGCTTCGCGTGTCGCCCCCGGATGACCGGCCAGTTTTGCGGCGACGGTATCCAGCAGCGCCGCGTCATGTGCCGGATCGTCTTTGATGTGGACGATGGCGGCCACCAGTGCCTCGGTTTCGGCGTGGCCCAGTCCCAGTTCGTGCGCCGCCCAGCGGGCGAACAACTTGTCGCGCCGCGCGCGGATCATGAACTGCATTTCTTCGTCGTGGACGAATTTGGCTTCAAAAGCCTGTTCGCGGTCCTGCATGCTTAACGGCATCGTCGTCTCCCTGTGGCCACGCGCGCGTCACCGGCGATCGGGTGCCTGGGCCCCGACTGGTGATGGCGCGATCGGACGGTCGAACGAGATCGGTTCTTTCGCCGCGAGGGCGCCGTCACAACTCTAGGCGGGCGGGCTGGCGCGACATTGACGTTGATCAAGGTGGCGCGGTGCGGCGGCCAAATTAATCGTGCCTCTTGGAACCCCTTTGAGGATGCGCGTTGTGGGGGCCGTCACGGCGGCCATGGTCTGCCCACGGCAGTGCCCACGGCAATACCCTGGGTGGTGCATGACGTGGGTCAATGTCAGCGCCGCGAACCTGACGCACACCCATGCTTGGCCCGACGGCCTGCTGACCCTGGCTGCGGGCTGCATGATCGGGTGGCATTTTTCGGATCGGACGCATGGCCGGTAGCAGTTCCCAAGATCCAGCGGCAAGCGACCGCGCGGCTGCTGTCGCTGACCCTGGCGCTGACCCTGGCGCGGAATGCGGCGTGCCAACGGTGATGCCCCAGGTGATGCCCCAGGGGATGCCCCAGGGGATGCCCCAGGGGATGCCAACAACGACGCCAACAACGATTCCGCCGGCGGTTCCAACGACAATTCCAACGACGATTCCAACGACGGTTCCAACGACGATTCCCCTGGCGATCTCCTCGGCGGTTCCGGCAGCCGCGGCACAAACGCTGCCAACCGCCAGCCAACCCTTCAACCCCGCACCCAAGCGCCGCCGTCGCACCCTGCTGCTGGTCCTGCTGCTGGCGGGCATCGGTGGCGGCGGGGCCTTCTGGTGGCAGCACACGCGGCCGATCCTGCCGCCCGGCATCGCCTTCTCGAACGGCCGGCTGGAAGCGGACGAAATCGACATCGCGACCAAATTTGCCGGACGCATCGATCGTGTCCTGGCCGATGAGGGCGATCACGTCCGCGCCGGCCAAGTCGTCGCCACCATCGACACGCGGGACCTGCAAGCCTCCCTCGCCGCGGCCGAGGCGCAAATCGACCAGGCGCGCCACACCATCGCGCAAAGCCAGGCGGAGCTGGTCTCGGACGGCACGCAACTGAAGCTCGCAGCGCAGGAACTTGCGCGGGCGCGTCAACTCGTCGCCAAGGATTTCGAAACGCGGGAGGTTTTGGACCAGCGCCAAGCCGGCTTCGACGCTGCCACCGCCGCCTATCACGGCACCGAGGCCAAGATCGCCGCCGCCACCGCGGCGATGCAAGCCGCGATCCATAGCGCCGAACTGATCCGGGTGAATATCGCGGATAATGTATTGGTCGCACCGAAATCGGGTCCGATCCAATACCGTCTGGCCAATGTGGGGGAGGTGCTGCCCGCCGGCGGCAAGGTCTTCACCATGCTGGATGAAACCGATGTCTATATGGATATTTTTCTGCCCTCGCCCGCTGCCGGCAAAGTCCGCCTGGGCGATGAGGCACGGATTGTCCTGGAATCCGGCAACGAACCGATCCCGGCGACAGTGGGTTTCATTGCGTCGGAAAACCAGTTCACGCCGAAAATGGTTGAAACGAAACAAGAACGCGACAAGCTGATGTTCCGCGTCCGGATCCGTATCGATCCGGCTTGGCTGAAATCCGCCGCCGCCGGCGCACCCGCCGGCCAGCCGGGTTTGGGCTATATCCAGCTGGATCCGCAAACGCCGTGGCCGGACGCGCTGCGAACACCGGCGCCTGTTGCATCAGATCCGGCATCATGAACCCCGGGATCACCAGCCCCGAGATCATCAGTCCTGGCATCACCGGCGCCGGTATCAACCCCGAACCCCTCGCCGATATCACCGGCGTCTGGCACCGCTACAACAGCCGAACCGTGGCACTGCGCGGCGTTGATCTGTCGCTGCGCACGGGCGCGCTGGTCGGGCTGATCGGGCCGGACGGCGTCGGCAAATCCACGCTGCTGGGGCTATTGGCCGGCGCCAAACGGATCCAGACCGGTACGGTGCGGGTCCTCGGCGGCGACATGGCCGATGAAGCCCACCGCAACCAGGTTTGCCCGCGCATCGCCTTCATGCCGCAGGGATTGGGACGCAATCTCTATCAAGACCTGTCCGTCGCCGAGAATATCGGCTTCTTCGGCGCGCTGTTCGGCCAGGACAAGGCGGAACGAGGCCAGCGTATGGACCGCTTGCTACATGCCACCGGCCTAGCCGGCTTCGCCGATCGTCCCGCACGAAACCTATCCGGCGGTATGAAGCAGAAGCTCGGCCTTTGCTGCTCGCTGATCCACGATCCGGATCTGTTGATCCTCGATGAACCCACAACCGGCGTCGATCCGCTATCGCGTCGCCAGTTCTGGGACCTGATCGCTCGCCTGCGCGCCGAACGGCCGGCCATGACCGTGATCGTCGCCACCGCCTATATGGAGGAAGCCGACGGGTTCGATGAACTCGCGGTGATGTATGATGGCCGGATCCTGGCCACCGGCACGCCGGATCATATCCGCGCCCGCACCGGCTGCGACACGCTGCAGGAAAGTTTCATTGCCTTGCTACCCGCCGCCGTGCGCGCCCAGCGCATCCGCCCCGCTATCGGCGCAAGAAAGCCGAGCGGGCCGGAAATTGGGCCGGAAATCGCCCCGGAAATTGCAGTGGAGGCGAGGGATCTGACCCGCCGTTTTGGCGCCTTTACCGCTGTGGACGGCGTCAGTTTCACCATCCAACGGGGCGAGATCTTCGGCTTCGTCGGCTCCAATGGGTGCGGCAAGACCACCACCATGAAAATGCTCACCGGCCTCCTCCCCGCCACATCAGGGTATGCTCGGCTTTTTGGCCAGAACATCGGCGGAAACGGCACGGATCAACGCGGCCTGGTCGGCTATATGTCGCAGTCGTTCTCGCTCTATACCGAACTTACCGCGCGTCAGAACCTGGACCTGCACGCCCGCTTGTATCATCTGCCACCAACGCGGGCGAAGGCGCGGGTGGCGGAACTGGCACGCGCGTTCGGCCTGTCGGAGCATATGGATACGCTGGCCGACGCCATGCCGCTGGGCATGCGCCAACGCCTGTCGCTGGCCGTGGCGGTCGTGCATGAGCCGGCGCTGCTGATCTTGGATGAGCCGACATCGGGCGTCGATCCGCTGGCCCGCGATCAGTTCTGGTGCATCCTGGGCGACCTGTCGCGCCAGCAAGGCGTGACGATCTTCGTCTCCACCCATTTCATGGATGAAGCCGCGCGCTGCGACCGGCTGTCGTTGATGCATGCCGGCCGCGTGCTGGCGACCGGCCGGCCGGCCGATCTGGTGCATCAGGCCGGCGCCGCGTCGCTGGAAGAGGCTTTCATCGCCGCCCTACGTGCCGCCAGCACCACACCGGCGTCCGGCGGAACGATGCAGCCGGCGCCGTTGACCGCGGCCGTTGCGCCAAAAACGCCGCTAGCGCCGGGATCCTTCAGCCTCCGCCGTATGCTGGCCTGTGCCCGCAAAGAGGCGTTGGAATTGCGGCGCGATCACATCCGCCTGGGCTTTGCCGTGTTCGGGGTCGCCATCCTATTCCTGGCCTTCGGGTTCGGCGTCAACACCGATGTCGATAACGTTGCCTTCGCCGTGCTGGATCGTGACCACACGACGGAAAGTCGCGCCTATGTGAAAGAGTTTTCCGGGTCGGCGTATTTTTCGGAACTGCCGGCCATCGCCGGCGGCAGCGATCTGGAGCGGCGCCTGGCCAGCGGCGAAATCAAGCTGGCACTGGAAATTCCCCCCGGCTTCGGCCGCGATGTCCGCCACGGCCGCCCCGCCGAGGTCGGCGCCTGGATCGACGGCGCGATGCCGTTCCGGGCGCAGACGATCCTGGGCTATCTGCAAGGCGTGCATCAGAACTTCCTCGCTGATCTGGCGGCGACGCAAGGGATCTCGCTGGCCGCCCTGATGCCGGTGACGATCGAGACCCGGTTTCGCTACAACCAAAGCTTCGACAGCATCAACGCCCTGGTGCCCGGCGATCTGGCGATGCTGCTGGCACTGATCCCGGCGATCCTGATGGCTTTGGCGGTGGTGCGAGAGAAAGAACTCGGTTCCATCACCAACCTTTATGTCACGCCGGTGACGCGGACCGAGTTCATTCTGGGTAAGCAACTACCCTATGTCGCCGTGTCCATGCTGTGCTTCGTGCTGCTGGTGCTGATGGCGGTGTTCCTGTTCGGCGTGGCGCTGAAGGGCAGCTTGGTCATGCTAGTGGTGGCGACGGTGATCTATCTGTTCGCCACCACGGCGTACGGGCTGCTGATTTCGGCCTTCGCCGGCTCGCAGATCGCAGCGCTGTTCGGCACCGCGATCCTGACGGTGATCCCGGCGACGCAATTTGCCGGCATGCTCGCGCCGGTATCCTCGCTGACCGGCGCTGGGGCGGTGATCGGCAAGCTATTCCCCATGAGCTATTTCCTGCCCATCAGCGTTGGCGTGTTCACCAAGGGCCTGGGGTTCGCGGAACTGGCCGTCACATTGTTTTATCTGTCGCTGTTCGTGCCCGGATTGCTGATCCTGGGCCTGCTGGCCCTGCCGAAGCAGGAGAAATAGGCCCCGGATGCCCTATATCGCCTCGATATTCTGGTTGGCATCGAAAGAAGTCCGCAGCTTCCTGCACGATACCGTGCTGTTCATATTCGTCGTCTACAGCTTCACCTTGTCGATCGTGTCGATGGCCAACAACACCTCGCAAGAGGTGACGAACGCCGCCATCGCCGTGGCGGATGGCGATGGCTCGCAACTGTCGCAGGAAATCGCCCACGCCTTTCTGCCGCCCTATTTCAAGCCGGCCCAACCCATCGCACGCCAGGATATCGACCGGGCGATGGACCTGGCGCGCTACACGTTCGTGCTGGATATCCCCCCGCATTTCCAGCGTGACGTGCTGGCCGGCCGGCAGCCGGCGTTGCAGGTCAATGTCGATGCCACGGCGTCGATGCAAGCGGGCGTCGGCGCCGGCTATGTCCAGAACATTATCCGTGAAACCACCTCTCGGCACGTCGCGCGGACCGATGCGGCCAGCACCGACCCGGTCAGCGTCGCCGTGCATCTGGCGTTCAACCCCAACGCCACACCCGGCTGGTTCATGAGCATCATGGCGATCATCAACAACATCACCATGCTGTCGATGATCCTGTCCGGCGCGGCGATGATCCGAGAGCGGGAACATGGCACGATGGATCATCTGATGACCCTGCCGCTGACCCCGACGCAGATTGCCCTGAGCAAGGTGCTGGCGAACGGGTTCTGCATCTCCATCGCCGTCGCACTGTCCTTGCTGGTTGTCGTGCGCGGCTTCCTGGGCATTCCGATCCCCGGGTCGATCCCGCTGTTCATGGCCGGCGTCGGCGCCTATTTGTTTTATGCAGCCTCGGTCGGCCTGTTTCTCTCCACCCTCGCACGCTCCATGCCGCAACTCGGCCTGCTGATGATGCTGGTTTATGTGCCGATGATGCTGCTGTCGGGCGGCAACACGCCGATCGAGAGTGAGCCGGCCTGGATGCAGGGCGTGATGCAATTCGTCGCCTCGACGCATTTCGTCGCCTATGCCCAGAAGATTCTGTTCCGCGGTGCCGGCTTCGCGCTGGTCTGGCTGGATCTGGCGTGGATGCTGCTGCTGGGGGCGGCGTTTTTTGTCTTTGCGGTGTATCGGTTCCGCCGCGTCGCGGCGATGGCTGCGGGCTAGGCTAGAAACGTCCCGCCTCGGTCAGCACGATGTCCAACGCAATGTCGTGCTTTTGTGGATACACGGTCGGCAGTTCGGCGGCGGCGTGGCTGATACCGATCGTCAGTGGCCGAGGCGTCCTGTCTGCCAAGGTGCGATCATAAAAGCCGCCGCCATACCCCAGGCGATAGCGCTGGCGATCGAAGCCCAGCATGGGGATCAGCAGAATGGCGGGTATCACCGGCGCGCCGCCGGCCGGGATCGGGATGTCCCAGATACCGGCGGTCATCGGCACCTCGGGCGTCCAGTGGCGGAAGATCAGCGGCGCGTCCTTTGCCACCACCACCGGCAGAGCCAGCGCGCGGCCGGCGGTGTGCAGCGCGTGCATCAGTGGCCGCGGGTCGAATTCGCCCTTGAACGGCCAGTAGCACCCGATTGGACCTTCCGGATGCGCTGCCAGTTCCGCACGCAACAGCGCCGTCACGGCGTGGTGATGCGCCGATCGCGCGTCGGCGGTGATGGCCAGGCGCTGCGCCGTCAGCCGTTCGCGCATGGCTTTGCGCCAGCGGCGGATCTCCGCCCAGTCGTCGGCGTTTGCGGGGGTGTTGGGGGCGGTGTTCGGGGTCACGCTGTGTCGGTCCTAGCGGATAGGCTGTGCGGCGCCCCAACGGGCCAAGCCGGAGATGCCCAGGCGGAGCATAAGCACACGACGTCCCGGTGAGGATACCGAACCTGGAACGCCCGACCAGCATGCCCAATCGGAACATCCAGCCGGGAAATCCATGCGGTGATGCTCAGGCAGCGATACCCAACCGCGCGCAGCCGATCGGAAATCTCCGGCTTGGAAACGCCAGCGGTCCCATCCCTAGCCGACGAAGGCACCGCCGTTCACATCCAAGATCGCCCCGGACATATAGGACGCGCCCGCCGAACAGAGGAAGGCGATCGGCCAGGCGAGTTCCTCGGGTTGGCCCAGGCGTTTCAGCGGCAGGTCCGCCGTCATGCTGAAGCCCTGCGTCATCACCGTATCCACCGGCCCCGGCGCAACCGCATTCACCATCACACCGCGCCCGACGGCATTGCGGGCCAGCCACTTCACCAGCGTGTGCACCGCCCCTTTCGACGCCGCGTAATCCGGCGGCGTGCTGGGCGATGTGCCGCCCGTCCGTCCGGCGACGGAGCCGACCAGCACCAGATAGCCGCCGCCATGCTCAGCCATGTGATCGATCGCCGCCGCACCCAGTTCCAGCGGCACGCGCACATTGATATCCATCGTCCGGTGGAACCGCTCGTGCCACGCGTCGTCTTTCCGCCAGTTTCGGGTGGGGATCACACCGGCGCAATGGGCAACCGCGTGCAGTCGCGGGCCGGCGAACAGGCTGGCGCGGAAATCATTGTCGGTCAGGTCGCCCTGGATCGTCTCACAGCCCAGATCGGCGGCGACATCGCCTAATGCGGCCCGGTCGGTCGCCACCACGGTGGCGCCCAGGCTTGCCAGCACGCCGGCCGTCTTGCGGCCGATACCGTTGGCGGCACCCGTCACCAGCACGCGCTGGCCTGCGAATGATAGGGTAGGGGGCAGGGCGATCATGCTATTTCCTCCGTTTTCTTGCCGAAAAGCATCGCTTGCCCGCACCGGCTTGTCCATCACCCGCCAATCCTCCCCGCCCGCCAGCGCTGTCTTATCGCCACGCCGGATGACGGCTGCGGTAGATCATTGACCTGACGCGCGCCCATCCATAGCTTCCGCGCATGTCTGATACCGTCCGTAACATCGATCCCGGCGCCCTTCCCAAGGCATGGCCTTTCGAGGAAGCGCGCAAGGTCGCGCAGCGCCTCGCCGCGTCCGGCAAGGATCACGCCCTGTTCGAAACCGGTTACGGCCCGTCCGGCCTGCCGCATATCGGCACGTTCGGAGAGGTTGCCCGCACCTCCTGGGTGCGCAAGGCGTTCACGGAACTGACCGGCAAGCCATCCAATCTGATCGCCTTCAGCGACGATATGGATGGGCTGCGCAAAGTGCCGGATAACATCCCGAACCGGGACATGCTGATACCGTTCCTGGGCAAGCCGTTGACCCAGATCCCCGATCCCTTCGGCTCCCACGACAGCTTCGGCGCGCACAACAACGCTCGGCTGCGCGCCTTCCTGGATAGTTTCGGCTTCCACTACGAATTCGCCTCGTCCACCGACTATTACAAGGCAGGCCGCTTCGATGCCGCCCTGGTGCGGATCCTGGAATGCTACGACGCCGTCATGGCGGTGATCCTGCCGACCCTGGGGCCAGAGCGGAAGGTGACCTATTCGCCCATCCTGCCGATCCACCCGAAAACCGGCATCGTCATGCAGGTGCCGATGAAGGCAATCGATCCCGCCGCCGGCACCGTCGTCTGGGACGATCCGGAAACCGGCCAGACGTTCGAGACCTCGGTGAAGGGCGGCGCGGTCAAGCTGCAATGGAAAGCGGACTGGGCGATGCGTTGGTATGCGCTTGGTGTCGATTATGAGATGTCGGGCAAGGACCTGATCGATTCGGTCAAGCTATCCTCCAAGATCTGCCGCATCCTGGGTGGCCCGCCGCCCGAGGGCATGACCTACGAGTTGTTCCTGGACAAAGACGGCCAGAAGATCAGCAAATCCAAAGGCAATGGCCTGTCGGTGGAAGAGTGGCTGACCTACGCGCCGCCGGAGTCGCTGTCGCAGTTCATGTATAACCAGCCGCAGCGCGCCAAGCGGCTGCATTTCGACGTCATTCCTCGCGCGGTGGATGAATATGGCGGCAATCTGGAAAAGTTGCTGACCCAGGTGGACACGGACCCCAGGGCCAATCCGGCCTGGCATGTCCATGCCGGCCAGACCCCCAATCAGGGGCCGAGCCCGATTTCGTTCTCGATGCTGATGAATTTGGCGAGCGTGGTGAACGCGGAACAGGCGGATATGTTGTGGGGCTTCATCCGCCGCTATGTCCCCGGCGCCAACCCGGACACGCAGCCCTTGCTGGCCAAATTGGTCGAGTGCGCGATCGCCTATTATCGCGACTTCGTCCGGCCGGAAAAACACTACCGCGACGCCACCCCGATGGAGCGCGCGGCGCTGACCGATCTGGCGGAAACGCTGGCCGGTATCGATGATACCTCGGCCGAGGGCATCCAGTCCGTGGTGTTCGAGGTCGGCAAGCGCCACCCGTTCCCGGATCTGCGGTCCTGGTTCGGAGCGCTGTATCAGATTCTGCTGGGCCAGCAGGAAGGCCCGCGGTTCGGCGGCTTCGTGGCGCTGTATGGCGTGCCGGAGACGATCGCGCTAATCCGCGCCGCCTTGGCGCGCCCCGCCGGCGCGGCGTGAGCGGCGGATGACGAAACCGGTTACCCGACGCCGATGACAATAGTGATAAGGGTCCTGCACCATGCTTGATCGGCTCAAGCGCATCGCCCGCCACCTTCCCGCCGTGCTCGGCCTCGCGCTGCTGGTTGGCGCGATCTATGTCGTGCAGAATGAATTCCGCCATCTGCAACTAAAGGATATCGGCGAGGCGTTGCGCGCCATCCCGCGCGGCGCGCTGATCTTCGCCTTCGTCTGGACCATCCTGTCGTATTTCATTCTGACCTTCTACGACCGGCTGGGCACCATCTACGCCGGGCACAAAGTGTCCTATGGCCGCGTCGCGTTCGCGTCCTTCTGCGCCTATGCCCTGTCGCATAATCTGGGCTTTGCCGCGGTATCGGGTGCGGCGGTGCGCTATCGGCTCTATGCCCATTGGGGGCTGACACCGCTGCAAATCGGCAAGACGGTGGCCTTCTGCAGCCTGACCTTCGGGTTGGGCGGCATGGTGCTGGGCGGCGGCATTCTGCTGCTGGAGCCGACATCCGTCCCGTTCTTTGGCGATCATCTGCCGAAGCTGGCACTGCATGGTGTCGGCATCGCCATGCTGGTGACGGTGGTAGGCTATGTCACCTTGTCGCAGGTGTTCGGGCCGTTCCGGTTGTTCGGCCATTCGATCGAATTGCCCGGCCTGCGCATGGCGCTGGTGCAAGTGCTGCTGGCCACGGTCGATGTCGCGGTGACGGCGACGATCTTCTACGCCCTGCTGCAGCCGGTCCCGAACCTGAGTTGGGTGGTTTTTCTGGGCATCTATCTGGCGTCGTACAGCGCCGGCTTGGCCGCCAATCTGCCGGGCGGCATCGGCGTGTTCGATACCGCGATGCTGTTCGGGCTAGAGCCCTATTACAGCGCGCCGCACATCGTCGGCGCGATCGTCGTCTTCCGCCTGTATTATTACGTGATCCCGCTGTTCCTGGCCGGCACCTTGTTCGCAGGGAATGAGATCTTCCTGCGCGGCGGCGGCATGCTGCGCCACGTCGGCAAACTGCCCGCCATCCAGGCGATGGGCCGCTGGAGCGAGCCTGATTTCGCCGTCACCGCCGCAACCGGCGCGGTCGGGCTGTGCGGCGTTCTGATGCTGTGCCTGGGTGTGCTGGCGCCGACGACGGATGTAAGTTGGATCGACCCCGATTATGGCGATATCGCCAGCCAGGCGGGGCAGTTCGTGCCATCATTGATCGGCGCGGGGCTGGTGCTGCTGGCGGTGGGGCTGTCGCACCGGGTTAATCTGGCCTGGACCTTGACGATTATTCTGCTGATCGTCGGCGCGGCCTTCGCGGCGACGCAGGAAAGCCGGATGTGGGTGGTTGGCGTGCTGTCGCTGACCACGTTGCTTCTGGCCCCGTTCCGTGCCTGCTTCTACCGTCATGCGCGCCTGCTGTCCGGCTCCTTGGATCCGTCCATCGGGCTGTCGCTGGCGGTTCTGGTCGTCTGTCTGCTGGCGCTGGCGGTCACGCGGTCGCACACGCATCTTCTGCAGAACAACGCATTCTGGGCGGTGATCCTGTCCAACCAGATTGCCAATTCCGTGCGCCTGACGGTGGCAATCGCCATGCTGCTGGGACTGAGTGCGATGTGGCTGCTGCTGCGCCCGGGCCGGGTGCGCTATCTGGCGTGGGACGACAGCGCCAAGGCGCTGCTGCGGGTGTTCAGCGGCGACATCCAAGCGTATCACGGCGCCGACGGCGTCGTGCTGGGGGAAGCGGAATCGTCCGCCATCGTGTTCCGCCGCTGCGGCCGCGTTCTGGTGGGCCTGGGCGATCCGGTGGGCGAAGAAAGCGATCGGGTCTCGGCCGTATGGCGGCTGCGCGACCTCGCTCGGCAGGATGGGCTGGATGCCGCCGTTTGGCGGGCCGGCGCCGATCTGCTGAAAGTTTACGGCGATCTTGGTCTCACGGCATTGCCGCTAGGCGACGATGGTCTGCCGATGGCCGAATTCGCCGGCGACACG
>Ga0164296_1002278_pt1 | contig 19363 bp, 16 predicted proteins | sample GEODES057metaG_FD_113533 | JGI IMG/M metagenome (GOLD analysis project Ga0164296, IMG submission 113533) | Dystrophic lake water microbial communities from Trout Bog Lake, Wisconsin, USA - GEODES057 metaG | ecosystem: Environmental > Aquatic > Freshwater > Lake | place: USA: Trout Bog Lake...
CGAAATCGTTCCCCGCGTTGCAATCAATTCAAGCGACGCAAATCCGGTTCCACATGCGACATCGAGCACACAAGGAAATGCCCGGTGGGGTAATGCGCCGATTAAGCGCTGTGCGCCTGCATGATTGAACGCAACGTGATCATCGTAGATCTGTGCACTGCGGTTAAAACTCTCTCGAGGGTGAGATGTGGATTCGGAGGCCGTCATCGATGCGCATCGTATCGGGCGCCGCCAACCTTTGCCGATACGCGGCGCGATAGCATGGAACTCCCGAGCAACCGAGGACCCATCTGATGTCGCACCCCTCCCCCGCACGCGTTCGTGACCCGCGCGCCACCCCTGCGTGGAACCAATTATTGGGGGCGGCAGTCCGCCTCGGCGACCTCACTCTTCGCGATGTATTCACGCAAGACCCCTCGCGTGGGAGCACCTATCTCGCCGAAGGGGCCGGCGTCGCACTTGATTACTCCAAGCAGCGCGTCACCCGTGAAGTACTCGACCTTCTGATGCGCCTTGCCGCAGAATGCGATCTCGACGCGCATCGGGCCGCACTTTTTGCCGGTGCCAAGGTGAATACAACAGAACAGCGCGCGGCACTCCACACGGCCTTGCGGACCCCTCGTGGGCAGGCAATTTACCTCGATGGCGCAGACGTCATGGGCGATGTCCATGCCGCCCGTGCCCACATGGCGCGCATTGCAGATGCAATCCGTTCAGATGAATGGCGTGGAGTGACCGGCAGGCCAATCCGCAATCTGATCAACATCGGTATCGGTGGATCGGATCTGGGTCCCGCAATGGCGGATCGGGCGCTCGATTCGTACGTAGATCACCGTTTGACGCGACGGTTTGTCGCCAATGTGGATCCGGCTGCGATTTCTCGGGCAGTACGCGGTCTCGACGCCGCCGAAACCCTTGTCATCGTCAGTTCAAAAACATTCACCACCCACGAGACCATGGTGAATGCGGCAATCGCACGCGCATGGCTCGAGGATGGTCTCGGTACGCACGACACGCTCGCTCGACACATGCTCGCGGTATCCACCAATCTTTCTGCAACATCGGCATTCGGCATTCCCGATGCCAATGTGGTTGGTTTCTCGGATTGGGTGGGCGGCCGGTATTCAATGGATTCGGCCATCGGTCTCATCACGATGATCGCCATCGGGCCGACCCATTTTGACGAAATGCTCGCAGGCTTCCATGCGATGGATGAGCATTTTTACACCGCCCCATTCATCGACAATCTTCCGGTGCTCATGGGAATGCTCGGCATTTGGAATCGTAATTTCCTGGGTGCGCCAACAGTCTGCGTCGCGCCATATAGCGACGCCTTGCGCCGTTTCCCGGCGTACCTTCAACAGCTCACCATGGAGTCAAACGGAAAGCATGTGCGCCACAACGGGGCGTCGGTCGACTATGACACCGGCCCGATTTATTGGGGCGAACCGGGAACGAGTGCCCAGCACAGCTTTTTTCAAATGCTCCACCAAGGCACCTCGATGATCCCCGTGGATTTCATTGGCGTACTGGCGACGCCCTCTCCACATCGCGGATCACAAAACACGCTCCTGGCAAATCTGATCGCCCAATCGCGCGCACTGGCGTTTGGTCATACCGCCGCGGAACTTCACCAGGAGGGCACGGCGGCAGATCTTGTCGCGCACAAGCAGATGGAGGGGAACCGGCCGAGCTCCACGCTCATCATCGACGCCCTCACTCCCCATGCGCTCGGCGCGATGATCGCCCTCTATGAACACACCGTGTTCACGCAATCAGTGATCTGGGGGATCAATGCCTTTGATCAGTGGGGTGTGGAACTCGGCAAACACCTCGCAGATGACATCGAGCGTGCAATAGGGGGATCGAACGACGCGAATGCGTCCTATGACTCATCCACTGCCGCGTTGATTGCCAGGGTGAGAAACATCACAGACGCACCACCCGGCCGATAACTCGCGTTACTCCTTCGCTGCAGACAATGCCGCCTGCGCCGCAGCGATACGTGCGGTCTGCACCCGAAATGGAGAGCACGACACATAATCCATACCGACAGATCCAAAGAATTGGATCGAATCGGGGTCCCCGCCGTGTTCCCCACAGACACCAAGTTTGATGTCGGGTTTCACCTCGCGCGCGAGCGCTGCCGCAAATGACACCAATTTTCCAACGCCGTTTTGGTCGATGTGCTCGAAGGGATTGCTGCGGAGAATCCCCTTTTCGAGATAGTCACCGAGAAACTTTGTCTCTGCGTCATCGCGCGAGAATCCAAGCGTTGTCTGAGTGAGATCGTTCGTACCAAAGGAAAAGAAGTCCGCCTGACGAGCAATTTCGTCCGCAACCAGTGCCGCCCGCGGAAGTTCGATCATGGTTCCAACGTGGTACTCGACCCGTGTTCCTTGTTCAGAAAATACGGCTTCTGCGACATCCATGATGTGATCACGAAGCCAACGAAGCTCATCTTCAAAGCCGACAAGCGGGATCATGATCTCGACAATCGGCATCACCGATGTCCGCAAAAACACATCACACGCTGCCGTAAGGATGGCTGCAACCTGCATGCGGTACAGATCGGGAATCTCAATCCCAAGACGACAACCACGCGTCCCGAGCATGGGGTTGACCTCTTTCAGGCGTTCCACATTCGGGAGCTGATCAGCTGCCTCGGAATCCTGGATTCCGGTGAGCTTTGCCTCGGCCAGCCGCACACGCAAGTCCGTGTAATCGGGCAAAAACTCATGCAATGGTGGATCCAGTAGACGGATCGTCACCGGGAGCCCTTCCATCGCCTCGAAGATCCCGACGAAATCGTGAGTTTGAAAACCGCGCAACACGTCAAGCGCCCGGACCAGATCGGCGTGAGTGGTCGCCATAATCATGTCTTGGACATACGGTAAGCGGTCGTCACCACCAAACATATGCTCGGTCCGACACAGACCAATCCCCTCGGCCCCAAACGCTCGTGCCCGGCGCGCGTCGTCAGGCGTATCGGCATTGGCCCGGACCTTCATCGTGCGAAACGCGTCAGCCCACGATAAGACCCGCTCCAGATATGGATTGTGCGGGTCGGGGTCAAGCAGCGGAAGTTGACCAACATATACCGTGCCGCGCGCCCCATCGATGGTGACGTACTCACCGGCACGCACCACGTGGTCGTGACGGATCCGCAGCTCGTTGCGCTCTTCATCCACATGCAAATCGGTCACCCCGGTAACCGCGGGCGTCCCCATACCCACGGCGACGATTGCCGCGTGACTGGTCTTGCCGCCGCGAGCGGTGAGAATCCCCTTCGCCGCAACCATTCCGTGGAAGTCGTCTGGAGTCGTTTCATCGCGCACCAAGATGACATCTTCGCCCGACCGGGCGCGCCGCTCGGCCTCATCGGCCGTGAAGACCACCACCCCACAGGCAGCTCCGGGAGATGCCGCAACACCTGTCGCAGCGGGATCTTGCGCGTCGGCGACATCAAGGCGCGGCAACAGTAGTTGGCGAACCTGATCTGCAGCGACGAGTGAACTCATTGCCTCCCCAGGAGCAAGCAGTGCCTCGTCCACCATATCGACGGCGATGCGCAACATCGCCTCAGCACTGCGCATCCCGTTGCGTGTCTGCAACATGTAGAGCTGCCCATCTTCAATGGTGAACTCCACGTCTTGCATATTGCGATACGTCTTTTCCAGAAGCGCCATGGTCGCGACGAGTTGGTCGTAGGCCTCAGGTAGATGGGATCGCAGCTGAACCAATGGTTCAGGTGTACGAATCCCCGCCACCACGTCCTCACCCTGCGCATTAATCAGAAATTCCCCAAAGGGCTCACCTGTCTCACCGGTGGTGTTGTTGCGGGTGAAGGCGACTCCCGTCGCAGAGCGCGCACCGGTGTTGCCGAACACCATCTGTTGCACGTTCACCGCCGTCCCGAGATCGTCGGGAATTCGATTGACCCGGCGATAGTCACGCGCGCGGCGGTTATCCCAGCTTTCAAATACGGCTCGAATTGCTGCATCGAGCTGTGCCCGGGGCTCTTGCGGAAACGGAACACTTTTATGGGTGACGTAAATCTGCTTGTACGACGCAACAAGGGCGATCAGGTCATCCGCATCAAGATCAACGTCCTGTGCCGCACCGCGAGCGGTTTTCAGCTCCGAAAGCGCCTCTTCAAACAACGCCCGTTCCACCCCGGCCACGACGTCGCCAAACATCTGAATAAAACGACGATAGGAGTCGTATGCAAACCGCGGATTCTGGGTCCGGCTCGCGAGCCCAGCGACCGACACATCATTCAAACCGAGATTCAAGACCGTGTCCATCATTCCCGGCATCGACTCCGGTGCCCCCGATCGCACGGATACCAACAGTGGGTCATCCGCATCGCCTAAACGCTTACCTGTCTTCTGCTCAAGCGCATCGAGGTGACGCGAGATTTCGTCATCGAGCCCCGGCGGCATGGTGTGTCCGATATGCAAGTAATCGATACACGCCCGAGTGGTGATCGTGAAACCGCTCGGCACGGGAAGGCCCAAGCGGGTCATTTCCGCAACATTCGCGCCCTTGCCTCCGAGCAGCATTCGCATATCGCGGGCACCCTCCGCGAAGTCATAGACCCGCTTTGTGGGCACGGCAGAGCTCATCGAGTGCCCCCTTGATCTGTGATCTTGGTGAAATCTGCCACCTGGCGAAAGGCGCGCGCAGACGCCTCAACGAGGGCGTATCGGCGTGCACGCACCATTGGATCGTCGTCATTCACCAGTACATCGGTGAAAAATTGGTCCACTGCCACCGAGAGCGGGCCGAGCGCACCCAGAGCATGGGCAACATCCTGCGCGTCGCGCCCTGCTGCGATCGCACTCTCGGCGGCCTGCCGTGCGGTATTCAGGGAGTCTTCGCCCGAATCGCCAACCGAAACAAACGAGTCATGCGCACCATCTGACTTGGCAACGAGGCGCTCAAGACGAGTCGACGCGGTCCAGATCGCCCAGAAGGAGTCATCCGCGCGTGCGGCCTCAAGACCACGCGCCCATGCAACCGTTGCGACAAGACTCCCCAGCTGAGCGCCATATGCCGCCGCGACAGACTCCGCACTGACGCCGTCCTCACGGACATGGAATACCACGCGGTCGGTAATGAACTCATCAAGCTGAGCGAGGGCGTCGGAACTGTCGGTAGGAAGGTCAACCCCGCTGGCCATATGGCGTGTGGCCGCATTGTCAAGTAGTTCGCGTTGGGAGATATTCCATCCTCGATCAAGCACCACCCGCACCACCCCAGCTGCTGCCCGCCGCAGACCATATGGATCCTTGGAACCGCTCGGAATCTCACCCACCAAGAAGGATCCCACAAGGTTGTCGATCTTCTCCGCGACCGAAACGCAGGCTGCCACATCGCTTGACGGGAGTGGCGAGTCGGCACCCTCGGGTAAGTAATGCTCGCGGATTGCCGTAACAACCGCAGGGTCCTCACCCTCAATACGGGCATATTCCGCCCCAACATATCCCTGCAAATCCGAGAATTCGGCAACCAGGACAGCGCCCTGATCGACCTTTGCCAACTCACCACCGCGACGCGCGAATGCCACGTCAGCGCTCGACAGCCCTGCCGCAGTTGCGATTTCCGCAGCGCCGGTGGCCAGTCGCTCGCGCTTTTGCGCCATGGTGCCGAGCCGCTTATGGAAGACGATCGTGTCCAACCGGGAATTCAGCGCGCCAAGGCCGACCTCTCGGTCGCGGTCGAAGCTAAAGGATGCATCCTGCAGTCGCGCATCCAACACGCCGGCATTTCCGCGCGCGATCACATCGGCAAATTCCGGATTGCCATTGGAGACCGCAAGAAAACGCGGCTCGAGGGTGCCATCGGCCTTCTCGAGCGGGAAGTAGCGCTGATGCGATTGCATCGCGGTCACGAGCACGCGCTCGGGCAAACGCAAATGCTCCGGAAGAATGTCTCCGACAATCACGCTGGGCCGCTCGATGAGAAACAACACCTCCTCAAGCTTTCCGCCCGGGTCCTTCCAGACGCAACCAAGCTCGGCCGCAGCAGCATCAAGCTGAGTGACAATCTCGGCACGACGCTCGACGTGGTCTGCGACAACACCCTGCCCACGCAGCGCATCTCGGTACGCATCAGGGTCGCTGATCTGCACGGGGCCGCCGAGAAAGCGATGCCCGTGGGTGATATCGGATGCGACAAGACCATGCACCTGGCAGGAAATGGTGTCTGCACCGAATTTCGCAACGATCCAACGCACCGGTCGCGAGAACTTGAGACCGAGGCCATCACCCCATCGCATATTTTTCGAAAACCGAAGCCCGTCGATGATCTGCGACACCAAGGCTGGTACGAGTGTGTGGGTGTCAACTGCCGGGTCGTTGATACAGGCATACACAAACCGACGATCACCTTCGGCGCGTAACTCAAGCGCCGCCACATCAACACCCTGTCCACGGGCGAAACCAATCGCCGCCTTGGTCGGAGCACCTGCTTCGTCAAAGGCCGCCTGCTCCGCTGGACCGCGCACCTCGCGGACCCGCGCTGGCCGTGCGCTCGGAAGATCCCGGGCAATGACTGCGATACGCCGCGGACCAACCATGACCTCGATAACTGCCTCTGGCAGCTGCTGAGATGCGAGCGCTGCCGACATCAGATCGGGAACTTGCGCGATCGCTTCGCGACACGCCGACGCCGGAAGCTCCTCGCAGCCGATTTCGATCAACACATCAGGCATCGACGACCTCCACCGTTCGCGCAAGATGCGCTGCTGCGACTTTTGCTGCCAGCGCCCGCACGCGCCAGATGTAGGCACCGCGCTCAGTCACACTGATCACGCCCCGTGCATCGAGCAAATTGAAACTGTGGCTGCACTTGAGTACCTGGTCGTAGGCCGGAAGCACGAGGCCCGCCTCGAGGCATCGATGACATTCGCGTTCATGCGCGTTGAACTGATCAAACAGAGATGCAGTATCGGCAACCTCGAAGTTATATGCGCTCCATTGACGCTCATTCTCCTGGTACACATCGCCATAACTGACTCCATCGGTCCAGACGATGTCGTACACCGAAGGTGCACCTTGCAAATACATCGCGATCCGCTCGAGACCGTAGGTCAACTCGACGGAGATCGGGGTTAAATCAATTCCACCCGCCTGCTGAAAATAGGTGAATTGGGTGATCTCCATCCCGTCCATCCACACTTCCCAGCCCAGCCCCCACGCACCCAGCGTGGGCCCTTCCCAGTCGTCTTCAACGAAACGCACATCGTGCTCTTCGGGGCGTATCCCCACTGCGACCAACGAACCCAGATACAGATCTTGCACATCAGCGGGGGACGGCTTCAGGATCACCTGGTATTGAAAATAGTGCTGCAGGCGGAATGGGTTTTCTCCATAGCGGCCATCCGTTGGGCGAATCGATGGTTCGACATAGGCCGTGCGCCACGGCTCGGGCCCAAGGCTGCGCAATAAGGTCGCGGGATTGAAGGTGCCCGCACCCACTTCGGTGTGGTACGGATTCATGATCAGACAGCCCTGATCGCCCCAATAGGCGTGCAGTCGCAGGATCATTTCTTGGAATGTCAACGCCACGTGTTCGCCACTTTCCCGAGCATTCACCGACGAGAACTCGCGCGTTGCGCCAGCTTCGCCGATCGAGCATCACGATTACCTGCCTGAGCATACCGACGCCCCCCGATGCGCGGCTCTCGCGGATGCATCTCACGTGTGTGCACGACCCAACGAGGTGTGTCACCCCCGACGTCGTACAGTCACACCGGGGTGGCCGAACGGAGTGCGACTCCAAGATGCTCATGAAGGACCAGTCCCACAATCCGTTCAACGCCAAGTCGCGCCGGCCGAGGGCAGGCATCTCCCGCGTTGACCAATGGATGCCCCAAGAGCTGCACCATGGCCTGATGTACTGCGCGATCAAGTGGTTCGCCGGCACCTTGACATGCGCGGCACAAGACACCACCTGCATGCGCCGAAAATGCGACCAAGAGGTCCGAAGATCCGCATACCGCGCACGAATCCATGCGCGGTAGGAAGCCGCTGACAAGGAGCAACTTCACCTGAAATCCCAGGACAACGGGATCGAGCCTGGGCGGCCCATCCTCGGGGACAGCGGTGCTCAACACCCCGAGAGCACGACTGAGCAAGTGAAATGTCTCTGGACTGGCATCGTCTTCTGGCACGGTGCGCAGGACCGTTTCCAACACAGAACTTGCGGCGCGCAGCCGGTACCCAGATGTCCAGAGACCCGCATGCGTCTGCACGACCGAGGCCGAACGCACCGTGAGGAGTGCACCCCGACCACGCGCGAGACTGAAGGTTGCCCACACTCCCGGCTGCAATCGTCCGCCGAGCTTGGAGCCCGATTTGCGGGCACCCTTGGCAATCGCAGACAGTCGGCCACCGGTCGGTGAATATAACGACAACACCACATCCGCCTCGCCGTATCTGACGGTTCGCAGCACGATCGCATCGGTTTCAAGGAAGGTCACAGGGCTATGCTGACAGACCCCACCGACGCCGCATTCTCACAGGGTATTGTACGATGACGGTATGGCCGAAATCGTGATGTACACCACCTCTGTGTGCCCATACTGCGTGCAAGCGAAGCGTTTGCTCTCCGCGAAGGGCGCCAGCTTTCAAGAGCGCAACATCGAAGAGATGCCCAACGGGCGCGACTTCCTCGTGGAGTTAACGGGACGACGCACCGTGCCACAGATCCTGATCAACGATCAGGCAATTGGCGGATTCGATGACTTGGCCGCACTCGAGCGCTCCGGCGAACTCGACGCATTGCTCGCCCAGTAGCGCGCCGGGGAACGCACTAGGTCGCGCGATGGCTGCGCCGTTCTTCGGCGGTCACAACGCCCCGAACTGCCACGGCAGAACGAATCGCCGCGCGAATCGCCTCTTCCACCAATCGAGCGCCGACGACGCCGACGGTAAATGCACTTGAGCGAACAGTGCCGCTGGCAAGGGTGAACACCACGTCCCCGTCAAGGGGTGTGTGCACCGGTGCGACGACGCGACCAAGTCCTGCCGACACCATCCGTGAGACCTGCACCGCCTCAGGCTTGGTGAGTTGTGCGTCGGTCAGCACTGCACACAGGGTCGTGTGTTCTCCTAAACGAGGATGATCAGGCACGACTTCGATTCCAGCGCGGCGGGCATCGACGAATCCGTCATTCGGTGACCACGCGCCGGCAAGTATCTGTCCGGATGCATCCAGAATGTCTCCGAAGGCATTCACCACAACGAGCACGGCGACACGCGCACCACCAATTGTCGTGGCACATGCGACTCCAAATCCCCCTTTACAACGACCATCCACACCGAGCAATTTCCCGACAGTCGCGCCCGTACCCGCCCCAACACTTCCCATCGCGGGCGGCCGCGCCACGGCATCGCAACATGCCTGATAGGCGTCATCGGCCTCCGGGCGGCGCAGATTGCCGGAAACCCCGAGATCGAAGATCACTGCGGCTGGCACGATCGGGATTCGTGCGATCCCTACGTCATATCCTCGATGGTGCTCTTCACACCACCGCACGACACCGGCTGCAGCATTGAGCCCAAACGCACTTCCGCCGGTCAACAACAAACCGGTGACATGTGCAAGCGGTGCTTCGGCTGCAAGTAATTCGGTCTCGCGGGTACTCGGACCGCCGCCACGGATGTCGACAGCACCGAGGGTCCCGTCGGGCGGAAGCACCACCGTGCAGCCGGTACCCGCCTCGGCGTCGGTCCAATGACCCACCAAAAAACCCGCAGGCCAGGAATTCGCACTACTCATGGATGCACCTCTTGACGGATTCGACGCGGCCGCCGCACCGGGACTGGAGGTGCTGCGCCCGACGGATCGGGTTGACACCCAGGGCACCAATAGGTGCCGCGTTGGCCGACGACGCTTTTGACAATGATCGTCGCGCAGCGCCGGCACACCTCGCCCTCATGCAGATGGACCTTCAAAAAATCTTGCATTTGCCCACGTTGCCCCAAGCCATCCCGATAACTATCGATCGATGCGCCGCCATGGGAGATGGCAAGGGCCAGGGTGCGGCGAATTGCACGGCACAGGCGGCGTATCTCATCTTCGGTTAATGACCCAGCCGCACGCTCGGGGTGAATTCGTGCTCCATAGAGCGCTTCATCGGCGTACATGTTCCCGACCCCAGCAATGAGGGCTTGATTGAGTACCGCACTCTTCACGGCAACTCGGCGGTTCCTGAATGCACCGGCGAGATAGGTCGGCGTGAAGGAGGTACCCAGCGGCTCGGGGCCGAGTCGACCACGCCAGTAGAGGGCCATATCCTGATCCCGCCCCACCATCGCAAATCGCCCGAAGCGCCGGGCATCTCCGAAGGTCACCGACGACCCGTCATCAAACAGCAACAGAATCCGCAGAAACCTCTCATCCCCATCCGACGGCAACTGCGCCCTCCAGTGCAATCTCCCGGTCATTCGCAGATGCCCGACAAGGCGATCACCCGACACACATTCGATCACGAGATATTTGCCACGCCGGGTCACATCGCTGACGCACTGCCCGACAGCGGCATGCACAAACTCATCGACACTCCAGGGGGCAACTGCCGACGGGTCGACCACATCGATATTGACGAGTGTCCGGCCCACAAGTCGAGGCACGAGTTGTGCGCGAATCGTTTCGACCTCAGGGAGTTCAGGCATCGTAACTCCTCAATGATCGGCCGCAGCGGCGGCAATCTCGATAGCGTCGCCCACATCGGTGACAGCCCGATCACCAAGCGTGCGGTCAGAGGCATGCACCATGGCAATCGGCTCGCCGACACCGACAGTGCCGCCAGGCTCGACAAGAAGTTCGATACCCACGGCGACATCGACGATTTGTGTGGGATAGAACTTTCCCGCTCCCAAACGCCGTACGACATCCCCAATGCGGTCGAGGCGCACAGAATCAACAACACCCGCACTGCGCGCGAGCACAGGTATTCCAAATGGTGCGACGGGAAGTAGGCGAGGATCGGTCCACACGGTGGGATTCACACCACGCGACGACACCCACCTCTCGGCCGCGCGTCGTGCATCTCCTTCGGCAATCGCATGCAGCGCACTCGCCCGCCCTTGCCCGGGAGCGCAGCATCCGGAGCGTTCGATCAGGCAGCCCGCTAGATCCGCCACGCACTCCCGTGCGCGTGCACCCCCTCCCCCCCGAATCAGCTCACCGATTTCACGAATCTCGAGTGTCTGCCCAAACATTCGAGTGATGGGAGCATCGTAGGGCCGCATAATGATGTGGACATCGCGCTCCCATCCATCGGCAATTGCATGCATGCATTCCGTGAGTCTCTGGGCGTGCGAGAGATCACGGCAGACACCGTGCGACCCGTAGGTGATCTCGATCACGACATGCGCGGATCCCGCCGCCAGACTCCTTGCCATCACTGACGCCGCAATCACATCAATGAGGTCATACCGTCCAGTTTGGCCATGGAGCGCACGAAATTGCCGATCTGCCGGGACAAGTTGGTCGGTGGCGTCGCTGATCACGATGCCACACCCCTGAAGGAGGGCCACAATCTCTTGGATGGAAGGCTGCAGCGTGTACCCAGGAAGTGCACCAACCACATCAACAACGCCGCCCCAGAAACCCAGCCCGCGCGTTGCGACGGCACATACCTTCACTCCTGCCGCAGCGGCCACGAGCATCGAGCTGACTGCAAGAACGCTGCGTCCAATGCCCATGCAATGAATATCGCCAGTCGGCCCAAGGCTCGCCAACTCCAGCCGTTGACCTGACGCGATAAGTCCGGATGCCCACGCCTGCGCCAATGCAAATTCCTGGTCGAGCCTCCGCATTTCTCCAGCAAAAGCCGTTATTTGAGCATCGTTCACATTGCCAGCACACCATCGTGCGACAAAACCGCGGGAATCGGTGTCGGACGGCAGCACGCCTCGCGCCAGACCTTCGAGAACTTCAATAGGTGGAGACGGAACGCCCATTGCATTCGATGCTACAGGTGAGTGCTATCGTCGCCTGTCATGAGGCCACTCACACGTGCACACACCCGTTCTCTCGGGGTACTCAGCGCTGCCCTCGGGATATCCGCGTTCGCATGCCTGAGCGCTGCATCACTCGGCACAGGAACGGTATCGACTACCCCAGCCCTCTCATCGATCCTGTTCGGATCGCACGTCTCGGGGCAACAAGGACATGCACAATTTCTTGTCGGCGTGCGCCTCTCGGTCCCGGCGACCGTCACGGTGCGGATTCTGAATGCTCATACCCACAAAATCTTGTCCACGACCACGACCTCGAAGCCACACCGCAAGGGGCGGGTGTTCGTGCTCGTGCAAGCGACCGATTCCCGCGGCTATCAGCTGCTTCCCGGGTCCTACACCGTCTGGATTGGAGCCCGAACTCCCGCAGGCGCGAATGCGGTTCCCGTGACGCGGCCGATGACCCTGAAATACACCCCACCCCGAGGGGTATTTGATGCATTCACCGTTCCGGTGACCCCAGAGCTCGGACTTCCCTCAGGGCAATTCATCGGCGCGCTCGGGACCCAAGCAGGAGCAACCCATGGTGCGCTGCAGGTTGGCGATGTCATCACCTCGCTGAACGGTATCGCTGTGGGAAATCAAAACACTTTTAACCGAGTGATCCGCGGGCTGCCAGCGAATACGCCGATCGCTGTGATGGCAATGCGCAGTGGTGTTTCAACACCTGTTTCCACCACCATCACCGCCCTTCCGGATTGGAATCCGTCGGGGCCATTCGGATCGGCCCTTGCCGCGAATGTCAGCAGCAATAAAACAAAATTTGTCTACGCCTACGCGCAGGCGGAATATGCGATCCAAACTGGGGATACGACAACGGCAAACCGCATTTCCTCGTCGTGGGCAACGCAATACCCTGGAACCACCGACATTCTCAAGGCCCAAGTCGCCGCACGGCTCAAACAATGGGCAGCCGCATCGAGTGATTGGGCAAATGCCCTCACCCCGAACAACATGCGCGGCGATCCGGCGATTCCCTTTGGGATTGGTGTTGCCGACAACGCGCTTGGGCAACCGAATCCACTGGCGTTTGTCGCCGCTGAAGCCTTTGACCCGAGTGATGCCACAGCATTCGCCTACGAGGCACTCGCATGGATTCAATACGGCGCGCCCCATCCGGCGCTCGCGGCAGCGCGTATCGCGCGATCGCTCGACAGCACAAGCCCAGATGCGCGCGCGGCGTTTGGACTCGCACTGATTCGCACGGGGAACGCGCGGTCGGGACTCATTGTCTTGAAATCGGCGATTGTGACGACAGACGATCGATCCCGCGCGCAGCTGCTCATCAATAATTACCTCGAGCAAGCAAACCCGTGACCACTGTTGTCACGATATCGGCTGCGAATGGCGCCCGCGCAACGCTCACGATCAATGACGATGGGTCGCGGGCAACACAGTGCGGCGGCGACCTTTCCGGGCTTGCTGCTCAGATTCTCGCCGCGGTGAACGCACCGAAACCGGTACGCGATCGAGCACCCTGCTGCATCAGCGATCCGCCCACCCGATCGGCTCGCATCATCATCTAAACGCGTGCGCGGCAGGCGACGCTGATCTATCCCTGATGGATCGTTTCGTCATCGTCGTAGGACCCAAGATCTGCATAGCCATGGGGTTCTGGCGCATCGTCCACATCATCGCGACGCGAGGTGCGCCTCGGGGCGCGGCGCGGCAATTTTGCAATTGACGACAGTCCACCAAACCGACCGCGGCGCTGCATGAATACGATTGACGCCACGCCGAGCACAAGACCGATCCAAAAAATGAGAGAACCGAGCGGATTCGCAAAGAAGATGCCGAGAATCAACAGAATTCCGATACCGATCACCAAGATGAGCGGGCGCTGACGTGGTTGCGACAGGTGGATCGCCCACGGCACTCCGAATGCAACAATGAACAACAAGACCGTAATCACGCGCGCGCCCCTTGGGGTTCAGAATCAACCAGATCTCCACAGCGCCCATTATTGGCGCGTGTGTGAGGTAGTTAGCCACGAATCGCGAAGTCCCTTCCCATGAACACTGTCTGTGGTCTCCATCTCATGCCACTTCTCGGGGAAATCCAGTCCCCGAGGCGGTCATGCATCGCAGAGCTCTCCGCGGATGGGCGCCTTCACTCGCTCTCGTTCGCGCAGGAGGACGACGACATCATGTCGTCGATACCTGAATCTGTGTCGCACATCGTCGTCGACGCGCCACTCGAGGTCCCCAACGAGAACGGCGCTCGCCCCATCGAACGATTGCTCGGATGGCTCGACATTCCCGCCTTTCCCCATTCTCGTCAGCGCGACCAGCAGATATTTGGTGGCACCCGCGGTGACGGCCTACGCACGCCACTGACCTCTCGCAACGCTCACGTTGCAGAGACCTCTCCAGATGCGGTGCTGAAACAATTGCTCTGGGAGCAGCGACCAATGCATGCCCGCGACATCATTGAGTTCGCCGACTACCGCGCATACTGGCATCCCCTACGTCCGCCCCGATATCGACCCAAAGCTGGTGGCCGGGCCACGGCGAACGGCTTTGCATCGATCGTGGCAATCCTTGACGGCGTCGTCGATTTGGCGGGGTGGGAACCGACCGCCCATCCCGACGACTGGGATGCGATCCGGGACGCGGCCGCGCTCGACGCCATCATCTGCGCGGTGGTTGCATGGCGTTGGGCGTATCACGCAGGGTCAACTGTGCAGGTCTCCAGCGGGTACACGCCATTTATTTTTGCCAGCGATGTGTTTCTTGGTCAGCGCATCGGCCTCCACGCAGAGCGCACTGGCGTTAGCCTGCTCGAAGATCCTGCGGATCCGCACAGAGCACAATCTCGTGCGGACGTTCCTCTGCGCGACTGAGCGATGCAGCAAGGTCGCGTCCATCCCGATAGGAATAAGACGGAATCCACCGGGCAGCGATGGGAATTTCCAGCAACCGCTCCGCAAATGGCCACGGCCGCACGCATGCGACACCGGCGCGCACGGGGATGACCTGCAGCGTGACGCCCCGGTCATCCTCGAGATCGGTTGGCACCGCGGGAAGGCTCCACAGCTCACCGCGATCAAGTCCGTGCCAGCAGACGTACAACGACAGCACATCCCACGCTTGGAGCAGCCGAAAACCAGCCCACGCCCAACGCCTGGTTGCCCGCAGATCCCCGATCTGCGACGACAACTCGCGCTGGCGGGCGATCTCGGTTTCGATAAATCGGCGCTCGAACTCGGGGCGTGTGTGTCGATCGACCGGGATCCCATCGAGCCCGAGTCGCTTTTCATATAACCCGTGCCCGTGCATGCTGACAATCAGACCCACCTGCGGATCGTTCTGCGCGATCGCGTCAATCGCGTGATGGTAGAACGCGGCGTGTACTGCCCGATCAAGATCGGGAAAATTCACGGGCATACCCTGATCATCGACACTCGGCGCCTCATCCCATGCCCGCCAGCCGTCGTCATGACACATCGCGGCAGCAATCAATGGGGAAAACGGTGCGCAGCGCGTAAATGAGGTATTCCCCCAGGCGGTGGCAAGCTGGGCGCACTGCTCTTGATGATCGACTTGACGAATCACACGAAAGCGATCGCCATCGCGGGTCACGATCATCGCGGACGCCGTTTCAACGGACGCTGATCGTCAGATCCCGAGTGCGCGCGCGGTATGCAGCAGGCCGATCAACGTTTTTGCGTCTCTGACGCGAGTGATCAATGACGGCAATTGCGACAGCGCAACAGGCACAACCTCGATTTCCTCTTCCGGGATCGCAGGCACGGGGCTTGGACGTAATTCGGACACGATAAACAGGTGCAGGAACTCGGTGATCATCGCTGGTGCGGTATAGAAGCCGCCCATGTAGGTCCAGTTATCTGCCTCACGACCAACCTCTTCTGCCAATTCCCGCTCGGCAGCCGCACGTGGGTCCTCCCCTGCGAAATCAAGTTTGCCCGCGGGGAGCTCGAGCATCAGCTCCTCAATTGCGTCTCGCGGTTGGCGGACCATCAAAATATGATCGTTTTCAATCGGCACCATCACCACCGCACCATGGTGGTCGAGCACCTCTCGACGCACGCGAATCCCGCTCGGGCGCTCGTACTCAGAGACCCGTAGTCGCACGATCTTGCCGTCAAAAATATGTGTCGATGCCACGGGACCCGGCAGCACACCTTCGGGTGGCTGCGACAATGATCCGGGGGGTGTGCGATCACTCATTGGGCGCCGACCGCCTCGGCAATGAGTGCCCGCGTCACGCGCTCCATCGCTTCGATGTCGGCAATCGCAATTGATTCGTTGCTGGTATGCACGTCAGTCATGGCGTTACATAGATTGACGCTTGGAAAGCCATTTTTCAGCAACGCATTGACGTCGGAGCCGCCGCCGGCGGCGATATGCGACACCGCAAATCCCTCCCGCGTGAGCGCGCGTTCGGCAAGACGAAGCTGTGGCGCATCGGCTGTAAGCGAATACCCGTGATACTCGGGCGTTACCTGACACTCAAGCTCACAACCTGCATCAATTGCCGCAGCGGTAAGCGCATCGATCATTGCAGTGACCTGCTGGCCCAAACGCTCCTGCGAGCGGCTCCGGGCCTCGGCGATGACATCACACCGCGCAGCGACCACATTCGTGGCATGTCCCCCCGAAATGACACCGACATTTGCGGTCGTCTCATGGTCGATGCGGCCGAGTGGCATTCGCGCAATCGCAGCCGCGGCGGCATGAATCGCACTTCGCCCATCCTCGGGGCGCATACCTGCATGCGCAGCGGTCCCACACATGGTCGCATTGATCCGGGAATGCCATGGCGCCGAGGTCACGATCTGACCAATTGGGCCGGTGTGGTCATAGACGAAGCCCATTTTGCCGACCAACGCGTCCACGTCAACACATGCAGCGCCGCGCAAGCCGACCTCTTCGCACGGGGTGAACAGCAATTCGATCCCCGCATGGGGCAGCCGCTCGCGCACGATATTGCGTACTCCCACAAGCATTGCGGCAACGGCGGCCTTATCATCACCCCCGAGAATTGCATCGTGGCGATTCTTCGCGATGCCGTCCTCGACCACCACCTCAATCTGGTCGGCCACCGGGACAGTGTCCAAATGTGCGCACAAGACAATCGGAATACCCGCAGTTGTCGCCGGCAGCCGACCCAAAATATTGCCGCAACCAGCCCCGAGACGCTCGGCAGCACCATCTTCACTCACCTCGCAACCCAACTCGGCGAGCTCGGTCCGGATGCGACGAGCGATCTCACCTTCATGATACGACGGGGAGGGAATTTCACACAGCTCAATGAACAGCTGAACGACCTCCGAAAACCCCGCATGCTCGGTGTTCACGCGGACGACACCGGAGCATTCGTCAAATTGTGCGCGGCGGAAGAACTGTTCACCAATCGGCCTTTGGCGATCGCCGCCGCCAGTGCGGCCCCGACGAAATCGCGGAATAGCGGTTCTGGACGAGTAGGCCGGCTTTTGAACTCCGGGTGAAATTGCGAGGCGCAGAACCATGGGTGCTCACGAATCTCCACAGCCTCGACCAATCGTCCGTCAGGCGAGGTCGCAGACATCACCAGCCCCGCCTCTTCGATTCCCGGCCGCAGCACAGGATTCACCTCATACCGGTGGCGGTGGCGCTGGTAGATCACCGACTCGTCATACGCTCCTGCAACACGAGTCCCGGGGACCAGCGCAACCGGGTCGGCCCCAAGACGCATTGTGCCGCCACGGCCATCAATCTCTCGTTGTTCAGGGAGAAGGTCAACAACCGGATACGGGGTCGCAGGATCAAATTCTGAGCTATTCGCATTGGTCATGCCGCAGACATTTCGCGCATATTCGATGACTGCCACCTGCATACCAAGACAAATTCCAAGATATGGCACCAGCTTTTCCCGGGCGTAACGTGCGGCAGCAATCTTGCCTTCGATACCGCGTTGACCGAAACCACCCGGAACGAGAATTCCATCTGCATGCGCCAACCGGTCGTCAAGGGCATCATCGTCGGAATCCACCCAATCGATGTTGACCTCAACGCCATGAAAAATGGCAGCGTGCTTGAGTGCTTCTGCCACCGACAGATAGGCATCGCGCAGGGCAACGTATTTGCCGACCAACGCGATGTTGACGACCCCATCGCAGTGATCAATGCGGTCAACCAACGCGATCCAGTCGCGCAGATCGGCGGGACGCAGCGGCAGACCAAGGCGCTCGCATACCGCCCGATCGAATCCCTCCGCCTCCATTCCCAGCGGGACGACGTAGATATCGCGTGCATCCGCAGCGGAAATCACCGAATGCTCCGGGATGCCCGCATGCAGTGCGATCTTTCCCTTGAGGTCGTCCGTGATGGCGTGATTCGACCGCAGCACCAAGACATCTGGTTCGATACCAATACGCCGCAGCTCATTGACCGAATGCTGTGTCGCCTTTGTCTTGAGCTCGCCGCTTGCCTCGAGAAACGGAACGAGTGTGACGTGGACGAATGCCACATTTTCTCGGCCGACATCGTTGCGTAGCTGGCGTATGGCCTCGAGAAATGGGAGTGACTCGATATCCCCAACCGTACCGCCGACCTCGACGATGACAACCTCTGCCGCAGAACTCTCCCCGGCAAGCCGAATACGACGCTTGATCTCGTTGGTGACATGTGGCACGACTTGGACGGTCGCTCCATCGAAATCCCCACGACGTTCGCGCTTGATCACCGCGTCATAGACCGCGCCTGTCGTCGTGTTTGAGACACGCGTCAGGCTCTCATCGGTGAATCGTTCGTAGTGCCCAAGATCCAAGTCGGTCTCGGCACCATCCTCGGTGACGAAGACTTCACCGTGTTGATACGGGCTCATCGTTCCGGGATCGACGTTGATGTAGGGATCGCATTTCTGGAAAAAGATTTTCCAACCGCGAGCCTTCAAAAGGGTTCCGAGCGAGGCCGCAGCGATGCCTTTGCCAAGGCCCGACACCACACCCCCAGTGACGAACACGTACTTGACGGGGTGGTCGCTCACAAGCTCTCCTCGATCAGTCAACGCTGGAAAAAACAATACACAAGCCCGCGGCGCAACTGCCGCGCTCGCCGCATTTGTTTCCCCTGCAATCCGGGCAGATAGCGAAATTCCTTGTTCGATCACCTCGATCGCACGAACCCCGGTTGCGCCCGAAGGACCGGTCTGCGGAGGGATGTCCTCTCGGTCTGCGAAAATCCGGAAAGAAACCCGCGAAATTTTTTGTCACATGCATTCGTGTGGTCAGACGAGCAATTGCGATCCGGAGTCCTCCCTACATGGCACATGATCAGCACGCGAACGTGTCGTGGAATGAGCGCGTCAATGAATGGGAAGAGGTC